>Ga0307432_1000001_pt1 | contig 312991 bp, 296 predicted proteins | sample SalMarWE160150MG_FD_202158 | JGI IMG/M metagenome (GOLD analysis project Ga0307432, IMG submission 202158) | Salt marsh sediment microbial communities from the Plum Island Ecosystem LTER, Massachusetts, United States - WE1603-150 | ecosystem: Environmental > Aquatic > Marine > Intertidal zone...
CCCGTCTCCGCTTGATTTAACACCACCAACCTCATCTGTTCTTTCTTGTTCAATATCACCATCTCCTTCATAGGGTGACATTTTCTCAGAACACTTAGATGGTGACAAAATCATAGAACATCAACATGCGATTGACACCTTGTATCGTGGGTGATACATTAGCGCTGCTACTATCTTTGTGGAAGAAGAAAAACAAAGAGGACGCCATGAGAAGAGAAGTTGTTGCCCTATTAATTGTGTGCTTGGTAGCTGTAGCGCTGGTCCCCGGCTGCCAACCAGGTCCAGAGGGAACGATAAAGATAGGAGTTATTGGACCGATGACATTCATCCAGGGAGAGCATCACTGGTATGGAGCAAAAATGGCGGCAGATGAAATAAATGAAGCTGGTGGTGTAGTGGTGGGAAACGTGACTATGCCAATAGAGTTGGTCAAAGTCGATTCAAATGAGATGCTCAGCGTTCCCGATGCCGCAACGGCAATGGAAAAGGTAATAACAGTGGATAAAGTCGACTTCCTGGTCGGCGGCTTCAGGACGGAGGCGGTACTTGCCATGCAGGATATTGCTTGCGATAATCAGAAGATTTTCATGGGCTGTGGTTCTGCCAGTAAAGAGCAGTGTGTGAGGGTAGCAGAGGACTATGATAGGTACAAATACTGGTTTAGAGTTACACCTATAAATGATAATTTACTTGTCATGGACAGTTTCCTTATTTTAGACAATGTTATAAGCGCGGTAAGAGACCAGCTTGGGATTGAAAACATAAAGATAGCTCTACTGATGGAAAAAGCAGAGGTAGGGGACCTAATAGTGGCGGCATCCAAGCACCTGGTTCCCGCAATGGGTGAGGGTATCGAGCTTGTTGGAGAGTGGAGACCATCTCCTACAGCTACCGATGTAACAGCTGAGTTATCCGCGATAAAGGATTCCGGGGCTCAGATAATTCTGACCTTTTTTTCCGGGCCAGCGGGAATTGTCTATGCCAAGCAATGGGGCGAGCTCGAAATCCCAGCAGCTTCGGTGGGAGTTAACGCAGAGGCTCAGAAGATGGGCTTCTGGGATGCTACTGGAGGAAAAGGAAATTACGACACGACCCTGAATTCGTATGCTCGTATAGAATATACAGATAAAACTATTCCCTTCTTTGACAAGTTTGTCGCAGAAATGGGGGAGTTCCCCATCTACACCGCTGGCACTTATGATGCGGTATACATACTAAAGGATGCTATTGAAAGGGCAGGTACTCTTGATTCCGATGCTGTCGTCATTGAACTGGAAAATACGGAGTATTTTGGATCTATGGGTAGATGGGTGTTCACGTCAACAGAGACAGGCAACCCCCACGATGTAATGTGGGGGCCTGAATATGTGACTGGTATTGGAACTCAATGGCAGGATGGAGAACTTTTATGCGTTTGGCCTCCAGTAGATGGATCGTGGAACGGTCTAGTCTATGAAGGCACTGTAGCGTATAAACTTCCGCCGTGGGTAATAGATTATTGGGAAGCTAAGTAATTCATTTGAACATAAATAGACCCAGAATAGTACTGGTAGCGGCATTAATTAACCCTGTTAAGGCGTAGGGAAACGTAAAGTGAATGTAAAAATAAGCGCCTGAAAATCTAGTATTGACACCTTGTATCGGGAGTGATACATTGACGTCACCATTATTTTGTGGAACAAGAAAAACAAAGGAGGATGACATGAGAAGAGGACTGATTGCCCTGTTAATTGTGTGCTTGGTAGCTGTAGCGCTGATCCCCGGCTGCCAACCAGGTCCAGAGGGAACGATAAAGATAGGAGTTATTGGACCGATGACATTCATCCAGGGAGAGCAGCACTGGTATGGAGCAAAAATGGCGGCAGATGAAATAAATGAAGCTGGTGGTATAGTGGTGGGAAACGTGACTATGCCAATAGAGTTGGTCAAAGCCGATTCAAATGAGATACTCAGCGTTCCCGATGCCGCAACGGCAATGGAAAAGGTAATAACAGTGGATAAAGTCGACTTCCTGGTCGGCGGCTTCAGGACGGAGGCGGTACTTGCCATGCAGGATATTGCTTGTGATAATCAGAAGATTTTCCTGGGCTGTGGTTCTGCCAGTAAAGAGCAGTGTACGAGGGTAGCAGAGGACTATGATAGGTACAAATACTGGTTTAGAGTTACACCTATAAACGATAATTTGCTTGTCATGGATAGTTTCCTTATGTTAGACAATGTTATAAGCGTGGTAAGAGACCAGCTTGGGATTGAAAACGTAAAGATAGCTCTACTGATGGAGAAAGCAGAGGTAGGGGACCTAATAGTGTTGGCTTCCGAGCACCTGGTTCCCGCAATGGGTGAGGGTATCGAGCTTGTTGGAGCGTGGAGACCATCTCCTACAGCTACCGATGTAACAGCTGAGTTATCCGCGATAAAGGCTTCCGGGGCTCAGATAATTCTGACTTATTTTTCCGGGCCAGTGGGAGTCGTCTATGCTAAGCAATGGGGCGAGCTTGAAATCCCAGCAGCTTCGGTGGGAATTAATGTAGAAGCCCAGAAGATGGGCTTTTGGGATGCTACTGACGGAAAAGGAAATTACGATGATACCCTGAATACGTATGCTCGTATAAAACAGACAGATAAAACTATTCCCTTCTATGACAAGTTTATCAATGAAACAGGGGAGTTCCCCACCTACACTGCTGGCACTTATGATGCGGTATACATACTGAAGGAGGCTATTGAAAGGGCAGGTACTCTTGATGCCGATGCTGTCGTCACTGAACTGGAAAAGACGGAGTATTTTGGATCTGCGGGTAGAATAGTGTTCACGTCAACAGAGACAGGCAACCCCCACGATTTAATGTGGGGGGCTGACTATGTGACTGGTATTGGAACTCAATGGCAGGATGGAGAACTTTTATGCGTTTGGCCGCCGGTAGATGGGTCATGGAACGGTGTAGTCTATGAAGGCACTGTACCGTATAAACTTCCGCCGTGGGTAATAGATTATTGGAAAGCTAAGTAATACATTCTAATTTGTTCTACCGGAAGGAAATTTTACCCTGCTTGAAGAAAATTGCTTGCTGAACTTTCAAGTGGGGTAAGTTTTTTGTGAAATGACCATATGTTTGCAAATATTTTAATTAATGGAGCAATAACCGCAGGGATATATGCTCTTCTGGCATTAGGTTTTTCTCTTATTTTCGGGGTAGCCAAGATAATAAACCTGGCTCATACCGCATTCTATATGCTGGCGGCCTATTTCATTTTCACCTTTGCATATTACCTCGGTCTAAATGCTCCGTTATCAGCTACCGCCTCAATAATTATCACCACGGCCATAGGAGTCGGCACCTACAAATTAGTTATCGAACGGATACGGGAGCATGAAACAGCCGTGCTAATGATAACCATAGCCCTGGCCCTGGTTTTTCAAGAATCCATCCTCCTGGCATTTGGCAGCCACTTCCGTAGCGCTCCAAGCTTCATTTCAGGACATGTGGAACTGCTTGGGGTCAGTGTTTCAATTCAACATATTCTGACATTTGGGGTTGTTTTAGCTTGCTTACTCGGTATTTGGATATTGCTATCAAAAACTAAACTGGGGATTGCCATTAGAGCCGTTGCCCAAGACAGAGAAATTGCCAATTTAGTGGGAATAAACGTTGGAACGATGTGCCTGATAACAATGGCTATAGCAGTAGCCCTGGCAGCAGTTGCTGGAGCAATGGTAGCGCCGATATGGACAATACAACCTCACATGTGGATGCGCCCCCTTGTAATGGTATTAGCTGTTGTTGTCCTTGGAGGGTTAGGAAGTCTCAAAGGGAGTTTCGTCGCGGCTTTTATCTTAGGATACACTGTGACTCTAGTTGTTTTCTTATTCCCCACGGTCTCCTTTGTAAAAGAAGCAGTCGCTCTTGCCATAATGGTCGCGGTGCTTCTAATAAGACCTGAAGGTTTATTTGGCGTGGCTTTTGAGGAGGAAAGGTTATAATGAGAGATTATGCCTGGTCGCTCCGTAAGAGCTTTCAGGGGGAGATATTAGCCGTTCCGGGAACAGCAATAGCTTTCTTCTTCCTCTTGTTTTTATTTTTCGTGCCTGTTATCACCAGTAATCCTTACACCTTACGCATTTTAATCTTCGCGAGCATATATGCTATTTACGCCGCCAGTTGGGATTTCTTATCGGGCTTCACCGGGCAGGTGAATTTTGGGCACGCTGTCTTCTTCGGAGTCGGCGCTTACGCCACAGCTTTATTAAATTTAAAGCTTGGTTTGCCCCCCGCGGCATCAATACCTTTTGGAGCTCTGTTTGCTGTATTGACGGGACTGATTGTAGGAATACCTGCTTTAAGGCTAAGAGGACATTACTTAGCCCTGGTTACCCTGGCTTTTCCCATAATGCTCACCGGGATTGTGCTTGCCTTTCCTAATTTTACCGGTGGTGAACTGGGCCTCTACGGAATAAGCCCTCTTTCAGGCTCCCGCGTAGTTACTTATTACATTGCATTAGTTGTCATGATAGCTTCAGTGCTTATACTGTGGAAGCTCACTGATGCGAAAAGCACCTTTGTTAGAACTGGGGTTATTCTTCACGCCATTCGGGAAGACGAGATAACAGCGCGAGCTTCAGGAATTAACACAACGAAATATAAACTATTAGCTTTTTGCGTAAGCGGCTTCTTTGCTGGAATTGCCGGAGGTTTATCCGCCCATTTTTTACAGATCGCTGGCCCTTCAAACTTGACACTGTTTTTCTCATTTCAGCCAATCATATGGACAATTTTCGGAGGAATCACGACTATTTACGGACCAGTAACAGGCGTTTATATCCTCTATCCCCTCATGGAAATTTTACGGGGGGTCATTCCGCAGTTCCGAACGTTAATCTTCGCCCTTATAGTGATATTCGTTCTACTCTTTATGCCCCAAGGGCTCACTAGCTGGTTCAGAGATAAGATTGAAGTAGAATGCCCGAGATGCAAATTAACCAATGTTGCCACCCGGCAATATTGTAGAGCCTGTAATGCCCCCTTACACGTGGAACAAAGATTGGAACAAAGATAAATTACAGGCCCAAATATGTTTTTCTTATAGTTTCATTCGTTAACAGTTCTTCAGCTGTTCCTTCAGCGATTACCTTTCCTCGAGAAAGGACATAATTTCTACTCGCTAGCTCAAAGGCGAAACTAACATCTTGTTCAACCAGGAGGATTGTGATACCCAATTCATAAATTTCTTTTACCCGTTGGAACAAATCATCCTTTACCTTGGGGGCAAGTCCTGTTGAAGGTTCATCAATGCATAGAAGCTTAGGGCGATACATTAATGCCCTTCCGATAGCAAGCATTGCCCGCTCTCCGCCGGATAACGTTCCCGATATCTGCTTCTTTCGCTCCTTTAATACAGGGAATAATTCGTAAACCCTGTCCAAATTTCCTTCCATCTCTTCTCTACTCTTACAAAGGTGAGCGCCGACTTTTAAATTTTCAAGGACGGTCAGTTCAGTAAACGGCCTCCCTCTCTCCGGGCAGAGAATCAACCCTTTCTTAGCTACCTCGTGTGGCGGCAGTTTGTCGATTTTCTCTCCCTCAAATGTTATACTCCCCTGGAAACTTATATTCGCAAGTTCCTTCCTCATCCCTTTTGTTATTTCCTTCTCCCAATTTATTAATCCAGCTATAGTGCGCAGCAAAGTGCTTTTCCCAGCACCGTTTGGCCCTACAAGGCTGACTAACTCTCCGCTATCAACACCCAGGTTTGCTTCATTTAATACCATGGCAGTATCGTAAGAAACAGACACATCTTTTATCTCAAGGAGCAATTTCAATCACCTCCTTGCCGGTGTAAGCTTCGATTACCTTTTTATTTTCGGCTATTTCCTGCGGGGTACCCTCAGCAATAATTTCTCCGAAGTTAAGCACAATCACCCTATCAACTATTTTCATGAGTTCAGTTAACTTATGTTCCACAATAACCATAGCTGCTCCTTCACTATGCAACCTGCCAAACCTCCCCCCCTTATGCAATCTTTTCATCGATCTCGCCAGAAGCTCTGTTTCAGCAGGATTGAGCCCACCAAATGGCTCATCGAGCAATAGCAAATCAGGCTCAGTGGCAAGCGCCCTGGCTATTTCCAGCCGCTTTAAGTCGCCGTGGGATAGAACGGAGGCTCGTTCCCGTGCCAGGTTAGCAATTCCAGCAAACTCCAAGGCGTCTCGTGCCTTTACCTCTACCCTTTTGACCCATTCCCCTCTCTTTGCCGCCCCGGGAGAAAGACAAGCTACCATAACATTGGCAATACAGGGTAAGCGCCGAAAAGGCTTTACCACCTGGAATGTGCCCGCTATCCCTCTTGTAACAACGTCCCAGGTTTTATGTCCGGTAATGTCCTCACCTTTAAATTTTACCTTGCCTGAAGTAGGCTTTAATATACCAAGTATACATCGGAGTAAGGTCGTCTTTCCTGAGCCGTTTGGACCTATCAGGGCTACAATCTCCCCTGCTTCAACGTGGAAGCTAACATTGTTGACAGCAACGAGACCACCAAAGCGCTTGGTTAGATTTTCAACCTCTAAGAAGGAAGAATCCATCTTTATTCCAATTCTTCCCTTAGTTCCCTACGAGAGACCTTACCAACATCCGTCCTGGGGATTTCTCCCCTGAACTCCACAATCCTGGGAATTTTGTAATGGGCTAGTTTTTCCTTACAATATTCGATAATGTCCTCTTCAGACAATTTTCCCCTCGCATCAGCTTCAAGCACTACTGCCGCTTTAACGTTCTCCCCAACCTTGGGGTCGCGAACCCCAACAACCCCTGCCTCTCTTATTTTAGGGTGACTCTTTAAAACCTCTTCCACCTCCCGAGCAAAAACTGAATAACCTTTATACTTGATCAAATCCCTCTTTCTGTCATAAAAATGAAAATAACCTTCGTCATCCATACTTCCTAGATCGCCAGTCCTAAGCCATGTTTCAACATCAATATTGACTAGCTTCTCACTGCTTTCTTCAGGGTTTTTCCAATAGCCCTTCATTACCTGTGGGCCTTTGATAGCAATTTCGCCTGTTTCTCCAGGAGGAAGAAACTCATTTTTTTCGGAATGAAGGATTGCTGCCATAGTACTGGGCAGAGGTATTCCTAACGAACCCGACTTTATTCTCCCCATAGGGTTAACATGAGTTGCTGGACTAGTCTCAGTCAACCCATAACCCTCGTGTATTTTTACGCCTGTTCGCCTTTCAAAGCCTTTGGCAACATCCACAAGAAGAGCATCAGCACCCGAGATAAGCGCCTTGAAACGTCTCCAATCCACTCTATCAGTCTTCTCATAGTCCTTGAAAACATCGTATAAAGATGGAACGCTAAAGAATATTGTTGCTTTGTAGGCTCCAATAGCATGTAAAATATCATCAAGGTCAGGGGTAGTAAATACGACCAGAGTATATCCCCAAATCAATCCGCCAAGCATAATTACTACTTGACCATAAATATGATAAAAGGGCAAATAAGCTATCACAACCTCCGTGCCCTCTTCGAAAAACGGCAACCACATGGCTTGGGATTGAGCTTCATTGACGATTAAGTTGTAATGAGTGAGCATAGCACCTTTAGGCAGCCCTGTTGTGCCTCCGGTGTAAGGAAGCACAGCCAGGTCTTCTTTGGGGTTAATCTCGATTCTCGGTGGATTTGGAGGATATTTCTTAATTAAATCTTGAAATTGATGGAAACCCTCTTTTTCAAAAATTTTCGTTGATGGCACTTCCATTTTCTTATATATATTTCTAAGAACACTGCTCCCCACAAATTTCTTCAAGCTAGGTAGATATTCCCCGATACCAGTTATGATAACATTCCGTAGCTTGAGTCCTGTTTTTTCAACACGGTCATAAAGTAAATCCTGGCATACGATGTCCTTGGCTTCGCTATCTTCAAGTTGATGCTTAACCTCACCGCTAACATACATAGGGCTAATCGGTGTGATAATGGCTCCTACTTTAAGCGCTCCAAGGTAAGCTATAATGAATTGAGGACAATTTAGAAGGAATAGGGCAACCTTGTCTCCCTTCCTAACCCCTAAATCGTATAAGGCAGTAGCAAACCTGTCAACCTGGTCTTTTAACTCTCGGTAATTTAGCCTTTTCCCATAGAATATTAAGGAGGTTTTATTCCCCCATTTCTCCACCGCTTCATCAAAAACCTCAGGAACAGACCTCTCGGGAACATCCACCTCAGCGGGAACTCCCTCAGGGTACCACTTAACCCATGGCTTCTCCTCATACATAGCTTTAGCATCCATAGTTATTACTCCTAACTTATTTTAACGAATTATAACACAAATAATATTACACGCAAGGCATAACATTATGAAAGACGCTGTATCGCCGACTACATGAATAAGTACCTAAGCTATAGTTTTTTAAGTATAATTAAACTAGATTTATGGTGCTTAACAAAATTCAACGATATACCCTTTGCTCCATTTTGACTGTCATTAGCTTGCTGATAGGCTGCGGAGAAACAACCCAACCTATTTTGTCAGCCGGACCATCGAGCTTTAACATCACCGCTGAGCAAGGAAACTCTAACCCACCAATCTGGACACTGAGTATTTGGAACTCAGATGGCAGGACACTACATTGGTCAGTTAGCGATAATGCTGATTGGCTAACTTTAGCTCCCACAACTGGCAACTCTACAGGAGAGGTAGATAATGTAATCCTGTCAACAGATATATCCGGAATGGAGATTGGCAATTACAGCACTACTATTATTGTCTCCACTCCAGGAACAAGCATTGTTCCTCAAGAAATACCAGTAACCTTAACCATTAATCCTCCGCTACAAGGAGAGGTAATCGATGCCCTGGATACCGCCGTGCTCTTACAAATCGGGTATACCTATCATGAAAAAGTAGTTACAGTTGAAGGAATTATAGTTAATACTTATTATGTCTCGGGGCAACCAACCTTCTTAGATTTTCACGAGCCGCATGAAACCTATTTCAAAGCCCTGATTTGGGAAGATAACAGAGATAAATTCATACAGGCATTTCCCCCCAATCCCGAAACCTATTTCAAAAATAAAAAGGTGAGAATAGAAGGAACAATCACAATTTACAAAGGAGCACCGGAGATCATCTTAAATGACCCATCACAAATTTGGATTGTGGAATAAGCGGCTGCTACTCAGCCTCGTTTTGGTTTTAACCATCCTACCCACAGGCTGTCATAAAATTGATAACCCTGTTCTGGTAACTCGTGTTATTGATGGCGACACCATAGAGATTGAAGGCGGTTATCATGTGCGTTATCTTGGCATCGATACTCCTGAGATAGGCGAGCCTTATTATTCCGAAGCGTTAGAGGCTAACCGGAACTTAGTTGAGGGTAAGAGAGTCTGGATGGAAAAAGACGTTGAAGATAAGGACAAATACGGTCGCTTGCTTAGATATGTTTGGGTGAACAATACCATGGTGAATGCCGAGCTTGTTACACTGGGCTATGCTTACTCCTATATTTACCCCCCTAATACCAAGCATCAGATGCTGATTTTGCAAGCAGAGAAAGAGGCACGCGAACAAAGACTAGGATTGTGGAGCCTCAACCACTAGCAAATACCAGCTAAATAGCATATACTATCCCGATATTGCAAGCTAATGGATGAAATCATTATCTCCAAAGCGATAACCGAAAGCTACATAAAAGACCTTCTTGAGGCAATGGATATTGATGTTGCCATAGTCGGCGCTGGACCGGCAGGAATGGTTGCCGCCTATTACCTGGCAAAGGAAAAGGTAAACACCGCTATCTTTGAAAGGAAGTTGAGTATTGGTGGTGGCATATGGGGAGGCGGTATGATGTTTAACAAAATTGTAGTTCAGGATGAAGCCAAGGAACTACTTGATAAATTCGGCATCGCCACTACCGAATACCAGAAAGGCTACTATGTTGCCAGTGCCATAGAGATGGCTTCTGCCTTATGCTTGCAAGCGATTAAAGCTGGCGCCAGGATATTCAACCTGGTTAGCGTCGAAGATGTAGTCATCAGAGAAAACGACAAGGTTAGCGGACTGGTATTAAACTGGAGCCCTGTGTTGACGGAAAAATTGCATGTTGATCCCCTGGCTATGAGAGCTAAGCTAGTGGTTGACGCCACCGGACATGATTGTGAGATTTGCCAGTTGGTCACCAGGAAAATAGGCGCTAATCTAAGGACACCCACCGGAAAGATAATCGGGGAAAAACCGATGTGGGCTGAAATAGCCGAGAAACAGATTGTGGAAAATACCAGGGAGGTTTATCCCGGATTGATAGTTGCCGGCATGGCAGCAAGTGCCGTTTTTGGCTTACCCAGAATGGGACCGATATTTGGAGGCATGCTTCTATCGGGCAAAAGAGCAGCTGAACTGGCTATAGAATTACTGAAATAACGATGGCAAAGACAATCGCCGAAATCAACCAGAAAATCAGGCAAGGAAAGGCGGTAGTGGTAACCGCTGAAGAGGTAATTGATATCGCCCGAGAAAAGGGCATTAGCAAGGCTGCTGAGGAAATTGATGTCGTTACCACAGGCACCTTCAGCCCAATGTGTTCTTCAGGTGTGTTTCTCAACATCGGTCATTCCAGTCCACGGATAAAGTTTGGCAGCGGCAGAGTGTATCTCAACGATGTCCCGGCTTACACCGGTTTAGCCGCTGTGGATGTCTTCCTCGGAGCAACCGCCTTGCCCGACGATGATCCCAGAAACAAGATCTACCCCGGCGAATTCAGATACGGCGGTGGACATGTCATTGAAGAGCTGGTAGCCGGGAAAGACGTCAGGTTAGAGGCTATTGCTCACGGCACCGACTGCTACCCCCGAAGAAAGCTGGAAACCTGGATTAACATCAAAGACATCAATAATGCCATCCTGTTTAACGTACGCAATGTCTGCCAGAACTATGAGGTCGGGGTAAACCTATCAGACCGAATGATTTATACCTATATGGGTGTGTTGAAACCCCAGATGGGAAACGCCAACTATTGCACGGCAGGACAGCTTTCTCCTTTGCTTAATGACCCCTATTATAAAACCATAGGCATAGGAACTAAGATATTCCTGGGCGGTGGGACAGGCCATGTTGCCTGGTATGGCACGCAACACAACCCCGACGCCCCCCGAGGCGATAGTGGAGTCCCCTTAGAGGCTGCGGGAACTTTAGCGGTGATCGGTAATTTGAAACAGATGAAACCTGAATGGTTAGTAGGGACTAGCATGCTTGGCTACGGCGGCACCCTGACCGTAGGAATAGGCATCCCGATACCAATACTCTCCGAAGAGATTTTACGCTACACTACGGTAACCGATGCGGAGATCTTCGCCCCCATCATCGACTACTCTGAAGCCTATCCCAAGATGAAACCAGATAAGCTGGGGGAAGTTAGCTACGCTGAGCTGAAAAGTGGTCATATAAAAATTCAACGAAAGGATGTCCCCACTGCTTCTTTATCCAGTCATTATAAAGCCCGGGAAATCACCAATACTCTCAAGAGCTGGATAGAGAAAGGCGAATTTCTACTTACTGAGCCAGTAGCCCCTTTGCCCGGAATAGAATCAGGCATAACCATTAAGCCCCTTAAGGAAAGGCCGGTAATGGAGTAGCAAAATGGCGATTTCAAGAAGAATAGTGCTGCACTTTCCCCCTCGCATTACCAATCAATCTATAGTATGCCGCCTGGCTAAGGACTTTGAGCTTAGCTTCAATATCATCAAAGCCTCCGTTACACCAGGAGAGGAAGGGCTAATGGTTATGGAGCTGAGCGGCGACCAGAGAAATTACGACAAAGGTATCCAATATCTCACCGAAGTAGGAGTGAAAATTCAATCCTTGAGCCAGGATGTAGTCCGCAATGAAGCCCGATGCACTCACTGTGGTGCCTGTGTCAACCTGTGCCCTACCGGTGCTTTCTCCATAGACCCTAAAACAAGAAAGGTGCTTTTTGACCATAACAAATGCGTGGTTTGTGAATTATGCGTTAAAGCCTGTCCTCCTCGAGCTATGGAACTATATTTCTAAATGCTCTACCGCCTCGGGATTAAAGACACCGACCTGGTTTCCTTCAATGTTGTTGTAGAACAGACCAACCTGTATATCCGGGCAGAACACAACCTCAGAGACAAGGCGTTTCGCTCCGCGATAAAACATCGCCGCTCCCTGGAGAGATACATCGAGCATCACCCCTTATTTTTGACCACCCTCGAGCCATATCCAGTAGAACGAACCGCTCCTGCCATTATCAAAGAAATGGCAATAGCGAGCAAAGTAGCCAACATTGGGCCCATGTCTGCCGTGGCTGGTGCCATCGCCGAAGCTGTGGGCAAGGATTTACTCCCTTTTTCGCCCGAGATAATCGTGGAAAATGGAGGCGATATATTCCTGAAAACATCAAAGAAAAGGCTGGTGGGCATCTATGCCGGAAAGTCTCCTTTTACCGACAAGGTCGCCCTGGAAATCAACCCTAGAGAAACGCCTCTGGGAATATGCACCTCCTCAGCAACCATAGGGCATTCCCTAAGCCTGGGCTGTGCCGATGCCGTGGTCACCCTCTCACCCTCCACACTTCTGGCAGATACTATGGCTACTGCCATAGGCAATACTATCAGAAGTATCGATGATATCCCTCAAGCAATTGAGAAAGCCAAAGATATTCAAGGATTATGTGGCATAATCATCATTAAGGACGACAAGATAGGAATCTGGGGCAAGGTGAAAATCATCCCAGTCACGGACAACGGCAGAGGCAGGTTACCACTTTAATGAGCACTTCCTCACTGGCTATACCACCACGTCCATCCGAGACCGTTACCATAATGATGAATTTGCCCTCGCGTGGAGGTGCAGTCCATTTTACCTTAGACCCACTCCCGGAGATATTTCCCGCATCGATTGACCAGGCATAGCTTAAGGCATCGTTATTGGGGTCCGAGGCAGTGCAGACAATATTGCAAGGAGCGCCCGTGTGAAGACAGGTCTTCTCAGCAACCAGGCTCTCAATAACAGGAGGACGATTAGGTCCCACATCGATAGTCAGCGAAGCAGTGCTTTTACCCCCCATGACATCTTCAACTAGGACGGTGATGTTATAACTGCCCGGTTGTTCAGGAGCAGTCCAGCTAACTATAGAGCCCTCACCGGTGATGTTGCCCTCCTCAGCTTCCCAGTTATAACTTAGGGAGTCATTATCGGGGTCTTCGGCGCGGCATTCAAGCTGACAAACTTCCAGAGGAAGAGGCCTTTCCTCGCTCGCCGTCAAGCTGAGGATAGCCGGCAGGTGATTAATCCTCACGGTGATAACTACAGAGGCGGTGGCTTCACCACCCTCCCCATCAGCTACATTGACCGTGATGTTATAATCACCGACACTGTCAGGAGCAGTCCACCTGACCGACTCACCACCACCCTCAATATGCATGGTGCCTCCGCTGGCAGACCAATTGTAGCTCAGGTTGCCCCCGTCGATACCGGTAGCATTACACTCAATAACGGTCTTCCCCGAAGGTGATAACAGCGTTTCATTCGCCTCGAGGATAACGTCCGGTGAAAGGTTAGCCGGGGTACAACCGCAGACAAGGACGCTAATAACGACCAGACCAATTAAACCGAGCGGCCATTTCCGTAACAGTAGATTTACCTTATACCTTCCCATTTCCATTTCTTAATCAGCCAGGGACGAAAGTGCAACAATCCGGTGGGATGAAATACCAATATTATTACAGCCAGCATTAAGAGCACAATATCCAATGCCATTGCCTGCACTGGCGTCACTATCCCAAAAAGCGTTTCCCATACCCCAAAGCAGCCACATGAAGGGAATTTCTCCATTCCCCCGCTTATCGCTACTGAATTGTTAGCCATAAAGCCGATAAGCAGCGGAAGACATAACCCTGCAGCAATTCGAGGAAATATCCCGAAAACCAAAAACAGCCCCAGAATTATCTCCCCTATAGGAAGAACATGACCGATGAGGTAAGCCATAGTAGGAGTCCACAAAGATTTCAGCAGCAGGTCAACGAACTCCGTTTGACCGGGTATCTTGCCCACCCCGGAGATAAACAAAGTCAACCCCACAAATGTGCTTGGACCGAGGGCAATCAAATCCCTCCGCCAGTCTCCTTTGGTTACCAAACCAGCCATATCCGCCTATTATAATACGCATAAGCACGGCATACAATTTCGGCAGCTTTGTATTGAATTATGTCGACAATTCCGATTACAATAAGGTAAATGAACAAAGCGAAAGTCTCCATAATTCTCCCGGCACTTAATGAAGCTAAGACAATCGGCAAGGTTATTGATGAAATACCCCTACATGGTTTGGAGCAAGCAGGGTATAGCGTCGAGGTCCTGGTGGTTGATAATGCCAACACCGACCAGACGGCTCAAATCGCCCAAGAGAAGGGAGCCACGGTTATCAGTGAACCCCGAAGAGGCAAGGACAGAGCAGTGAGGATCGTATTTGAGCAGGTCAACGCCGATTTCGTATTCATGCTTGATTCCGATTACACCTATCCCACCACCTATATCCCTGATATGCTCAAGCTTCTCAATCAAGGCTATTCCGTGGTAACAGGCTCCAGATTGAAGAGGAAAAGTAACAGACTTTTTCCAGCAAAGACCTGATTGCATCACATTTTCAGCAAATGTGTAACAGAATGATTGACTCTGGAATGCGAGGAAAGAAATGATTGTGGTTCAAACTCCACTGCGAGTAAGCTTTCTAGGCGGAGGCACTGATTTTGAGGATTTCTACATAAACCACGGTGGGGCTGTCTTAAGCACTGCCATTGATAAGTGTGTTTTCGTCGTCGTTAAGGAAAGATTCGATGATATGATTTATGTAAACTACTCGAAAAAAGAAATAGTAGACAGGTTTGATAAGCTGGAGCATGAATTGGTGAGAGAGGCAATGAAAATTACTGGCGTAAAAAAAGGAATAGAGGTCACTACTCTTGCCGATATCCCTGCTGAGGGAACCGGGCTTGGTTCGTCAAGTAGCATCACAGTTGGGTTGCTTCAAGCTCTCTATGCTTACCGTGGTGAAATTGCGCCAACGAAAACCCTGGCTGAGCAGGCGTGCCATATAGAAATAGATATTCTCAGAAAACCTATTGGGAGGCAGGACCAATATATCGCCTCTTACGGCAACACGCGATTCATTACCTTTGACAAGAGTGGTGTTAAAGTTGAAAGAATCGAGCTTTCCCCAGAAGATAAGAAGAGACTAAATGATAACCTTCTTCTTTTTTATACTGGCGTAACCAGGAAGTCAAGCGAAATCTTGTCGGAGCAAAAGGCAAACATAAGCAGCAGTGTTGAAGTGCTCGGTGGAATGCAGAAGCTGGCATTCGAGGCGAAGGATGCCATTCTCGAGGGCGAGCTTGATGTATTCGGCGAGATACTGCATAAGGGATGGCAACTTAAAAAACAGTTGGCAAGTAAGGTGAGCAATCCAGCAATTGACGATATTTATGAAACTGCCCGCAGGGCCGGAGCAATCGGTGGTAAGGTCAGTGGAGCTGGGGGAGGTGGTTTTATACTCCTCTATTGCCGCAAAGATAAACAAGACGCTGTTACCAGAGCACTTAAGGGACTCAGGCAACTCCCCTTCCGTTTCGAGCAGGATGGGAGCAAGGTCATCTTCAACTATAGGAGAAGCCAGTGAAGGTTCTGGTTACTGGTGGCGCCGGGTTTATCGGCTCTCACACTGTTGATTTGCTTCTTGAAAAGGGCTATGAGGTTCGTGTCCTAGATAGCCTTGAGTCGCCAGTCCATCCTGAAAAAAAGAAGCCTGATTACCTTCCTAATGATGTGGAATTTATCCTTGGTGATGTCCAAGGTAAGGGTGATATTGAGAGAGCACTTCAAGGAGTAGATTATGTGTTTCACCTTGCCGCCTATCAAGGTTATCTTACCAACTTCGGCAAGTTCGCCTTTACCAATGATGGTGGTACCGCTTTGATATACGAAGTTATCGTACAGAAAAAGCTTCCTATAAGGAAAGTGATTCTGGGAGGTTCTCAGGCAGTTTATGGGGAAGGGAAATATCGCTGTGCTGAGCATGGCATTCAATATCCTTCACCCCGTTCTTCAGAGCAACTGGAGAGGGGAGATTGGGAGATAAAATGCCCCACATGTCAACAACCGATGCACCCTCTCCCCACCAATGAATCTAGGACTAGCCCGCATAATCAATATGCTGTTTCCAAACATTGTCAGGAGCTTTATGCTTTAACTCTAGGAAAAAGATTTGATATCCCCACTGTAGTGCTTCGCTACAGCATAACACAAGGACCGCGCCAGAGCTTCTACAACGCCTACTCGGGCATCCTGCGTATCTTTGCCAGCAGGTTACTCCATAATCTTCCCCCTATTATTTATGAGGATGGTGAGCAACTTAGGGACTATGTTTACGTGGGAGATGTAGCAGCAGCCAATATTTTAGCGATGGAAAGCAATGCTGTAAACTACGAAGTTTACAATGTCGGTGGGGGTGAGGTTCTTTCTGTATTACAGTATAGTAAGCTTCTTTCGAATATTATGGGTAAAGGTGTCACATCCGAAATCCCTGGGGAGTTTCGCTTTGGCGATGTAAGGCATATTATCTCCGACGTCTCCAAAATGAAGAAGCTGGGCTGGCAGCCACGAACCTCCATAGAGCAAGCTGCCAGGGAATACATCGATTGGGCAAGGAAACAACCGGAGGTCTCGGATTACTACGCTGCGGCTGAGAAAGTGATGAAGCAAGAAGGTGTGCTCAAAACTGTTAAGAGTTAGGGATTAGGTACTACACATCATGACGAAGGACATAGGACATAAAAATGATGAATCAAGAATATGTTGAGATTATAACAAAATATCTCTCCGAAGTTAGTGCCACTTTGGAGAAGCTTCCTGTGGAGGGAATCGCCCAGGTTGTTGAACTGCTTGGACAGACACGGGTGAACAGGAAAAGAGTCTATATTTTCGGCAATGGTGGCTCTGCTGCTACCGCCTCCCACTTTGCCTCTGACCTCTCGAAAGGCGCAATCTCCCATGGGAAGCCTAGAATGAAAGCCTTTGCCCTGACCGATAATGTCCCCCTTCTTTCCGCCTGGGCAAACGATACCGCCTACGAGAACATCTTTGCCGAACAATTGGAGAATTTTATCGAGGTGGGGGATATTGCTATTGGCATCAGTGGGAGTGGCAATTCTCAAAATGTGCTAAATGGTGTGAAGGTAGCAAAGGCTAAAGGCGCTACCACTATTGGCTTTATTGGCTTCGATGGAGGGAAACTCAAGGAACTTGTAGATATAGCCATAGTAGTGCCCAATCATAACATGGAACAAGTCGAGGATATCCACCTTCTTCTGGAACACGTTATCACCACCTGCTTGAGAAATTCGAGTCAGACTCATGACCCAGAACATAGAACTTAGAACAATGAACATCTTAGTTACTGGTGGAGTGGGTTATGTCGGGAGCATCGTTACTGAGGAACTTATGAATAAGGGTTACAGAGTCATTATCTTAGATAACCTTCAGCAAGGGCATAAAGAAGCCATTCTTCCTGAAGCTGAATTTGTCCTGGCTGATATTTGTGAAGCTCAGGCTCTCGAGGATGCCTTTCACCGATTTGAAATTGATGCTGTAATGCATATGGCAGCAGAGACAGTGGTGGAATATTCCATGACTGACCCCAAGAGATATTTCCACAATAACATTGTTGGTGGGATAAACCTCCTTGATGCTATGCTGAAGCACGGGGTTCGTAAATTCATTTTCTCATCCAGTGCTGCGGTTTATGGGGAGCCTCGAACCACGCCCATTGAAGAAGACCACCCTAAAATCCCTGTAAACAGCTACGGCGAGTCCAAGCTCATGTTTGAGAGCATCCTGGAATGGTATGGGAAAGCCTACGGGCTTAAACACATTTCCTTGAGATACTTCAATGCCGCTGGAGCAACCAAGCTTCTGGGTGAAGACCACCACCCGGAAACTCACCTCATCCCCAATGTGCTCAAAGCTGCTCTACCAGACAGTTCAAGGTTCAAAGTTCAAGGTTCTAAGTCAGGAAGTGAGGACATAAAACATAGAACGTTGAACATAGAACCAGTAAAGTTATTCGGCACGGATTATCCTACAAAGGATGGAAGCTGCGTTCGGGACTATGTTCATGTAATAGATATTGCTCAGGCACATATCCTGGCACTGGAACAGATTGAACAACTAAGCGGTAGGGCTTACAACCTGGGTAATGGAGAGGGTTACTCCGTGCTTGAGGTGGTAGAAGCAGCGAGAAAGGTCACCCATGCCGAAATCCCTGTCACAATCTCTCCCAGGCGAGCGGGAGACCCGGCAGTTCTGGTGGCAAGCTCACGCAGGGCTAAAGAGGAGCTTAAGTGGAGGCCAAAGTTCCCAGACCTTGAGGCTATAATTGAAAGCGCTTGGAAATGGATGAAGAAGCACCCGGAGGGGTATTGAGGCTTGAGCAGTTCGAAGTTCAAAGTTCAACGTTCGACGTTGAACATCGAGCATTAAACAATCATGGCTAAGATCGAACGGTTTGAAGATATAGAAGCTTGGAAATCAGCCAGGGAAATAGCACAGCAGGTCTACAGGGTAACTCGCTCCGGCGGTTTTGCCAGAGATTTTGGGTTGCGAGACCAAGTACAGCGCGCCGCGGTATCTATTATGGCTAACATTGCCGAGGGGTTTGATAGCGAGTCCAATAAGGAATTCATCAGATTCCTTGGTTACGCCCTCCGCTCTGCTACCGAAGTCCAATCCCACCTTTATGTTGCCTTGGATGAAAGCTATCTCGACCAGGAGAAGTTTGATATGTTGTTTGCGCTCACTACTAAATGCAAGAACTTGGTCAGCGGCTTCAGTCGTTACTTACGCTCTCATCCCAAAACGTCAAACCTCGAACATTGAACGTTGAACATTAAGCATTGAACAATGAAAGCCATGCTCTTGGCCGCTGGTGAGGGAACTCGACTCAGACCCCTTACGCTAGAAATGCCAAAGGTTCTCCTACCCATAGGTGGGCAGCCTTTGATTGAGTATCAGCTTTCCTGGCTTAAACATCACGGTATTCAACAAGTAGCTATAAATCTCTATCACCTGGGCAATAAGGTCAAGGATTTCCTTGGCGATGGCTCTCGCTTTGGGATGAAAACCTTTTACTCGACCGAAAAAAAATTATTAGGGACTGCAGGCGGCGTTAAACGGATGGAGCATTTCTTCCACAACACTTTTGTGGTAGTTTATGCTGATGTGCTTACCAATTTCAACCTATCAGCGATGGTCAAATTTCATCAAGAAAAGAAAGCTGCAGCCACTCTGGTCATTTTTGAGGCGCCAAATCCAACGGAAGTCGGGGTAGTGGAGATGAGTCCCGAAGGCCGAATCCTGAGCTTCGTAGAAAAACCCAAAGCAGCGAACCTAGAACGTAGAACATCGAACTTAGAACTCCAATCCCTCGCCAGCGGTGGGGTCTATGTCCTGGAAAAAGAAGTACTCAATTACATCCCGTCTGAGGGCTTCTCTGATTTCGCCTATGACATCTTCCCCAAGTTGCTAGAACTAACCATCCCTATTTATGGCTACGTCTTGAAGTCCCAGGACTATCTCATTGATATTGGCACCATTGAGAAATACAATCAAGCCAATAAGGACGTTCCAGGTTTGGGAGTTCTACGTTCTACATTAGACGGGCTCGACTTAGAACCATGAACATTGAACTTTGAACCATGAACCAAGCAGTCTTTCTCGATAGAGACGGCACCATCGCCAGGGATGTCCATTATTGCCGCAGACCGGAGGACTTTGAGCTCCTTCCCACTGTCCCCGAAGCCATAAAGCTTCTGAATGAAAATGGCTTCAAGGTTGTGGTAATCACCAACCAATCAGGAATTGCCCGAGGCTATTTTAGTGAGGAGACCCTGGCTCAGATTCACCAAAAGATGAAAGATGAACTGGCAAAATATGGCGCCCGGGTAGATGCCATCTACTATTGCCCTCATCATCCTGATGATGGTTGCCAGTGCCGCAAGCCGAAGACAGCCCTTTTCCTTAAAGCAGCACAAGAACATAACATTGCCCTAAAAAATTCTTATGTGGTCGGTGACCAACAAATGGATATAGATGCTGGCAAAGCCCTGGGATGCAAAACAGCTCTGGTAACCACTGGCCCCGAGCCCTCAGTCCCAAGTCCCAAGTCTCCAGTCCCTAGTCCCCAACCTCCCGACTACACTGCCCGAAGTCTCCTTGAAGCAGCCCGCTGGATAGTGCATAATAAGCGGCAACGCTAACATAGAACCTTGAACTTTGAACGTTGAACTTTGCCCATGAAAACAATCAGCATTGTAATGCCCGCCCGGAATGAGAGGGACGGAATTGAACAAACGATACGAGCTATCCCCAAAGACGAGCTGGAAAAGATGGGCTATGAAGTCCAAATTTTGGTGGTGGACAATGACTCAAACGACGGAACGGGGGAACTGGCGAAGAAAGCGGGAGCAGAGATTATTTTCGAGCCCAGACACGGATATGGAAGTGCATATAAAGCTGGCTTTGCTCACGCCACCGGCGATGTAATCGCTACCGCTGACGCTGATCTTACTTACCCTGTTGAACACATTCCCAGGCTGGTGGAAATCCTTGAGAGGGAAAACCTGGATTTCCTCACGACTGACCGCTTTCCCCTCATGGATAAAAATGCTATGTACTTTAAAAACAAGGTGGGGAATAGAATTTTGAGCCTGACGATGAGATTACTCTTTCGGCTTGATATAAAGGACTCGCAGTCAGGAATGTGGGTTTTCAAGACAAGCATTCTCAGCAAACTGAAGCTAACATCGAATACCCCTCTTTCCCAGGAGCTAAAAATCGAGGCCTGCCATTTTGCTAAGTGCCGCTGGAAGGAGGTTCTTATTCAATACCGACCTCGCTCAGGGAAAGCAAAATTGGGTGATTTGAGAGTCTTCCTCACTAATCTTCTTCATTTCATAAAGAAAAGGATTGTGCGATGAAGGTTGCGGATATTGGTTGCATGAGACAAGCTCAACGAACTGTGGAATCTATAACCTAGAGCCTTGCACGTTTAACTATGAACCAAACTCTATCAACTCAACAAAGTCAAGGAACTCAACCAACCGTCTCGGTAGTAATACCAACGTTAAATGGCGCTCAGATGCTTGAGAAGTGCCTAACTTCCATAAGGGCAAATAACACCAAACACGACTATGAGCTAATAATTGTCGATGCTGGTAGCACGGACGAGACTCTGGAGATAGCTAACAAATACGCTGATAAGGTACTGGTGGGACTTCCAAACAGAATGAACAGAAACATTGGCATCCAAAACGCTCAAGGAGAGATTATCTGCTTTACCGACAGTGACTGCGTCGTTCCTAATGATTGGATACATGAGTTGGTAGAGGGACTGCTGAGGTTGAATAGAAGAGATGCCACGATAGTCAGCATCGGCAGTGGTAATCTTCCTCTGCTGGAAAACCCTTCTTTGGAGGAACTTGCTATTGCTAAGACAATGAGGTCTCCGCTAGTCGCTTTTGGTGCACGGAACGTAACCGTTTACAAGCGGGAACACCAGGTTTTGCATAATCCAACAGTTAACTCTGCTTATTTCAAGTGGGCTATCGAGGAAGTGGGTGGTTTCAGAGAGGAATCATACAGCTATCCCGAGGAAATAGACCTAGATGCTAAATTGTATGAAAGGGGATACAAGGTATATTACATTTCTTCTCCCTTAGTGTTGCATAAACATCGGGGTACAGTAGAGGGCTTTTTTGCGCAAATGCGACACTACGGAAGATGCAGAATACGGGTAAATCGAGAACACCCTAAGATTTCGAAGTTTTATCACCTCGGTCCGCTTTTTCTATGTATCATGCTTTACTCTCCCTTGTTTTTTATACCTTTGGGTATGGCACTGGTCAATGCAGGATATGTAAGCCTGAAGGAGAGAAATCCGCGGCTTTTTGGGCCCATCTTTAGGCTCACACTGGGTTTCTACAAAAGTTATGGGGCTGGCGAGATGGAGGTATTGTTCACAAAAGGAAAGGTAGCGAAATAGGATGAGCACAAAATCTCTGAAAGTAGGTGTGGTTGGCTGTGGGTTCATCGCCCAGAATGCTCACATACCCACTTTATTGAAGTGCAAGAATACTGACTTAGTAGCACTTTGTGATAAAAACGAAGCTTTAGTAACGAATGTCACCAGAAAGTTCAAAATTAATAGGTATTATACTGATTTCGGAGAAATGCTGGATAGAGAAAAACTTGATGTGGTAGATATCTGCGCCTCGATAAATATGCACGCACCTTTAGCCATTCAGGCGATGGAAGCTGGCTGCCATGTTTTGACGGAAAAACCAATGGCACTTAATACTAAGGAAGCCGATGAAATGGTAAATGCTTCGAAGACAAATGGGGTAAAATTGAGTGTTATTCATCAACTCCTCTTCTTGCCTACAATAATGAAAATGAAATCACTTATAAATAAAGGGGCTATAGGGGATCTCGTGAGGGTAGAAATCGTCCAGAGTACGCCACCCTGGGATTACCCAGCCATCGCAGACCCAGACCATTGGTACCACAAATTACCCGGAGGGATACACGGTGATAATCTACCCCACCCAATATACTTGGCAAGGGCGTTCCTGGGCGACATAGACCCTATGGCAGTGTACCCTATTAAAGTGGGCGCCCTAAAACATCTACGTTTCGACGAGGTACAGATAGTCTTAAAAGGCAGGAGGGGAAATGGTACAATTATTTCGTCGTGCAATTACCCGAGCCTTTGGTTAATTAATATCTTCGGGACAAAAAAGAATTTGCATGCCAATCTCAATAATTCGTACGTAATCACATATGGGGGGAAAACTTATGCCGGAAGAGGAATCCCAAGCCTCTATGCCAGGGAAAATGTAAACCGAAGCTTCCAAATTATAAGTAATACCTTATCTATGAGTGTAAAGTTTATCCTGGGAAAACACCGCGGCCTTCCCACCGCTATTAACAAATTCATGGAATGTATTCAAAATGACGCAGAGCCACCCGTCACAGCCGAGGATGGGAGGGAGGTCGTGAGGATATTAGAAAAGATAACTACACAGCTCTAAACGTAAACTCGTGGAACAGGCGGCATTTGCTTTGAACCAATTGTTAACCTAAAGTATTGTTATCTTGGCGAATTCGTTGAAGAGTATAGCTAGTGAGAATGACCAAAAAACAGTTTTATTCCCTGGAATTAAGCTTAAGGAACAGCGAAAGATGTTAGCAGCCCTCAATCGCAAAATTACCCAGGCCATTGATGTAGTTCGCCTTTATCGAAACTGGCCCATGTGCTTCCTGTACTATCTTCGACTTCTTAGATATCCAGAAGTCACCTACGTTCTGCGTAATGGAATAAAGTTCACCGCTGGCACTAAAGACCTGACGCCCATAGATACAATCAACGAAGTTTGGTTACACCAAGTATATGCACACCTCAAAGGCGATATAGAAAGAGGCCACACTGTAGTGGATATAGGTGCTTACATTGGCAGTTTTTCCGTTTTTGCTGCAACGCGTGCAGAAGAGGTAAAAGTCTATTGCTATGAACCGTCAGCCGGAAACTTTCGTTTTTTGCTCAAGAATATAGAACTCAATAACCTGAAGAATGTCAAGGCATTTCAATTAGCTGTATCGGGACAAAGGGGCAAGGTGAGGCTCTATATCAATGAAAAACACAGCAGTATGCATTCCACAGTGAGAACGAAAGACAGTGTCAAAACGACAGATCCTTGCGTTGAGGTCAACTCTGTCACATTGGATGACATACTAGATCAGAACGAAATCGACGAGTGTAACTGGCTAAAAATGGACTGCGAGGGCGCTGAGTACGAGATTCTACTTGGCGCGTCGGAAAGGACCTTATCAAGAATCAGGAATATCTCTCTCGAATATCATCGGGTGGCAAATCGCCACATTAACAATTTGGAGGGGTTTCTTCACGATATGGGCTTTAATGTAGAGCGGGCAAAAAAGGCGCGTTATCTTTACGCAAGGCGAATTCATAAAAGCTCTGGACATTACCAGATAGGCGGAAGCTAAAGGTGCGAGGAGCCGTTTTGTCCAAAAATCATTAACTTAACCGACATGAAAATTGGAATTATCGTTGATGTTTGGGCTTTTCCATCTGGTGTCAAAACGTATGTGGATAATCTTGTTAAAAATATAGTAGAAACTCAAGACGAAATATATTTGATACACAGTGGAAAGGTCAAAGACATATCTCTGCCAGGAGCAAAGGAGATTGTGCTGCCCAGTTTCTATAAAGTGAGCGCTCCATCGACTTCCTTGTTTAATTTCCATCGCCCTGTGCTCCTTCGGAAGTACAAATTCGATATAATTCATTATACACATAATTATTTTCCTTTGACTTTCCGGGCATCAGGTTCAAGGAATGTTTGCACAATGTATGGTATAGCGCCGCTTTCGCATCCTCAATTTCACCCATTTTTGTCACGCTACACTTCCAGGGTTGGTGCATTTCTCGCTCGCAAGATGGACATGATTTTGACAGATAGCGAGTGGGCTAAGACACAGATCATCAAGTTCTGTAAAGTGCCCAGCAGCAGAGTCAGGGTTATCTATTTCGGGCTGGATGAGGATTTCAGACCTCCAAATAATAAAAATGAGGCTACAAGAGAACTAGAACTAAAGCTTGGCATTCAGCCCCCCTTCATTCTGCAAGTTAACGCTTATCGACCTATCAAGAATGCAGCTACTCTGGTAAGAGCATTTGGCAAGATTAAGAAAATGGGCATTGCTCATAAACTCATCTTGGTAGGGAAACCAACAGCGGATTTTAACAAGATAGCCCAATTGGTGAAGGGACTGGGTTTGGAGAACGAAGTAATGCTAATGGGATATGTCTCAAAGGACGATTTGATAAAGCTTTATGGTACAGCAGACCTCGTTGTCATCCCTTCCTTTAAGGAAAGTTTTTGTTTCCCCCTTTTGGAAGCACTGGCTTGCGGCTGCCCCACCATAGCCTCTAACGTAACAGCCTTACCAGAGATTGGTGGCGATGCTGTGGAATTCTTTGACCCTTACAACTGCGAGGACTTGGCAAGCAAAATGTATAGGGTAATTGCCACTGGCGAGCTAGGAGCCCATCTCAGCAGGAAGGGAGTAGAAAGAGCAAAGTCGTTCTCCTGGGAAAGGTGTGCCCAAGAACATCTGGCTGCTTATAAAGAGGTATCCCAGATAGCAGATTGAGGAGAAAAGGAGAAGGACGATTCAATATAAAAATCACATATGATAGGAAAAAATGAGGCAAGGCGAGGGAAGACCTAGCAAATCCTCCGCATAGTTATGCGCTTTTGGTATTGGCTCAAGATGCCCAGTGAAGGACAAGGAGTTAGGGATAAAATAGTACTCCTGCCTGGAGCAATTCTTCGCCTTTTTGGTTTTGCAATAGGTTTCTTTAAAATACCTTCTCTCCATGATGTTTTTCTCCATATATCAAAGCCTTACTTTGATGTGATGCTAGAAAACCGTGACGGCAAATTTTTTTGCAGAAAGGGAAAAGACGATGCCCATATCGTGGCTGAAGCATATGAGTATCCTCTTCAAAGATATTTCGAAGGAATAACACAGGGCACCTTTGTGGACGTCGGCTCGAATGTTGGAAAATATACCATAAAGGTTGCGAGGCAACTAGGCGATAACGGAAGAGTGATATCCATAGAGCCAGAAATCTCCAATTTTGAGATATTAAAGACCAATGTTGAGTTAAACAACTTATCAAATGCGACGTGTCTCAATGCAGCTTGCTGGCATAAAAACGAGAAACTCAAGCTCTATCTGGCCCCTGATTTCAAATCGGGAGGTCACTCTGTTACGAAGCGTATGTCTACGGATTGTGTTGAGATTAGCGCTTTAAAACTAGACAACATTTTGAAAGACCTCCAGATAGAGCATGTTGATTTCATAAAGACAGACGCTGAAGGAGCAGATGGTGAAGTTCTTCAAGGGGCTGAGGAAACTATAGCCAGGAATCCACGACTGAAAATCATTTTTGAGGCGTTAAGTGAAAATAACTTGGCAAAATGCCAAGAAGTGCTCCAAAGGCATGACTTCACAATTCTGCCAATCGTTAAGGGTAAATATTATGCTAGGAAAGGTACGTAAAGCTATATCCACAATATGAAACTGAAGAGATGGTCAATAATAACACTTGGGCTTATATTAACAATCGCGGTTGTCATACTTGTCTGGAACAAAGAACCGACTATCTATCCCTATCTTTTTGTCGCTGCTGCCCTGGCTAGCTTGTTAGCCTTTTCCATCATTGGGTACTGTAAGAGTTCTATCTAACCTTTGCGGTTTTGCCTTTCATTATTGTCAGCGGCTTTTTCGCGTTTTGGGGACACCAACATGTTCCCGTCTATTTGTACTCTGCTTCGTAAAGGCAAGGATGTAGAGAGCCAAGGTAGCCTATACATCCAGCTAACATAGCCACCACCGATAACGAGAATATCCATCAGGTCTCCATATCCTTTATTTTGGCTAACAAACTCAATGACCATTTACAGTAAAGAGTTGTTTAACCCATCTCGATAAGCTTGGCTTGAGTACTGTGATTCTACCGTATGAGTTTAACAACCGATGCTACACAAATCTCTGTTACGCATAAGCGAGTTTCCCTTTAGGCACTGGGATTTCTCTTCCAAGACTCTTAGCTGTTTCTATCCACTCTGAAATTGCAATCTTAGCATTGCGTATCGCTTCTTCATGATGTATCATCGCTGCCATTCCAGTCATCAGCGCTGCTGTCCCGGAGCCAACCGCCACCGCATACCTAGTTCCGATATACTCAGCAAAGGTCTTCTCGAATTCCCTGCCCTTGGTGCCCTCTGATATTCGCCCACTATCCAGAACCTCGTTTACGGCCCCCCTGTCCTCCCCCCCTATTTTGAAAGCGCCAACGAGGATTCTCCTCATACCCTTTCTCTCCAATAATTAAGCAGATCTTCCATCGTTATCTCAAAAGGTATCGTTGGCTCCCAACCGGTCTGCTTCTTAAACTTTGAACAGTCACCTTGCAGTACCTCGACATCAGAAGGTCTCATCCGAGAAGGGTCTTGCTTTATTTCAATCCGCTTGCTGGTCATAGATAGCAGTAAATCCAGCATCTCTCTTATTGTTCTTGCCTTCTCAGAGCAAATATTATATACCTCTCCAAACTCGCATTTCTCCAACGCCAAACGGTATGCTCCTACAATATCCCTGACATCGGAGAAGTCTCTTCGAGCATCGAGATTACCGACATAAATTATCGGCTCTTTCCCTTTTTCGATCTCGGCGATTTGCTTGGCAAAACTTGAGGTTACGAACACATCTCCCCTCTTCGGTCCAGTGTGATTGAAGGCACGGGTGACCACAATTTCTAAGCCATATGATTTGTAGTACTGATAGGACAGTTTATCCTGGGCCACCTTAGAGACTCCATAAGGGGAGAGGGGTCTTAAAGGATTCGTTTCCTTAATAGGCAGCTCATCAGGGTAAACCATCCCGTATTCCTCTGAACTACCGGCAACCTGAATTTTAGGCTCTGTATCTGATTTTCTAATCGCTTCAAATAGATGTACCGCCCCAATTACGTTCGTCTCCATGGTGTCCGCTGGAGCCCGCCAACTCATCGGAACAAACGATTGGGAAGCCAGGTGGAAAACGTAGTCTGGCCTTGACTCTGTAATCACCCTCTCTAATGAATGCGCGTCTCTCATGTCAGCATTAACTAGATGCAAGTCGTTTTTGATATGTTCTATGTTATCTAGCCTGCTCCTCCAGCGCACTGCTCCATACACCTCCATTCCCTCCTTCAATAGGTACTCTGCCAGGTGACTTCCTACGAAGCCCGTTATCCCAGTTATTAGTGCATTCTCCATGGATAGTTACCTCCGTTCAAGGATTAACGTGTTTTCTATTATAGCTGCATTATAGACATGAGGGTGCTCAAACGCAATAGGTTGCAAAAATGGGGACTCGTGGCTTTACAACAGAGCCTGAACACTACATAAAATGTGATAGAATACGACTATACTTCTTCTCCAAAGGTCAAGGCAACGCAAAGGCCGCTTCTCACCACCTGCTCAATGGTTTCACCAGCTTTGATTGCTGCCCCCGTCTCTCCTGTCTCCAATATCATGTACTTATTCCCAGAGTTAGTATGTTAAACCTACTTTAAATGATAAGAGGACCTGATAGCCAAAATGGCATAAATGCTAATGAGCCCCTGCGCTGCGATCTAAGCATAGCCAGCACCAATGACTATGCGAGCCATCATTCACATCACAGGCAGCCTAACACAGATGAAACAATATCGTAAGATTGCCACGCCCCGCTTGATAGTAAACATCTAACAGGGCTCGCAATGACACAAAGAAATGCTAGCTATATGGAAAGTCTGCGGGCAAGGATGTAGATAGCTACCACAGTCTGAGCGCCACCCCAAGCATAGCCGATGCCGATTATGCCAGTCACAGGCATAATTAGATAACTACCTAGAAGCGCACCCAGGACAATGAGTCCCCAGATTGCCACCAGTTCCTTTATCCTTCCACTTACCTGAAGTATGCCGGTATAGATATAACTAATTGCTAATGGCAGACTGGATAGGCTCAGAACCCACAGCAAGTGCAAAGCATTTAGCGAATAGCTTTGCCCGAAGGCAAGCAGCACCCACTTTCCCACCAAAATAAGCACGATGACCGCTGGAACTAACAACAGATAGGTGAATTTCAATGACTTGGTGACATTTTCCTTAAGTTTATCCTCAAAGTGAGAGCCCTCGGCGAACAATGACTGGGAAACTGCTAAAGGGATGGCAAAAAGCAAGGCAGCTATCATCCAGCCAATATAGAAGTAGGCATTTTGTTCCGCGCTAAGAATGTTGACCACCATCAGCGGCAAAATAAATGCTGGACAGGCCATAAATAGATTGGCCAAGTAGTTACCACCGGAATAGCGCCACATATCCTTCAATAAACTTAGCTTTAGGGTCGGCACCGGCTTGTAGGAATGCTGAACCCTGGGCAAAAACATGAAAATGGAAACAGCCAGAGCTACGGCCACAGCAATGCCCCAGGAGGCAACTATGCCAAAGGTACGAAAAAAAAGAACAAAAAGAACGGGCAAGGGAAGTCTGAGCACTGAAAAGATAATCCCTTTAGATAACACAAAGCCAGCTCTTCGCCGGGCTATAAAGGTAAAATTCACCAGGCTTGATAGCGTCCACAATATGGTAAAAACAATGAATGCTGCGGCGAAGATGGCATTTTTCGTAACGAAGGCTAATGCTGGAGACCAGAATCCCAGGCCAGCAAGAAAAATGCCCGCTACCACCAGGCTGATGATACCACTCAGGGTATAGCAGGAGTTTACCAATTCCTGTGGTTTGTCAGAGTGAGGAAGGAAACGAACAAGAGAGATATTCAAGCCAACCAGGCTTATGAGGGTAAGAAGGCATATAGCTGATATTATAGCGGAACTGAAGCCTACGTCAGCTTCGGTGTAGAATCGGGCAACTATCATCCAGAAGAAGAAGCCAAAAAGGGCCGTAAGGGCGGTGTTGAGCATCAGGTAAAAGGCATTGCTATAGAGAGGAATGGCGACAAACTGCTTCAGCTTTTCTCTCGAGGTGATTATACCTATGGCTTCAGCAACTACCTTAAATGGGGCAAGCTCGGACAACCTCATTCAGTGTACTCAAATATCTTCACCGGATACGGTGATGATGACGCATAAACCCGCTTATAATGCTCCATTTTTTTCAGCGGCACAGGGCTTTTGGACGCGTCCACACCTACTATTCTGTAATTCTCAGAAGCATGGCTTGCTACAAAATCTCTGGCTTCCTCATAGGTGGAAAAAGACCGTGAGCTGGTGATTTCTTTATACCTCATGCCCTGTCGATCAACCTGTTCCCTATACGAAATGACTATGGTGGCGTTTTCAGAAGGAGCTGCAGCTTCACCATTGAAGTTATACAGCCTGACAACGGTGGAGTTATAGTAAGAGGGATAAAACAGCCTGAACGGCTGCAATACCCCACCTTCCGCAGGCGCATAGTAGATGTCATAAAAATCGCTTTCACTTTTGCCGGCCCAGACTAGCATGGCGTAGAATTTATAGACGGGCATGGCATAATCAATCATCACATATTCTCCCCCCAATTCATCCATTATTTGATTAGCCGTGGTCTCGTTCTCGGAGGTAAGGTATTTGCCGACGATCGGGGCTGCAAGCGCCTGAAATGGACTGGCAATCGGTATGCGCCGCCCAACACGGGTTATCCAGTGTCCATAATCCCACCACGACATTATGCCATAGGCTGTCTCGGGATAATCATAATCCTCAAAGCCGTCGTCCGCTTTAGGAGGGAAATCATATAGCTGATAATAGTAATCAGGGTTACCAAAAGGCTCAGGGCTATTCTCCCTTAACCACACCAGCGCACTATACCAGTCAGCGTCAACCGCAACCGGTCCCCTGCTGGCACTTGCCTCCAGTTTCCCAAAGGAAAAGCCCTGTCCAGGGGATATATTGGGGAAGAAGACCAGGAAAAAGATAGCTATTCCAGCCCCAATTACCTTTATCCAGGTAGCCCTAGGCTGCAAGAATCTTCTTTCGCTTACTTTTTCCTTCGCCTTTTTCTTTTTCTTCTTCGTGGTATATGTTTTCACTATTTCCCCGGGCCTGGTTAGTAGTTTGCCCAACCCAGCGAAGTCCAGGGCTCTCCAGGAGAAATAACCGGTGAGCAAAGCCGCATTTACGGCAAAGTAGTACGAGTAGCGCCGCTGAGCTAACGTTGCCACCATTATTACCACGCACCATACCAGGAACAGTGTCTTATCGGCACTCCTTTCTTTAACAGCACGGTAAACGAGCAATCCCAACGCAACAAAGGCGATGAACAACGAAGTGGTGAAGTTAGACCATGCCATGGCAAAGTCGAGAGGTCGCGCCTCCTGGATAGTCAGGCCCCCAGCTACTCGTGGAGCAAAGATACGCAATTTGTCAAGCATTGAATGAAGCAGCGAAGGGTCAATCGCCCAGAAAATGAGAAGCCCAATGCCGGCAATTCCGAGCAACGCCAGGGGATAGTAAGCAGGTTTCAACGCCTTGCCCACCATTAATCGGGAGACGCCGCTTAATGCCAACGGAGCAATTATGGCGATTATCACAGAGGTCTGTATCACAGCTACTAGAGTTATTTTAGGTAAAAAAGGAATGGACATTATGGCAGCGATGGCAAAAGTCAATACACCGATGATGCAGAGATAGTCGGTTGATTTGTTTCTTAAATGGTCTACGATGAACTGAATTCCGAGATAAGCAAAGATGATGAGCAACAGCATCAGCGCACCCAGCCAGGTAGTAAAGAGAATACCAAGGAAAATACCGGCTAACAGGGTATAGATAAGAGGCTTCTTGATAACCGCCCAATCCCTGTTCATCAAGTGACCGAAGGACATTTCCTTTTCCCTGGCCCGTTTAATTGCCATAATCAAAAATAGAATGGTTGTTGTGCTAAATAGAACCTCAGCGACATGGTGGTCGGTGAAGCCGAGAAGGGAACGGCTCAGGAACTCGCTGGGCAATACAACCAGTATGGCAGCCGATATTGCGCCCACCCAGCGATTGAATAGCTTCTTGCCAATGAAATACACCGGGATAACTGTCAGCGCGCCGAGAACAGCGGGGGTAAAGGCACCGACTGTCTCTACCAGATGCTGGCTGGGATGCCCTAAGCCAATTATCCAGGCAGCGCCGCTGATGAGCCAGGTATAGAAAGGTGGCCATGGTACTATAAGGCCATGGGGATAATTGGAATAGGCATCAAACCAAATACGATGGGGAAAATGGTGAACCAGGTTATCCACCAATCTCATGTGATACCAAGGGTCAGCTCCCTTGAACCACACTGAGCCATCGGAAAAAACGCTGTCGTAGGGAAAATACACCCGAATAAATAATGCTATGCCACAGAGGGCAGCGACGATTATACCGGCGATAGCCGCCGGGGAAAGTTTAATCCGCCGTCCTTGAGGTCCTTTCCGCTCCCCACCAAAAAGCTTGCCCCACCATGCTTTAAATCGCTCACTCATCTAACTATTATCAGAAAAATTACCTTTTAGCTCGCTTCAGGCAATATAATACTATATCGCTGCCCAATAATAATAGAGAGTGAGCGCACGAAATGAGTTTATTCAGAGGGATAACACTCCCTATATAGTTACTCCAGTCACGAATAACCCCTCTGTCATTGCGAGCCCCTTTTTAATTGTCATTGCGGTGAGCCAAAGCCCTGAATGTAGTGAAGGGGAAACGTGCCAATCCTACCCCTCTGTCATTGCGAGCCCCTTTTTAATTGTCATTGCGAGCGAAGCGTGGCAATCCCGGCAGGGCGTGAGATTGCTTCGTCGCTACCGCTCCTCGCAATGACAGGGTGGTGTGTCATTGCGAGCCCCTTTTTAATTGTCATTGCGAGCGAAGCGTGGCAATCTCGGGAAAAGTGAAAAGGCAAAAGTCAAAATGCAAAATGACAGAGCAAAGTTCAAAAATGTAGTGCGAGGCTTTAGCCCCGTGCTGCACGACCCTGAAGGGTCGCACTACAAACTTTGGAGGTGAAGAATTTAACCTGGGGATTGCGGAGCTTGTTCCGACTAAAACGAAGAATCCCATCTAATTTGCTTCGTCGAGTTCCTTCACTCCGTTCGGCATTCCTGCAATGACGGAAACGGAAGTCGCCAATGAGAGCACGAAATTGAAAGAGATGACGATTGTGGTTATAATGTTTATGTTTGTGGTGGGCGTAGCCCAGTGGTTAAGGCGCCAGGTTGTGGCCCTGGAGATCGTGGGTTCAAATCCCACCGCTCACCCTTTTTAATTATGCGCCTATAGCTCAGCGGAACAGAGCACCGGTCTTCGGAACCGGGGGTCGTGGGTTCGAATCCCTCTAGGCGCGCCAGCTAAATCATCGGATTTTCCAACATCATCTGCCCGAGTTCTCTCTTCGAGCACTATATCAAACGACAAAGCCGCCGCTTCGCAAAGTCCTAGTATTACACACCCACAGGTCAACCGTTATGCCCTAAGAAGGCCCTGAGCTAGCTTGCTAACCTTTTTCTCAAAAAATCCCACTGTCTCAACGATTTCCAACCACCCAATTCGGAACTTCGCTCTTTCCCTTGCCATCCCAAGACCTCAAGAAAGGAGCTACAAATGAGGCCCAAGTGTCAGGTCATTGGCCAGCATCGTTCCCTTAAGCAGAGTTCCTGGAAATGCGTCTAAATAGTCTCCGCCACCAGGGCTGTTTGCCAGTAGTGAGTAATTTAACCTGACTTTCCAAGCTACGGATTCTCTCGGTGGCTGCCCCAAGTTGAGCAGCAAGCTGGACATTTTGCTGCTGCAACTCATGCAGTAAGCCTTGAAGGGTGTCCATGGTCTGTCCACGCTCTTTGTCCACGGTTTTTTCCTTGATTAGCTCAGGTGGTATTGTTGAGATCCTGAATTCTCCTCCATGATTTCCCTGGACAAACTCAGCATGAAGCTTGCCGCTCTTGATATACCGCCTGACTGTCCGGGTGGATATGCCCATTGAGTTGGCTGCCTTTGTTATTGTCAAACCTTGATTTGCCATAAGACTGGACAAGTCTATAGACAAAGCGATGTCTTTGTCAAGGGTGGTTAGCGGAGATTGTTTATTTGTCATTGCGAGGAGTAGTAGCGACGAATCAATCCCGAGAAAGGAAATTTCTAAATACCAAACAATATCAAATGTCCAAAATCCAAATTGCTGAAGACAGTTTTGAGCTTTGAGTTTAGATATTAGGATTTGTTTAGGATTTAATGCTTAGAGTTTAGGATTTACGCTCCAGATTGCCACGCTTTGCCCGCAATGACAGACGGAATTTACTAAACAATGTAATATAACAAATTCAGCCCATCTTCCGCAGCTCTTTATACAGTGTCTTACCTTCAGGGTTTTTGGGGAGCGAATCAAGAAACTGAACATACTTCGGTGTCTTAAAGCTGCTGATCTTCCCCTTGTAAAAATCGATTACTTCCTGCTCAGTAGCTTTCTCACCTGGCTTCAACACGATAAACGCCTTGAGTTCCTCACCATATTTCTGATCAGCAACGCCAACAACGGCTGCCTCAGAGACCTTGGGATGTTGATAGACAACTTCCTCAATCTCACTTGGGAAGATATTTTCCCCTGCCTTTATTATCATATTCTTCTTGCGCTCTACGATGAAGTAGTATCCATCTTCATCCATATAGCCCATATCTCCAGTGCGAAGCCAGCCGCCCTGCAATACTTCCTTAGTTTCCTCCGGCTTGTTCCAGTATCCCTGCATCACCACAGGTCCCCCCACCATTAGCTCCCCTACTTCGCCAACCTTGAGTGGTTTGACATTATCGTCGACCACTCTCATCTTACCACCCATTGGCTTACCTATGGAGCCCGGCTTATACGGTCTATCAAATGGGCAAGCGCAATTATTGGCTGTCGCCTCAGTTAATCCCCAACCCTGGTACACCTTGCCGGGGTATTTAGACTCGAAATCCTTTCTGGTATCCTCGGTTAATGGAGCAGACCCAGAAATCCAGAATTTCATTGAAGAGAGGTCGTATTTCTTTGATTCAGGATATATGTTCTGGTAGACGAACATAGTAGGCACCTGGGTTGTCAGCTTTACCTTATGTTTCTGTATCGCTTCAAAAATAAGGTCGGTGTCGAACCACCTGACCAATACCCATCTACTGCCGCCATAGAACATCGCGTTCATTGTTGCCATGCCGTAGGAATGAGAAAGGGGAAGCGAGCTTAACACCGTATCCCCGTGCATGAGTGGTCCCTTGAGAGTTTCAGTTTGCCCTTCAGCATTAGCATACAAAGCCCGGTGGGGGAGCATAACTCCCTTGGGTCTTCCCGTAGTTCCTGCAGTATAAAGCAGTGCTGCTAACTCCTCGTCAGCGGTATCCTCTATCTCCAATTTGTCTGCGCTTTTATCAACTACGTCCCGAAATAGCAATGTGTCCGGGGCCTCGTCAACTGAAATTACATGCTTTATACTCGGCGTTGCTGCTTTGCCACGGGAGACCTTTTCCATGAACTCTGTAGCACTTATTACCACAACAGGGGTCGAATCCTGGTAGATATATGCCGTCTCTTCAGCAGAGTAAAGGAAGCTGAGAGGGATAACCACAGCGCCAATTTTAAATATTCCTATAAAGCTGACCACAACCTCAGGACAATTGGGTAGCTGGATAACAACCCTATCACCTCTTTTTACACCGAGCTTCTTAAGTGCATTGCCAACCCTGTTTGACCAGCGGTCAACTTCAATATTGGAGTATTGCTTATCCTCGAAGGTTAATAAGGAATACTCACCATAATCGCCAATGTTATCTTTTATCAATCGGCCGACATTCATTCTTGCCTTTCCCCCTTTTTAAATCTATTTTATTCAAATACTTTACCCCAAAAATGCCCCAAAAAACAATACGAAACGAGCCTCCAACATCTTGTTAAGGCAGCGTGAAAGGGGTAAAATGGAATTCAAAATCAAATTTTTCGGTAAAGAAAAAAGGGGGGACTTGAATGGAGAAGGCATTGGAATCACATGTTATGCGGAGGCTGTGCGTTGGGGACTTCCTCAGGCGGAGTACACAAAAATCCGCCAAGAAAGAAGCATTAGTTTATAGCTATAAAGGCACCATCACAAGTCGGCTCACTTTCGAAGAACTCAACCAGAAAGTAAACAGATTTGCCAATGCCTTAACCGAGCTCGGAATCAAGAAAGGAGACAGAGTCGCTATAATCTCACACAATTGTATCCAATACGCCATCTATTTGTACGCACTGACAAAGACGGGGGCCTGGATAACCCCCCTGAATTTCGCCCTCAAGGCAAGAGAAATTACTCTGCTAATCAATCATGCTGAACCTATTGCTTTCATTGTGGAAGACGAGCTGGTCGATAACGTGAGGGAACTACAGCAAGATATGCCCAGCGTGAAACATCACATCATGATAAATCTTGCCGGGGATAAGCAACTACCTGAAGGATGGCTTGATTTCGACCAGTTATGTTCAGAAAAATATTCCGATGCCGAGCCATATTTTGAAGTTAATGGAGACGATGTCATGACTCTGATGTATACCTCTGGGACTGAGGCGATGCCTAAAGGTATCCTGAATACCCACAACAATTGGCATTCCACTTTTCTGAGCCAGCTTGGTGACCTCAACGCAGTGGCCTGGACGCCGGATGAGTGCATGATAGACTCAATACCGCTTTATCATGTCGCCGGCGTGAACTTGCTCATGGGCACTCTTGGCGTTGGCGTGAAGGTTATCATGCACCATGAACCCAGTCCTACGGAAATTCTGCAACTGGTTCAGAATGAGAAGGTTACTTACCTGGTCTACCCCCCCACCGTCTTTACTAATATCCTGAAGCTCCCCATACCAAATATCGAAGAGTTCATGAGAAAAACTTTCGCTTCAGTGAAGAGGATTATCCTCTTCGGCGCACCCATCCCCGGACCATCCATGAAGAGATTGGTTGAGATACTACCCAATGTTTACTGGATGAATTACTACGGGCAATCAGAATTGACACCCTTGGGAACATTGCTGCAATACCCTGACGTGCTCCGGAAGGTTAAGGAGTCTGAGGAAAGATTCGGAGGAGCAGAGCCAATCGGACAGCCTCATAACATGGTGGAGATGAAAATAATGGATGAAAACGACAATGATGTTCCGCCAGGAACCATCGGGGAAATGGTTGCTAGAAGCCCTTCAGTAATGCTGGGATATTACAAAGAAGAGGAAAAAACCAAGGAGATTTTCAGAGGAGGCTGGCTCCATACCGGTGACCTTGCCATAATGGATGAGGAACACCACTTCTATTTCGTCGATAGAAAGAAGGACATCGTCAAGAGTGGAGCGGAAAGTGTTTCCACCGTTGAGGTGGAATCAGTTATATCTGACCATCCCAAAGTTGCCGATGTCGCTATATTGGGCCTTCCCCATCCGAGGTGGGTGGAGGCAGTTACCGCATTTGTGGTCGCTAAACCCAACGAGAGCATCACCGAGGAAGAAATCATCCAGTTCTGCAAGGAGAACCTCGCCGGGTATAAAGTACCCAAGAAGATCATTGCGCTGAATGAAATCCCCAAAAACCCTTCAGGGAAGGCGTTAAAGAAAGATTTAAGGAAGCAATTTCAGGACATTTATCAATGAAAAGATAAGTATTGCAGACAATCTTATAGATAGTGCTCTGTCATCATCTTTTCCAAGATTGTTAATCCTCTTTCGTTTAGCTCCTGGAAGAATTCTCGTGGCTCAATGCAGCCCTCCGGTGCGAACACACCTTTCTCTGCCATACCACCCCTGGCGAGCATTTGAGCCCCGACGGATAATGCTATACCCGCTTCCCAATCATTGCCTATCCTGTCATAGGTGTAACTTGTCGCCCTACCCTCCTTCTTGCCCTTCACGATTACCCTTGATACCTTAGTGAGCTGTCCATCACCAATCATCTCCTTGCCCCTCCTGTGAAGCAGTGATTCCAGCAAAGAAACGGTGAACTCCCTGGGCACCACCGGGGTTCCTTTCACTTCTATAGGTTCAGCACCTCCCAACCCGTAGGAGAGCAACCTTATGAATTCCTGTCCTATCCATATCGGAACGATGCCACCTTTACATGAGACACCCTTGACTGAAATATATCTGGGAACGGTTATCGGCTCAGGATGTCCCGAATGGAATACCTCGACTCTGCCAACAGGTTCAGGAAAATCAATTACCTCTTTATCCGAACCAGCAGGCATATCAACCCACTGCCCTTGGCGATAGGAAGGCACATCACCTGAAAATGCGCCAATAGCATGTAGGACGCCAGCGCCTCCTGTTCGAGAAATAGCAGGATGAACCCAGATGAACTCGATTTCCTCAACTTCGTCCAGCTTCTGCGCCCCATATTTAGCACATAAATTTCCCACTCCAGGATTGTTACCCATGCCAATTATTGCAGTTATGTCAGCTTGTTTAGCTTCGTTATGTAAATTAAGCTCCTCAATCGTTGGCTGAGGATCATCGCAAATATCGACAAAGTTCACTCGAGCTTCAATTGCCGCTTTGAGAACCTTAACCCCATATTCGCTGAACGGACCGATAGCGCTGGCTACAACGCTGGCATCCTGCATTACCCTTATCAAAGAAGCACGGTCGTTGGCATCCACAAACGCCGCTGAAATTTCCACCTCCTGACCTTGATACCCTTTCACCAAGGATTCTACTTTGGCCCTATCATAATCGGCGATAACGATTTGCTTAACACCGCTGTCGACCAAGTCCTTCAGCGCAATTTCTCCCATCCCCCCTCCACCAAGCAAGACAATTTTCATCTGGAACCTCCTTTCACAAACAAATTCTCGTTCAAAAAGGGAACTAAAGCAGCAATCAAACCATCAGTATAAATTCTCTCCCTATCTATGACACCTTTAGTGAAATACCCTGCCGCCCCCTGTTTCCGCTTGCTGTCCTGTTCACCAACCAGGTTATCAATTACTTCACCAAGTTCAACACCATTCAGGAGGCGATTAGCGATATTTTCAGGAAGTTCAAAAAGCGGAGAGGTACCATACTCTGCCCTTCCTTTATCATCGATTATGCACATTGCGCTAAGCGCAAACCATCGTGAAAACAACTCCAATATTCCACCTTCAATGCCTACAAAGTATTTGCCACCAAGCTTTCCTTTATCGTTAACCTCTTTTGCCCCTAATGCCCTATTCCTGGCACCCTCAAGAGTTCTTTCACCTATGGGTTGTGGGGACACCTTACTGTCAATATCAATGCCAATTATCTCCACATCGCTAAAATAATTACAGAACGCTTCCTTTGCTGCCTCTATTTTCACTGGATTTTGCGAGCCAATCACTACTTTCACCACTCCAATTCCTCCCTGACCTCACCATTGGGAAGCATGTAATCGGGATGAGGCTCTCCTTTCTCCTCCATATGATACCTGATACAGCTCTCCCAATCTCCCATACAGTAATTCTCTACCCATTTCTCATCCAATTTCCCCTGCTCATAGTAAAATTTCAAGGGACAAACAGAATACCACTTACAGACCCTGTGGTTCATCTCCTCGCTGCACCGATTATGTCAACTAAATTTGTGATTCCGTTTTTCTTCATAAAGCGCTCTATCCCCTGTAATACATCAAGACTAGCACTAGGATTGGTGAGATTAGCTGTACCAACCTGGACTGCAGTGGCGCCAGCCATGATAAACTCCAGGGCATCCTCGCCGGAAGCAATGCCACCACAACCTATTACCGGAATGCTGACTACTTTGGCTACTTCATACACCATGTAAAGGGCTATCGGCTTGATGGCAGGACCAGAAAGTCCACCGGTGATATTTCCCAAGCGTGGCTTCCTTTCATTTATATCTATTACCATCGCCTTCATGGTATTGATCAAGCACACCGCATCAGCCTTGACTTCCTCGACTGCCACAGCAATTCCCCTAATATCGGTCACATTTGGAGTTAATTTCACGATGAGAGGCAAAGTGGTCACAGCCTTAACTGCTGAGGTTACTTGAGCTGCCGCTTCAGGAGTCAATCCAAATTCCATTCCTCCTGTTGAGACATTAGGACAGCTGATATTCAACTCAATGCCACTTACCCCCGCTACACCTTCTAACTTGGCAGCAAGTTGAACATATTCATCAATTGTCTCCCCGGCAATATTAACGATGACTGGCACTTGCCAGCCTGCCCACACTGGCGCCTTGTCCTTGATTAAGGCATCAACGCCGATGTTCTCCAACCCAACGGAATTGAGCAAGCCGTATTTCATTTCTATCAGTCGTGGCTGAGGATTGCCACTCCCTGGCTCGAGAGTGATTCCCTTGCATACAATAGCCCCCAGCTTCTGTATATCAACGAGCTCACTATATTCCATGCCATAACCGAAAGTGCCTGAAGCAGTCATCACCGGATTAGCCAAGGTTAATCCCTCGAGATGATGTGGCGCTAGTTGAACGCTGGTGTTTAACAAACCACCTTCCATTTCTTAACCCTTCACCATTATATCAAGGTAGTCTATAATAAACCCATATCAGTCAATTATGGCAGGTTAAAATGGTGGGGAAAAACCAGTATACTATCCGTCTTGCAGAGGATAGAGACATCCATCAAGTAGCTGCGATAGACAAAGAAGCTTTCTCTGAGGAGCAACTATTTCGCTCCTATGCTTCATATCACCGGGAGATTCACAATCCATTAGCCCGCTATATCGTGGCATGCACAGGAGAAGAGCATGAACTGAACACAAACAAGCAAATCATGTCCGAACTTCCCTGGTATAAGCGAATTCTTAGCCGTAATTATCACAATGTACAATACAGGACTAATGAGCAGTATGTCGTTGGTTTTGCCGGCTTATGGATTATGCCTGATGAAGGACACATCACCGCCCTTGGAGTAAGGAGCAATTGTCGCCGGAGTGGACTAGGAGAGAGCTTACTTATCTCACTTATTGACCTTGCCACCCAACTGAGCATTAGAACAATTACCTTAGAAGTACGCGCTTCCAACGAAGCAGCTCAGTCACTCTACCGAAAATACAGATTCCGAAAAGTAGGGAGGCGCCCCCAGTACTACTCAAATAACAAAGAGGATGCTGTGCTTATGAGCACAAATACTATAACCGCTGCCTCCTTTCGGGCACATTTTCAGGAACTAAAGGAAGCTCACCAGCAGAGGTGGGGGCAGCGTGTCACTGCCACTGAACCACAATAGTCAACTATATTTGCTCAAGATAGACTTAAAGGAATCGAGCACAAAACTCAACTGTTCTCTGCTAGCAGCAAAGGTAGACAGCTTGAAAGCTCTGGTCAAGCCTGGCTGCGGACCCCAAATTCCTCTATCTTTAAGCTCTTTATAAAGAAAATATCCTCGCTCCCGAACATGCTTGGATATCTCGTAAAGCATCGCTGTTTCAAAATACAATAAGTCATGCCTATGTGGCTTTTCCCCAAGTTGCTTGAACCCCAATTTCTCAATCTCACTGGAAAACCACTGTGCCTTTAATACCTGCCCATCCCAATCATGAACCCTTTCCACCACGTAAGGAAACGATGCCATAAGCGTTACCAAGGGAACTCCTCTTACTGTACAACCGAGAAGCTCAAGCTCCTTATTGCTATACGCTTCCGATTTCCTCAATACCACCTCTTCCCACCTCTTTTTCATCCCCAATACTCCACAAGGTCCGGCAGACGCCATACTCTTGTGACTGCTGCCGATAATGAAATCAGCTCCCAGCTCATTCATGTTCACAGGCATTCTACCTACAGCGTACGCTCCGTTGAGGATAAATGGAACATCATGGTCTTGAGCAATCTCCCCCAGCCTCTTCGCATCAGGGATATTTCCATAGTTACCATCAGGGTAGGTTAACAAGATCATCCTGGGGTGATGCTTTTCTACGAGTGGCTCATACTGGTTAACATCAATGGTGAATTCGGGGTAGCCCGAGCTAGGTACCTCAACCACGTTTAATCCCGCTCTTTCGGCAGCAACAATTGTAGTGTAATGCCGATTACCATCGACGATAATCGAATCACCGTGCCCAGCCAGAGAATGCATTATCATAAATTTAGCTTCTCTCGCCCCATGAGTCACAGCGGCAACGTCACAACCCAAAAATTCCGGCAAAAGCTCGTGCACAAACTCCCGAACAGGAGGATTTGCGATGTTACTTAGATTACCCTCACAAAAATCACACACGGAATAACCATCTCCGAATTCTATCAAAGCCTTTTTTGCCGCTTCAGTGAGCAGCCCACCTGTCTGTAAGGGCATAAGAGTTATAATATCTTTATGCTTTCGGTGTAACTCACCAAGCTTCTGAAGCCTCTTATCCTTCAACTTTGCCCTTCTCTCCTTTAAAGTGCGATTTTACAGTTACGAAAACCGCCCCACCAACTCCAATCTTTTTCTGTTGTTTCTCTATATATTCACGAATAGCTGTGGGAATCTCCAAATTAAGGTCTGAGAGATGCTTTATCACCTTTACCTGATAGGTTAAATTCTCGTGGCTATCCTCTACTACAGCTGCTACACCCATAGCGATAGCATGCATATAGTTCACGCCGCTAGATTCTCCCGAAGGGACAACATCGCTATAGATAGTACCATCAGCTACACAAATCTCATTGAAGCCAGCAGGGCCAATGAGCCTCTTCCCTTCCTCCTTCTCCATAACCTTCACCTCAACCAGATCATCCTCCCAAGCCAGAAACTCACAGGGAGCAATTTCATCTTTGTGCTTTCGTGCAATTTGCTCAATTGCACTGGCTATCTTCCTTCCCCGAGAAGTTCGCGGACTTGCTATATAGGTAATAGACCTGGCTATCTCCTCGTCGCTAAATTCCACCACAGAGAATTGAGGATATGCTACTTTCCTAACATCGTCTATTTCATGAAGTATCATCGCTAATCTCTCGATGCCTAAGCCAGCATTGAATACCGGATATTTAACGTTAAAGTTCGCCAGCGCTACCGGGGAATACATACCAATATCAGCAACTTCTATCGATTCACCGTTGTAATTAACAAAAACTTCCTGCTCCTGCCCCGGAGCATAATATTTGGATGTTGCCATCTTCGTTTCAACCTTGATATCAGAAAAACCATATTGCCTGAGGATTTCCTCGGTTATTCTCCTACCAGCACTTAAGGAAATGTTGGCATCCATTATCACTATTGACGCTGAATGATGAACTCGTAAATGGTGAGCATCCTCCCTTTGCTCATTACGATACCGAGGACCTACCGAAAACAGGGCGACGGGAAATTTAGCTTTATCCTGTATCGCCGCTAACGTGTGAAACCAGGTAGCCGTCATGTGACTTCTGAGCGTCTTGTTGGAAGACAACGGCCTCATTTTCTCCAGTTCAGGGAAAACCCGACTCAACAGCTCAGTAGCCTGATGGTCAGTAATACCCAACCCATCGATAAGCTCCTCCACAAGGTTATCGGCTTCAATTTCTCCTTTTTTATACCCCCTCAAGATACCCCGCAACTTCCTGACATCAAGTTCCTGCACTATCTTTTTTGCCTCGGTTATCTTCTTGTCGCTCAAACCTATCTCGGGACGCGGCAATTCAGCAAGATAATAAACCCTGTCAAGGATGACTCGAGCCTCAGGCCCATATTGTTTGGAAACATCGCTATCAGGCAAGATGGTAAGATTTTCCACCTCATCAAAGCCAAGGTTTAATAATATTTCCCTGGATTTTTGAATCAACTCACGCAAAAGGTGAGGTCTACCACGACCTTGAAGACGAACCTCTGTATCTACAGGCAAAAGCTTGCCTGTTGCCGTCCACGTCTCGGTAAAATCTTTCCTCGCCTGAGCCCGTATTTTGCTTAAATCAAACATCTTCTACAGCGCGACAACAAATCTCCTCCTACCCCACTCAACTCACCACTACCATCCTGCTTAAACGCTTCAAGATTTCCCCAGCACCAGTTACCATATCATCGATGACTTCCTTCACGCTAGGGATTTCGTTGATAAGCCCGGTGATCTGTCCACAAGGCAGAATTCCCGTGTGCAAATTACCTGTTTCAAAAGCTTCCCGAACCTTCTTACCCGTAATAAGCGGAATCAACTCCTCCAGAGTGGTTCCTTTTTTCTCCATCTCGATAACTTCTTCTGACACCTCGTTTTTAAAAACTCTTTCCATACTTCCCAAAGAACGCAGCACACACATAGTGTCAGTCTCCTTAGCGTTGACCATAGCCTCTTTGGCATTTGAATGGATTAGACTTTCCCTGGTAGCCATGAAGCGTGTACCCATAACCACACCCTCCGCCCCTAAAGCTAAAGCCGCTACAAAACCGCGGGCATCACCGATCCCACCTCCGGCAATAACGGGAACGCTCACAGCATCAACAACAAGAGGAACCTGAATAAAGGTAGTTATATCATCCATTGGTGGCGCACCACCACATTCAAAACCAACTATGGTCACGGCATCCACCCCCAACCGTTCTGCTGTGCGAGCATCTCTCACGCGAGCTACTTTATGAATATGCTTCACATTGGCCTTCTTAATGCGTTGCACATGCTCTTCAGTAATTCTCCCCGATGTTTCAAAAGCGCTAACCCCTTCCTCAATAGCTGTGTCCATCATTCCTTCCCTGTCCACGAATTGAAGCACAGGCATGAAAGTAACATTGACTCCGAAGGGCTTATCAGTAAGCGCTTTAATCTTTCGAATCTCGTCTCTTAGTTCTTCCTTAGAACCAAAATTTCCCGCAGCAAGTATACCCATACCACCAGCATTGGATACAGCAGCAACAAGCTCAGCATTTGATACATACTGCATCCCTCCACAGATGATGGGATATTCAATCCCCAGCATTTCAGTTATCCTCGTGTTAAACAATGTCTTACCTCCCTTTTCAGAAATTTGCCCCATTATACCTCATTTTTTGAGCCATATCGCCCTTATAGGAAGTTTGACTAATAAATCCCCGATTGAGTACTATATAATGCAAATTTTCGTTTTTCACTCACTGAACTAAAATTCTAAAGGAGGATGCTATTTATGGACTTCGAAACACTTTTATTATCACAGGAGGGCAAAATTCTGTATGTCAGCTTGAACAGACCCGAGAAAAGGAACGCCATGAATTTGCAAATGTTCGCTGACCTTGAGCAGTGCATGACCGCGGTAGCCGCTAAGAATGATGTCGAGGCAGTGATCATTCAGGGGGAAGGAAAAGCATTCAGCAGCGGCACAGACTTAACTGAATTAGCAGAACTGGCACAGCAAGGCGGTGATGTCAAGGACTTCCGAGCATCATTGCGGAAATCTCAGAGAGCATTTTCAGAGATAGAATATCTCGAGAAACCGGTTATCGCCGCAATCCATGGATATGCCCTTGGGGCAGCATTTGAATTGATGCTAGCCTGTGACCTCAGAGTCGCTTCCGAAGAAGCAAGATTTTCCATACCCGAGGTGACTTTAGGCATAATCCCAGACTTAGGTGGCTCGAATAGACTTTCCAGAATAGTAGGCACAGGCAGGGCAAAGGAACTCATCCTGACCGGCAAGATGATTTCTGCCGCAGAAGCGGAAAGAATTGGGTTGATAAACAAGGCCGTCCCTATAGAACAACTGCGAGATACTGCTAGAGCCTGGGCAGATGAAATCATGAAGAACGGACCATTAGCGGTGGGACTGGCAAAGAGAGCCATTGATATGAACTTTTCGTTAGGCACATCTGAGGGACTTGAACTGGCAGGCATCATTCAGAGTCTCCTTATTTTCGGTGAGAACTTCAGACAGGGAATTACGGAAAAAGGTGCTCAACCTAAAACAACTGCCTGACTGTCACGGAGCAATGGACACCAGCCAGAACAGGAGGTTTTTATGACTGCATTACTGGATATGCTGGGATGTCGTTACCCTATCATTCAGGGACCAATCGGTGCCATGAATAGCTCGAAGCTAGTAGCAGCCATTTGTGAAGCGGGAGCTTTCGGGATGCTTGCTATGGGGTTCATGAGCGACCTTCAGGAAGCGAAGCGCCTGGTAAGAGAGGTCCAGGAGCTGACCGATAAACCCTTCGGGGCAAACCTCTCGATCATGAACCCTGCAAATCAAAATATCCTGGAGCTACTGGCAGATGCCGGGGTAAAAGTTGTCACCACTTCAGCAGGTTCTCCTCGACATATCTATCCGCAAATCCATGCCCTGGGGATGAAAGGAATGCATGTTGTTCTTACCTTTCCTCATGCCATGAAGGCCATAGACGCCGGTGTCGATGGACTGGTTGCCTCGGGATTAGAGTCGGGGGGTCTTCGCTCTAGTGGTCCTGAATCCACCACCATGGTTCTCGTCCCATTGGTGGTAGACCATGTAAGTGTCCCGGTGGTCGCCGCCGGAGGCATTGCTGACTCACGAGGCTACCGTGCTGCTCTAGCCCTCGGTGCTCAAGGAGTACAGGTGGGCACATGCTTTATAGCCTCTGAGGAAAGCCCTGCCCCCACACAATGGAAGAATGGTATACTCAATTGTGGCGATGGAGACACCAGGCTCCTTCCTGTGGGAAACATCAATATACGAGTTATCATCAATCCCAAGATCAAGGAGAAGATGGATAATCCTGATGTAGACGTTGCTCAGGAGTACAATTTGATGAACGCCCCGCGAGCCTGGAATAGCGGAGACTTTGACCTCTTCCCGGCAGGCGGAGGACAGGTGAGCGCTCTGATTAAGGAGACTAAACCGGTAAAGGCAATTATAGAACAGATGGTTTCAGAAGGGCGCTAACTGTTTAACAGGAAATCATCATCCACCATCTCCAAGCACTCTGAGTTTTACCAGCAGGCATCACCGATGTTCTTAAGCTCTTCTTGCCAACATATTGCTTTACAACTTCTCATCATCGGGTTAGAATAAAATAAAGGTTTTGCGGGTGTAACTCAGCGGTAGAGTGCTTGCTTCCCAAGCACAATTTAGCTTTAGAATTCAGTGAACTTTGTGAACGAATCCTATCTGCTAGCTCTGGATTAGGTGTTCGTTGATGACTAAGTATCATACTCAGATAGGACTTGGATATACCTAGTTGTTCTGCTAATTGATACTGTTTCATTTTCTTCATTGCTGTCTCCTCTATCTGGTAATCTACCAAATGACTATTTATTTACTCTCTATGCTCTATTCTACTACTATGTAGTTACTCTTGTCAAGACCTGGAGTAACAAAATTTCATTTAATTTACCTTTGCAAAGCTGGTAGAAACTTGACAAAAACATCCTGCTATGGTAAAGTAGAGTGTTATTAAAATAAACAGAATATGGTATAATATACATAGGAGGTGTATATGAAGAGAATCTTTGAGATTCTAAGAGAACTCAGGCTGATTGTTGGAGTTAGCCAGGAACACCTATCCGAGAAGATAGGCTGTAGTAGAATTTCTCTAACAAGTTATGAGAACAACCAGAGTAGACCTAAGAGACCAACACTGGAGAAGTGGCTAGCTGCATTGACTGAGGAAATCTTGCTTTATGAAGCTACTCATAAGGCTAAAGAGGTGAAGGAATGATTGATGCAGAGGGTAACATTATAGATGACACTAAGCCTGATTCAGCTAAGGACAAAATTAAGCAGGGATTGAAGCAGTTACACAATGACCATGCGAAGAGGGAGTATATCCCACATCAAGCAGGTGAAAATAAAACTAAGATTCGTGATGGTTTGGAAGAATTATTCCCTAGCGGTAAAGATGGTAAAGCATTACCTAAGCCATTGACTGTTGAAGAGAGAAGAGCTGCTATAGCACTTGGTTTGAATCCTGATGAAATAGAAGATAAGAGGGTTGTAGATGATTGATGCATATGATGGTAAACCTGAACATGCAGGTATAGAGGAAATGGCTGAAGGTAGTGATGATATTGATAGAGAAGCTGTACAGGTTGGGAAGGCTATTATGCAGGATAAAGCTATAGCTGAAGCTCAGAGTAATATAGAGAAAGCATTAGATAATATGGAGGTTAATAATGACTAAGATTAGAACCGTTGATGAACTTGAAGATTTACGAGTATCACTATCTATGCAGCTAGAGTCTGCAAAGAAGACAGTTAAATCACAGGATGACCTGTTACACGTGAAACAGCTACGTATAGCATTGACTGATGTAATAGATGAGTTATTGGCTGCTAAGAACATCGCTGCAGATGCAGAGAAGGAACGTATGCTACAGGATATTCGTAACCACGAACACGATAACCAAACTCATTACGAAGAGTATTATAAGCTATTGCAAGATGTAGTACCAGCTTTACAGGTAGTGGTGGATAACTTGGATAGAGCTAATCAGCTATCATCTTGGATGAGGAGTGATGTTACTACTATAGAGCAACTTAAGGGACACTACAATAGAGAATACCAAGAGTCTATAGAAGCTGTTGGTCATGGTGCTAGAGGTGTACCAGACCACGAGCAAGTTAATAGAACATTGGAATGGCTACAATCAGATTATGATAGCTATAAAGCTAGGTTCAAGGAAATGGTAGAACCAAGTAAAGTTAAAGTTGCTGTTGATAAGGCTGACTTCGGTTTAGCTCCAAGTAAGTTAAGTGGTGGAAGCAGGGTAATGAAGTCTGTTATTAAGAAGGGAGCTATCATCAAAGCTAAGCCTGGAGTAGTTGTTGCAGGAGATGAAGTAGAGACAGCTCAGAACGTAACTAAGATATAGGAGGTGGTTATAGGATTAAAGTTATATAAAGTTTAGATTAAGTATGATTATAAAGGAGGATTATGTTAGACAAAACAGATTTTGTAGACAAAGAGTTAGTGTGTGTTGATTGCGGAGCTACCTTCACTTTTACTAATAGTGAACAGTTATTCTACTGGAGTAAAGGGCTATCTGAACCTAAGAGATGTAAGAAGTGTAGGATGATTCGTAGACGAAGCATAAATGTGGACAGTGAGGAACGTAATGGAATTAGACAAGATTGAAGTTTTTGTTGATGCATTATTGAAAGCTAATGCAGGAATAAGTGAGCTACAAGCTCAAACGATGGTATATTATGGTATAGCTACTTATTATGATATTGACCCATTCCCCATATTATTAGTTAAGAATGATTTTGGTTGTGGTAAGAGTGATTTAATAGAGACTTTATTCCCGATGTGCAATGGTAGTCAATGGATTAAGGGGACTACAGACGCTACCACCAGGGATGAGCTAGATAGTTGTAAGACTGCTTTCATTGATGAGAATGAGAACTTCCCCGAACACTGGTTAACCAAAAGGTTCAAGAAGAGCAATGCTAATGTAATTGTTAATTATCAAACAGGAAAGGGTTGGTATAAGAAGCCATTAGACTTGTTTGGTGCTACTGTGATTGCTAAACGTACAGGTTTTAACGATGGTGCATTGAATAGCAGGTGTTTAACCATACAACCAGAGTTAGTTAAGGATGAAAGTCAACTAGCTGGTTGTGGAGTAACTAATGTAGGAAGCTTACAAGGTGTTGTTGATGACATTGGAGAGTTACCACAGGGTTTACGTTCTGGTAGAACAGCACAGGTTTGGAGACCGTTGGAAGGAATAGCTAAAGCGTTTGACGATAATGTATGGATAGAATGGGCAAAGAACGAGTATGGAATAGATATGGAGATAGTAGACATAATGAGAATGTATGAACCTAGAGAAGCTGTGTTAATGGCTGTAGAAGTAATCCAGAGACATAGTGATGACGGTGGATTTGAGAGCTTAGATGCAGGTAATAGCTGGTTCAAGCTTTCTGATTTGAGTGGGATTGTTAATGGAGAAGCAGAAAATCTTCACCTTTCAGGCAAAGATGCTGGGGAAATACTCGTTAAGAATGGGTATAGAGGTAAGGTAAAATACTATGAAGGTTATCCTGCGGTGTGCTTATAACACTAGGCACGGTGAGTTTTTTACGGTGAGAAATGGATATATACTTTTAAAAGTCACCGAACTTTTGTCACCGTGACTAGAGAACTGTTATCATCTTAGTTAGGGTGACGGAGAAGGTGATTTAAATATTATATAATATATTTTAAGTCACCCTTTAAGTCACCTATATATAATAAGTGTCTTAGATTTACATTGGTTATGTTAGACTATGGTGGATGCGTAAGCTTCTCTCTGGAATCAACCCCTGAGAGATGAATGAAGAGCGTTCAATGGCGAGACTTCTCTCTTCAATTACGCATCCATCAACCATAGTTAGCAGATGCTATCAACTACATACTATACTTATATTATAGTATATACTATAACTTAGCAGATGCTATCAACTACAATGGTATATACATTATTACTATGTATATTCAACTAGAACAGATGTTTCAAACACTATCACAATGCAACTATTGGGCTACTTCCAGACTTCCAAGCTGAAGTTATCTTCTAAGTATAACCTCTTAGATAGTTTCTGAGCAATTCTTCTATGAGAGTAGTTTCTATATATTATCACAGGTGATTTTGCATGCTCCCAGGAGTACCCCTACCATGTCTTGCTGTGAATAATCCAAGCATAACTCCAGGTCTTGCTGTGAATATTTAGCTATGAGTATATGCCTAGTCAGCATCAACTCACTAGATGCATAGGCTGGAATCTAGGCTAAAGGAACGATGCGAGATACTCTATGACTAAAGTTAGCAGACTCAACCTATCTCTAACTTCAGCTATATGCTATGAGCTACTACAGGTTATGTACTATATTAGTATAACTTAAGCTATATTATAGTATATATTATATACTCTATTCTTGCTACAGGTTATGCTGGTTCTTATGATATACATCCAGAGCATCATCAAAGCTGAGTGACTTGCTGTAGTGTTCAACCATAGTGAGTTGTTCCCATCCACCAAGAGCTTGAACAACTCTAGTACTCAGTCCTGATTTAACCTGGTGAACACAGAAACCACGTCTAAAGCTGTGAGCGTTACAATGGATACCAGCTTCCTTTGACAACCTTTCTAGCATTATCTGAATACCTTTAGCAGTGACTTCAAAGCTGTCATGACTAGCAAACCATTGCTTAACATTACCAGCCAAAGCTTTACGATACTTGTTACCTTTGCCAAGAACAATCACTGTATCCTTGTTCCAGTCAAAGTCCTTAGCTGTTACACTAGCAACCTCAGATAATCTCATTCCTGAATACCACAGCAAGTTAAGAATAGCTTTATCTCTATCGTTGTTTTCATGACCTTCACAGCGGCTAAGAAGTATCTGGAGTTGTTCCTTGCTGATAGCTGGTAGTAGCTTTTGTTGTCTCTTAGGTGGTGATACCTTCTCAATGGGATTATTAGCAATGTAGTCATTCTGATACAACCATCTGCACAATGTCCTTATAACTCTGAAGTAGTTATGTTTAGCATTGCCACAGCTAAGACTATTGAGATAAGAGTTGATACCCTCTGGAGTTAGTGAATATCCAATGAACTTATCCAGAGCATAATGATAAAGGGTTATTGTCTTTTGACTTGTTCCACTAGCTCTATTGGTGATAAACTTATCAAGTAGCTGAGTTGTGAATATTGTGAACTTTTGTGAACTATTAGCTTTGGGATACTCTTGTTGCGGGTGTAACTCAGCGGTAGAGTGCTTGCTTCCCAAGCAAGTTGTCGTGGGTTCGAGCCCCATCACCCGCTGTGGAGAAATAAACAAAGAGTTATGCGGATAAAACTGAAGACCGACCAGTTGAGTAAGCTAGCACAACACCTCCCTTTTGAGGTGATGCTAGACCAACCCAGAGATGTTAAGGGCTTTCTGGAAATACTGGGACACGATATGCCCTGGGATGAAGTTGGACTTAGTAAATTTGGTGACCCTGTTAGAAAGCCGAACAGGGTTACCTTCGACGTTGAAGTGATTGACGGCGGATTCATCTGTGATGTACATCCATCATTTGCCTGCTATATCTCCGATCTACTAACGCAGAAATAAACGCGACGGGCCGTTAGCTCAGTTTGGTAGAGCACCTGACTTTTAATCAGGGTGTCGTGGGTTCGAGTCCCACACGGCCTACCAAAGCTATTACCCAAGACTCGGCCCCCAAACTTTGGAAGAATCAGGGTGTCAACACCCTGGGTCAACCGACACCCTGATTCTATCATTTTTCCGCCAAAAATCAAAGTTTGATATCGAACGCCACCAACAAATCTTTCGAAGAGCTATAAAGCAAAAAAAGACTTACCGGTGGCAGACAACCTGTCTTGAGTTCTTACGAAGGTACTCGCTGGAGCCACCAGAATTAGAGAACGGCGAAATATCATTGGTAACAGGTAATGTTATCGCCTCCCCAGTCTTAGCTTCTTTCCCTCTGCTGTACAGCCTATCCGTAGGTGAGTACTCATGTTGCCGGGCTGTAATCTGAGAACTGGTAAACCGAAGGTAATGACGTACCATCTCCAGGGTTGTATGACCGAGTATTTCCTGAAGAGAAAAGATATCACCACCATTCAGCAAATAGTTAATGGCAAATGTGTGTCGGCATAAATGAGCATGTAATCGATCGATGCCTGAACTTTTCGCCAATCTGGAAAAAACTAGTTTTATTGTGTTTGTCGTTATCGGCTCACCTCTACAAGTAAGGAACAAACTGTCACAGTCGTTATTGCCAAATTTAGGCCTGATCCCTTCACAATACTGCAACAGCCTCATCTGAACAAACTTACCAATTGGCACGATTCTTTCCTTGGCACCTTTGCCCATGACCTTTATATAGCTACCTTCAAAGTTCACCTGACCAAGAGGGATGCTTGCTATTTCAGATGCCCTCAGCCCAGTATCAAGCAACGTTACAAGAATGGCATAATTGCGCCATCCGGTTGGCGAACTTCTCTTAATTTTGACAATAACCTTTTTTATCTCTTCTGGAGTGAGCGGTTGAATTACTTTGGTGGGGGCCTTAGGTACCTTCAGATTCTTGAGTCTGTTATCTTTTGTATGGCCCTCAACATACAGCCAGGACGAGAAGGCCTTCAGTGCTCTCACATGGCATTGCACGGTCTTAGGTGAAAGCAGTTGACCTTGTTCTGGAGTGTAAGGATGTCCTTGAAACTTGGGTTTGTGGCGCAGGTACAAAATATAGTCTCGGACCAGGTCTATGTTGAAGAGGGAAATATCCTCACTTTGTAGATTTATCTTGACATACATATAGAACAGCCTCAGGATCTCCTCATACCACTTTACTGTCTTCGGGCTTTTACCATCAGCGAGGTTATTGTGGCTGTAGCGACTCGCCAACTCACTGATAATAAGAGCCAGTTCCTTGTTTTTTGCTGCCGCTACGGCTATGTTCATTTCATCTATGTCATTACATTACCAGTCAACCTGACTTACGAAAACTTGCTGAAGTCCAGGCCAGGAGATTTCCCATATTTGCTCAACCAATCCACCACTTTCGCCCAGTTATCAGAGGCCAACTCATCTGCCATCTGGACAAAAATGTCAGCGGCTTCCGGCACAGAGACAACCCTTAAACCATGTGACTCGAACCAAGCCCTGTCAGCCACTATCTCCTTCCTTTCTACCCAATGCAGGGTTATTCCCTCACGTTTGCTGAAAAACACACAAACGTGTCCCTCACCTTCATGTTCTTCATAGAGCGCTTCTGCTCGGACTATTATCCAGACTACGAGAATTCTCAGTTTGCGGATTAGTCGGCTCGCTATATATGAACTGACGTGGCCTTCAAATTCCAAGAGAATGTTGTTTATGTCCTGGCATTGCCCTTTTACTTGGGCCAGGCGTTGTTGCAATTCCTGGCAACTATTCTTCAACGTTGGCATTAATCGCCTCCCAGTTCACTCACTAATCTCTTAAGACCATCCTTAATGCTGTAGCTAGACCTGAATTTGTGTTCATTGTTAATCACCCACTTAAATAGCGACACTGCGATCGCTGTTACAAGCGGACCATATTCGTGATAACCGGCCGAAATTGGTTCTCTTATCAGGTTAATTACCTTGTCCAATTCCTTGCTTCTTACAAGTTCTCTCTCTACCTTGCCTACCTCAGCTCCAACCTTCAGAACCGTTGCATGCAGTGCCTCCATACCCTCAAGTTCCTCATGGTACTTCCCTTCAAGTTCAGCAAGAAGTTTCCTCCGTCCAGCGACCCCACCCTCCAGATTGCCCAGTTCTTGCTGCAGGGCCTCAAGTTTTCCATATGCTTCCAGCCCCTTGAGCACATCCACAGCCCCACCGAACTGCTTGGCCACCGATAGTATCGTGGCAATAGCATCCAGCCCGAAGTTATATTGCTGCAGCAGGGTCTGGCACATCGTTATCGCTGTCTTCAAATGACCGTGCTCCACTTCAAGCTTGTCGATCTCAGTTTCTGTGCTCGATAGGTTCGCCTTTGCCTTATTGACCTTGTTTACTATGTCAGCATACTGAACATAACCTTCAACTGCCTCAAGGACTCTCTTCACGGTACCATGCTTCCGGGCTAATGTAGCGAGTTTGAGAAGCTGGGCCTCCGTAAAACCCAGCCTAGCCACTCCCTCATACGCTTCTAGTGCCCCTTTCAACTCGGATGACTTATCCTCAACCTTCTCTAATTGCTCACGTACATCACTTAGCTGCTGATTCAAGCGGTCTAACTCCTGCTCTTCTGCGGCAATCTGTTCTTCCAATTCAACGAGTGACCCATACTTTGATACGGCTTCAATTATCTCCTGAGGATCACCGTGTTTTTTTACTAGTTCGGCCACTAAGCCCAAGGAATCCAGGTCCAGACCCTTTTCCTCGAGTTGCTGTTTGTAAGCCAGTGCATTTGCTACCTCCTCAGGCGACAGGCCATTCTGCTTCAGTCCTTGATGCAGTTGAATGAGGTCGGGCATATCTATCGAAGAGGACTCAACAGCGCCTAACAGGTCAATCACTTGGTCAAAGCTGGTATGATGTATCTCAAGTTCTTGGCTTACAGCTAGTGCGCTGCCCGACATCATCTACCGTCATGTTGGCAGAGACTAACTCATCGAATAGGCTGGTTACGTCTTGCCAAGAGTTACCCGCACTCGATCTGACTCCCTTCGTGTACCCCTTTACTGTGGATGCTGTCCACTTTCCCTTTGACAGTCTCGATATCTCATCATTACTCATGTCTTCCTCCTTCAGCTGCCGCATCAAGTTCCGCACCTCATCGTGTTCCACTTGTGATAGAATTGGTTTATTTGCCAAAGCTACAAATCTTCTCGCTAACTCCTCGATGTTCATTGACGGCCTTCTTTCTTTTTAGCTAGTTTTTGCTCTGTTCTCAAATTCCGTTTACTCAATAAATTGACACCGTCCCTCTACTGTCCGATAATATGTACGGAAGGCAGCAGAGAGCTGGCCCCACAACTGTCAGTTTACTGCTGTTAGCCTTCCTGGGGACGGCCTTGGCAGAGACCGTTCCTTTTTATTCAATTCTAAGGTGCGCGAAAATCCACAACCAATTCAGTCTTACATTTAGGACAGACCACATAAAATACTTCCGGCAAATCGTCCGAATACGCTATAGTGATCTGTTGGTTACATACTGGACATGTGGTCGTCGGATTCCTCCTGCTCGACTGTACCATTTTGCGAATACCAAGCGCAGCTAAACCTATAACCGCGACCACACCCAAGAACTCCCCCCAGTCCACCTTTCTGCCAGCGTGTTCCTCATACAACTGCTTCTCCCTCTCCAACCTCTCCTTTTCCTTGGGGGTCATCGCAACACTTTTCTGCCTTGGTTCATTCATCATTTCTCATTTGCTCCATCAATTGATTATATCAAATTATATGTCATCGCTTGGAATTTGTCAAATCACAAAAATTCACCGACAGTTCACAATAGTTGAGCGGCCAACACAAACATATTCTTCTTCAGCACGGTCTTCATGGGACAAGACTCACCGCAAATATGAACCACCGCCGGACATTCACAATAATGAAGTAACTGTGTGTAGGCAGGCAAAAAGAAGGCCGATTAAATGACTAGTATGTCCTGGACACCGCACAGCAACCTATTGACATCCAGATGAAACGACGACGAAGAGTAACATCACTTGGCTAGAACAACGATTAACAATGACTAAGGTTAGCCGAAACCCGGATCATGTATATTGATAGAGTCTCTCCCATATTATGTGAATGTTACTACGCAATGAACCAAAGTAAAGAGAGAGGAAATCGTTTCGTCGCCTTGCCATCCCCAGATAATCATCTCCTCATCGTCTCTTTCTCAGGTTAGCACCCTCAAATTGGCGTCTTGTGACCGCTAAGGCCACTGCTGTACGACGCCCTGCCTAGGATGACCTCACGTAAAAGTTCACTACATTGCGCAGACAAATTAAGAATTCAAGCAGATGTAACCTTGCACAATATGGGCTTTTGTTGGAGCGCATTCCGCTATTTTGTTCAGGCCTGGGGGATTTTATCGCTGCTGGCTACGTAGACATTAGAAAGGCTCTCCGGCTTTTAGGGTTCATCCCCTGTCACTATCCTATTTCGAGGTCATGCCAGAGGTTTTCTAAGTAGCCCTCTTAAGCTATACTAGTATGATTGAGTTAAAGCTCTTAGATATTATTTAACTTACTGGCGTATTTGAGTGACCATAAGATTTGCGCTTTTATATTTAGGGGCCATTGCGGCTGCTGAGATAGTCACCGTTCTGGGAAATCCAATAGGCGGTGTTGCTCTCCATATTTTTCTATTGCTACTGTTGGTGCTTCATTCGTCATTAGCAGGTCAAGATCCCAGCCATAAGCTTTATCTTGCCTTGTCTCTGGCACCTCTGATTCGAATCCTTAGTCTGTCCATGCCTCTCGCCGACATTCCTAGAATTTATTGGTATGTGATCATCGCTGTACCCTTGATGGTAGGAGCCTTTTTAGTTGTTAGGAGGCTGGGCTTCAGTCTACGGGAAGTGGGCTTTACCCGTAGGGGCATCCCTCTCCAGCTAGTTGAGCTACTTGCGGGGGCCTCTGCAGGTTTCCTCTTTGGTTTGGCAGGATACTATGTCCTGAGGATACCAGAACCATTGGTGAGCAGCTTGGATGTGAATCAAATGTTGCTGCTGGCTATTATTTTGGTTATAGCCGGCTTTGCTGAGGAAGTAACCTTCCGAGGGGTGATGCAGCGGTGTGCTATGGAAGCATTGGGGCGGCGGGGGTGGATCTACGTCGCTTTTCTATTTGCTATCCTACAGATTGGTTACCTCTCGGCGTTTCATCTCCTCTTCGCGGTGGCAATTGGGCTGTTCCTCGGCTGGCTGGTACTAAGGACAGGCTCAATCGTTGGGGTAATCTTAGCTCACGGGATAATCAATATAACATTTTATCTGATAGCACCCTTCTGGTTCTAAAGCACAATGTGTAATACTTTATCGATAACAATAAAGCTGAATACAAAGAGCAGAGGAACAATAGCTACATCGAGGCGTTGGCCCAAAAGGGTCAACCCAGGGTGCTTACTTAGAGTCGCCAGTTCCTTCATCACGAGAAAAACGAGCAAGGTTAACACTGCCGCTAGACCTAAAGGGGCAATTTGGTCGCTACTGGCTGCTGGGCTTACTGTAGTAATCAGAGTTGAAATCACGCTCAATTTCCATATTATGGAATTATTCAAACTTTGTCAAAGTTGTTTTATACTGGCGGGAGCACGTTGGAAGAGGGTTTATCCTTTTATTACGATGGAATCTATGAAGTGGTCAAGAGAGCGACAAGTAAAATGTTATCTCATGCCTAGTTATTTGGGTTTATAGTTTAGTGGCAAAGGGAAGGCGGTTAGTGACAAAGGCCGTAGTTACCGGAGGCGCCGGGTTTATCGGCTCTCATCTCGCTGAGGAATTGGCAAAAAGAGGCTACCATGTCGTCATCCTTGATGACCTCTTCAGTGGAAAGATGGAAAATATCGCAGAACTGCTAAAGGAAAGCAAAGCCGACTTCATAGAGGGAAGCGTTACAAACCTTGCTTTGCTGAAAAAGCTATTCCAAGGCGTTGACTATGTCTTTCATCAAGCAGCTATCCCCAGTGTCCCTCGAAGTGTGGAGGATCCCCTGGCTTCCCATGAGGCAAACATAACGGGAACCCTGAATGTCCTTTTAGCCGCAAAGGATAACGGCGTTAGAAGGGTGATCTATGCCTCATCCTCCTCGGTCTATGGTGATACCCCGACTTTGCCTAAGAAGGAAGATATGCCCCCGAATCCCCAGTCTCCCTACGCCGTAACCAAGCTTGCGGGAGAATATTACTGTCAGGCCTTCCAACGGGTTTACGGACTCTCCACCGTTTGCCTGAGGTATTTCAATATTTATGGGCCGAGACAGGACCCCAATTCTCAGTATGCTGCGGTTATCCCCAGGTTTATCCAAAGGGCTGGCGAGGGCAATCCTCCGATCATCTTTGGCGATGGCGAGCAAACCAGGGATTTCACCTTTGTGAAGGATGCTGTGGAGGCAAATATTCTAGCTGCAGAGGGGGATGGTTCTGGCATATTCAACATTGCAAGGGGAGAAAGACTTAGCATAAATGAACTGGCTGAGTTAATCGTCAAACTTGTCGGAAATGAGCTTAAGGTAGTTCACCAGGAGCCAAGGCCTGGGGATATAAGGCATAGCCTGGCAGACATTTCCAAAGCCAGGGGATTCGGCTATAAACCAGAATACTGCTTAGAAACTGGATTAAGGCAAACCATAGAGTGGTTTTTGCGCGCAAAGCCGCAGGTCTAAGGCTGGGGCATATGATGGCTGGGCTGCCACCTGTAAAGAAAAGAATTGTTCTGCTGCTAGCTCTGTTACTAGCAACGCTGATTCTAATTACGAGCAACGGACCTCCTGCCCCCCGAATAACCATTTACGTTGTTCCCGCTATAACCGACGAGAAGCTATTACCCACCTCATCTATTCCTGATGATTATATCTCCGATGAAATTTCCATCAGGGCTTGTCCCGGGGAATATGAACCTGCCAGCTTTGTCGTCCGAGCTCTTGATGATGTTAGTTCTTTAGAAGCAGAAGCTACCGAGCTTATAGGAGAAAATGGTTCCATTCCCTCCAGTAATATAGATATCCGAGTAGTCAAATGCTGGTATCAAGCCGGAGTAGACGTCTGGGATATAAATCATAAACTCCTCACTCCGGAACTCCTCCTTAAAGATGACTCTCTGGTTAAGGTCGAGGGTGAGGAGAATTACCTTAAATTGACGACTGGGGAATATATCTGGATAAGTGAGGGAAAAAGCGGTACAGGACAAGAAATAATTCCCATAGAGGACCTTCCAGTGAGAGATAGCTCCACTCTCCAGCCAGTGGACATCCCTAATGGAACCAATAAACAATTCTGGGTCACCATAAAGGTCCCCGATGATTCTCTTCCGGGAACCTATGAGGGTAAGATTGAATTAAGAATTCCTGCCGGGCCTCTCAGAGAGCTTCAATTACAATTGGAGGTTCTTCCCATTAAGCTTTCCAAGCCTTGTTTGACTTACAGTCTTTATTATCAAGCGAGATTAGATCCCGATTGGCCAGACGGAAGTATATCCTCAGCAATTAAAAGCGAGGGGCAGATGAGGGCAGAGCTAGAAAATATGTTTAATCATGGAGTAACGAATCCTACTGTCTATCAACACCACAGTGACGATTTATTGCCCAGAGTCCTTGAACTCGGGAATCAGACTGGGATAGATAGTACACCGCTATTCCTACATGTAGAGGGAAATAATTTAGGTTTTGGAACGCCGAGTGAGTCTGGCGAACTAGAACAATTAAAGCAGGAGGTTAGAAACGTTATAGCGATAGCGGAAGCTGAGGGTTACTCAGATGTTTACTTTTATGGTAAGGATGAAGCTACAGGTAGTGTTCTAGAGGCTCAAAGACCAGCTTGGGAAGCAATTCATGAAGCAGGGGGCAAAATATTCGTTGCAGGATATACGGCTGAGTATCATCCGCCCGGTAACTTTGAAGCAATAGGTGACCTTCAGGACTTGCTTATCTGCGCCGGGGAACCAAGTGCTGAAGAGGCAGCCAAATGGCACAGCGTCGGTCACAAAATATTCTGCTATGCTAATCCTCAGGTAGGAGAGGAGAAACCGGAAACTTACCGTAGAAACTTTGGACTGTTACTCTGGCAAGCAAATTACGGTGGAGCCATGAACTACGCTTATCAGCATTCCTATTGTAATATCTGGAACGACTTTGACCATGAGCACTATCGAGATCATAACTTTGCCTACCCCACTATGGATGGAGTCATTGATACTGTCCAGTGGGAGGGGTGGCGAGAAGGTGTAGATGATGTAAAGTATTTAACCACACTTCTTGAGTTAATCGAAGAAACAAAAGCAGAAGGTAAAGATACTTCTGATGCTGAGAACTGGCTTGCCGACTTGAAAAGTGCAGATTTAATGACGAAAGACTTAAATGCTGTTCGCTCACAGATGATTGGCTACATTCTATACTTTCTTGAGAAAGAAACATCTTTCAACCACGAATCAGCTTCAACATAGACCAGGCACAAAATAGATAAGCTCAACCGCATCTGCCCGACCTGACCAGCATAACCCTCCTCTTATTATCTCGGTCAATGACCAATTACTGGTGATTAGTGGGGTTGCGTATATGCCCCTTAAGACCACCCATTTTACAGCCAAAAAACACTCTAACGGGGCTGTTTACTCCTGATTTTTAACAAAGTCTTAACAGCCACTTTATGGGCATTAAATCTAGACTTCCTAAGATGAAGGTGGAGATGAAAAAAGGAGCAGGAAAGAAGGTAAGTCAGAATCTATTGTTATAGCATCAAACAATGATTAGTGATGTTGCGTCTATCTTCTTCCATCCCTGCCCCAGCGCCCAATTTGTAATATAATTATAATAACGTACATGAGCCTAAGGCTACAAACTGGTACTTTAGTCGCCTGACTAAAAATACAGACTTAAGTTCCGTAAAGTGTTGTTAAGAAGCAGTAGGGTACTAGGACGAATGGGTGATAGATGATTGGCCTGGGGCTTGTTATACTGCTTGTTATACTGGTCGAAGGGCAAAAAAGGCAAACCTATCGAAAGATGGGGGTGTAAAGGCACAGGTCTGAAGCTGGGTATATGATGGGCGGGTCGCCACGCATGAAGAAAAGTTTTTTCCTGCTAGTAGTAGCGCTGCTTTTAGTTACCAACCTTGGTGCCCAAAGTGTAAAAGCAGACGAACCTCCTGATCTTCCCCATCCCCGACTCTACTTTACTTCTGAAGATATAGTTCAACTTAGAGCATTACGCGATGCACCCAGCCACCAGGCTATCTGGAATAACATTAAATCCTGGGCTGATGCCCATATTAATGATTCACCTCCGGCTCAAACCAATAATTGGAATATAGCCCAAGATATAAGGGATTATGTAGAGACTATGTCTTTTATGTATGCTATGACAGGAAACTCTACTTACGCTCACGCTGCCAAAAGCTGGATGCTTTTCGTTTCTGATAATTGGAGTAAATGGGGTGACAATGAGGCATATAATGCGCCTGTTCCATATTTAACTATAGGGTTTGCCTGTGGTTATGATGCACTGTATGATTATTTTACACCGGAGGAGCGTAACACCATACGTAACGCTATAGTTGACCATGTTGCACCTAGTTATAATTACATTAAAGACTACCCTGAGGTCTCCCAGGGTTATGTTGATAGTGTAGCCTGGAGGCCTGCTGTTATAGGACTGGCAGGCCTGGCATTAGACGTAGACTATGAGTATTCAGAAGATTGGGTAAGTCTTGCTGTCACCCAAGCCCAGCGTGCCTTGAGTATCTATGAGACCTATGGGCCCTATGGGGGAGTAGGCTACACTGAGGTTGGCCTTCAGGGGCTGATACCTTTCCTTGATGCTCTTAAAAGAATTGAGGGACAAGATTTATTTGATGGTAATAATTTCCTACAGGAATTGTCAAGATACTTCCTCTATTGCAACTATAATGGTAAACCTCTGCAATTTGAGGATTGTAACTGGTATGAAGGTTATCTTTTCGATAATGAGGGCATGGCAAGTTTTCTTTATAAGCTTGCCTCCGAATATAATGATGGCTATGCTCAGTGGTTTGCTGACCAATGTGCGGGCAAATCAGTGATGCAAACCTTTATTTGGAAGGACCCTTCGATTGTTGCTACTCCCCCTACGGATTTGCCTCTGACGAAGCATTTCGAAAACCTCGGCTATGTAATATTCAGGACTGGCTGGGGGGCAAACGATCTCGTCTTTGCTTTTAAGTCAGGAACTAGCCAGGGGCATGCTCATCCCTCGCAGAATGAGTTCGGAATCTACTACAAGGGTATACCCATCACCTGCGGACCAGGTTATGTCTGCGCATACATTACTGACGACACATGGCCACATAACTGCATTCTTGTAGATGGTGAAGGTCAAGGACAGGAGCCAGGAGACTACTCCTCATTGCCACTGGGTACTAGAGGCGAGATTAAGCAAGTGGACATTAGCGACCCCTATTACAGGTATGTACTGGGGGATGCCTCAGCACCTTACGATGGCAGGCTTAATAAATGGCTACGACACGTTGTCTTTATGGAGCCAAATTATTTCGTTATTTATGATGAAGTGGCAGCATCATTGCCCAAGCAGTTCGATTTGGTGCTGAACTTGCCACTACATAACTGGCACGGTGAGGTACCGAGCGTCTCCGTGGAGGAAGACCTGATAACCCTGACCAATCGCAACGATGGGCTGTCAGCTCAACTTAGTGCAATGGTGGTAGAGCCGGATGCGTTCACCCATGAGATAATCTCTTATAACCAGAATCCATATGATTACGGTACTGCTAACCAGATAAGGGTGCAGACGTCAGCACCAGCAACGGCGGCTGAGTTTCTGACAGCACTCTTTCCTGATGAAGTTTTGCCTGTTGATGAAGTAAAGATAGAAAATCTTTTAGGCGTGATAATCACAAATGGAGATAACAAAGACCTGATATTGTTTAGCAAAGATGGCAACCCTGTGGACGAATATATAGAGTTAGGGGGAATTTATAAAGCAATAGATGGCGGCGATTATCTATTTGAAGGTACTGGAGTAAGGGTTCAATTCAACAGTTATCAAGTGTTGAGGCTCCAAGAATCCGTTGATGCCACACCTCCAGTTATAAGCTCTATTGCTGCTTCTGATATTACTGGGGCTTCAGCTACCATCAGTTGGTCCACAGATGAACCAGCAACAAGCCAGGTAGAATATGGAACAACTGAGGACTTAGGGCTATCTACTGACCTGGATACCTCACTTGTCACCAACCATAGTGTTAGCTTAACCGACCTTGCTAACGCTACTACCTATCACTATAAGGTAAAATCCAAGGATGCCGCTGGCAACTCAGCCACCAGCAAGGTCTACAATTTTACTACTTTGTCACCTTACCTATCAATTTCTTTCACTTCACCAACAGATGCCGATAATTCCGTTGTAAACAGAAATTGGACTGAGATAAATACCTCTATAGATAGCACCTTCGATGTAAGCAGCTTCATAGACTGGAATAAGAGCTTGGTTGGATATTGTAACCTCAATGAAAATTCTGGCTCTCAAGCTCTTGATAAATCAACCTATGGCAACAATGGAAGATTAATAGGTGGCTCACAATGGGAAGCTGGCAAATTTGGTAATGCTCTAAAACTTCTAAGTGATAGTGACTATCTCTTAATTGCAGATAGCGAAAGTATGGATTTTGATAAATCAGAAGGAACAATAGCGATGTGGCTATATCCCTTTGATAAAGCCTCTGGCGCTTACCAGAGATTAGTTATTGACAGCAATTGGGATTTTGGAAATTCTCCTGGTGGAATTGAACTAGCCATCCAGTCAAGTGGAAATTTATACTTCTATCCAGCCAAAGGAGGAAGCAATAATTATAATTTAGTAACCGACCCCTTGAATAATAACGAATGGCAACATCTTACAGTTACCTGGGATTATTCTACGAAAAAAGTCTTAATTTATATAAATGGAGTAAGCAAGAGTTTTGCTGAAGAAAATGTTCCTGCCAATTGGGATGCAATAGCCCAAACAGGCAATTGGCATATAGGAGGGACAAATTTAGATGTTGCAGGTAAATATTTTAATGGCTTAATTGATGAGGTAAGAATCTGGAATCGTGCTTTATCCGAAGAAGAGATAAAAGCTTCATACAATACCAACCTCCATAGCTTGTCTCATAAATTCACAGATTTGGCAGATGGAAGTTACGAATACTATGCCTATGCCACAGATTTGAGCGGGAACTCAGCCCAAACAGAAACCAGAACTTTAATCATAGATACAATCCCGCCAGCTATCTCCAACGCAACCCTGGAAGGGCATGTTACTTTTACAGAAAGGGGCAGCAATAATAGTAAGTGGGCAGAGTCATTTAGTGTAACGCTGTTCGAGGCTGGTAACCTGAGCAATGTGCTATGGACAGATAATGCTACCACCAACAATATCGGTGTGTTCACCGTCAGCGGTCTTACTCCGGGCACCTATGATATCGGAGTTAAAAACCGGACATCCTTGAGCGAGCTGGTGACTAATGAGATATTGACTGCCGGTAATACCACAGTGGTAAATTTTGGCACCACCCGGGAGGGAGATGCCAATAACGATGACCACATCACTATTCTCGATGCCTCTTCCCTCGCCAGTAGTCACGGTTCAAGTGAAGGTGATCCTGGCTGGAATCCTCATTGTGACTTCAATCGTGATGGAAATATAAACATACTTGATACGTCAGCGCTGGCGAGCAACTATGGTCAGCATGGAGACTTGGCTTAGGGAAGGATGGTGCTCCTGCAGGAACGTGTAAGCAGCGTGGCGCAGGATTTTAAGCCGTTAAACGACGGGTTGACAAGGTTTTTTGTTCTGTTTTACAGGTTGGCACAACAAGATGAGAAGGGCGTCACAATTAAAGTTAACTGGGAAGAGGTGAACAGATAACAAGCAAGATTATCAGTGTAATTCTATACCTGGTAGTGATTTTAGCCCTGGCGCTGGTACCAGGGGCGGCACCGGTCAAGGTTGCTCTGGCACAGAGTCATATAGGTGTTAACGTCACTCCTCAACAGACCACTGTAGGGTTTAATGAAAACTTCACCGTGACGATATGGATTGATGATTCCCTGGGGGAAAGCTATGATGCGATCGCAATTCGTCTTGTTTACAATACCAATTATGTTACCGCGACTAACGTCACTGATGCTGGTACCTTCGACTGGGTGCTCGACTCAGGCACAATTAACAATACCTGGAATGCTACCCACGGACTCATTAAATATGACGCTGCTAATATCGGTGGCTCCCTGAATACCAGTAATCCGGTAATCACTGTAAACTTCACGGGCAGTAGTAGTAATACTGGAATTTCAGGGTTGGATTTCATCTACATTCCCGCAGATACTGCCACCAGTGTTATGTCATGGGGAGCTGATATCCTTAACTGGACCTATGTGGTTAATGGCACGGTGGAGGTTGTGGGTCCTGCATTGATGGTGAGTGTAAGCCCTGCTGGCAAGGGAGACGTGAACATAAATGGAGTGATTCCATCTGCCTATCCCAACACCACCAGATGGAACTCGGATGAGGTAGTAAATCTTACGGCAGTGGCATCAACACCGAACTGGATGTTTGACCACTGGAGCGGGGACATCAGTGGAAGTGATAACCCCACCAACATAACCATGGATTCAGGTAAGAGCGTGGTTGCTCACTTTGCCAGATATAGCTTAACTGTCACCAACACTACTGGCGGCACTGTGACCCAGCCTGGACTTGGGACATTCCGCTACCCCGAGGCAGAGAATGTAACTCTAGTGGCAACCAACTATATTGGATATCACTTTGTGAGCTGGACGGGAGATGTAGGGACGATAGATGATGTGGACTCGGCGACCACCAACATAACCATGGATGGAGACTATTCCATCGTGGCAAACTTTGCCATAGACCGATATGACCTGACCATATCCAGCACGTCTGGAGGGAATGTAACCACACCTGGAGAGGGTGTGTCCACCTACGATGCTGGTACGGTGGTAGACCTTGTGGCTATGGCCGACAGTGGTTATCACTTTGTGAATTGGATGGGAGATGTAGGGACGATAGATGATGTGGATTCGGCCACCACCAACATAACCATGGATGGAGACTATTCCATCGTGGCAAACTTTGCCATAAACCGATATAACCTGACCATATCCAGCACGTCTGGAGGGAATGTAACCACACCTGGAGAGGGTGTGTTCACCTATGATGCTGGAACGGTGGTAGACCTTGTGGCTATGGCCGACAGTGATTATGACTTTGTGAACTGGACGGGAGATGTGGGGACGATAGATGATGTGGACTCGGCGATCACAAATATAACCATGAGTGGCAATTACAGCATCACTTCCAACTTTGCGGCGGTACCCACTACAACCCTGGAAGGGCATGTTACTTTTGCAGAAAGGGGCAGCAATAATACTAAGTGGGCAGAGTCATTTAACATAACGCTGTTCGAGGCTGGTAATCTTAGTAATGTGTTATGGACAGGTAATGCCACTACCAACAATATCGGTGTGTTCACCATCAGCGGTCTTACTCCGGGCACCTATGATATCGCCATTAAGAACTGGACATGCCTGAGCGATCTGGTGACTAATGAGACATTGACTGATGGTAATACCACAGTGGTAAATTTTGGCACCACCCGTGAGGGAGATGCCAATAACGATGACCACATCACTATTCTCGATGCCTCTTCCCTTGCCAGTATTTACGGTTCAAGTGAAGATGATCCTGGCTGGAATCCTCATTGTGACTTCGATCGTGATGGAAATATAAACATGCTTGATGCCTCTGCGCTGGCGAACAACTATGGTCAACATGGAGACCTGGCATAGCCAGCTCTTATGAAGCTCGAGGCGGTGGTTTGGTTCAGTCCAGGGGGCTTAAACTTCACTGGGAAGATACATCTGTTTTAGTGGTAGCTGAAACAACAGGAATTGTTTCTCTGTTCCCATGGCAAGCCAGTACAATAAATATTTCGTTCCCCAGATTGGGTGTTTACTTTTGCGGCGGGCTTTCATTATTATACACGGAATGAGTCAGGAGTGGGGGATACTATTCTGTGTGGTGAGGGACCTTGAGATTACTTCGCTGCGCTCGCAATGACAACGATGGTTAGAAATGTAGTGCGAGGCTTTAGCCTCGTGCGCACGACCCTGAAGGATTGCACTACAAAAGGAAGGCGTGCTAATCTCGCAAAAATCTCCTCTCCCTCGACGGGAGAGGATTAAGGTGAGGGTGAATTCCCCCTCCCTCTAACTCCCTCCCGCGAGGGGAGGGAGAATCAGCTCCGGGATTGCTTCGGCACTGGTGTGCCTCGCAATGACGAAGAAGGAAGCTAATGTGGTACTAATCCTATGAACCAGTACATCAAGTTGACTATCTCGTAGGAAGGCTATATATTGGCAACGAGATAAACCACTCTTTTCCACTCAATTTCCACCAAATAGGACCAATTTTCCACCTGATTAGGCACCACTGGGCATTGAAATTTCCACCTTTCAGGTTATACTGAATTTGAACATGGCAAGGATTTTGGTAGTATATCCTGATAGGGAGGAAAGTATTGCGAAATTTAGAAGAAAAGTTGAGAAATAAGTCTGCCAGGGTAGGTATAGTAGGGCTTGGTTATGTTGGGCTTCCTCTAGCGCTGGCTTTCTCAGAGGCAGGCTTTAAGGTCTTAGGGTTTGATATCCAGCAAAAAAGAGTAAATCTTGTTAACCAGGGCAGGTCTTATATTGCCGATGTAAGTAGTGATCGCCTTTCCGCTATAAGAGTAAAAAAACTTTTGGAAGCAACCACAGACCAAAGTAAACTTGGGGAGGTAGACGTCATTTGTATCTGTGTGCCTACCCCTCTAACTAAGACTAAAGACCCTGATCTATCCTATGTAATCCGAGAGTCCGAAAAAATATCCCAGCATCTTCAACCGGAGCAGCTGGTGGTTCTGGAAAGTACTACTTATCCCGGCACCACCAAGGAAGTAATCCTGCCAATTCTGGAACGCTCACGGCTAAAAGGAGGCTCTGATTTCCATCTTGCTTATTCCCCGGAGAGGGTTGACCCCGGGAATGAGAAATATGGCATTAGAAACACTCCCAAGCTTGTTGGAGGAATAGACTCCCAATCCGCCAAGCTTGCTGAGCTTCTTTATCGTCAGATAGCGGAAGCGGTAGTTTCCGTCTCTTGTCCTGAGGTAGCTGAGATGACTAAGGTATTTGAGAACGTCTTTCGCAGTGTAAACATTGCTTTGGTCAACGAACTTGCTCAGCTATGCGAGAAAATGGGTATAAGCGTCTGGGAGGTTATCGATGCCGCCTCGACCAAGTCCTTTGGCTATATGCCTTTCTACCCCGGCCCGGGAATAGGTGGACATTGCATCCCCCTCGACCCTTATTACCTGGCTAACAAAGCCAGGGAGTATGATTTTCACACCAGATTTATTGAGCTTGCGGCCGAGATTAATGAACAGATGCCTCGCCATATCACCTCCCGCATTATGGAAAGTTTGAATACTCAGGGAAGAAGTTTGAACGGCGCCAAGGTGCTGGTGCTGGGCGCAGCTTATAAGAAAGATGTCGAAGACCTGAGAGAATCCCCGTCCTTAAGACTAATTGAACTTCTTCAGGAAAAGGGAGCGAAGGTAAGCTACAACGACCCTTATATATCAAAAATCCAGCTTTCCGAGGGCACTTTAACCTCGGTGGAGCTTACCGAAGAAAGCTTATCCTCGGCGGATTGCGTTGTAATAGCGACTGACCATAGCATCTATGATTTAGAGCAGATAGCAGCCCGGGCAAAATTAGTGTTTGATACCAGAGGGGCTACCAAAGGATTAAAACATGATAATATTGTCAGGTTGGGGGAGTAATGAGCAAAAACATTGCTGTAGTTGGCTGTGGCTATTGGGGAAAGAACCTGGTACGGAATTTTGCTGAACTTGGTGCTCTCCACACCATCTGTGATAGGGATCAAAAAGTTCTGGAGCAATTCGCCTCTCGCTATCCAGCGTTAAATGCTGAAAAGGAATATCAAAAGGTTCTTCAAAATCCGGAAATAAAGGGGATAGTTATCGCTACTCCGGCAGCCCTTCATTACTCCATGGCTAAAGAAGCTCTTCTTTCAGGCAAAGATATCTTCGTGGAAAAACCCCTGGCTCTTGAAGTTGAACAAGGAAAACAGCTTGTCGAATTGGCTGAAGAAAAAGGTTTAATCTTGTTGGTGGGTCATCTCCTGGAATACCATCCTGCAGTGGCAAAGCTTAAAGAGCTTATTGATAAGGGTGAATTGGGAAAGATTCGATATATCTACTCCAATAGATTAAACTTCGGCAAGTTCCGCACCAAGGAGAACATCTTATGGAGCTTTGCCCCCCATGATATCTCGGTCATTTTGCTTCTTCTCGGTGGTGAAATGCCTGAAGAAATCTCAGCCCATGGAGGTTACTACCTTCATCAAGATATTGCTGACGTCACTTTAACTACCATGAGCTTTAAGGATGGAGTAAAAGCTCATATTTTCGTTAGCTGGCTTCACCCATTTAAGGAACAAAGACTCGTTGTCGTGGGCGACAAAAAGATGGCGGAATTTAATGACACCAACCTCGAAGAGAAGCTTTTCGTTTATAACCATCAGATACAATGGATTGAGGGAAAGCCAGTGCCACGCCCTGAGGAAGCTGAAGTGGTGGAAGTTCCTCTTGAAGAGCCATTAAAGTTGGAATGTCAGGACTTTGTCCAATGTATGGAAACTCGACAAAAACCAAAAGTGGATGGATATAAAGGGCTCCAGGTCCTGGAGATCTTATCCTCTTGTCAGAGATCGCTGGACGGTAAAGGTAAAATCATTACTCTCGGCAAGGGAGAAAAAGGCTTCTTTGCCCATGAAAGCAGTATTGTAGAGGAACCTTATCAAATTGGCGAAGGGACAAAGATATGGCATTTCTCTCATATTATGCCTGAGGTAAGCATTGGGAAAGGTTGTGTTATCGGGCAAGATGTCTTTATTGGCAAAGGGGTAAGAATAGGCAACAATGTCAAAATAGAGAATAATGTCTCGGTTTATGAAGGGGTGACCTTAGAGGATAATGTCTTTTGTGGTCCCTCTTGTGTTTTTACTAACGTAATAAATCCCCGAAGCCATATATCCCGAAGGCATGAGTTCAAGCCCACTTTGGTTAAGAAAGGTGCTACCATTGGCGCCAATGCCACTGTAATTTGCGGCAACACTATTGGCGAATACGCCTTTGTAGGTGCTGGAGCAATAATTACCAGGGATGTTCCTGACCATGCCTTGATTTATGGCAATCCAGTTCAGCTTCAGGGTTGGGTTTGTGAATGTGGGGTCAAGCTGCAGGAGCATAGAGGCGAAGTTCGATGCCCTGAATGCGGTAAGGCTTACAGACTAGAAGGACAAAAGTGCTTTCTAGTGTCAGAAGAGGCGAAGATATGAAAATCCCGTTAGTTGATCTAAAGGCTCAATATGACTCCATTAAGGATGAAATTGACCAGGCTATAAGTCGAGTGATTGAGCGAAGCGAGTTTATCCTCGGCTCTGAGGTCGAGGCTTTAGAAGAGGAGATGGTGAGCTATTTAGGTGTTAAATATGCTGCCGGCGTTGCCTCTGGCACTGAGGCTCTGCAGCTTGCTCTGCTTGCCTGCGGCATTCAACGAGGCGACGAGGTTATCACCACACCTTTCACCTTTATTTCCACTGCCGAAGCTATCACTCAATGCGGTGCAACACCTATCTTTGTGGATATAGACCCCAAAACTTACAATATTGACCCTCAGAAACTCGCCGACCTTCTGGAAAAGAAATTCTCCCGCCAATCACTCATCACTCATCACTCGTCACCGGTGCGAGCCATCCTCCCTATCCATCTATATGGTCAGTCTGCGGATATGGATCCTATTCTGGAACTTGCCAAGAAATACAATCTCAAAGTCATCGAAGATTGCGCCCAATCACTTGGAGCAGTCTATTCGAGTCCCCAGTCCCCAGTCCCCAGTCACTCGAAGGTGGGCTCCCTGGGCGATGTGGGGTGTTTGAGCTTCTTCCCTAGCAAGGTATTAGGAGCTTATGGGGATGGAGGGATGGTAGTAACCAATAGCCCGGAGATTGCCGAAAGAGTTGAAATGCTCAGAAATCACGGCTGCAAGGAAAAATACTATCATCTCATCCCTGGCTTTAATAGTCGCCTTGATTCCCTTCAGGCTGCTATACTGCGAGTAAAACTCAAGCATCTTGATGAATGGATTGAGATGCGGCGCAGAAAGGCATTCCTTTACTCCGAGCTTTTCAAATCGATAGCTGAAATTGAACCGCTTTATGTAGCACCGTATAGTTATCATATCTTTAACTATTATACAGTTCGTCTCAACAACTCAAAGTTAAATCGGAACAAACTAAGGGAATATCTCAGTTCTCAAGGTATTGCCACAGCCGTTTACTACCCTCTTTCTTTACATCTTCAAGAGGTCTACAAACCTCTAGGTTACAAGCTAGGTGACTTTCCTGAGAGTGAGCGGGCTCAGGAGAAGGTTCTTTCCTTGCCGTTGTATCCCGAACTCGGCGAAGAGCAGGTAGAGAATATAGTGAGTAAGGCAAGGGACTTCTCTAATATGCAAGTGGGAATTCGGCGATGAAAGTGATTTTGGTCGCTGGCGCAAGGCCCAATTTTATGAAGATTGCGCCGTTGACGCGGGCAATAAACAGGCACAACCTTGAACATACAACTTTGAACATAGAACCTATCCTCGTTCACACCGGTCAGCACTATGACTATGAGATGTCAACGGTATTCTTTGAGGATCTGGAGCTGCCAGAGCCAGGTATCTATCTTGGCGTTGGCTCAGGAACTCATGCCGAGCAGACGGGTGGGGTAATGATTGAATTTGAGAAAGTCCTTTTTAAAGAAAAGCCCGATTTAATTATAGTAGTAGGTGATGTCAACTCCACCTTAGCCGCAGCTCTGGCTGCAGTGAAGCTTCATATCCCTGTAAGCCATGTTGAAGCTGGATTATACTTCTATGACTTAAGCATTCCTGAAGAGGTAAACCGCTTGCTCACCGATCATATCTGTGATTATCTTTTTGCCCCTTCACCCGATGCTGCTGAAAGCCTCAGGAAAGGGAGAATACCTGAAGACCGAATCTTCTTTGTGGGCAATATAATGGTAGATAGCCTACTTTTAAATAGAGAGAAAGCAGCACAGCGTCAAACTCTCCGTCAGCTTGGCTTCAAAAATGAAGACTATGCTTTACTTACCTTGCATCGCCCTGACAATGTAGATAATGAGTCAACTCTCAGGCGCCTTATACAAGCTATTAGCGAGGTCTCAAAGCGAATTCCTGTTGTCTTTCCTGTCCACCCTCGAACTCAAAAAAGGATCAAAGAATTCAACGTCCTCAACCGATTACCAGTCACCAGTCACCAATTATTCCTCACCGAGCCTCTTGGCTATTTGGACTTCCTCAACCTGGAAATGAACGCTAAATTTGTCATGACTGACTCTGGAGGTATTCAAGCCGAGACGACGATATTAAATATTCCCTGCCTCACCTTATACCAGGCTACCCTCTGGACGGTTACCCTCACTCAAGGGACTAATGCTTTAGTTGGCACTGAGCCGGAGAAAATCATTGAAGAAGCGTTTAAGATCCTTGATAGGAAGATTGCCAATCACCAGTCACTAATTACTGATCACCCTTCCTATCCTGAGCTTTGGGATGGCAAGACGGCGGAGAGGATAGTAAAGGTATTAGTAGACAGTGGATAGCGTGTAGCAGGTAGCTAGGAGGTTAATGAGGATTTGCTATCTCGCCGATGCTGGAAGCATCCATACCCAGGGGTGGGTAAAATACTTTGCTGATAAGGGACACGAAGTTCATTTGATTTCTGCTGTGCCACTGGGGGATGGTAATATTGGGAACACGGAATTGTATGTGCTTAAGAAGTTTCGCCCGCAAATACGGATCATATCTTTCCTGATAAATCTATTATCGGATGCCTTTCAAGTTAGAAAATGGATAAAGAAAATCAAGCCAGATATCCTTCATGCTCACTATATTACAGAGTGCGGCTTTTTAGGGGCATTAAGTGGATTTCACCCCTTTGTCCTGAGTGCTTGGGGCTCTGATGTTTTGGTGGACACCGCTAACTCCAGAATCTACCGCTACTTTGTGGGGTTTGCCCTGAAAAGGGCTGATTTAATAACAACTGAAGGAGAGAATGCTATAGAGGAAATGATAAGATTAAGGGGCGACCCTGATAAGATAAACCTTATCCTTCACGGGGTAGATACGCAAACATTCAATCCAAAACAAAGAGATGCGAAACTTAGGGAAGAGCTAGGGGTATCTAACTCGCCAACAATAATATCTGCTCGAAACTTAAACCCAGTCTATGACGTGGAATCGTTGGTTAACGCGATACCACTGGTTCTAAAACAGGTTCCTGAGGCGAAGTTCACTATTGCTGGTGATGGTGATCAAAGGGACTACCTGAAGAATTTAGCCACATCCTTAGGGGTCTCACGCAGTATCAGATTTGTGGGATGGATAGCTCATGATGAGCTTCCCAAGTATCTGGCCTCATCAGATGTATATGTTTCCACTTCACTATCTGATACCATATCTGGAAGTTTGATGGAAGCGATGGCTTGTGAACTGCCGGTGGTAGTTACCGACTCCGGAGATAATAAGAAGTGGATAGAAGATGGGGTAAACGGGTTTATTGTCCCCGTGAAGTCTCCCGAAACATTGGCTTCAAGGATTGTTGAGCTTTTGAAGAACGAAGATGTCAGGCATAGATTTGCACAAGCTAACAAGCAGGCGGTCGGGGAGAAAGCGAATTATGAAAAGGAAATGAGAAAGATGGAAAAACTTTACGAAGAACTGATTGAGAGGTGAAAGAATGAAAATCTTAATCACTGGTGGTGCTGGGTTCATAGGAAGCCATTTGTGTGAGAAATATACCGGAGAGGGTCATACCGTGCTTTGTCTGGATAATTTCATGAATGGAAACCTGATAAACATCAGGCATTTGCTAAATCACAGGAACTTTAAGTTGCTAAATGGTGATATTAGAGATTTTGATTTGCTGGAGAAGATTATACGAGATGTCGATGTAGTGTTTCATCTGGCAGCACAAATTCATGTGGATAGGTCAATAGTCGAACCCAAGCTGACTTATGAAGTAAACGTGCTAGGGACCCAGAACATCTTGGAAGCAGCTAGAGTATACGATATTAAGAAAGTGATTCATACTTCCACCAGCGAGGTATATGGCTCAGCTCAATATATTCCTATGGATGAAAATCATCCCCTAGATGCTCCTCACCCCTATGGTGCCAGCAAAATTGCTGCTGATAGGATGTGTTATGCCTATATTAAGACCTACGGTATGAATATCTCTATTATTAGACCCTTCAATACCTTTGGACCCAAGCAGAAAGATTCCGGCTACGGTGGTGTTATTTCTATCTTTGTAAAGCGAGTTTTGGGTGGAATGCCGCCTATAATCTATGGTGATGGCAGCCAAACAAGAGATTACACTTACATAAAAGATGTGGTCAGGGCATTCGATTCCATTCTAAGCTACGATAAACCGATGGAAGAGCCGATCAATTTTGGCACTGGCAAGGAGATTAAAATTGTTGACCTGGCGAATGAGATTATAAAGTTATGTGGCATGGATGATGAAATAAAGCCAGTTCACGTAGAGGCAAGACCGGGAGAAGTCCAAAGGCTGGTAGCCAGGATTTCAAAAGCTGAAGAGCTTCTAGGGTGGAAGCCTGAGTATGAACTTAAGGACGGCTTAAGAGAGTTCATAGACTGGTATAGAAACTATAAATCCGAAGAATGGACTAAACCCAGATAACAGATAGGTAGGGTAAGAGAGATATGTGGAAAGTTCCTCTATTTAAGATATATTGGGACGAAGAGGATATAGAGGCGGTGAATGAGGCCCTAAGGAGAGGAACAAACTGGGCGGTGGGGCCTGGGATTACCCAATTTGAAGAGAAACTGTCTGAGTATCTTGGCATAAAGTATTGTCTAACCTTTAATTCCGGCACTTCGGCGCTTCACGCCATCCTTTTGGCTTATGGCATTGGTTTGGGAGATGAAGTAATAGTTCCCTCCTTTACCTTCATTGCTACTGCTAATGCTCCTCTTTTTGTGGGTGCAAAGCCAGTCTTTGCTGATATAGAGGAAAAGACCTTTGGGCTTGAGCCAGAGGATGTAAAGAGAAAGATTTCCACAAGGACAAAGGCCATAATACCTATCCACTATGGAGGCTGCCCTTGTTTGATTGAAGAATTAAAAGAAATTGCCCAAGATTACAACTTAATCCTTATAGAGGATGCCGCTGAAGCTTTGGGTGCTAGTATCAACGGTAGGAAAGCGGGTGCTATTGGTGACTCTGCCATTCTGAGCTTTTGCCAGAATAAGGTGATCACTACCGGAGAGGGTGGGGCTGTGGTAACTAACTCTAAAGAGATATATGAAAGGTTAAAGTTACTCCGTTCGCATGGGCGAGCGGAGACCACCGACTATTTCTCTTCCATTGAATATATGGATTATGTGACCTTGGGCTACAACTTCAGGATGTCAAATATAACTGCTGCATTAGGCATAGCTCAGCTCGGTAAGATAGATAACATCATTAGCCTGAGACGAGGGAATGCTGAATATATGACGCAGCAACTATCAAAGATAGAGAATGTTGCTATACCTGAGGCGCCCAGTGGGTATTACCACGTATATCAGATGTACCCCATTGTGATTAAGGATGGCAAAGTTACCAGAGATAATCTAAAGGAATATCTCGCTCAGAAAGGCATCATGACCAGAGTATATTTTGACCCGGTTCATCTCAGCCAATTTTATAGAAAGACCTTTGGTTATAGAGGCGGAGAGCTACCTGTTACCGAAAAGGTTTCAGAAGAAATCCTTTCCTTGCCAATATATCCAACCCTATCAAAAGAGGAGATAGACTACATTGCTGAAATGATTCATTCATTCTTCCTGGATAAGAAGACAGGAAATAGCTCTTAGATTCAATTCCGAACAAACATCCGCAGGAACAGCTCAAAGGTCGCTAGATAGCAAAGTAGTTGTGAATGGTCTGTCTTTCCAGCTTCATGCTGTTGCATCAGTGTTTCAATATAGGCTCTGTTCAGATAGTCACGGTAGCAAGCCTTCTCATCCAGCAAAAGTCCCTTAACAAACCCTTTCCATTTCTCATTCAGCCTCAGCCATTCATCAAGGTTTACATAGCTCCGTTTATCAGGCAGGTAAATTTTGCCTCCGGTCAAACGCCATATTTCCTTTTTAAGCCTCTCTTTCCCATATTGATACATCTCCCCCAGTCTCCAGAGTATTAAAGGAGCGTCGGCGCGCACCATCGTCCGTTGATACGGTATTGCCGCCAATTCAGGAGCAAGTTTTATCAGGAACTTCCTATAAATGTGGTGATTAGCTCGTAGCTCCGGAGGTATCTTGAGTATAAGGTCGATGAAATTATTATCAAAGAAGGGAGTTATGTCCTCCATCACGCTGCGCATTATGATATTTCCTAACAAATTCCAACGCCGGACAACGGTTTGCAGCCTAACATAATCAAATTTGTTGGCTGGGTGCCCTGATTTCTTACCCAGATAGTCTTTGATCGACTGCAGGCGCACGTCCTTGATTTTGACATAGTAATCATCCGTGAAGAGCAAAGCCAGCATGTGATCAGAGAACACTCGCGCCGATGCATGTATCATTCTAGCCAGTTCATTATCATCCTTCCCTTCGCATGCTCGCGGCATTGGATATGCGCCAGCAAGTAGGATGTCCCCCTCGAGCCCGTCAAAAAGAGCGTCGACATAAGGTCTCACTTTCCTATAGGCGAACAGTTGATGGCCTATACCTATATAATCCATGCCATCGCTAATGCGAACCACATCCTCAGAGTATGGAGTGGTGACCTCGTCTGGGTCTATTTCCATAAATATATGCTTTGTTCCGGCTTTCTTTGCCACTATCTCTGCAATCTTCGCCTCATCACATCCCTTTATGCCGAAGGTAAAGGCAGTTACATCCTGTCTCTTACTTTTATCCATAGCCCCAACTATTGACCTGGAATCCAATCCACCACTTAAACCAACTCCATAGCGAAGATTATCTCTTACGCGTATGTCTACAGCCTTCTTGAAAGTTTGAACTAATTGGTCAGCTATTTCATTGTCGGGAATGCTGTAATCTGGCTCATAATTGAAATCCCAATATTGCTCTATGGAGACATTCCTCCCATCATAGGTAAGAACCGAAGCCGGTGGCAGAGTCTCTATCCCTCTAAAGAAGGTTTTATTTCCTACAATTGGTCCACAAGCAAGGAAATCAGCTATAGCCTCATCGTTTAACGCTCTCTTAAATGCGTTGTCTTCTAGAATCGCCTTGACCTCTGAGGCAAATAGTAACTTGCCACCGCTCATGGCGTAATAAAGAGGTCTGAGGCCATACCTATCATTGACGATCGTTACTTTCATTTGCTTGAGGTCATAAATAGTTAGTACAAAGGAGCCATTTAGGCTATTAACAAAGCCCTTTCCGTATTCCTCATAAGAATGCAGGCAATATTCGGCATCATTGCCAATAGTAAACCTATGCCCTCTACTTTTAAGCTCACTTACTTCTTTTTCATAATCATAAACCTTGCCATACATGAACATATAAAGGGTTTTATCCTCGTTAAAGATTGGCTGGGGTTCTGGATTGAATATCCCTAAGTCCACCCGGGCAGCACTGAAAAAGGAATCAGAGTATATATCGGCTTTGTACCATTCTTCATGCTTTATTGAATTAGCCATCTTATTTAAGAGCGGCGCATCCACCCTATTATTCCAGACGATTCCCACAAGCCCAGGCATAAAATCACCTCCGAGTTATTAATGAATAAGCAAGGTATCTAAATATGACTTTATCTGCTTTGGTAAGGAAGAGTTTGAAAACCAAAACTATATAAGCACATAGGATAACACTACCAACCACATAGTGGTTTATCAACTGTGTTCCGCCTAAAAACAAGGCAACCGCTATCCCAGCAAGTCCCATAGTCCACGCAAACCACTTAAAGTCGATTTTCACTTTCAAGATCCGTGGTATAAGTGCCAGAAAAATTATAGTTCCAAGCAGTAAAGAAGCAGTAGTAGCTATTGCTGCCCCCAGAATGCCAAAACGCGGTATAAGCAGGATATTTAGACCAACATTTGTCCCCGCCGAGATAGCATCGATCTTTAAGACTAAATCTGGTCTGCCTACGCCGCTAAAGGATCCACCTATAGAAATTTCGGTACTCCCTCCAATTACCCTGGCGATAAGCAATACACATAGCGGCAACACAGCATAAATAAACTCTCCGCCGAATATTGTAGTGATTATCTCCCTGGAGAAAAATCCAACCCCAAGCCCTAAAGGCAGCAGGATGCAGGCAGAGTATTTCATGCTTGTATTAATCATTTGTTGCAGCGCCTGGTGATTATTCTGAGCCCAATACTCTGAGGTCGCCGGATAAGTTATTCTCTGAATTGCCATGGGAATCATGAGAAAGAGCATGCTTAGCGAGACGGCGACGCTATAATACCCAACATCTTCGACTGTTAGAAAATACCCTATTAGTATGATATCCGTGTAAGTAAGTATTAAACCCATTGCATTTGCCCCGAACATTTGACTGCCAAAAGCTACTAATTTTTTGGCATTCTGAACCAAACCTTGAAGACTTAAGTGCACGAACCTCCTTGAGCGATATAATCCAAAGATACACCCGCCTATCACAGAAAGGACTATGCCCAATACTGCTCCTTCAACGCCAAATCCCAGCCTAACGAAAGCTATTATAAATGCAATCATTAAGATGCTTTGTAATATGAGCAGGGAGGCAAAAGTTTTCATCTCTCTTAGTCCATTAAGCAGTCCTGTCAAAGCTTGGAATAGGGAACTAAAAGGAAGTGCGAAAGCAAGGATTTTGAGAAGATGAGCCAGCTCAGGCATGTGGAAAATGTTGGCAAGCACTACTGAGAGGGCATAAAGGAGGATGCCAGTGACTATCCCAAAGATTACCGAGCTGATGATGCCCGAGGTAGTGGTTTGAGACAGCCTATCCTTGTTATCTTTATACTCGGCAACATATTTTATAAGTGCTGTCGGAATCCCCAAAGTAGCAACAAGCACTGCTATCCCCTGGACAGTGATAACCATTCGATACAAACCCAGGCCAGCGGCTCCAAGCCATCGGGCAAGTACTATGCTAAGCAAAAAACCAATTAGCAGGGTGACTACAGAGCTGATGAGAACCCAGCCAACATCAAAGGTGAATTTCTTTACCTGCTCCATATCAAACTGAACTTAGTTAACTTCTGGATATAATATAGGCTTTCACGTTTCCTGTACTATAAATTAGACTTCCTTTATCTATTCCCTGTTCCTTCATATACTCCATCACTGCTGTTCCGCGCACATAATTGCCAATGCCGCCCTCATGTATTCCCACGCTATACTTCTCATTCCACTCAGGGTGATGCAAATAATAACTTCTGACGATAAAAACGCTGCTATCTCTCTCTACCATCTCCGTATACGGCTCATGCCCTACTACATAGGGAAATATATAGCCGTAGTACAGGTCTGTTTTGGGACAACCAACCTCCATATCTGATAAGGCGTTAATAGCGGTCAGTTCTGATTGAGTATATCCGATTCTTGTGGCGCCATTATAAAGAAAGGGGCTATCATCGTTTGCGTCGCTGTTCGTCGTGGTCATCGTGCAGAAGACTGCCAATACCACCAGCATAATCAAGCCTAACTTCCCCAGGCCATGCCTTATAAGCCGGGATATACCCAGTAAGCCTTGTACTGCCAGTATAGCTAGTGGCATATACAGAAAAATAAGCCACCGCCAGGGAAGTATGTTCACCAGGTTAAACAGCGAAAATCCATATGGTAAAGCAATTAACACCATAGTGACCAAAGTGAGCCCCATTCTGAGGCTGGTACGGTTTCGGGCATGGAAATACATTAAACCTCCGACGATCCCAAAAGCCAGCAAAAGCAAAAATTCACCCTGGTTGAGAATCGTAACCAAATAGGGGATATTTGTTGGTACCGGGGATGTTGTCAAGACAAATTGAGCACCAGTTCGTAGCGATTCACCCAGATCGCCAAGATTCCAGGCGAAAAATGACGAGCCCCACGGAGGATTTTGCATCCATCTGAATAGCATAGCTACGCCAAAAAACGTTATCAGGCTCAAGGAGACTGCTACATAGGCCACAGCGGGTTTACTTATTTGCCTATACCACTTAATGCCAGCAAAAACAGCCATCAAGCTCAGCAGAGTTACCAAGGCAGCAATGGTATGAGTCAGTATCAAAGATACCGATAACATTACGATTAGTACGCTATATCTGAGGCTCCTTTTCTCATCACGGCAAAAAACGAGGTAGAGGATTGCTAAGAAGAAGCAAAAGCCAAGAGACATCGGGATTATTGCTGTAGCTCTTTCGATAGAGTCGGCAGTAAAAGGAACGATAAGCGCCGCCAGCAGTCCTGCCTGGGTGTTAATTAATTTTCTACCAATCAGGAATACAAACAGGCAGGATATTGCCATAAATACCCCTGTAGAGGCGAAAACTGAGCTATAAGTGGACAACGAGGTTAAAATCTGTGTCATAGCAGCAGTGAGGTGAAATACTGGAAAAAGATAATAACCGTTAGTTATAAACTCGCCCTGGGTTATATGCCCCAGGCTGACTGTTTCCTGAATCGTCTCAGTGTGCACCCATGGGTCAACGCCATAGATTCCGGGAAACTGGTAATAGATGACGGCGTAAGTGATAAGGCTTAGAGCAATTATTTTAGATAAAGCAATGAAGGTATGAGCGCTCTTGTCTTGGTTCAAGCAAAATATGTCCAGGATAATGGAAACAGCAGCCACCAAAAGCAGGGCAAAATAGAGCGGTGGTCTATAGTAGAGGTTACTCCATATGAGGCATATGCTCAGGGAGAGACTAATGATAAAAATGATATGGCTCAGCAACCTAATTCGATTTCTTTCTATGAGCGCGGGCAGGTTCTCAATTTGAGATAGCTTTCCCCTGAATAGCAGGTAGAGTAAAGATGACATAGATATGATTAAAGGGAGGTGTATTGCATAGTGCTTTAGTATCAGGGAGGCAGCAATAGTTAACAGTCCTGTGCACAGTATTACGGCTGCAATAACTTTATCAAGAGCAAAATTATGCTTCCCCATTACTTAGATGAAATGCTAACCTTCATAGCCAAGCATACTAACTCTTTATGCCCGTTTTCTTGCAACTTCGCTACAGACCTCTTCCACCTTCTTTGCCACGCTCTCCCAGCTTTGGTTCTCCACCACATATTTTCGCCCATTCTCTCCCATATGGACTCTAAGCTCAAGGTTTTGGAGCAGCTTTATGATTGCCTGGGCAAACTCTGATGGGTTCTCTGGATTCATAAGTACTCCAGTGTTAAATTCTTCTAAAATTTCAAAGCTATCTGTTCTAGTCGCCGCGACTGGCTTGCCGCATGCCATATATTCACACAATTTCAAAGGCGAATATCCACTTCCCATCGGTTTCTTAGGAAGAACACAAACATCGCTGGTATTTATATACAAGGGAATTTTCTGATAGGGGACCATTCCTGTAAATATCATCCTGTTTGATACACCAACCTGCTCAGCAAGCTCAATCAACTCCTGCTTCATTGGTCCATCACCAACGATTAAGAAGCGTGTATCTGGGTATGATTCCAGAATCAACGGAGCAGCTCTTATGAGATATTCAACTCCCTGCCATTGTACCAAGCTGCCAACAAAGCAGACGTAATGGCCGCTTTGATTTAAATTTAGCTTCGTTCTCGCTTCTAGGGTATCCATCGGCTTGAACAGGTCTGTATTCGCTCCATTTTCTATCACAACAATTTTATTTTGCGGCACTTTGTATTGATTGTGAAGAACCTCCTTTAGCTCCGCTGTCACTACAATGATTTTATCAGCCTTCGGCATATTAAATCTCTCTATCCGATCAACAACCCATAATGAAACCCTGTCTCCCCACTTAGTAACTCTCAACTCATCGGGAATTATCCCATTTACCTCCTTTACCGAGGGGATTCCGAACAATTTTGCCAAGAGATACTCAATGTTCAATACGGTATGTCTTCTGTAAATTATGTCAAACCTTTGTTTTCGTCTAGCTATAGCAAGAAAGACCAGGATGAATATATAGATTTCATGCCGGAAAAGGCCTAAGATAGAAAGTTCACTTCTGAATGGCTGGAATACTGGCCACTGGAGTAGTCTTATTTCTACTCGTCTCCATAGTGGTATTCGGGGAGTAGCTTCAGCCCCTATATCATTCTGAGAGCAGCCTCCATTTAGGAATACCACGTTATGCCCCATCTTAGATAAGCGACTTGTAACCTCAAAGGCATGCACTGACCAGCCTACTAGACTCCCCACTCTTAAATCGTCGCAGAACAGAATATTCATCTGTGTCACCACATCGTTTACTTTAGCCGTAGGCTCATTAGCATCTTTCTATACCTTTCTAACGCGGCTTCATAAGTATACTTATTCTTGATAAGGACACGGGCATTCTGGGCAATTTGCTCAAGGTTTGGATGATTCAAAGCCCTCATAACACTTTTAGCGATGCACTCTGGTGAATTGCCTTCCATAATAAAGCCAGTTTCACCATCCTTTATCACATCTGGTATCCCGCCTACAGGTGTTGCTATGACCACGCAACCACATCCCATGGCTTCCAAGACAAGGTTGGGCAATCCCTCCGTGTATGAGGGCACAACAATTATCTTTATATCGCTCAACTGGCTCGGTAACTGCCTATTTTGGATCCATCCGGTTAGTTTTACTTTATGTTGAATATCGCCCCTTACTAGTATTTGTTTAATGTGGTCTTTCAAATCCCCATCACCAATCACAATTGCCTGAGCATGTTCTCCTTTTAACAAAAACGATAGAGATCGGGCAAACTCCAAAACGCCCTTTCTCCTAGAAAAATTGCCGATATAGCCTATTTGATAGGCCCTTTCTGCCAATTTCTTGCTTCTTCCCAAAAAAGGAGTGCCAATATATAAAGAGCCATCGGCAATCTTATTCTGGTACCTACGCAAATTGTATAAATTGACCATACATTCGCTTTCGGGCAACAACTTATCCGCCAGTACATAGGAGACCTTCTCTACTATTCCAAACAGTGCCATTTTGCGCTTACTTGGTTTTTCATAGTATATCCTCAATGCAACCGACGGCCTTCCGTCGCTCCGCAAGATTATCGTTTTCCTCAAAAGCTTCCCAAAGAGAATTGGAAAAGCGTACAAATCCGCCCCACAGGCAAAAACTAATATATCGAGCCTTTTTCTAAGTTTAAACAAAGCGAATACAATTTTTGTTTGGTGCAGCAAAAAAAAGAGAAGTCTTGTAAGAAAACGGCCTTCTCTACCTTGCTGGCGGAGGTAATATGGAAAATCTATGTCCAACATAGTGGTCTTGGAAGGAAGCCTCTGCTTGATACTAGCGCAATTGGTAGTCACCCATACGGTCTCCTTTGATAGTGATTCTAGAAGATGGATCAATTTCAATTGGCCTTCTACAACCAGCGCTGCTCCAGCAAAGTCAGGAGATGCAGTTATGATTCCAATCCTATATTTCATAATCTTCGACGTGGATTTCCTCAATCGCATCTGCTACTCCATCGCTAATTCACAATGAAGCTTCTCTACAGAAGTGGCTGAAGTATTCGCAATGAAAATAGGACTACTCTTTATGCGTCTCCATAGCGATAATTGTGGATTAGCGTTGACTTCTGCCTTGTTTGTGTTATGGTCTGCGTTTATGAGCACTACAGTGTACCCCAACTTTGATAAGTCAGTTGCCACTTCATATATATGAACCGACCAAGTTCCTAAACTGCCAACTTTCAGATGTTCACAAAATAAAATATTCATTTCTTTCACCATTTATGCTACGCCAGCAAGAAATCTCATTCCGCTTTTTTCCTAAACTCAATAACCCAAAAAATATCGTGCCAAACCCAATAAACTCTCAGGTCTTCAATTTTATCTGGAACGAACTCTGTAGGGGGCTTCATAGTATAATGCCCCTGCTTGTCGCGGTTCAAGATCAGCCTCCCCAGCCAGGTCTTCTCTTTGCCCGGGGCAAGCCCTTCATCACAGATCACAATCTTAGCCCCCGGCTTTGCCACTCTATGCATTTCTTCAATGGCTCGCTGCTTGTCTCCAAATAGGTTCAGCCCGCCAATGTGCAAAACTGCATTGAATATCGCAGTCCTGTAGGGTAAGTATGAGGCGTTTGCTTGAATCAGTTCTACTCGTATGCCTTTCACCTTCATTCTCCGCCGCGCTACCTTAAGGATTCCAGAGGAGATGTCCGATCCATCTAGCTGACCCTCTTTTCCAATCTGATTAGCAATGATCGGCAGATTGCTGCCGGTACCTACACCGGTTTCCAGGACTGAGAAATTCCTTTTAAGCTCCAATCTATTGATTAGCTGCCGCCTGGCACGAGTCTCCATTAGAGCGAACTCCCATATGCCAAGAGATAACATCCCCAAACGAGTCTCTCGGTCGTACCGCTGTGCGTGCTCATTGTGAAATATTTGGTTGTTGAGGTCCGATTCCTCCAAGCTCTCAGGAAAGTTGAGATTCGGCAATCCGTCTGTGATGTTAAAGCACCTTTTGCACTGGCGACACTCCAGCACGCCTTGCACCACTTCTTCTTTTATCTTTTTTCGATGACCAACCGAAATTCGCCATTGCATGCGGGACAACGAATATAATCCATCGACTGCAGTAGCACGTCTTTCCCTCCATCGATTTAAAATAACATTCGCTAGAGCATATCTGAGTCCCCTATCTGAACAAACCAGTTTTTGGCGTCCATCAGAAACTCCTTGGAAATGCCTTGTGAGCTTGAGTGGGCAACAAACCACCCACCCTTCACAAAAGGCATAGATATAAAACCATTCCTCTTAAAGGCTTTAAGGAGTGTCTTGTTGGCTAGCATGCTACCATAGATAAGGTCTACCGCCTCCTGCTTACAGTGTTCTGTAGCTTTTGAAAGCAACCATTGAGCTATCTCTTCCGATTGAACAAGAATATCAAAGATGACACCCGCTGTTGCCTGCTCCATCTCCATGCACCGTAAAACCAGGTAGCCATTAATTTCTCCCTCTTTCTCAGCGATATATATCGTGTAGTCTATATCTGGAACAGCAACATATCTCCAGTTGAGGTAATCTTTATTTCTCACCACCATTATCGCATATTGACTAGAAACACTGTCCCAAAATTCATTGATACGCTCGTCAAAGCGAGAAACTTGGGAGATTGTTAATCCTTCTACAACAGGGGCTCTCTTGGTTCTACAAAACGTCTTACCTGCTATATTACCGCCTACCGCTAAAGACTTTAATAAAAATTTGTTGCTGATTCCCATCTTTAAGGTATTCCCCCAGTTAAACGGCTTGACTGTGTTTGAAATTCGGCTAACATCAAAATAGGGTACCCTCGTTACGGCGATTGGGTGTGAAGCTTCATTGGCGAACGAATACCCGATGGGTACACCGTCTTCTGCGGTTCGACTAAATAATGCCATATTGACGGCTTTGTATACTCCTTGACCCCTGTAGGCAGGGTGGTTCATAGCATCTATGGACTGAAAACAAGTGGCCACTTCAGCACCTATGTTCATCACCATAGGGACTGCTGCCTGTTGACCAACTATTCTGCCTTCATGGTCGGCAAGCGACATCCAACCAGCCCCAGCCGGATTTTCCTTATACAGCCAGTGCCACCATCTCATCCAGCGGTCTCGATCATACTTCCTTTCCGGATATACAGCTTTCCAGAGTTCAAAAATACCCTCCTCATCCCCTTCTCTATAGTCCCTTACTGACCACTTCCGTTCCATGATTGACTACCTCCTTAGAACCTGTATTTTCCGGCTTAACCTCTAGTGGAGGTACCCCTCCGACCTGGGCATTCTACATTGCTGACGTCATAGGTTGAAGTACAGAAGACTTGTTGGGTCATATCGAGTCCCCTATCTGAACAAACCAGTTTTTGGCGTCCATCAGAAACTCCTTAGGAATATCTTGCGAGGTTGAGCGGCCACAAAATGGATCCTTTATGAAAGGTAAGTATATGAAGCCATTCTTTCTAAAAGCCCTAAGGTATGTTTTGTCCGCTACCATGTTACCATAGACCAAGTCCACCTTTTCCTGACGACAATGCTCTACCGCTCTCGCAACCAAGCATTGAGTTATTTGCGCTGACTGAGCAAGAATATCAAGGATGACCCCCACTTTTACATCCAACCGCTCCCCGCACCCCAAAACTAAGTAACCATTAATTTGCCCTGCTTTTTCAGCGATATATATGGAATAGTCTACATTTTGAGCGATAGCATATCCCCAATTGAGATAATCACTATTTCTTACCATCATTATCCGGTGCTGGCCAGACACCCTGTCCCAAAATTCATTAATACGCTCGTCAAAGGAAGGAATTTCATAGATTGTTAAGCCTTCTACAATAGGGGCCTTCTTAGTTCTATAAAATACTTTGACCAATAGATTGCCACCTATTGCACCGAGCTTTAACAGAAACTTATTTTTAATCCGCAGTTTTAAGGCATTCCCCCAGTTAAGTGGCTTCATCAGGAATCGCATGGTAGCAAAATCAAACCAGTCTAGCTTCTTTATATGTACCAAGCGGTTAGCTTCATTGGGGAAACCATATACAACATTTATGCCCTTCTTCTCGGCTTCCGCATGTACCCTATTACCGAGGATTCCAGCGACTCCCTGACGCTGATAATCAGGGTGGGTCATAGTGTCTCCATCAAGGCCAGCAACGATAATTTCGTTACCAACTTTCATCCTTACTGGTATTATTGAAAATTGGCCTACTATTTTCCCACCATGGTCTGCAATCCATAGAATGCTATCTCCGGCGGGATTGCCTTTAAACTTCGACTGCCACCATCTCATCCAGCGGTCTCGATCATACTTCATTTGCGGATATACAGCTTTCCAGAGTTCAAAAATGCCCTCCTCATCCCCTTCTCTATAGGCTCTTATTGACCACTTCCGTTCCACGCTTGACTACCTCCTTAGCTATAGCCTCTCCATTCGTCATATACCGTACACCTTCTCTATTTGACAAATAATTGAGCACTCTCTCCAGCTTAGGCCACTCATGCTTTCTCTCAATTTCCCATGAATGCCCCCAGATATGGTAGATGCCCCCTTTTTCCAAAGCGCGGTCAAATAATAGCCTGGCACGGACTTCCCAGTCCAGTAGTGACTTGATTGAAATGCCAGATTCCCGCCAGATTTTCAAAGTCATACGGGGTGAGCCATTGGAAACATGTAAGGTAATTTGCCACTCATAGGGGTCCTGGGGAGGACTAAAGCTTCCAGGAATGCATGTCCTGGCAGCTATGAATCCAGCGGTTCTAACCAGCCTCTTAACATTTTCGTTATAGCGACCTTTAGGGTAACAAAACATGGATATGCCGTGCCCTAATAAGTCCTCCAAATATGCTTTTGAGCCTTCAATTTCCTTCCTGGCTTCCTCCAAGGAAACGGCGGTCAGGACTACATGGGTTAGCGTATGAGCACCAATCTCAAATTTCTGGTCTAGCGCTATCATATCTTCCCTTGAGAGTGGGTTATCCAGATAACATTTGGGGATGTAAAATGTTCCTTTGACGCCATACTTGTCCAGTAATTCGGCAAGCTTGAGATCAGTCAGCATCCCATCATCCCAGCTTGTAGTAACAATCAACCCAGTCATGGCGTCTTCCCGTTAATCATTATTTCCAAGAGTTGCCTAAAATCTGCCGGTATCTCTTCACTGCCTTTTGATAGGTAAATTCCCTCCTAACAAGGGCGTGGGCATTTCGGGCAATTTGCTCAAGGTCAGGATGATCCAAAGCCTTGATGATATTATTGGCTATATATTCTGGGGAGCCATCCTTCATGATAAAGCCTGTTTCACCGTCTTTTATCACATCAGGCACGCTACCCACCGGTGTTGCCAGGACCGGGGTTCCGCAAGCCATGGCCTCAAGCATGATGTTGGGGAGTCCTTCAGTATAAGATGGTAAGACCAGCAGTTTTAACTTATTCAAGTACTCCGGAAGCTGGTCATGAGGGATCCAGCCAGGAAGTTCTACTTCGCCATCCAAGTTCTCTTCGCGCAAATATTCATCAATTTCGCCTCGTAACTGACCCTCTCCTCCTACTAAAAATTTAACATCGTTTCCTTCCTTTAGTATTTCAGGGATTGCCTTCATGAAATTCAGTATGCCTTTCTCCTTGCTTAGACGCCCGATGTAGCCAACCAAATTTTTCCTTTCACTTAGTTGATTCCTCAGCTTAAACTTATCAAAGTCAAGGAAATGCTCATGAGCTATCGCGATTTTGTGCCTGTATTTTTCTAAGCCCCATTCTTGGATGAGACTTTCTGAATATATAACAATCCTATTTGAGAGGATTAAAGAGGCTATTCCTAACAGTTCCATAGGCCTAAGAAGAAACTTGCCCTGAGCTCCTAAAACCTTCGTATCGGAAGCTGCATAGGCTGATACAACCTTCTTTCCGAGTAACTTAGCAATTAATATGGGTAACGGCGAAGCCGATGCCCCTGTAAAGAAAATCCACGAATCGGTTGTTGCCGCTGCCCTCATCACCCTGTAAGCCATCTTCAATTGTGTGGGGATGTAATTTACGATCCTGGCAAATGTATTTGGCTTTGGTCTATTCCCCACCCCATAGAGTTTAACCCCATGATTATCTTTGAAGAAATTATAGCCAGCGTCACCGGTAATGAGACAGATTCTACCTGAAAATGAACTTACTATGTCAACAAGGTTTGATAAAGGCATACGCCCTGCTTTAGATATGGGAATAGTAGCTATGCCCACATTTAGCTTTTCCATAACTTTTGAATCTTTGTACACATTCAGTTCAACTAATTCCGCTGGTTCCTCAATAGTCTCTTTTAGTAATCGGTTTTCGCAAAATTCTACTGTAAAAAGGAAGCAGTTCTATTCCGACGCCATAACATCCTCATAGACCTTGAAATATCCGTCCACGCATTTATCCCAGCTAAACACTTTCTGCTCGCTGCTTCCCACCTCGCCTTTATAAACCTTCTCGACGCCTTCCGCTATTGCTTCAGGGTTTCTGGGCTCAACAAGAACATATCTCCCAGAGACAACCTCTGGTAGGGAAGCCACATTTGATGCCACTACAGGCTTTCCCATGGCGCATGCTTCGGCAGCAGTAAACCCAAAGCCCTCTGAGAGTGAAGGAACAACGACACAATCTGAGGCAGCGATGTAATCCGGTAGCTCATTTCTTGGCACCGGGTCTAACAGCATAATTTCATTCTCAATGTATAAATCTGCAATCATCTTCTTAATGTTTTCATATCTATCTTTAGGGTCATTCGCCAGAATTAAGAGAAGTTTTGAGTTTAGGATTCTCTTCGAAATTAAGGGGACTGCCTGAATCAAGTATTCGACTCCTTTTGTAAAGCCCGGCCTGCCATAGTACATATAAACAAATTCGCTATCTAGTTCTAGCTTCTTTCTAACGAGTGAATCACTTGCCTTAGTAGGATCGAAACAATCGTAGTCAATGCCATTATAGATGACATCTATTTTCCTTGCAGGGATGTTGAAGTATTTTGTAAGACAATCCTTTGTATATTTTGAAACAGCAATATACTTATAAAATGGTAATTTGAAAAGGGTCTTCTCATATAGTTTATGGAGCCAAAGAACTGGCCCCTTTTTACCTAAGTATTGCCATACTGGCGTGTTAACTTCGTGGACAGTGATTACACATCGTTTTCCCCGTAGCCTAGCAACTAGCCACGCAGGAAAGGCACCAGTCCAAGTCGTTGAATGAATAAAATCGGCCTCTTTTGCTCTTTTCAGAATCTCTGGGATTGAGAGCACAGTAAACCAATATCTACCCGCCCTAGATGGCACTTTAACCCTAAAGACTTTCACCCCTTCAATTGTCTCTTCCTTTCTGGTCCCAGGTAATCTTGCTGTGACAACGCTAGTGGCATGGCATAGATCAGCCATTCTTTTAGCAATATTACTGAATAGAACTTCAACTCCCCCTATATGAGGAATATAATATTCTGCAACCAACAGGATTTTCATTTCCTCAGCCTCTTAAGTTGCTCCATAAGTATACTTAAGCCATCAAACTACACTCAAAACATAGGTTTTAAACAACATCGTGGTCACTCCAGTTTATAAACCAGTTGTTGGGGTCGATAAAAAATGTTACAGGATATTGAGAGCTGATTGGGCGAACACCCAGATACATATCTTGCGGCAGCAACTTGCTTGGAGCCTTAATGAAACCTGCCTGTTTAAGACTGTGGCCATAACGCACATTGGGTAGCATAAGACAACCAACCATATCCATCTGCTTCAGCTCGAAGTATTTTACTGCTTCAGAGATCAAATCAACAGATACCCCTGTTTCTTCGGGAATAGTGAAAATATCCACTATGAAGCCAACCCGCAAGCCGAATTCCTCCATGCATCTAAGTACTATATAACCCAATAAATCGTTTCCTTTCTCAGTGATGAGGATAACATAATCATTGGCAGGTTTTTCAACATATCTCCAGGTAAGATATGCCTTATCGCGCACTACCATAATTTTATGGTCTCTTGAAGCCTCATTCCAGAGGGAGTCAAATCTCTGGTCAAAGGAAGATGTCTCTCTAACAGAACACATAGGCGTACTCCCTTGCGACGGATAAAGTACCCTCATAGCAATGTTACCAATCCTACTCCCCAAGCCAGCTAGCAATCTATTATCTATGAGGCGTTTCTTCAAAATATTTTCTAAGTTCAATGGGTTAACCCATAAAGGTATTCCCTTGTAAAGGTCAATCCAGTTAAGCTTTGTAATGAAGCCATAGTGTGAATTCCCATTAGGAAAGCCATAAACAAATTGGATTCCTCTCCTATTTGCCCGTTCATAAGCTTTTTGGGCAAGTGTAACGAACATCCCTTGACCCCTATACTCAGGATGAACCATGGTATCTAACGATAGGCTCCCAATTTGGACATCATTCCCTATTTTCATTAAGCGAGGTAACAGTGCATATTGCCCTACTATTGCGTCGCCAGTTTCGGCAAGGATTATCAGTGCTTGACCGGCGGGATTTCTCTTATATTTCCATTCCCAGTGTGAGACGCTCATTTCAGCCCCGAAAACCAACTTATACAGGTCTAAAATGCCTCTCTCGTCACCTTCCTGGTATTCCCTAGGATGCCATTGTCCTGTCATTTAGGCCCCTGCTCGGACACCACTTGATAAATATCTACTAACTTTGAGAAGGCATACCCTCTTTTCCGAAGCAAACTAACGAATTCGTTTAGAAGCTGTAACCCGTTTAACTTTCCCTCGGAATATATTCTGTTAAATATTCTCTTATAGATAAAAGAGGACTTTTCAAATGGAATCTTTCCTGAGGAGCTAAGTTGAAAGAGATCGTGGAGGTGGAAACTGAAGACAATCAACTTCGGAAGATTAAATGCCCTTAGAAGATAAAGATAGGGCTTACCCAAGAGCTTAATATAGCTTAAGGCTATGGGAATTCGAATAATCGAAGAAAACACCGTGAAGGGGAATTCAATTACTTTGGCGTTATCCACAAAACACGGTTTCGTAGGCTTTCTCAAGTTATTAAAAGCACCGGGCCTTAGCGAAGGGAAGACACTAGAATCAAACTTAAACCCATTGGAAGCCAATATTTCATAATCCTTACTGTTAATGATACCTAAAGGCGCGCGGTATCCTATTGGATCTTTGCTAAAAAACTTCCGGTAAGCCTCTCCGCCTTTCTCAATTTCAACCTTGGAATCCATTTGTCCGGGCTTCGGATGGGAATAGGAGTGAAGCTCAAATTCGACATCAAGCTCTGCCAGCTGGTCTATCATACCCGGATGCGTCTCAAAAAGGGAGCCCTGGACAAAGGAGGTTAAGGGAATTCCTTTCGCTTTGAAGAAATTCACTAACTCTGGAATATGGGCAAGCCCCTCATAGCTCGGTTCATTAAGCAAATCACCGTAATCCTGCTCAACATCGAGCGTTAGGCAAGCCACTTTTCTATTCTTTAGAGTGGGGCAATTAATAATGGTGTATTTGCTTTTTGAACCCATAAACCCTCTTTATTTAAGCTGTATTTTGTTCTTGAGGCGAATCTTTACCACCGCTCGGGCTACGTTAAAGCCGTGCCTGAATGCTCCCAGGTTAAGGGTTGATGGAACATATTTGCAGGAAATAGGAACCTCTGTGATGATGGCTCGCTTTCTTCTGGCTCTCTCGAGGGTTTCGACGCTGATGCTCATACCCTTCTCAGTAAGGTTATCGAAGGCGTCCATAGCTTTCTTGTTGTAAGCTCGGAAGCCACTCTGAGCGTCGGACACCTTTGTTTTGGAGCCAAAGTTCCACGCAAAGGTGATAATGCCGATGCCGATGCCGCGGTAGCGGGGCATATTAGTTTGTTGAGTTGATAGCGTTTGTTGAATTGATTGAGTTGGCGGAGCTGGTTGGAGGAAGCGGGAGCCAATTACCAGGTCCGCTTCTCCAGTGAGGAGCGGCGCTAAGACTTGAGGAAGTTCATCCGGATTATGCTGTCCATCTCCATCTAGGGTAACTAAAATATCGGCCTTGTTTGCCTTCGCCGCGTCAAAGCAAGACTTGATGCTTTCACCATAACCCTTGTTAGTTCTATGATTTACTACCAAGGCTCCGGCAGCTTTGGCTACCTCGGCGGTACCATCACGTGAGCCATCGTTTACCACGATGACCTGGTCAACATATTTCTTGCATTTGGATACCACTTCGCCGATGAAATACTCGGTGTTATAGCAGGGGATGACAGCGACTACCTTCAACTGAGTTTGTTGACTCGATCGAGTTTGTTGGAAATTATTACTCATTTCTTTATTCCACAAGTCCATTTGTGATAAAGGCATGAACTTTTCTCATCTGGATTAATCTCACTGTCGCCCAGGCTAGAATAGCAAATCCTATGAGTTCAGATATGTAAACAATTGGCATGGTCACCAGCTCCCGAAGCATTACAGGCAGCCAGCCAAAGAAATTTACTGGATCAAGTTTGGGAAAGCTCCAGCCATATATTGGCCAGAAGAGGGTATGAGGCTGAAGCCACATGCCATCCAGGATAAGGTGTATGGCACAACCAAAGGAAAGTATTAGACACCAGGATTTCTTCCATCTCCGGTATACGTATGCCCCTAAGAGGGCAAGAAAAATGGTGAAGCAAAGCGTATGAGCGAATATTACGCCGTTCTGGAAAGTCTGGTAAAAAAAAACGTCTCCTATTGGCTTGTCAATCAAGTCGGGAAGCAGGGAACCTATGAGCAGAAACCTGTAATCCAGGTGCTTTTTGGGTGAGGCAAGGGAGGTGGGTGGATTGTCTGAGAGATTGCTTCGCTCCGCTCGCAATGACGATGGGGAAGCTCGCAATGACGATGGGGTAGCTGGCAATGGCGGTGAGGAAAGCTGTAATTTGCTTTTTGTGCTAAAAGGGTGACTTCCGGTGAGGGACTTATCCAGCAATATTCCAGCCCCCAAAGTGATCCCCACATGGGCAAATAGAAGCATTAGTTGCTACTCCTGAGATAATTCATGTCATTTCACAGTTACTGATTTCGCCAGATTGCGAGGTTTATCGGGATCGAGACCCCGTACTATGGCTGAATGATAAGCTAAAAGCTGCAGTGGCACGATGCTTACTAAGGGATAGAAAATTTCCTCTACCGTGGGAATCTTGACCCACTCGTCGAACACGTCTTCTTGGTGGTCGGAAACACCGATAATGAAAGCTCCCCGTGCTTTAGCTTCTTCGATGTTGGACAGGGTGTCGTGGAAGGTGTAATCCTGAGGGCAAATAGCAATTACCGGAGTTCCTTTTTCAATTAAAGCCAGCGTGCCATGCTTCAGCTCCCCAGCAGGCATGCCATCGGCGTGAACATAGGCGATTTCTTTCATCTTTAGCGCTCCTTCACCAGCTACATGAAAATTAGTTCCCCGCGCTATATAATAGCAGTCTTTCTTTTCTTTCAGCCTCTGCGCTAATTTGACTAAGTCCTCCCCATTCTCATGGTGGTTTCCCCTAATCCAGGCAGGAGCTTCTGCTAACTTCTCCCTCCCTTCGTCGAGTCTATTCGCCATGGCGAAACCGAGGAGATAGAAGATTATCAGTTGTGCTATAAAGGATTTGGTAGCGGCGACGGCTATCTCGGGACCACAATTGAGGTAAAGCACTTTATCGCTCATCCTGGCCAGCGAGGAGTCTGCCCGGTTGACCAGGGAAAAGAGAGTGGCACCATTCCTCTTGGCTGCTCTAACTCCCTCCAGAATATCGGCAGTCTCACCGCTCTGGGAGACAGCTACAACCAGCGTGTCCTTATTAATAGACTCGGAGAAGTACTGGTACTCGGAGCCCATTATAACAGGGCTGAACTTCCCGGCAAGCTTGGAGAAAACATATCTTCCAAGTAGGGCAGCATACCTTGAAGTGCCGCAAGCAGTGAATACCACTTGTTTTGCCCTCAGGATGTCCATAGCCATATCCATTATCAAGTGCTTGTCCTGCATTAAGGCTCGGCGTGCCGTCTCAGGCTCTTCCAGTATCTCTTTCAACATGAAGAAATCATATCCTTGCTTGGTAGCTTCATCCCATTTCCAGTCTACCTTGCTGGGCGATTTCTCCAGCTCCAGGCCATCGTGGTTCATAAATCTCACCCTATCCCTGGTAGCTACCACAATCTCACCATCCTCCACCAAGATAACCTGGTCGGTCATCTTCAGGAAGGACAAGGCATCGCTGGCAATGAATTTCTTCCCATCGGCCACGCCAACTACCAGAGGATTGCCCTGCCGGGCAGCTACTATCTTATCTGGTTCCAGAGACGATATAGCCAGAAAGGCGTAGGAGCCCTGAAGCTGCTTGGTAACACAGATAACTGCTTCCTCTAAACTAGAGCCGCTATTCAGGCAATCCTCGAGCAAGTGAGGGATAACCTCAGTGTCAGTCTGGGAGGTAAATTTATGTCTGGGTTGGAGCTGGTCTCTTAGTTCCTGGTAGTTTTCTATGATTCCATTATGGACCACTGCGATGCGGCTGTGGCAATCGGGGTGAGGGTGAGCATTGGCTGCTGTAACGCCGCCATGGGTTGCCCACCTCACATGTCCTATACCTAACACACCGGGAAGCTCATCCAAGTGATGTTTCTGTTGCACCTCATCAAGCGTGCCCACATCTTTCTTCAAGCAAACCTTGTGATCCCCAATGGCAGCTATGCCGGCAGAATCGTAGCCGCGGTATTCCAGATTCTTAAGCGATGACAAGATGATTGGCGCTGCCTCCTCCTCACCTATAAAACCGATTATTCCACACATCGAAGTCTCCTCCTTACTTCCTACTTCTTTTTGGCATCCAGCTCAGCGGTATTCTCCGTGATCTTGTAGCCAGCCTTAGGTAGAATGATTTTGTCAGGGTCAAGGTCCTGAGTAAGACAAACATGGGGACCCACGAAGGAGTTAGGGCCAACCTTGATGCCGGGCATGATGCTGGCATTAATTCCTGTCCTTGAGTTGCTGCCAATTATGGCACCAAGCTTATCTTGCCCGGTATCTAGAGGCTCACCCTGAACGTTCACCTTGACCTTTTCTTCATCGAAGCGGAGATTAGCCAACACCGTACCAGCACCGAACGAACAGTCATCGCCGATTACGGAGTCGCCAATATAACTGGAGTGAAACCAGCAGTTATTGCCAATATAAGAGGCTTTCACCTCAGTGTTGTAGCCCACAACACAATTGGCACCAATATGGCTGTAGTCTCGAACCAGCACATTATTTCCGATTACCGAATTAGGGCCGACGTAGGTTGGTCCCCTGATAACAGCATTCTCCAGTACCCTGACGCCATCACCGATGATTACCTTGCCGTCGATGAAAGCTCTCGGTGAAATGTGAGCTGAGGGGGAGATGTAAGGCTTGCTCCTATCCAAGAAATATTTAACCACCTTGAAGATGTGCCACGGATATTTGATAGCCTGCCACAAACCATCCCAGGGGACTACCGTAATCTTGTGCTGGTCTTGAGCCATGTTGTCCAAGCTACACTCATAGGCATCGTCTTTGGTGGTCCTGACCTTCCTAGCATATTCCAGGAGCTCTTTTGAATTGGTATGAAGGTGGACCATAATGTTCACCAGATCACTGGGCTGCTTACCTACCTCAGGCTTTTCCACGATATGCTTCAGGTAGCTTTCTTCATCTACCACTAGATATCCGCCGGGAAAATAGTCCCTGACTTTGTAGCCCAAGATATAAGAGTTAGCAGAATTGTCCTTATAGGCAGCGAGGATAGCATTGTACGCTGAACTCTCAACGACATCATTGGGGTTGACCAAAATGATGGCTCCTTCAAGGAATTCGCCCGCGCTTTCCAGGGCACTTGCTATGCCTAAGGGTTCTTTCTGCAGGGCAAGCTCCACCTCTATTTCGGAGAGGCCCGTCCTAATTTGCTCTATTCTGGCCATGTTTCCTGGATTTCCAATCACTACAAAGTGCTTCAGGCCTGAAGCTCGTGCCATTTCTATCTGGCGCTGCAGCAGTGACTTTCCCACAAAGTCGAGGAGAAACTTATCCTCAGTGATGGGGAACATTCTCTTACCACTGCCACCGCACAGAAACACAGCTTTCATCGGATAACCTCCATGATGCTTTGAACCTGCTCTGTTCCTTTCCTTATAAGCTCATCAGTCCCTGACTCTGACATCGATTCAGCGATGACCCGGATGACAGGCTCAGTGCCGCTAGCCCTGATAAGCATCCAGGAACCATCGAACTCGAGCCTGACGCCGTCCAGATTGTTTATTTCATTGCCTCCGAAAAGGTAAGCCCTGTCCTGTAGTTGTGCCATAACCAAGTATTTGAGTTCGTCTGGGCAGGAGATTTTGCTTTTTCTAAAGAATGGTTTATGAATATGCTGGAAGAATTGTCGAATCTCGCCAGCATATTTTATCTGGCTTAAGAGGAAAAGTGCAGCAAATATGCTATCCGGGTAGTAACCCATCCCGGGAATGATGTAAACTCCTACCTGCTCAACTCCAAGGGCAGCGTCAACCTCATGAGCTAAATAAGCCACATTAGCATCGCCTACTTTACCCCTTACCACTTTCCCTCCTAAATCCGCTATCGCCAAATCGAGAACTATCCCCGTCTCCACCGTAGTGGCGATTGTCTTCTTTCCCGTTTCTCGAATTATCCTGTTAGAAATAAAAGCGATCGGCTCGTTGAATCCCAAGAAGCCTTCCCTATCGCAAAAGACAACGCGGTCAGCATCCCCATCGAAACAAACAGCCAAATCACCATCCTCCCGTTTCAAGAACTCTACGGTTCCAAGCAGGCTATCTTCATTGGGCTCCGGGCCTCTCCCCGGGAAAAGACCATCTGGTTCGTCATTTAGAGGTATTACATTGAAGCCCATTTGAGCGAAGATATCGCTGGCAAAGCCAGAAGCAGCGCCATTGCCAGGGTCGACAACGAGCTTCAGGTTGTTAAATCCTGATGCCGGGAATTTTCCCTTGATGAATGAGAAGTATCTTTGTTTCACATCGTACAGCCGTTTCAAACTGCCTGTTTGCCCTCTTGTGAACTTCCCTCCAAGGTAAATTTCTTCTATGTCTGCTTCCTGGGCCTGGCTATATCCTGATGAATCCCTGTTGAAAAGCTTGATTCCATTGAACTCAGGTGGGTTATGTGAAGCAGTGATCATAATTCCTGTGTCAAATCCGATCTCCCGCGTGAGAAGTGCTAGAGCCGGGGTAGGCAAAATGCCTAAATCAACTACGTTTATACCAGATGAGAGCAAGCCCGAGATAACTGCGTTTTTGACTAATTCCCTGCTCTGCCTGGTATCGGTGGCAAGACAGACCGTAGCATGTAGCGGCAAACTAGCAGCTATTGCTTTAGCAGCCTCGCCGCAGAAATCCGTTGAGAACTCTTGGTTAACTATGCCTCTAATACCACTAGTTCCAAATAGGCGCCGACGATTAATACTCATAATACTCCCTCAGCTTTCCAAGGTAGCTTCCTGAGTATGTGAAGGAAAATTCTTGAAGGCAATTCAATTCCTTTCATCAGTCTCTCCCATCTAAATCAGTTCATGAAGCTATATCAAGCCCTTTTGTGCGGCGCAGCAAGGAGCGAACCCGAGCCACGAGCAACCTTAAGTTCAGGGGGTAGGTCATATAGACATCAGCCCCAGATTCCAGAAAGTCGACCCCTGCCCATTCCCGAGAATCTTCTCCGAGGATGATGATGGGAACGTTACTAGTCTGGCGGATACGAAGATAGGGCAAATCGGCATTTATCAGGGGAAGATGCTCAGCCAGCACTATCAAGTCAACGTAGCTATCATAGGTCTCATCTAAAGATTCAAGCCCATCAGTAGCCGATATTACTTCAAATCCCGCCTCTTCCAAAGTGAAAACCACTTCTTGCCTTACCTCCTCATCAGGATGAACTACCAAAATCCTTGCCATAGTCAAATTCAGTATAACCTGAGGGGTATAAATTTCAATGCCTAAGGGTGCCTAATCAGGTGGAAAATTGGTCCTATTTGGTGGAAATTGAGTGGAAAAAGTGGTTTATCTCGTTGCCGTCGTTGAATTCATTAGTTTTGGCGAGGTAGACTTAGGCAGAATCCACGCTAACACCTTTGGTAAGGTGCTGTGAAGAGCATCGCCTTCGTGTTGCTGAACGTGCTTGATGCTAAGTTAACCAGCCCTGCACTTGGTATCAGGGCAACAGAGCTGAATTCTGTCTTGGGCTTGTTAGGTGACAGCATGCTGCTCAAAGCTTGATTGCTACTATCAGCATATCTCTGTTGGCAGTTTTCGACCTGACGACTGATTTTGTGGAGACAGCACTGTACTTCAGGATGTTTGCGGTGTGCGCTTGGAACGGGATGAATATGCTGACGCTGCTAGCAGGGAACTTTACCCTGGCTTCACTGCCTAGCGTTGGGAGCTGGTGTGAGGGTTGATGAACTTGTAGCCTATGCCTCTGTCAGTGAGGAGCATTTTGGGACTTTGCCGATTGTCCTCCAGCTTGCTGCGAAGGCGGTAGATATACTTCTTGACAAAACCATTGTCAGCCATGTATTCAGGGCCCCACACACTATCAAGTATGCTACTATTAGCAACCACCTTTCCCTCATTGCGCACCAGATGGCAGAGCATTTTATACTCTATGGGAGTCAGCTTAACTGGCTTTCCTGAGAGGCATACCTCACAGGTGGTGTAGTCTATGGTCAGCCTACCGCTGATGAAATAAGGGGTATGGCTTGGTTGCCAGTAAAGAACGCCACACCTGCGAAGCACGGCATTTACCTTAGCTAAAAGCATCATGGGCACCAAGGGTTTGGCGAGGCAGTCATCAGCACCCATTTCTAGCGCCCTTACCATATCGATAACATCATCGTTTTCGCTGAGAATGATTATAGGCACATCGGAAAAGTTGCGAACTTCATGCAGCACATTCAAGTCACTCGCCTGGGACAAATTAAGGTCAAGGAGCACCATGTCTGGCTGCTCCGTTTGCACGAACTCTGTCGCTTTTGCATGGTCGACAGCATGAGTCAAGATGACCTCTGGCCACCTCACTTTAAGGATAACCGAGATGTCCCCTTCCAGTTCCTCGGAATCGCTAATAAGCAGAAACTTCACTCCAGCCTCCCAAAATAAAAGCGGAACCGATTTTTCAGGTTGGTTTCACTATTACCTGTCTACAGAGCAACACCAACACTTACCGGCTCCATTTCATCACCGCGTTGGCTACATATTCGAACTGGACTTTCGTACTAGGACTATTTTCCCACTTAAGTTGAATTATGTCAACCCCCCTTTTCTTAACCTTTCTTCACTTTCCCTCCATTTACTAGCAAGAGGTCCTCTTTTCCCCAGGGCTTTTGGCACATTGAAAGCATGTTCTACGTTTGGTAGAGTGCTTTTTGGTAACAGACGGACAAAAGAGCTTAACTTAGCATAAACCAAGTTCTGTGACAATAAATTAGGGATACCATAGGTAACTCTATAGCTTCAATAACCAGATAGCTGCATAAACAGTGTACTTGCTGGCAGCAGCACCACGATGACATCATACATGATAAATTTAGATGCTACTCTTGCCTAACATCAATATAGAGCTGGAGTGGCTCTTTAAGACACGGCTCTGTTTCCTCACCTTTATATAGCCAAAATTCTATCTTTTGGTTTAACCCAGATTCGTCCAGGGCGAAACTTACTTCTTGCTCCCACTTCTCCTCGTCAGCCAAAATGCCGATAGCTAATTCCTTATCCCTATTCCCATTTATGTCTATCTCGACTCGGTAGCTTGTGGGCTGGTGTTCATGGTTAACGATACCTAGAATCACCGTGGCTTCCTCCCCAACCATCAACTCCCTAGGGTAGTTTTCGGCTTTACCCTCCGGCCCCAAAACATAGAACTCGGTAAATTTCTCGCTTGGCGTTGGTTGGGCTATGACATATGCCAGAAAACCTAGGGATGCCACGATGGCTACTGCTAATCCAACAGAAAGAGCTTTATCCACCCTGCCCATTCTTGCCCACTGGGGTAATTTGAAGTTGAAGGTAATGCTGAAACGTTCTTCCAATGGCAATCTCAACTGCCGACGCCAAGCAACAGCAGAGCAGGCCAGGATGAAACCAGTGATAGAGATGAGTATGGGATAGAGTGTAATGCCCCAGAGAGTGTAATTGAGTATGAGCCCCATGAGAGGTACTACAGCAATGCTCAAGCCAAAGCTTAGGGCTATCCGCTCAATACCAGACAGGTCCCCTTTCCTAGGAAAAAGCGCTGAGAGCAAAGTATATCCCGGGAAGAAAAGGACAAGGCAAAGCCCGAAGATAATGCGGGGGACCCCACTAGTAAAAGCAGCCAGAGGAAATAGAAGCAAGGTAACAACGGTGATAGCGATTAGAATCTTTTGATTGCTAATGGGCATGCTCCTTTACTCGCTTATCTTTAGTCAAGGTATTGTAAGGCAAATTGACCAAGCAAACAACACTCACAATGCCCTTATCGTACGCCAGAGTAGCATCCTTAGGAAAGGCGGCAAAAAGAGAGATTTGTGGGCAGTGGCTAAATAGCCGTAACAGACTCTGGGAGGCTTGCTTATCGGGACATCATCAGTCAGAGCCGAGGGTAAGCAAAGGCACGCTATCCTCTTCCCGGCACAGAAAACAGCACGGCCGAAAATAGCAAATGTGGAAGAGTAAAAGCGCCATATACCAGAAGAATTCACAATGCGTGCTCTGCCAAGAGGAACTGGGTGCTAGGGTTTTGCCTTTCTCATCTGACTAGCTTAAATATTGATGCCTCCACCTGTCATGAGGCTAGCCCTAGCTGTAATTGGGGAAGTGCCACACCACCTTTTTTGAATATACCTTTCACCTTCTCATTGCACATTTGTCCATTTTGTGTGATGAAGCAACAAAACATCGTATTGTTACGCAATCAACCTACCAACATGTTAGGCTTTACGCGAATTCAGCCGGTCTAAGGGCGAAAACCTTTGATGCTGCATCACTATATGGCTTGATGCTAAATTTGCATAGTGCCTTACCATTTCCAATGTCGAGTGTCCTAATATCTGTTGGAGGCTAAATATGTCTCCACCATTGATTAGAAACCTCGTAGCAAATGTATGTCGGCAAAGGTGAGCGTGTAATCGTTGTACCCCTGATGTTTGAGCGAGTCTGGCAAACATTAGCTTCATACTATTCTCAGTTAAAAAGTCACCATGAATTGATAAGAAAACATTTTCGATCCATGCGTTTGCGGGTCTTGGCCTATAGCGGTATAGGTACTTTTGCAAAGCTCTCTGGGCATTGTTACCAATTGGCACAATACGCTCCTTCTGGCCTTTACCTACAACTTTAAAGAATCCTTCCTTTAGATGAAGGTCACCGAGCTTCAAGTTGGTGAGTTCTCCTATTCTTATCCCGGTGTCGAGCAGAATCATAAAGATAGTTTGGTTCCTGGCATCACAGGCGTTCTTATAATTGAATGTTCCAAGAATCGCTCGAATCTCCTCATCCGAAAGCGGGGATACTACGCGCTCGGGTACTCTTGGTGGCTTTAAACTGGTGGCGAGGTTTTTCTCAGTGAACTCTTCCCTCTCTAGCCAGCTAAAGAAAGCTCGCAGAGTTCTGACATGCCCATGTACCGTTGCCGGTGAAAGCCGCTCTGCTTTTATAGAGTTGCAGCGCTGACCATTAAGTTTGTTTGTCTTCAACAGGTAAAGAACATACTCTCGGAGCAACTTGATGTCGATCTGGTCTATAGAATCCGCGAGATGTTTGTCCTCTAAGTAGTGATAAAAACGCTTTAGATTTGAGGAGTACCAGCTTACTGTCTTGGGACTCTTACCCTCGCTTCGGTTACAGATCTCGTAGTAGCTTATTAAGTTGGATAGTTTCTTATATTCTTGGCCCTTACTATATTGTCTGGACATCCTGGATCTTCACCTCCTAGTTTATTTATCGGTTTGGACCCAGGGCTGAGAATAGTCAGGGTGTCAAGACCAATCAGGGTGTCTAGAGTACCCCTTTTACTCTGTTTCCTATCTATTTTGGCCAGACACTAACTTTTAATCAGGGTGTCGTGGGTTCGAGTCCCTCACGGCCTATTCGAAAGCCAGCAGTTGCACTTGACTATCAAGAAATTTCTCCAGATGTTGCATCAAGCTGCATAACTGCACCGACTCACTTTGATTTCAATTTATTTGTGATATCTTCCTTCAGTATATTTTTCAAGATTTTGCCGCCTTCGTCTTTAGGCATCTCATTTGTAATTTCAAGTCGTTGTGGAAGCTTATATATAGCGATACTCTTTTGCTTCATAAATGAAGTTAACTCACTCAGGGTGACCGTTTCTCCTCCTCTAGGAACTACATAAACACAGATCCTTTCGCCCAATCTCTCATCAGGCATCGCTATCGCTGCTGCATCCAGAACCTTGGGATGTCCAAGAAGGATATTTTCAACCTCCTGTGCACTGATATTCAAGCCGCCTCGAATTATGATATCCTTTTTTCTGTCAACGAAACTAATGAAATTCCCTTCCATTATTCGGAACAGGTCTCCTGTGCGAAGGAACCCCTGTTTATCAAATGCCTTTTCTGTCAGGTCAGGCCGTCTAAAGTAACCCGATATTACATTTGGACCCTTATAAAGTAGTTCTCCTACATCGCCCACTTCAGTTATCTCCTCGCCAGTCTCAGGGTCCAAGAGCTTTGTTTCAGTGCTTTCACTATAGATCTTCCCTTTCCATGTTACCCCTCGCTTACCGTATTGAGGCAATCCCTCTACCCTTTTCTCCAAATCGGGGGCGTCCATCGCTCCGGAAACAATGCCTGGCCCCTCGTTCATCCCCCAGATATTCCCGATCTCTATGCTCCACCTTCTTTCAACTTCCTGAGCGGACCATAGGGCTGGTGGTGCCCCACCTATGGTGATTGACCTCACAGCACTCAGGTCAAACTTATCTATCAGATGGTGCTTTGCTATAGTGTTTACCAGAGCAGGAACAACAAGAGTGTAGTTTACCTTCTCCTCTATCATTTGTCGCATCCAGATCACCGGACGAAAGGGATGATGCAACACAAATGTACCGCCGACCATGAGCCAGGGAATATATGTCGTTCCCACCGAAGCGATGTTAATCAATGGGCCAGCGGTTAGTAGTGTTTCTCCCTTTCTGATCCCCGTTAGCTCTAGTTTTCCTCTACCTTCAATAATCCAGTTATTGTGGCTTAGAGGACATCCCTTGGGCTCGATTTCAGTGCCATAAGTCCAGCAGAGGCTAAAAATGTCGTTAGCATCTATTTTTACCTCATCAAGTTTACCCGTTATCTCTCCTTTGCCCATTTCTCTCAGTTCTTGTAAGTAAATTATGTGTTTTAAGTTGGGAAGCTTTGCCCGCAGTTTTTCGACCATTTCCCCATGTTTAAAATCATTAAATTCCTCGACCGTAATGAACGCTCTGGCCTGAGTTAGCTCACCAACATAGCGTAATTCTGATTCTCTCCACTGGGTTGGCACAGCACAGATGAGAGCTCCAGCCCTGGCAATAGCCAAATAAAGCATTGCCAATTCCCAGCAATTGGGAAGCTGAACGATAATAATGTCATCCTTCTGAATACCCATCCTTAAGAAACTCTCTGCGGTGGCATCCACTGCCCGGTCCAATTCCCTATACGTAAGCCTCTCCGGCGTTAAACCCACTAATTGCTCTTTATCAGGAGGGTCCACCAGGCAAACTCTATCAGGGTCCTCATTTACATGCTCTTTGAAATAATCGATAAGCGATTTCTTCCCCCAGTATCCCTTCGCTGTGTATTCCTCAATTCTTTCTGGTGAATCCAGAATCATTTCATTATCCCCCTTTGGTTTTATCCTAAGGCTTTTGCGTTATCTCTGAGTCTCGCTAATCTTTCTTTCAGCACTGCCTGGCCGTCAAGCTTCCTCTACTCAGTTGGGCAGCTGCCAAGGACTAGCCCTGGCTAAAATTTCCTTGACACCCTTACAAGCATCATACGTACTGGTGCTGAGCGAGCTATCGACAACCGCATCAAGATCAGGAACGGCAAGCAGACAATTGGTAACACGGTAGCCATGACCAGTCAGCCCCAGCACCACTGTCGATACGCTGGCCGAACCCACCCGCTCCGATACATCTCCGAGGCTCTTTGCGGGTACTTGTGGTCAGTGACTAACCGCCATATCACCAGTCTTTCCTTCCCCCGTTCCTCATTAGCCGACGATTGTAGAAAAGGCCAGGGTGAATGTCAACCCTCCCCAGCTGCTTTAGCAACAAATCTCCCTTTTGATCTCCCATCCACTGATTGCGCAGGGAAACCTAAATTTTTGTAGAACACCATGAGTAGAAAGGCTTTGTTTTTGCGAAGTTTTAAGGAGAAAGTTGGCAGAATTAGAAGAAGAGTGACCCTCCGAAAACGCCGTGTCATTCGGAGCCCTTCGCCTCCTCTCACTCAAAGCTTGAATCACCTTGTCCCACAGACAACCTTATCCTCACCGCCGGAGCAAATTACACCGCTGCTCGGAACCGAGGAAAGGTGTGGAAGGCTACTTTCAATACCAGCCTTGCCGGGCGGAGCGAAGAACTGCGGGTATATAAATCAGTTATATTATAATGGAGCGGATGAATATGAATAGCGCGGCAACCAAAAGGACTGCCTTATTTGTTGCTTCATTAGCCTCTTTCCTCACTCCCTTCATGGGTTCTTCCGTCAACATTGCGCTTCCGTCAATAGGGCAAGAATTTGGGATGAATGCGATTCTATTAAGCTGGGTCGCTACCTCATACCTTCTAGCTGCAGCAGTGTTTCTCGTCCCCTTTGGAAGGATAGCAGATATGTACGGAAGGAAGAGGATTTTTACATTCGGCATAGTGCTCTATACTCTCTCTTCTCTTCTTTGTGCCACTTCCACCTCTGCCACTCTGCTTATTTCTTTCAGGGTCTTACAGGGAATCGGAGGGGCAATGATATATGGCACCGGGGTAGCGATTCTAACCTCGGTATTTCCTGTGGGTGAGAGGGGCAAGGCTCTGGGAATAAATGTTGCTGCCACCTATTCAGGCCTTTCACTGGGGCCGGCTCTAGGTGGATTGTTAACACAGCATTTTGGCTGGACAAGCATTTTCCTTGCTAATGTACCTCTTGGCTTGATAATAATCGCCCTTGTTTTCTGGAAACTGAAGGGGGAGTGGGCCGAGGCAAAAGGAGAAAAGTTTGATTTTGGCGGCTCGTTAATCTATAGCCTCATGCTCGTAGCCATAATGTACGGTTTTTCTGTACTGCCGGCGATGTTGGGTATATGCCTGGTTGCAGCTGGTGCCTTAGGGATTCTAGCATTCGTCAAATGGAAAATGAAGGCAGCAAGTCCTGTTCTGGATATGAATCTGTTCAGAAACAACAGAGTATTCACCTTTTCTAACCTGGCAGCGTTGATTAACTATAGTGCAACGTTTGCAGTCGCCTTCTTCTTAAGCCTCTACCTACAGTATGTCAGGGGGCTCAGCCCTCAACAGGCAGGCTTGATTCTGGTATGTCAACCGGTTGTAATGGCTGTTTTTTCGCCGCTTGCTGGCACGCTTTCAGATAGAGTCGAGCCCAGAATAGTTGCCTCAATCGGCATGGCGTTGACAGCCATTGGGCTTTTTCTTTTCACCTTTCTGAGCCACAACACAACCTTGACCGTTATCATCGCTAACCTGGTCCTTCTTGGTTTCGGCTTTGCTCTCTTTTCATCCCCCAATACAAATGCAGTCATGAGTTCTGTTGAAAAGAGGTCTTACGGAGTAGCTTCAGGCACACTTGGAACGATGCGACTGATTGGACAAACACTCAGCATGGGAATTGCTATGCTGATAGTTGGCATGTACATGGGTAGGGTCCAGATTACGCCTGAATGCTACCCGCTTTTCTTGAGAAGCGAGCAAATAGCCTTCCTGATTTTTGCTATCCTTTGTTTTGCCGGCATATTCGCATCGCTTGTGAGAGGGAAAATACGATGAAAACACCTTACTCAACCCGATGAACCTTGACAAGGTTAGTGCTACCCGATATACCCGTTGGAATGCCAGCGGTGATAACCACAAGCTCGCCCTTTCTGGCAATGCCCGTTTCCAGCGCTAACTGCGCACCTCTTTGAAACATAGCATCCACATTCCCCGGCCTGGCAACAACATATGGCTCGATCCCCCAGCTAAGAGCAAGCTTCCTCGCCACATCAGGATTGTGGGTAATAGCCAGGATGGGCGCCTTGGGGCGATACTTAGACACCCGCAGTGCCGTGCTTCCCGAACTTGTATAAGCTACGATACATGCTGCCCGGATTTGTTGCGCTATATGACATGCTGCATAACTTATAGCATCGTCCGTTTGCGGCACAACCTGCTCGCCTTTCTCCACCAGCATACGCTCATACCGCAGCGCTTTCTCACTTTCAACAGCAATATTTGCCATCATCCTGGCAGTTTCTACAGGATACCTGCCGGCAGCTGTTTCATCTGACAGCATGACTGCATCTACACCGTCAAAGATAGCGTTAGCGACATCACTCACCTCAGCCCGAGTAGGTCGGACCATGCCTACCATAGATTCCAGCATCTGGGTGGCTACAATCACAGGCTTACCAACCTGGTTGCATTTACGTATGATCTCCTTCTGCACTATTGGCACTTTTTTCAAAAGTATCTCCACCCCGAGGTCACCGCGGGCTACCATTATGCCATCCGCTTCAGCGATAATCCTATCAATGTCATTCACGGCTTCATGCTTCTCAATTTTGGCGATAAGTGGAATACTGGCTCCTTTTTCATACAAGAACTGCCTTGCTCTGACTACATCGGCTGCGGAGCGAACAAAGGAAATGCCGATGAAATCCACGCCCTGCTCCAATCCAAAGGCGAGGAGCTTCAGGTCCTGCCTGGTAATAGAAGGCACATTGAGCTTAACTCCCGGTACATTTATGCCCCTATTGGCGGTAAGCACTCCACCAACAACTACTCTACATTTCACTTCACCATCTGTGGTAGATATCACCCTTACCTGGATAGCTCCTTCATTTAGAAAGATGGTGTTACCAACCCTAATATCATTGAGAAACTGTGGGAAGCTTACCGGTATTTTCTGTTCATCGCCTGAGACTTTCTCACTGGTAAGAGAAAACTGATCGCCCTCCTTCAGATACACCTCTTTTTCCCTTAGTGGACCTGTCCTCAGCTTTATGCCAGGCAAGTCCAGCAAAATAGCCACTGGCGTATTTAGTCTGGCCGAAACGGCGCGGACAGTTCTGATAACTTCAGTATGCTCTTCTTCAGTGCCATACGAGGCATTGATGCGGGCCACATCCATGCCAGCCCGGACCAGCCTTTCTATCATCCTGCTCGACCGGCTCACCGGGCCGATTGTGCAGATTACCTTAGTTTTTCTGAGCATTCTGTACCTTAATATTATTGACCAACATTATTACGGCATCTCCTGGGCTCACTTCCGGCGCAAAAGGGGCATGAAGATAAAAAGGACAGGACCTCAAGTCTAGCCTTTGCATGCACAAAATCGCTGGGCCTCTTCGACCTCTCCCTGGCTATGATAACCCACTCTTTGGTCGTAGGGTCCTGTCTTACCTGCGACATATTCCTACCTATTTCTACGGCCCTGCTGCAGCCGCTATAATCCCAAGTCCTCTCCAACGATGATCACTGTTATTCTATCCTTCTCATATTGGTGCTCGATAGTAACAACAGCATTACAGAATCTCAGGGCGTCGCGGCAATCAACGCATTTCCCTGTCTCAGCGCACGGGAGGGGAAGACCAAGATGTCTGGCATGAATGGGCGCCACATAATCCTTGATTCTCCGCCTCGCTGCTTCCACATCAGGAACAACCTTATTTATTCCAGCGACAACGATTACCTTAGAGGGACCAAAGATTAAGGCCGCCACCCGACTGCCGATGCCATCAATGTTAACCAGTTTGCCATCCATGGTGACCGCATTGGTACTCATCAGAAAAACATCAGCTAACAGGCTTTCCTTCCGCAGGTTATACTTTTGTTCTCCAGTAAGCTGCGGTTTATGACGATCAATCAAATGGTAATTTCCCGCCCGTAGCACGTCTTTAACCCCAACCTGGTCCAAAGATAGCGAGCCTCCATAACCTACTTTGCTTCCTGGTGGAATCAGGCTGAGCACCCTCTCCCTGGCTTCTTCCCCCGTTTTCACATAGAGGCCTGTCATGTTATTATTCTCCAGGGACTCGATTACCTCTCGGGCCAGCGTTTCTTTATACCACTCTTTGATCTCAGCTACGTTATCCATTTTTGGGCCTCACCTCTCTTTAGCGATTCAAACATTGCTGTGGTGACTCAAGGAATACCTCCATCGGGGTCAGATTCATGGCATAAGGTATAATAACCACATCCCACTCTCGAATCCAGTATATCATGTGGTCCTCCACTGGCTTAATTGGCAGCCAGTCTCCCTAAAAACCCCAATAGTATCAGGTTCACAGGCTATTGTCTCTCTCCATGAGGCTGCTGAGGGAATATCCAAGGGCAATCGAACCCAGAACTGTGAGCGTCGTCAGTATTACCACATATCCCCATCCGAAGTAGGCGATCATGACAGGCAATAGAAACGGCTTGACAGCCCTATTGTATAAAAATATCCCAATCGGGGAATTTCCTGCTCCCTTTTCCCTCAGGTCCCTGAGCAAGGGATACCAGACATAGATGGGCCCCGTCGAGACGATTCCTGCTGCCGCTGGCAATAGGATGCCCTTAATTCCAGCCCCTTTACCAAGGAATCTTGCAATCTGCGTTGGCTTTAGCAAGAGATTTAAAAGTATCATGAGTACGAAGACCAGGCCCAGCGGCATGAGCATATTGACAAAAATGCTACCGCTACTCTTAAGAGCCAAAGAGGTCTTATCGGGCATCATAACAAAGAGAACACCGTAAATTACCACCATTGCGGCTGGGAAAAGAATCATGCGTGTTGCAGGCCTTATATTCTTAGATTTGGAACTGTCTGCGTTCAAGGAACTCAACTCCCGATAAGATTCAGAATTACCACTGTAATAATGGCAATCGGTATAGCCAGGATAAAGGAGAGGCCGTTTCTCAGAAGGGCAAATCTTCTGCCCAGGGCTGCTATCTCAGCAGGCATCTGCACCAGTCCCACGGTTACCCATGTAATAATGAAAGCGGTAACAGCAAACAGGCTGATGTCATATTTCAATAACTCTCCCCCGATGACATAGCTATTAATAGGGCTTCCGGAAAGGATGCTCCCGAAGCACGCTCCCCAGAGAGTGTCCAGTGCCATATTGCCTGAGAAGATGGATGCCAGAAACTGTTTCGAAACGAACGCATTGAACAAGCCTATGAGCAGCACAACTCCCAGCAGCGTGGGTAGCAGAGTAGTAAATTGTCTGGCAGAACTTCTAGCTGCCTGAACTAACGCACTCTTGTCAACCTTAACCTCTCTTGACCTGGGTTCAGTGCCAGCCCTCATTTCCGCTTTCAGTTCGCCCTTTTTGTATTTCTCCACCATTTCCCCTACTGTACCACTCAGGCCAGTCAGGACCTCTATCCCATTGGCCTTAAGGTGATCATAGGCAGTAGGACTACAGTAACCAGTCAGAACTGTTTTGATATCTTTGCTAACGGCAAGCACAATAGCCTGCATGCCAGCGCCCCGTTGACCTGAGGCACCGGGGTTTGGCACAGCTTCAAACTCCCCGCTCTCTACATCAACGATGACTAAATATTGAGAAGTGCCGAATTTGTCCCCCACCCTGGCATCCAAATTCGAACCATCGGACGATATTGCTATCTTCACGGGCTACCTCCTTAAATGATTTGACACGCATGCTATTATATATTATTAGGTTAACTGCATCATGCTTCCAATAATACAGCACCCAGGTGCTCTCAACCCTAAATCCCAGTAGTGAACCGGCAGATGCCTAGATAGATGACGGTGGCAACCGAAGCTCTAGAACAAGCCCTGATAATTACGCTATTTGTCTTCGTCATGATGGTGCTTATAGACTACATCAACGTCATGACCAGAGGACGCCTTTCTGTCACCGTTCGAGGTGGTCGATGGCGACAGTATTTCCTGGCATCACTTCTTGGGGCAACCCCGGGATGTCTCGGCGCCTTCCTTAATGTTTCCTTCTACGTTCATGGTCTACTCTCTTTCGGCGCTATTGCTGCTGGGATGATTGCCACCAGTGGCGATGAGGCCTTCGTTATGCTAGCCATGTTTCCACATATAGCATTGATACTGTTCGGAGTGCTGTTCTTGGTAGCCATAGGTTCCGGCTGGCTGCTAGATAAGGTGGCCGGGCGGTTAAAGATCAAGCCATGCGAAGCGTGCCAACTGCAGCAGGTTCACAGCGAAGAGGTGGAGGCCTGTCGTTGCTTCAGTCGAAAGGAGATATTGCCCCAGCTAAAATCCAGTTCACTACCACGCCTTGTGGTTCTTATCCCTTTGATTCTTTTCACTATCGCAATTCTCATAGGTATCCTCGGCCCGCCCCTGTGGAACTGGCAAAGGATCACCCTCGTAACACTGCTGTCAATAGCGATATTCATCGCCACAACAGCTCCAGACCACTACCTTAGGGAACATATCTGGGAGCATATTGCCAAAAAGCACCTGTGGCAAGTCTTTCTGTGGACATTTGGTGCCTTATTAATTGTAGATTTGGGATTCAAGTATTGGGATATGGAATCCTTCGTACAAGCACATATGGTCTGGGTGCTAATCATCGCCAGTGTGGTTGCCATCATTCCTGAATCCGGACCACACCTGATATTCGTAGTGATGTTTGCTGACGGACTTATTCCTTTCTCTGTGCTGCTGACCAGCTCAATCGTTCAGGATGGCCACGGAATGCTACCACTCCTTTCCTACACGGTGAAAGATAGCGTGCTTATCAAGCTTTTCAACCTGGTTATCGGGCTCGGATTGGGCTTAACTCTATACTCGCTTGGATGGTAGCCTCTTGACCAGCAGCTTTCAACAAAGCGATGTATTATTCCTTCAGCCATGTTGACATGCCATATTCTTCCTGCTACTTTTCCTTTGAGGTCCGGTGACAGTCTCTGGAGCACCAAAATTGAAACCCGAGAGCGACGTGATTATCGTCGGCTGTGGCCCGGCAGGAGCGACGCTAGCATACGAACTGGCCAGCAAGGGAATCAGAGTGCTGGTGCTTGAGAAAACCAAATTCCCGCGGTACAAATGCTGTGCGGGTGGTCTCACAATCAAAGCTGCCCATCTCCTCGGAGAAGACCTGCATGGGTTAGTGGACGATGCTATTTCGGACGTTACCATAGCTCTTTCTGGCAGGAATCCATATCACGGTTATTCCAGCGAGCCGATTATGTATACTGTTACCCGTGAGAAATTCGACCTTGCGTTAATGGAAAGAGCAGAAAAGGCTGGAGCTGACATCCTCCAGGATACAGAAGTACGCAGCATTGCTTTTAATAGAGAGGGCGTGGATGTTTCTACGGTAGAGGGAAATTTGCGATGCAAAATCATAGCTGGGGCGGATGGAGCGAGAAGCGTAGTAGCTCGGGCAGCAGGAGCAGATGCCGATAAACAGCGCCTGATAGCGATAGAGACGGAGGTGCTTGTGGATAGGAACGAGCTGGCAAGGTGGAAGTCCCATGTGGCAATTGATATTGGACGAATTCCAGGTGGCTATGGCTGGGTCTTCCCAAAGGCTAGCCATCTCTCGGTCGGGATGGGATGTCTTGCTGATGAAGCAAAGAACTTGAAGCATTTTTTTCTGGAGTTTCTGCAATCTCTCAAGCTAGGTCACTATACTATTGACAGATGGACCGCAGACATTCTGCCGATGTGCACTGGTTCACAGACTCTTGCCCATGGCAGAGCAATACTGCTGGGAGATGCTGCTGCTCTCGCCGATCCATTAACCGGGGAGGGCCTGCACAATGCAATTTTCAGTGCTCAACTTGCCGCGCCAGCGATTCAGAAATTTCTAAATGGAGATGAACAGGCACTGGAAGAGTACCGCCGCTGCGTAGAAGAAAAGATAATATCCGATATGAGAATAGCCTATACGTTCTCTAAGGTATTGGCTCATCTTCCATTGAAACTTTTCGGGCTTCTCGACCGAGATGAAAGGGTGTGGAAGGCCGGCTGTCGTCTGCTGACAGGAGAAACTAATTACCAGACAATCGCAAAGGAGCTAGGTAGTCTGGGAGGCTTACCCCGCTTCTTGAACCTCAAAGGGCAGCTGAGGTTCTAAACAGGTTATGTCAGGTAACAAGGAATCTGGGCTATGCTTTTTATCCCCGGAACACTGATTGCCATATTGACATTCCCAGGTGTCATAGTCCATGAGGCAGGACACAGGCTTTTCTGCAGCCTCGCTGGTGTTCGTGTCTATAAGACCTGCTACTTCAGACTGGGCAATCCCGCTGGATATGTTATTCACGGCCCGGTACACAGTTATGGGGCTGGTTTTCTAATCTGTGTGGCTCCGTTTATCGTTAACACGGCTGTCGCCCTCCTCATATTTTCCATTGCGGTAAATGTTTCTTCCATTGCGGTCGCTTTCCCATTGTACTGGTTGGGGATATCCATAGGGATGCATGCATTCCCCAGCGGTGGAGATGCCGATAACTTGTGGCGTTACTCGAAAGCGGCCTGGAGGCACAACCCTCTGGCTATTCTTGGTTTCCCGGCCGTTATCTTAATAAAGATAGCTGCCGTGCTCAGTATTATCTGGTTTAACCTGTTTTATGCTATTGCCTTACTGCTTTTCTTTGTAGTTTAACGTTCTAAATAACAATAGCCTGTGACCAACCTCCGTTCTGGAATTTAAAAAGACCAGGCAATAGAAATAACCGATAACACAAATCTACTAAGAGACTTACTATTTCATTGAAGAATTCAATTCACAATCGTTGACGTTTTATGCTATAATTGTTACGATATAGGTAACAATCATGATACAAAACATAAGAACTCTTGGCGATGTAGGAAGCACCCTCTTGACACAGTTGACCCGCCAGGGAAAACGCCTTTTTACCTTCAATGACGCTGCCAAGATTTACGGCAACAGCAGCGGTGGACTACGTAAGCTACTACATACACTGGTAAAGCGGCGGTGGCTCCAGCGCATGGAGGGGGGTAAGTACCTTATATTGCCCTTTGAAGCTGGACGTGAAGGCGAGTGGACTGAGCACGAATTCATAATCGCCTCCTACCTTATCAATCCCTACTATATTGCGTTCCGTAGCGCCCTTAATTACTACGGTTACACCGAGCAAGTCAGTCGGACTGTTTTCGTGGCCTCAACCCGCCGCAAGCTGAAATCAACTCTGGAGATCTCCGGAGTAACCTACCGCTTTGTCTATATGTCCACCTGTAAGTTCTTTGGAGCTACTGAAGTAACTCTGGATAGATATCGGGTGAATATCTCAGAGCGTGAGAAGACAATAGTGGATTGTCTTGATCGTCTGGACTATTGTGGTGGTGTGGTGGAGGTGGCTAAGGCACTCTGTTATGGTCGGGATGAGATCGATTCTCTCAAAATGGCCGAGTATGCCCGGAAGAACGACAACAAGGCGGTAAGCCAGCGCTTGGGCTATCTTCTGGAAACGCTCGACGCTAGGACCGATGAAGCCACCACTCTTCTACGTGACAGCATCAGCAATAGCTATGCTCCACTCGACACTCTGGCAACCCCTGAGGGACGCTATATTGACCGCTGGAAAATCCTGGTAAATGTTTCTGTGAATGAACTCCTGCAGTGGAAGGAGCGGTGATGCTGTCCAGGGCTGAGTTGCAGCGGTTGGCCAATCGAGAGAAGGTAGCTTTAGGTATATTAGAGAAGGACTATGTGCTTACCGAGCTGCTTAAAGCCTTGTCACAGTTGCCGGACCTCAATGAGACACTGATATTCAAAGGAGGCACTGCCCTGCGGAAAGTTTACTTTTCAAACTGGCGCTATTCGGAGGATTTGGACTTTACCGTAAGGCATGATATTGCAAAAGAAGAGCTCAGACGGACTCTTGAGATATGGTATCGTCAGGCAGAGCAGGTATCCCAGATTCAACTTACCACCAAAATGCTTCACAAGCCAGATGGCTATGCCCGTATCCGAACTCAATTTGTGGGTCCCTTAGCCTATACGGGTATGATTTGTATGGACTTGAGCTTCGATGAGCCGTTGTGCCTTGAGCCTCAATATCGAAAGGTGTTGACCGACCCCTTTCCTGACGAGCAGCGAAAGGTGTTGGTCTATCCACTGGAAGAATTGCTTGCTGAGAAGATGCGTAGTCTGCTTGAGCGAGGTAAATCCAGGGACTACTATGACGTGTGGAGACTCCTGAAGGAGCACCCCTCTCAATTGGATTTCGAGAGCTTGGGCACGGTGCTGGACAAGAAGCTCGCCCACAAGAGCCTTTACCCCCATGCTATGAGCGACTTTCTTCCCGCCGATTCCAGGGGCTTGAAGCGTTACTGGGAGAATGTCCTGCAACAGCAGGTTAACTCGCTGCCACCTCTTGATGAAGTACTGCAGGAATTGCAAGATATGTTTGATAAGCTTCTAGTCCCCTATATGTCATTTCCGCGCTAGGTATAGGAATTAGTTTCGCTATTGAGGTGATCGCCAGCATCACTGTCGAGGCTTGTTTGTATATTAGTGTACACGGCTGGCATTTCCCTGGCAGCAAAGTGACGTAAGCCCTGTCTGGCATTTTGACTGCTGAGGTACTTCAACTAGAGCTTAACAATAGTTACTCCATCACTGCCCTCTCCCTTCTCACCGGGACGAAAGGATTTGATTAGAGGGTGGGAAGCCAGAAGTTCTCTGACGATATTGCGCACGGTGCCAGTGCCGAACCCATGAATGATACACACCTCGTTCAGATTAGCCAGACTGGCGTCGTTGAGGTAATTATTGAGCAGCCATTCTATCTCCTCGGCTCGTTTTCCTCGCAGGTCAAGTTCAACTGAAACTGGACGCCCGCGCAATTGCCTCTTCACGGGAATAAATTTTGGAGTGGTGCTGCCACGTGGCGACGCCACCTTTTCTACGGCGTCGAGCCCGAGCCTGAGCCTGGTCAGCCCGGCCTGTACCTCAATCTGTCGTGTTTTCTGTGATACTGAGAGCACCGTTGCTTGCAAATCCACTTCTTTTAACCGAATTATATCACCAACAGAGATGCTGCTCTCATCTATTACCTCTTCACCCGTCTTTACATCTACCTTCGGCTGCCAGATTTCGCTCTTTAGTTGCTCCGGCACGGCAGCCATCGCCTTTCTGGCTTGCTCAAGGGCAAGCTTCGACTTCTCCTTGCGTAATTCGGACGCAGCGTGGCGAATTTCCTTTTGTAACCTGGCAGCTTCACGAGTAACTTTATCCCGAGCCTGTTGGATGACCTCTCGTTCTTCCGTTTTTAGCAGTCGCAGCTCGGCCTTTAATTCGGTGTTATGTTGCTCCGCTTCATTTCTCTTCTTTTCTAAGTCACGGCGGGTGGTCTCAACTGCTTGTTTTCCGCTAATCAAATCGGCGAGCATGGTTTCCATTTCCTGAGCGCCTTTCGATAACATGCCTCTGGCGTCGTTGATAATCTTGATGGGTAAGCCCAGACGAGAGGCAGTAGCCAGGGCATTACTCCCGCCGGGGACGCCCATAGTCAGATGATAGGTCGGCGTCAGTGTAACAGGGTCGAAGTCAAGCGAAGCGTTTTGCAAGCCTGGGGTTGTGTGTGCGAACGCCTTGAGGTCACTGAAATGGGTGGTAGCTACGGTCATCGTTCCTCGCGATAACAAGTGGTGCAAGATAGAGCGAGCTAAGGCAGACCCTTCGGTGGGGTCGGTGCTCGTACCCAACTCATCAAGAAGCACCAGACTCCTTTCCGTAACCCCGTTGATGATGCGTATAATGTTCCCTATGTGCCAGCTAAATGAGGAAAGTGTTTGTTCGATGCTCTGCTCATCACCGATATCAGCGAATATCCCATCGAAGACCGGGATGCGACTTTCCGCTGCAGCAGGGATAGGGATGCCAGCCTGGGTCATCAAGCTGAGAAGTCCAATCGTCTTAAGTGCTACTGTCTTGCCACCGGTATTGGGTCCGGTAATTACAAGGATAGAGAAATCCCGCCCTATCTCCACAGAAAGTGGCACCGCTTTTCCCATAAGTAAGGGGTGCCTGGCTTCGGCGAGTGTGATTATGTCAACTTGTTCATCCGCCGGTATTTCCCCGTTTCCGCTGAAAGTAGTGAGGATGGGTTCAGTAGCCCTGGCCTCAATGGCATACCTTGCCTTGGCCAGCGCCAGGTCCAACTCGGCAACCAGAGCTATGCTGTGACAGAGCTCTGCCTCGTGTATTCCCACTGCAGCACTGAGGTTCTTAAGAATCCTCTCTATTTCACGCTCTTCTTCCATCACAAGCTCTCGAAGCGTGTTCCCTTGCTCTACAGCCGCCCATGGTTCAACAAATAGGGTGGATCCAGTACCGGACACGCTGTGCACAATACCTTTTATTTCTCTGCGAAATTCAACCTTTATTGGAATAACATATCTTCCCTCTCGCTCGGTGATAATGGGTTCCTGGATTATCCTCCGCCTCCTGGGTGACCTTATTATGGTTTCCAGACTCTGTAGCAACTGCTGGCGCACTTCTTTCCACTGGTGCCTGACCGCAGCCAGCGTAGGCGAGGCAGAATCCAGCAATTCCCCGCTTGGTGCGATGCAGTTGGCGATATCTTTCTCGAGTTGGTGGAGTTCCACAATGCCGTCGGCGATATTCCACAGCAACGGTAGTTTTTCTGACGACTTTCCCAGAGTGCTGCGCAACTGGGACATAGCAGCTACGGTTTGTCGGATTTCTATGAGAGTTCGAGGCTCAAGGATTTTGCCCTGTGCTGCCAGCGCTGCTGCCTGTCGAATATCGAAAACTGTCCCGATAGAAAAATCAGGCTCCAGTGAAAGAAGACGACGCGCCTCAGCCGATTGTCTCAGCAGTAACGAAATCTGTTCGTAATCCGAAAGTGGTTGAATATCGAGAGCTAGTTCGTGGCTGGCCGAAAACGCAGTAAATCCAGCCAGTATTTCCCTGATACGAGGGAATTCGAGTATTTCCAGGCTCTTATCATCCACAACAGCAACCTCTGTTTGTCATACAGATTATAGCATGATGCAGGGAGGGCACCAGAGGTTCTCCCTGCTGCAATTCCTTAGCATGAGCGGGAAAGCTTTGTTTCCGCGAAATTTTAAGGGGAAAGTTGGCAAGATTGGAAGAAGGGTGCCCCTCCGAAAGCGCTGTGAAACTCGCTCGCCGGGCCGTTCCTTGATTTGGCCGGGAGTAGTCGCCTGACAGCATTGACCATTTCAATAATGAAGGCTACGATACGGGTAACTCTGAATATTTGGTGGCCCAATCATTAGAAGAAGCCGCAAAACAATTATGCCTTTATCGACAGCCAAAATCTTAACCTTTCGGTCCGTGATCAAGGCTGGGTTTTAAACTTTAGAAAATTCAGGCAATATCTTCGCAGTAAATATGACGTAACCAAAGTCTTTCTTTTTATCGGCTATGTTTATGAAAATCAAGGCTTATATACCAACTTACAGAAGGCTGGGTATATTTTAGTTTTCAAGCCGACGCTTAAGTTACCAGGTGGAAAGGTCAAGGGGAATGTAGACGCTGAGTTGGTTCTTCATGCCATGATCGAATATCAAAACTATGACAAAGCCCTTATTGTCACCGGAGACGGCGATTTCTATTGTCTGCCGGACTATCTTGCAAAGAATGACAAACTGTTAAAACTAATGATCCCGAACAAGAATAGTTTCTCCTCATTATTTAGAAAAATGATGCCGCATATTGTATTTATGAATAATCTTAGAAGCAGACTCGAGTATCATAAAGGTAGTGAGCAATAAAAAAAGAGGCATTGCCATGGGATAAATCCCACAGATTGGCCTCTCATCGTGATTCTAGTATAAGAGTAGCAAACATATTTATTGTTGTCAACAGGCAGTATTCGTTCATACGATTGGTGACAGTTTAACTTCTTACCTGTCATTGCGAATGGAGAAATCCCTGTGCGGTATCAGATTGCTTCGGCACTAACGTGCCTCGCAATGACAGGAGGGGGCGTCCCTCACAACGACAGAAGGTCATTGCCAGCCTTTTTTACCCGTCATTGCGAGCGTAGCGTAGCAATCTCACATAAATTTCCTCTCCCTTGACGGGAGAGGATTAAGGTGAGGGTGAAATCCCCCCTCCCTCTAACTCCCTCCCGCCAGGGGAGGGAGAACCCCGAGGAAAATCAAAAGGCAAAATGACAGAAGATGTTCAAAAATGTAGTGCGAGGCTTTAGCCTCGTGCACGACCCTGAAGGGTCGCACTACAAAATCAATATGAAGCTGAAGGCTGATGGCTGAAAGCTGATAGCTACGAAATTGGGATTTGTTTAGGATTTAGTGCTTTGAGCTTAGGATTTCCCTGCAGGGGTCGTTGGGAGCCCTTCGCTCCCTCTGTCATTCTGAGCGAAGCGAAGAATCTCACCACTCAGGACGATATCTTCGCGACTATATTCGGTCATAAGCTGCATCCCTGTCGTTGTCCCAGATTTCTGCCAGGACCGGGGCGGCCCTTGCCGTCAGCACCAGCATGTTTTCCAGGTTCTTATCATCTTCAGCGGTCCGGGGCACCTCATCCAGATCTTGTTTGCGAAAGCGGCGGTGACGCTCCCTGCCAAGGCGATAGGCAGGCAGTCTTCCCTCGGGGTTATCCATAATATCGTGTGCCGATATCGGTCACTCCCGCATAAGCTCCGGGTGGTGCTCGTGCAGCCACTTTTCTACCGCAGCGCAGAGGTCTTGTACCACAGAAAGTATCTCCCCCACTTCTTGTTCAGAAACCATGCCTGTCATCTCATAATCACTGATATTGCGCTTCTTGCGGAACTTATCAAGTTTCTCAATCGTCTTGCCATCAAGTCGCATGGTGAAGGCCAACGACTGGATAGTCCAGTAATGGTGACCTTCTTGTGGTGCCCGGTAGCCGCTGGCAGCCAGAGCCGCCGTGGCAGACAGTAGAGCAGCACTATACGCGGTAGCGAACCTTCTGTCTGTGCTCACGGCATGTACATGGGCATCCGCCAGGTCGCGGTCAGCTGCCGCCAGGAGTTGGGCGATCTCACGACTACCTGTTTTATGTGCTTTAAACCGCCCGCTTTTCAGCCAGTCTTGCAAGCTCATGCTCATCCCCAATTAGAAAAATTTTATCACTCTCGAGTACCGTCTTCAGGAAGTGATGGTTTTCCTGTATTTTTTGGTTGAATTCGGAGGCAGGGTATACAACCGGATTTATCTCCCTTCCCAGCATCCTTTGCGCCGGGCTGATAAGTGAGACAATTTCAGAAAAGGTTGTCTCACCTATTACCATCATATCTATATCACTTGTTCTTTCTTCCGTTCTGCTGGCGATTGAACCGAATATGAAAGCGACCTCGATGCGTTCCATGGCAGGCGCCAGTGCCGCGCGCAGAACATCTGCCACACCCGCAGTTTTAACAATTAGCCCATGAAGCTCATTAAAAACGGGGCTTCCCCTGTTTGCCTGATAATATTTCTGTCTTCCCTCGGTGGTTAAAATAAGAACACCGGTCTTTTCCAGACGAGCAAGCTCACGGCTCACATTGGTAGAATCTTCTCTCAGTAAAGTAGTGAGCTGGCGAACAAAATAACGCTCATCTGGATGGGTGAATAGCCATCCCAGCACTTTTGTCCTGAGTTTTGACCCTAAAATCGTTGCTAACATCGCATTATATAATCATTGCAGTTATATTTACTGCTATTGCAGTATATTATACTGCGATAATATCTTGAAGTCAACACTTCATTGCTATTAACTACACACTACCGGCTTTCTTTAACCTTGCTTCCTACTGGTTGAATCACCACCCCATATACCGCATCACGATTGCGTATCTTATAGTTGTTTTCGCACTGTTCAAAATGGCCTTCAGGCGATAGACGGAGTTAGTGCAGCAACGTAAGTTTTGAACTGGGCAGGAAAGACCATTTGCCCTTTGCCGGCAGCTTTCAACAAAGCGATGAATTGTTCAATTCTACCGAGAGACAGCGAGTTGCAAATTGATGAAAGCAGTCGGAGATGTTAAACTCAAATTGAGATTGTATGCTGGAGCAAGGAGACTGAACCTGGAGGGGGATTAAATCAGATGAAGCAATATAGATTGCCAGTGATAGTGCATGAGCCAAGCGAGGAGACAGAGAATAAGTACATGGCTGAGATTCCTGTGTTGCCAGGATGTCGTGCGTGGGGCAGTACTCCCGCAGAAACACTGGAATACCTTCAAAGTGTGGCAACTCAATTCATTCTATCTTATAAGTCTCATGGAGATACTTTACCAAAGGCTCTTGAGGAATGTGCTTATGAACTGGTAGGCCCCAAGGCGAAAAGCGAGGTCACGGTGCTTCTTTGAACTATCTGAGACTCACACACAAGCTTCGGAGGTTAGGCTGCGAATTCGACCGAGAAGCCAAAGGCTCCCATGAAGTCTGGATTTGTTTAACAACGAGAACACGTACTACCATCCCCAATTGGGGTAGCAAAGACCTGAAGCCAGGCACTATCTCCAGAATCCTGAAAGACCTCGGCCTAAGTAGAAGGGATTTTGAAAATGCTTGAGCTTGGTCGGCGACGTTCTGTAATCCAGACAGTGCCGGTAAGCGTCAATATATGTTCCGGAACCTCCGGAAGATATCTATATCCCGGGTGAGACTATTTAAATCCTCAGAAGGAGCCACTCGTCAACATCGCTGAAATACCTCTTTTTCCCGCCCTGAAACGATTCCGGCTCGTTGAAGATTTCATGATAGAAACCTTCGTAGACTATGAGCTTCTTATCTTCTTCCTTAACTTTATTATAGAAATCCACGGTGGCGTCCGGGTCTACCAGGCTATCTTCGCTTCCCTGCAGGAATAAGCACGGAACGTTTAATTCATGAGCATGGTCATGCAGCCAGATTATATTCTTACCGGCTTCAAATGCGAATCTTACCTTCATGGCTTCATGACAGACTAAAGGGTCGTCTGCATAGGCTCTGGTATTATCGTCATCATGATTTAGATACTTTGGATCTATTGGCTCTGCTCCTGGCGTGGCCATGTCGGGCGATTCCTTTGCCAACGTAGCTATCGAGGAAATTACGTCCCTCAGTACGGCGAGCGGCATCTCTTTTTGACCTACAGCGGGACCAGAGACGAAGAGCGCATCTATATCCTCTGGATGAACAAGAGCATACTTCAGGGCTATTTCGCCACCTAAACTGTGCCCCTGCATTAAATATTTGTTTTTCCCTTCCTTTTCTTTAACCATGCCGATGAACTTATCTAAATCCTCAACGAAGTAATCGAAATTCTCCACGTTCCACCTTGGCCCTGCAGACCTTCCATGCCCTCTATGCTCGATGGCATAACAACTTATGCCGTACTGGCAGAAATGCCTGGCAACGTGATCGTATCTATCCGTATGCTCACCAAATCCGTGTACTATTATTAAAATCGCTCTGGGCTTTTCCACCTTCCAGTATTGGTAATAAAGGCTGGCATTTTCGCGACCTGTAAGAGAATCATGCCCTCCTGCTATTTCCCCTGATTCTGCCATTTCTCTACCTCCTGATTCATCAATGTCAATTTATACTACTCCCGCGAATGAACAAAAGTAAACCGTTGTACTCGTTCATATGATTGGTGACATCTCTAACTTCCTTCTTCGTCATTGCAGCTCTCTCTGTCTCCTGTCATTGCGCCCCTTTTTATTGTCATTGCGCCCCTTTCTATTGTCATTGCGAGCGCAGCGTGGCAATCCCGGCGGGGCATCAGATTGCTTCGGCACTAACGTGCCTCGCAATGACACGGGGGGATGTCATTGCCAGCCTTTTTTACCCGTCATTGCGAGCCTTTTTTTATTGTCATTGCGAGCGCAGCGTGGCAATCCCGGCGGGGCATCCAGATTGCTTCGGCACTAACGTGCCTCGCAATGACAGAGCAAACTTCAAAAATGTAGTGCGAGGCTTTAGCCTCGTGCACGACCCTGAAGGGTCGCACTACAAAAGAGGGGTGTGCCTCACAATGACAAAGGCGATGTGTCATTGCGCCTTTTTTTATTGTCATTGCGAGCGCAGCGTAGCAATCCCACATAAATCTCCTCTCCCTTGACGGGAGAGGATTAAGGTGAGGGTGAAATCCCCCCTCCCTCTAACTCCCTCCCGCCAGGGGAGGGAGAACCTCGAGGAAAACCAAAAGGCAAAATGACAGAGCAAACTTCAAAAATGTAGTGCGAGGCTTTAGCCTCGTGCACGACCCTGAAGGGTCGCACTACAAAATCAGTAGTTGGCTGAAGGCTGAAAGCTGATAGCACAGCAATATTGTTAGCCAGCGAATGAGAGGTGTAGAATGAATGCAGTACCTGGCGCAGAATAGCCAGGGTGTGCATATAGCTCATTGGCTTGTTGTGCCGGAGCTAAATATAGAAATTGGAGGTAAGTGTGGTGAAACACAGCCATATTATTTTACTGGGAGTTTTTCTACTGGGAGCGATACTGATATCAGGATGTAACGCAGACCAGAATGCGGCACAAGCGAAGAACGGCGACGTTGTTGAGGTAGAGTATACTGGAACACTGGAAGACGACACCGTATTTGATACATCAGTGGGACGTGAACCTTTGAAGTTTACTCTGGGTCAAGGTCAAATGATTCCCGGGTTTGAACAAGCTGTCCTGGGGATGAAAGTCGGGGAATTGAAAACCGTTACCATTCCAGCGGATGAGGCCTACGGTCCATACAGTGATGACCTGGTACGGGTGGTAAATCGAGAGGACCTTCAGCCGGGCCTGGACCCGTATGTCGGTCAGCAGTTGCAGGGGGTTCGACCAGATGGTGAAATAGGCATAGGCACTGTAACCAATGTCACTGACACGACGATAACAGTAGATTTTAACCACCACCTTGCGGGGAAAGACCTGACCTTTGAAATTGAGCTTATGAGCATACAATAAATTGCCTTTTTGAACGGCTATGTGTTTCTCCTGTTCCAACAGTATTTCCAACAGAAGCATCCGCTCGAAGCCTGAGGACACCGCTCCTGCCTAAAGCTTTCGGCGGACTGCATAACCTGACGATCGTGCACTGTAGTATACTTGAATGCGGAGCTATTTGGTGGAAACTGCGACACTTAGCTATTGACAAAATCGACACAATATACTAAGCTAATAGTAGCTCATCTACCATGTGTAGAAGGAGTAATGATGTCGTCTCATTGAGGCGGCGTCTGTCGTTTCTGATACTCTTCATAGCCTTTCATTAGTTTCCTTCTTGTATGATTCCGCGACACACAATAGGCTGTCCAAAGTAGAACATATCTACCTCTATCGGCTAACACTACAACAAAATCTTCATTATAGAACCATAAAACTATTCTTCTCTCATTTCTTCTTCTCACATTCCCGCGTATATCTGTCCAGCATCTAATTACCTCATCAGTATAGTGTTCTATAATAGGGCGTGGCCAACGAATCCTTTCACATCGGCGAAGATCAGGGATACGCTGGTTTTCTGTCTCGCCCTCAGATGTTATATGCCAGAAAGTGGCCTCTTTGCCCTCTTCTATGCGAGAATCATAGGTTATTGGGCGGTTGTGATAATGCGGCCTTGATTGCTTGAAATCACGCTCAAATATCTCATATACGGCCGCCAGAAACCTGTCATAATCGCCATCGAAGTCACTGTATCTCAACGCCGCTGGCAGCCATGATTTGTCTGCTTTTCAGAAGAGGATTTAGCCCTTTCATGAATGGCAGAGTTAACAAGCTGGCGAAGTGTTCAAAGTTGCGATTTACGCGTATGATTATTGCCCATAGCATTACCTCCAAGGCATAGCAGCAAGGTATCTCCCCGCATCTATTGCCCAGCTCTGTCCCTAGATGTATCATAGCACCGAGGAGTTGTCTCAGTGAGCAGTTATCAATCAGAGCCAGAAAATGATGAGCAACACATTCTTGTAGAAGAGCTTACCGGCTGGAAATTGATTGACAACCGTGAATATTCAGCAGCAGAGTGGCTGCGGCGTCATCTGCCATCCTGCACCTCTGCTAGCATGTGCGTAGCTTACCTCAGCCCAAGTGGATTTAAGCTTATCGAAGATGAGTTACAGCGCTTTCTTAGCAAGGGAGCTCCACTGTCAATAATTAGCTCAGAGGAAATCAGCAAGGCTGATGCAGAGTTTCTACTTCGACTGGTCGACAGATACCCTCAGATCCAGGCCAAGGTCTATCCAACTGAGTTCACTTTTATGCATAGCAAAGTGTATCTTCTCAATGAGGATAACAAATCCCACGTCTTGGTCGGGTCATCAAATCTAACCCTTGGGGGTCTTAAAACGAACATTGAGTCCAACCTGGCAGGTAGTTTTTCCTCTGACCACGAAATAGTTAGGCAATGGCGCAATAATTTTGATACAATCTGGATGCAAGGAATAGCGCTGACGGCAGCCCTTGATCGTCTACGTCAGCCAGTTACTGAAGGAGTAGGCATAAGCATGGAAATGCCAAAACAGACAACAGATCACCCGTTGCCAGTAGGTTGCATTGTTGTCGTCCACGGAGAGCGCGGCAGAGTCCTTGCTACTGAGAACATTGGGGCTAATCGCTTTCGCTACGAAATTCTCTTGGAAGCCAGCGGCCAAGCTAAAAAATGGGTAACGCCACCTACTGAAATCAAGCCTTGGCTTGGTCCCCTTAATATAGCTTTATCTGAGCAGTTCTCTTCCCCACTACAATATGACCTCCACACTGAGTCACTGCGACTCTCTCTCGCCTATGAGTATGACCGCATGGTAAGTCTATCAAGTTCCCGAGTGAACCTCGAACCTTACCAGGTGGAAGCTGTACATAGAGTAGTTAACTCTTTTCCCCACCGATTTCTTATTGCTGATGATACTGGCCTTGGCAAGACCATTGAAACTGGGATGATCTTCGAGGAGCTAACAGCACGAGCTAGAGCAGAACATGTCCTAGTGGTAGCTCCTGCTGGTATATGTAGAAATTGGAAGCGAGAACTCAGAGAGAGTTTTGGAAGAGACTATATCCTCTATGATGGACCTTACCTGAAGCAGTTGATGGAAAAGCTTCCGCCAGAGCAGAATCCTTGGGAGCAACATCCTAAAATCATCACCTCGTTGGATCTGGCTAAAAGAGACGAGATTCGTGCTCAGTTGGAGCGTCCGGGTTGCAGGTGGGATATAGTAGTGTTCGATGAGGCACACAAGCTGTCTTCTAGACGCTACGGCTCCAAAGTCGAGGAGACTCATCGTTACCGCCTCGCTCGGGCCTTAGCTGCAACCGAGAGGTCAGACTCCTTGTTTCTCCTTTCGGCTACCCCACACAATGGTGACCGATTTACCTTTAATGCTCTCCTTTCCCTCCTTGATGAGTTTGCTTTCCCAGAACCAGAGCTACTTGATCCTAAGCATGTAGGCCAAATGACCATTCGCCGCGCTAAGAAAGAGATACTTGATGAGCATGGGAAGCCAGTGTTTGTAGACAGAGACATTAAGACCTGGCCAGTGGAGTATACTCAGACGGAAGTTGAACTGTACGATGCGGTAACTGCCTATGTAATTGAAGGATTTAATTTAGCAAAGACTCTAGAGAAGGAAAACCGTGCTATTGGCTTTGTCATGGTGCTTTTCCAAAAGCGCATGGTATCGAGTATTCAAGCTATACGCCTGTCCCTTGGTAGGAGATTGAACGCCCTAAGGGAGCATCTTAAGAACATAGACGAGGCACGGGCAGGCGTAGGACTAAGCACCGAAGAGCAAAGAAAGCTAGGAGATTATGATGAGGATCCAGACAGCCTCGATGATCGTGACTGGCAGGAACTAGGGCGTAAGCTCGAAACTCTGCCTATCAAAATGGAGAGAAAACTAATCGAAAAAGAGATTAGTCAGCTCGAGCCACTGACCGAGCTGGCTGCATCGGTTGATGTTGACTCCAAAAAGGACGAGTTGCTGAATTTTGTCGAAGGGATCCTTACTGAAGACCTTAATGAGAAAGTCATAGTATTCACCGAGTATACAGATACCCTTGATTATTTAGAGGATGAGATTTCAAAGAGCGACCTGTTCAAGAAGAACCAATGGAAAACCTGTGTCATTCACGGCAGCATGGATCAAGATAAGCGAGAGGAAGCTCAAAAGCTGTTTGAACAACCTGATGTCAAGATCATGATAGCTACCGATGCTGCTGGCGAAGGTATTAACCTTCACTGGAGTTGCCATATTATGGTGAACTACGAACTCCCTTGGAAGGCTTACAAGATCGAGCAGCGTGTCGGTCGTTTACATCGGTACGGACAGGAAAGAGACGTATCGGTATATAACTTATTTGTTACCAATACAAGGGAGGACCAAATTCTGGAGAACATACTTAAGCAGCTTGTTCTCATAGGACGTGATATGCCAGGTGACCCATATGATGTGATTGGAGCTCTACTAGAGGAAGTAGATTTAACAGAGCTAGTAATGGAAGCCCTGACACAAAAGGAAGAGCCAGAGGTCACAGCACAGAAAGCCGCTCAGGCTGCCAAGGAAAGAGCTAACATGCTTGACCACATCGACAAAGAACTCTTCCAAGGAATCCAGCGTTACGACCATGAAAGTGCTTTCCGTCTGCTGAATCGCGTAAAGGAGTCCTCTGCTACAAGTCAGGATGTGGCTCGGTTGGCAGAAGCTTTCCTCCTAAGCCACGGCGCCCGCATTACTCGAACAAAAAAGGCAGGAGTTGTGCGGATCCGTGGTGTTCCCCAGATGGTGCGTCGAGAAGGGGTCATGCCTACCTATGAGAGTGTTACCTTCGACAGGGAAATAGCTCGTAAGCACCGCCCTGAAGAAGTCCAGTTCGTTGCCTTCGGTCATCCTCTGTTTGATGCCATCATCAGCTATTGTACGCAAGCAAGTCAGGAATTCGACGGTACCACCACCATGAAGGTCATCCAAAAATCAGACGAAAAGAAAGAAGCGGGGGCACTCTTCAACTTCAGGCTAAAATATACGGACGGCAGAGGAAGCACTGCCCACGAGGAACTATACTCCATCTTTATAACCGAATCGGGGACACTAGATTTAGACGTTATTCCTCAAATTCCTTGTTTTGATAGTAGTGACCTTGAGCCCCCAACATTACGTGAAGGGCATCATCGGGTCCTCAGCAAACTTGAGCAGCTTCACTCAGTAGCATGGCAATCTGGCGTAAATTATAGCAAAGAACTAGAGAATACTGTTCAGGATCGTCGCCTGGCCGCCGTCGAGGCAATGATGCAGGATCTTGATCGCTATGCTTCGTCGAGGGAGACCAAGATACGGATGCAACGGGCTGCAATTGAGGAAAGGATTGCCCAGTACAAGTTACAGCCACAGCTTCTGGAGAGTGGACAGGATTTGAGGGTGGTAAGGCAGGAAGCCCGCCTTAGGGATCTCGATCAGGAGCTGGAGCAACTGCACAAGAGGGTAACTTCTAGACATGAGGAATTGGAGAACATGGAAATTGTGGTGGCAGAGAAGCCAGAACTAGTTTCCCTTGCTTTGACTGAGGTTGCGTAGGAGGTCAGATTGGCTAGTTACAATAATCGCTCGCTTTTCAGCGACTACTACCTTGAAGAACGAGTAGGGGGTGATCCCCATTGGCAGGCTCTCAAGAACAAAACATGGGAGTACCGTCAGCGCATCAGTAATATTTTAGAAAAGGCCCTCCCCGGCATCAACGGTGATACTCCAGAAGCAGAGGTTGAACGGCGCCTCATTCGGCCCATACTCGATGCCCTGGGCCACACTTACTTCGTGCAACCCCCAGTGCCTTCCCCAGAAGGCACCAGACGCCCCGACTATGCCTTTTTCCCCTCCTCAGAAGCTAGACAGGAAGCAGAATCCCACAAGGGGCAGATAGAGTTCTTCAAAACTGTCTTGGCGGTGGGGGACGCCAAAGCGTGGGAGCGCTCGCTGGACAAGCGAGCCAAGGGCCCGGGTGACCCGTTCACCAACCATAACCCTAGTTACCAGATTGATTTCTATCTCCGAGCTACAGACAAGCGATGGGGATTGCTCACTAACGGTCGGTGCTGGCGACTCTATCATCGTGACCTCAGCTACCGACTTGATGTCTATTACGAGGTGGACCTAGCACAGATAATCACCCTTGATGAAGATACTTTCCTCTATTTTCTAGCCTTTTTCCACAAGGATGCCTTCCAACCTGATGGAACTGGAGAATGCTTCCTCGACCGTGCTTACCGTGCTAGCACCGAATATGCTACCAAGGTCAGCGAGGAGCTGAAGGGCAACGTCTACGAGGCACTGAGACTGCTAGCTGAAGGCCTCTTCTCCTTCCCAGGGAATGCCCTCAAACCGGAGGACTTAGATCTTGTCAGGGAGAATGCTTTCATAGTCATCTACCGCTTGCTCTTTGTCCTTTATGCCGAGGCCCGAGAATTCCTGCCAGTGAGTAACCCGACTTACTGGAGCACCTACAGTCTTAGAGCGCTGACCCACGAGATCGCTACCAAGGAGCCCTTCGAGGCTAATCTTCATCCCACAGCCACAGGGTACTGGTCAAGGCTTCAAGAGTTGTTTAGACTGATCAACAACGGAGACGATTTCTTGGGTATCCCACCCTACAATGGGCGCCTATTCGATGACCAGAAAGAGCACCAGAGCCTGGCTGCGTGGCAAATAGGCGACCGCTATTTGGCAGAAGCCATCGACCAACTTGCTCGAGCTTGGGCTGCAGGACGCACCGGGAGGGGTTTCGTCAGTTATCGTGACCTCAGCATAAGGGAGCTCGGCTCCATCTACGAAGGACTCTTGGAACACCGCCCGCGTTATGCTATCCAGGATATGGCGGTTGTCAAGGAGAACAAGCGTGAGAAATTCGTACCTCTAGCGGAAATAGGAAGCGGTAAAGCACTCAAGGTCTATGCTGCTGGCTCCGTCTATCTCGAGACAGACAAGGGAGAGCGTAAAGCTACAGGCTCATACTACACCCCTGATTATATTGTTAAATATATCATAAGTAACACTTTGGGGACTCTTCTCGAAGAGGCGAAGAAATCCGATAGCGACCTGATTGACGCCATTCTCACCCTGAAGGTGCTCGACCCAGCTATGGGGTCAGGGCATTTCCTTGTGGAAGCCACAGACTACTTGGCTCGAGCCCTGGTAGAGGCATTGGGTGGTGACCCACGGGAGATGGAAGAAGACGATGTGCGCTGGGCACGCCGTGAGGTAGTAGAGCGCTGCATATATGGGGTAGACCTGAACCCCCTAGCTGTGGACCTGGCCAAGCTTTCCCTGTGGCTTTCCACAGTCTCTCTGGACAAGCCGCTGAACTTCCTAGACCACCATCTGCGCTGTGGCAATTCTCTGATTGGAGCAAGACTGGAAGATATAGGCCTGCTGCCAGAGATTAGCAAGAAGAGCAAAGCAACTGCTGTCACAACTCTAGCAGGGTATCAATTCAAAAGTGCCGTCGCCTCCGCTGTAAGCACCTTCCACAAGATTGCTGAAGCGCCCTCCGACTCGGTGGAGGACATTCACCGTAAGGAAGGCGCCTATGAGACAGCCAGATATGCCCTGAGCCGAATTAAGTCAATCGCCGATGTATGGACATCCGTATATTTTGGGAACGAGGTCAAGGACAAAGACGCCTACGAGCGAGTCCTTTCTCTGGCGGAGCAAGACGGCACCGAGTGGCCTACCCCAGGAGAGTTAACCTGGCTGGACAAAGCCAAGAGCATAGATGAGGAGCGTCACTTCTTCCACTGGGAACTGGAGTTTCCGGAGGTGTTTTTTGACAGAGAAGGTCAAATACTGCCCAATGCGGGATTTGATGCTGTAGTAGGAAACCCACCATATAACGCAGAACTAGAACCTTCTGAAAGAGACCTTTTTTCACTTAACTTCACACTCTCTTGGGGCAATTATAATACTGCCAATCTATTCATGGAGGCCGCAGCCTTAAAGCTCACAAAGGGAGGGGATTGGGGCCTAATAGTTCCCAAGTCTCTTAACTACAGCTCCAAGTGGGCGACCACGAGAGAATTCATACTTTCCCATATTGATGTTCTTGGCGATGCAAGTAAGGCTTTTGAGGACGTTCTATTGGAGCAGGTAGTAGTCATATCACATAAATCGGTGAATGAGGAATTCGTCAGAACTTGTGTGTTTACGAGGGGAGCTATTCTCTCTGAAACGCAGGTGCAACGCGAAGTCTTGAAAAGACTCAAAGTACTGGTGTCTGGGCTCGAACCTGAGGAAATGGCTGTGGGCGTGAAGGTCTTTAACTCCTGTTCCATTATGTCGAAGGTTGCGAGTATATCTCGAGGTGCCCTGCTACAACGGGAAACAACTTCTTCAGGTGATATTCCCGTCTACCGTGGTGACAGTATCGGGAGGTATGAAATCCACGAAGCAAGAGATTTCATCAGCAAAGCAACATTTGACCACAGAAAAAGACAACTGGAATACGTTACTTGTCCCAAGATTATGGTTCAAAACATCATCGCCCACATTATGAAACCTCCTGACCACATAATCTTCATGGGTGCTTACGATGAACTTGGTAGAATAAATTTGGACAATGTGGGGAATATCTATCTAGACGACAAGCGATATAGTCCCTACTATGTCGTGGGGGTTCTTAATTCTGTCCTAACTTCATGGTATCTTTACCGTTTCGTCTATGCAAAAGCGATACGGACAATGCGCTATGATGGCTACCACTTGGAAAGAACGCCAATCCCCTATATCAATTTCACCACGCCCAAGGCGGAGCGGGACCGGATGGTGGAGCAGAGTAAAAACCTTTGTGAAGAATACCTCCAGAGCAAGAACTGGGATGAAATTCTCTCCTTCATAGCTCAGCACCTGCCTTTGAAGCCAGATGGCACTCCTGATGAGGAACACGAACAATCAGATGTGGTCCATGACCTCCTAGCGTTTCTGGCAGAGGAGATGACGCGGTTCCATAAAGAGAAACAGACAGAGATCAGGGGCTTCCTTGGATGGCTAGAGAGCTACTCAGGAATAAGCGTCGAAGACTTAAGAAACAAGACCAAGGTGAAGGAGTACTGGAAAGCGGAGGTGGGGTGGGAGGGCTTCCTTGATGCATTGGTGCAAAACCGGAGGGCAATTCAGGCAGCTAAGGGCATCGACGTCACGCGACGAGAACCCCAGGAAAAGATACGGCCTGAGTTTGATGCCTCGCTAGCTAAGCTCAAGCCTCTCCTGGGATACATTGAGCTCACTGATAGACTGATCGACCAGATAGTCTACAAACTCTACGGGCTTACGCCGGATGAGATTGCGGTGGTGGAGGGAAGCAGTGGTAAATAAATTCAATAGATACAAAATACAAATTCTTGATTCAGCCTGTCGTTGTATAGAAGTCAATGGCCAACAAATCACACATTTCATAGCGCCGGATACAAAATCCGGAATACAGAAACTTTATGTTGTAAGAGATAGTAAAGACATATGCTATGTTGGAATTACGTCTCAGCCTATGAGTTCCAGACTTCGAATCGGGTTTATTGATGAGGGTCACTACGGCTATCATGGATACAAATGGAAAGATAAGCTAAAACAGGCAGAATTATTAGTATGGACCTTCCCGGACATAGCAAAAGATTCCATTGAAGCGATTGAAGCTGAACTGGTTTACTATATTCGAGAGAAGACCGGTAGCTGGCCTAAGTACCAGATGGAAATTCACTTTCATGAAGCATCAGAAGCCGAGAGACAAGTTGCCAAATCTATCCTCGACACATGCCTGAGATGACAATATGAATTCCAGGGACGCCATACCAATCAGGCCTACTACAAATCAGGTATCATGTCCCCAGAATACCACCTCCAGTTATATAGGTTTCTTAATTTCAAAATGCGCAACTGCAAATTTGTCTACCTTATCTTGAAATCCGTTCTTTATAGATTCAGCGCCTTCGATTTGGCTCAATAGCAGGCCTGCTACGGTAATATAAAATGCTGCCTGCTCTTTAGTTACTACTGCCTCTGGAATAACGATTGCCCCTTCTTTGCTAACATCTGCATAAAGGCACATTTGTCTAATCCTCTCTAGTTTCCCAGACTCGCAGTCTTCTATAAACTCCGTTACCTTATCTACACCCACAATATTATCCATTCTTGCGTTAACTAATGCACCACTACATGCTGCGACGAAATGTTTCTTATTATGTTGGCTTAAAGGATTTTTCCTGCGTGGTTTTATTTCAACGCTTGATTTGCCGTGGATAACCGTATGGTAGAATTGAAATTCTCCAAAACTGATTTTAGAGCATTCCTCAATACATACTATCGAAAGAAAACAAGCCATTGCGTAGCTCGATTTCTGAAACATCATCAATGCGTTTCCCCAAAGGTTTTCTGCATGTTTAATATAGGCTTCCAATTGCTTTATCATTTCTTCTGGACTACCCGTTAATACTGTAAAGCCATCTTTCAGGAAATCACCCATAGCGATAGCATGCTTTTTCATTCTTTCAACTGGCTTCTTCTTTACGATTGTCCTATTTACTAGTTCCTCAATCTCGTCCATCCTTACTCCTGTAAAGGTAGCTACATCGGACATTGTACCCATAAGTGCTATTAGGAGTTCTTTCATTTTTTCTTTGTCCTTAGTCAAGCTCTCATCTACATAAGCTTGTGTTAGAATATTTCTCAAGCCATCTTTTATGTTCCTTATTGATGCAATAATTTGTTTTGCTTCTTCCATTCCGTTACTCCAACGACATTTTCTACATTCTAGAAACTTGAGCAATTATATTCAACATGAAACACACACATGGAAGAGGAATTCCAGGGACACCATACCAATCAGGCCTACTACAGCTCAGGTATTATTTCCCCAGAATACGTCCTCATAATAACTCAGTCAGTACAAGCCCTTCTATTATGGCGGCTGATTTGGTAATCTTTAAATTGTTCCTTATTTTTCAGCCAATAGGTGGTAAGTTATAGAGCATCGCGCTGTGCCGTGACAATATGCGAAGAACACGACGAATATGGGTAGGGACAGGGCTTTAACGGGAGCAGCAGGTGAGCACTATATAGCCTTTAGGCTTGCTGCGATGGGATATGCCGTTGGGTTGACAACTAGGGGCACAAGGGCTGTGGATATGGTTGTTGCTAATCCGGATAATGGCAAGTCTATCACCATAAATACCAAGACAATGCAGAAGGCATTTCAACAGAGCGGGACTGATTGTTGGTGGAAATGGCGTATGGGCGTCAAGGCATATGAAAAGCCCATTCACGAGGATTATTTTTATACACTCGTAGACCTGAAGGACGACCCCACAAAAACACCGGATGTATTTGTAGTGCCATCTAAGGAGTTAGAGCATCTCTTAGAGCCACATCCAGAAGGAATAGATCCAGCAAGCGGCAAGCTTACAGATGTTTGGTGTGTCATTTACAACAAGGATGCGCCAACCTATAGGGACAAATGGGATACTATTAGAGCGGCGCTAGCGTAAATGACAGCGTTTAGCCCAATTTAGGAATTCCACGGACATCATACCAATCAGGCCTGCCGCAGGTCAGGTATTATGTCCTCAGGATACCAAGTAGAATAAACAGTTACGGAGGTAAAAGTAAATGCTGAAAATACGTCCAATGTCACTATTCTCCACAAAGCAGGAATTCCTTAACTATGTCGATATTTATAATAGCAATTACAGGGTGCATTCAGATAGTAAAGACAATTACTTAAACCTAATGAAAATGTACGCTGAAGCAGAGGATTATCATACACTACTGCGAAATAGTAATTACATTTCCCTAGCATACCAAACTCTTAAAGATTGGAATATGGACCAGAGAGGAGCCAAGCTCGTAGGCTTATCTGCCTTTAGAAATTCAATATTATCTTATCTTGAGCCGCTAGCTCGCTTGAAAGAATATCGTCTGGAACTTCTGAACACGTCGGAACTAGGGAAGGTACTACTGGAGTTAAAGAGTTTATTCGTTAATCTAAAAGTAATGCAAACACAGGCTAGGATTGTAGGAGCATCAAAGACTCTTCATTTTCTTCTTCCTAATCTTGTTATGCCTATAGACCGGGAAAACATCCTTAGTTTCCTCTACTTGGGTAGCAAGTATTCTGTAAATCCTGAGAGAGAATTTCGGTACTTTACCGAAATATTTGAAGAATATCGACAACTCTGTCATAAACTAGGTCTATCAATAACAGATGTAGACAGACTAGGATGGAATTCCTCTATCCCCAAAATGATAGACAATGCTCTGATAGGCTTTCTTAGCGAACTACTAAAAGGGAACATAGTAATCAAACCTTTTTAGCATCGAATTCCAGGGACACCATACCAATTAGGCCTACCACAGCTCAGGTATCATCTCCCCAGAATAGCAACGCTGATATAGATTGATTCTTATCGAACTGGTATCTATCGCTTCAAATCCTGTTCAAGACTATGCTACACTTATTAATGACCGGCAGGGTCAGGGTCAAGAAACTGAGCCCCGTCTAGGAGAGAGATATGGAAAAGGAGATAATCTTTCTGGTAGAGGAAGCTCCGGAAGGTGGTTATACCGCCAGGGCACTCGGACATAACATCTTTACCGAAGCCGATTCCTTTGCCGCCTTGAAAAGGATGGTGCAGGACGCCACGCAGTGCCATTTTGAGGCTAAAGAGATGCCCCGGCTCATCCGCCTGCACATGGTAAAGGACGAGGTAATCGCCGTATGAAGCTCCCCAGGGACATGGGCGGTGAGGAACTCGCTGCCCTCCTGGGCAGGTACGGCTATAAGATAACTCACCAGACCGGTAGCCATATGCGGCTCACATCCACCTCTAAAGGCTTTGAACATCACATCACCATTCCCAGGCACAAACCTCTCAGAGTCGGCACCCTGAGCAGTATCGTGAATGAGATTGCCGCTTACCTTGAAATAGAGCGTCAAAAACTAGTCGAAGAGCTATTTAGGTGAATAAACCCTCAGGGAAAGATTAGCCACAATTCCAGGGACACCATACCAATCAGGCCTACTACAGCTCAGGTATCATGTCCCAGAATACCATCTCTGAACCTCAGCTGCAAACTCCTGTCGGAAAGGCCCTAATCCTCGAAAGGGGATTGCACTTTTCTGACTATTGTTGTCTCAGCAACATCCTTTGCTATAATTAATAATACTGGCACCCAGCGCAGCTATAAATTGAGGTGCAGTTTCCATGGGCTAAGTGATGAATAGAAAAATGACCTCAGCAGTTCAAGACTGCCAGCGACGGCTATACCTCAGATTACAAGAACCAACTTTCCCTGCCAGAAAAATACTCGTGTATTTATGGCAATCCTGTTCAGGCTTTCGTGCCTCTGGACATTGACCAAACTATTGTTGGAAATGAAGCATGAATGATCAGACCAGCGAGTTGTTAAGGCTAACTCTGAAAGAACGGGATGCTGGGACCGCGGTGCTGGGGCGAGCCTTCACGGAATACGAGTTGCTTCGGTACTATTTCCACGATAAAACGGAGCGGCGTGCAATAGCCGATACGTTCGGCTTCATCGCACTTTCTGTCTGTCTGAAATACGGCAAGGTCTATGCGTCTTCAGAGAAGCTGGAGGGCGTGGCAGCCTGGCTGCCACCGGGGAAGGCACCTTTTGGAGGCTGGCAAATTATACGCTCGGTCCCGCTCTCAATTCTTTTCAGGTTTGGACGCCAGGGGGCAAGCCGAATGTGGGCTTACGGTAGATATGTAGATAACCTGCACCGCAAGCTGGTTCCGTACCCGCACTGGTACCTGCAAATCATCGGAGTGGACCCGGCATATCACGGACAGGGATTTTCCAGCCGGTTGGTGAGGCCAGTACTGGAACGTATCGACCGGGAGCGGATGCCATGCTTCTTGGAGACGAATACTGGGAAGAACGTGACTATCTACCGGCGGTTCGGATTTGAGGTTGTTTCAGAGGATAAGATACCGGGAACGGAAGTGACGAGCTTTGCCATGTTGAGAAAAGTGCAAACCACGTGAAGTTTCACAATTCCAGGGACACCATACCAATCAGGCTTACTACAAGTCAGGTACTATGTCCCCAGAGTACCCGATTACTCCTCATCATTATTGCTTAGCAACAGCAAACTTGATTGAAAGGCAGATAAACTGTGTAACATCCGGAGACGGAGTCATCTTGTGGCTACAATATATCCAGCGATGAGAATTAGAAGACCACCGACAAGCATGAGCGGTGTGGGTTGCTGGGCTAGAAAGAGAAAGCCGAAAACCACGGCGCTTGCAGGCTCCAAATAAGTGAAAACTACCGCCTTCTGAGCCTTTATCATTCCAAGACCTTTAAGGTAGAGTGTAACGGCAAATCCCGTGTTGAAGACACCCAAAACCAGCAGAAGTATCCATGAAGCTAAATCTGGAGAAAAATCAGTGCCTATTACGAAGGGAAGGAGGAAAATTGAAGCTACAGAGTAAGAATAAAATGCTACAACTTGACTTGAGAAGCTGGATAAAGCCCTCTTAGACGTGATGATAAATCCTGCATAGGCGAGGCCGGAAAGGAGCCCAAGAATTACTCCCAAAAGATTCAGGTGACTAATCTGAAGATTCTGCTGATATGAAATAACTACTATTCCTGCCACGGATATGGCTAATGCAAGCAGGGTAGATTTCTCAAGTTTCTCCTTAAGAAATAGGGGGGCAAGTAAAGCTACAAAGATGGGTGCCGTGTAATTTAGTAAGACCGCGTTGGCGATTGCAATGAGTTTCATCGAATGGAAAAGCAGTACCCAACCCAGGGCAAGCAGTAAGCCTAAACTCAGCATAACCCTCCAGGATCTAGCAGCACGTATCGTTTCAGCTTTTCGAGTCAGAAGTACTACAGGCAGGAGGGTAAGGCTAGCAAATAAGACCCTAAAGAAAACGATGGTGTACGCGTCGTAAGGGACCCAGTTTACAATTACACCATTAGAGCCCCAGATGATAGCTGTCGCAGCCACGTAGAAGTATCCTAAGAACTTTGAATTGAAATGTTTCAGCACAATTACACCGGTTTTATGAAGCTGGAAAGAGGCATTCCCCATTATACACTATAAGTTATCGCCGCCTCCTTTGTGCAAAGTTATAAAATTGTAGCCTTAGTCAAGGGATTGCGCCCTTCGGCTGTTGGCATCAGCTCACACCCTAATTGCACCATTTAGCGTTGTGTGCAGTAGGGCGAGTTACCATATCCAGTTTCATAGTCATTATCGTGGGTGCTACAATCTCGATGAAAATAGCGGATTGTTCGGCGCGCCGAAATCAGGAACCTCAGTTTCCGCGAGTGATGTCAACGACCATAGGGGGTTAGGGGATGCCTCACACTATGAGCCTTCAACGTAACCAACGCCGTGGCAAACAGCGGGTCAATGCAGATGAGACCTACCAGCGACTATTCAGTCTCCGCCTCTTCATGAATGCGCAGGCGACCTGGCTCTACAATCCAGAGGTGTCCGCACGGGTCATGGGAACGCAGGGAAATAGTGAACTGCTGAACAAGGCCCAATAAGCCTTTTACTGTCGGATGAGGGTGGCGCAATATGACCAACCCCTCATACTTCTGTGGTGGATAAGCAAAAACATTGGCGAAATCCAGGTCTAATGTGAGCAAACAGCGTCCTTCGTGACTAGCGGCGGCTGCAACGACGTCATCTGAGACCCGCTAAGCTCCTCTTGTGGGACAGTGAGGACATCGTGGCTCCCCTGCACCAAGACCTCCTCAGCTCGGGGATCAATATTTTCATCCAGTTTGAGCCTCATCAGCTCTTTGCCACCTCTACAGGTAGCACCTTTTCGCGTGTCATCTCCGCAGCGTAAGCCAACGCTGCCTGGATATCTTCGCGTGTAAGACTCGGGTAAGCCTGCAAGATATCTTCGACAGAGTCACCATTAGCTATGCAGCTCACAATAATCCATACCATGATCCGTGTCCCCTTGATACAAGGCTTACCATGACAGACTTTCGGGTCTATAGAGATGCGTTCTTTCCAATCGTCCATAATACAAACTTCCTCCGTGATTACCACATTATAGCATAGAAAGGCTAAACCCTATGGGCTCTTCTGGCTATTGCTGTTGTTCATCTTTTATCTTGGTTATTCGTATGACTGCTTAGGGATGCCTCCCACTATCAGCCTTCAACGTAACCAACGCCGTGGCATCCCTCTCAGACGTTGGAACCACAGAAAGATGGCTCGGTGATAATGACATTGAGGGTTACCAGTACGGTGGACCTTTATTCCTGGATACTCAGGTGGGGAGAGAAGGTCGAGGTGCTGGAGCCAGAAGAACTCCGCCAGGAAGTGATAGAAACGGCAAAGGCAATGGTAGATATTTACCAGCAAAAGTAGCAAATTGTGACAACCTGGTTATCCTGTGTGTTATTAAGCGGAATGCCACCTTTTCCCGGATAGGAACAGCCATATCATACGATTAAAGATTGACATTGTGGATACAAGAGCTCTATAATGTTGCAACAATAGAGGTAACATTATGGCCAAAGCCGGCATTAGAAAGCTAAAGAACAATCTCAGGTATTACATGTCTCTCGTCAGAAGTGGTGAACATATCATAGTTACCAATCGCGGTCGTGACGTGGCGCTTATCGTTCCTGTGGAAGGGTCTGACGATTACAGCCGATTGATGGAGATGGTCAAAGAAGGGCTGGCAATTTGGGAAGGTGGTAAACCAATCACACCAGAACCCATAGCAGCCAGTGGTAAACCTGCTTCCACAATCGTTATTGAAGACAGGCGATGATCCTTTACTTAGATACCAGTTCCTTGGTGAAGCTGTATGTTACAGAAGATGGCTCCGACGAAGTAAAGGCTTTGTTCGACAGAGCTAGAGTTGTCGCTACCTCGCAGGCGGCATATGCTGAAGCTTGTGCCGCTTTTGCCAGGAAACACAGGCAAGGCGATTTTACCGATGCGCAGTATCACACCGTGATAACTAATTTGCAGCGGCATTGGGGCGCCTACTTTGCCCTGGATGTCTCATGGCCAGTATCGAAGCTTGCTAGCGAACTTGTTGAACGACACAGCCTCAGGGGATTTGATGCCATTCACCTTGCCTCAGCATCGATTCTCAAGACAAGGCTTGGTTCAACAATAACTTTTTCATCTTCCGACCATAAATTGGAAGATGCTGCTAAATCAGAGTCGCTGGATGTCTCTAGAAGAAAATAGCAGGTTGTGACAACCTAGCTGTCAGAAGTCCATGCTATCATTTTCTAAATATGCAATTGAGAAGGCGGTACAAAACCAACCATGCCAGAAGACACTGGCTTTGCCATTGGAATATAATAGGATTCAAATCAAACAGGAGCAGGAGTTAATATGCCTATTTATTCTGATTCACGGCTGAGTATGTATGAGGACTGTCCCTTCAAATACAAGCTTCGCTACCGAGACAACATCAAGCGGGACATCGAAGGAGTTGAGGGCTTCCTTGGTTCAAGGGTCCATGAGACCTTGAAGAAGTGCTATGACGACCTCAGACTTACCAGGGCAAATAGCTTGAGTGATTTGCTGGCTTACTATAACAAAATCTGGCAGGAAAACTGGAACGACTCAATCATCATCGTGAAGCAGGACCTGACAAAGGAGCACTACAGAGCCCTGGGCGAAAAGCTGATTGAAACTTACTACAGCAGGTATGCTCCGTTCGACCAGGATATAACCATAGGCACTGAGCTCGGTCTTAATTTCCCGCTGGACGATGACAATAGCAAATACAGGATGAGGGGTTACATAGACCGATTGTCACGCACTCAGGACGGTATTTACGAAATCCATGACTATAAGACATCAGCTCATTTGCCGGGTCAGCAGGACGCTGATAATGACCGGCAACTTGGCCTATACCACATTGGAGTCCAAAAGAAATGGCCCGATATCGAGAATATCAGGCTTATCTGGCACTACGTCGCCTTCGATGAGGAACTGGTCTCCTACCGCACCCCCGAAGCTATCTCAAACTTAATTCAAAGCACGAGAGGCTTAATTGATGAGATAGAAGCGGCTGAGGACTTTCCACCAAGGGAATCTGCCTTATGCAACTGGTGTGAGTATCCTGACCTGTGCCCGATGAGGAGGCATCTGTACACGGTGGAGGCGCTGCCAGTAAACGAGTATCTCAAAGAGCCGGGAGTTACGCTGGTTAACAAATACGCGGCTCTTAAGGATGAATCGAAAAGGATAGATGAAGAGATACAAAAAGTGAGAGAGGCAATACTCGAGTATGCCAGGAAGGAAGAGGTTGAGGTCATAAAAGGCAGCGACCGTAAAGCGCGAGTTAAGTTTGAGGATAAGCTAAAGTTCCCCGGGAAGAACGATGCAGCGCGCCAGGAGCTGGATAACACAATAATAGAAGCAGGCAAGTGGGCAGAAGTCTCTCAACTCGATGCTACAAAGCTCACCGATGCTATCGAAAATGGCCTGTGGAGCAAAGACCTGATTGATAAAGTCATGCAGTACGGCAGAATTGAAACAACCGATTCCCTTCGTATATCGAAATTAACCGACGAGGAAAAGTAGGCGAATATACAAGATGATACCCACAAGTCCCTTCCATTTGGCTAGCTCCGCTGAGATTGTTCTTCTTGGCGACGAAACAAAGCTGGACAAACACTCGTAAGAGCAAATTTTGGCAAGCAGCGATAAAATCCGCCAAGCCCGAACAAAGTACCGGCTTGATTAGCCGTGGAAAACCCTGCTTGCTGTAAGTGGTTACCCTCATTTTGAGCATTCAATTTGATCTACTTCGTTGTCCTTCAGTAGCTATTCTAGTTATAATGATCAGGAGCAGCTTGAGGTCTATTGAGCAGTAGCGAAGCTAGTGGGAAGGGGCGTACAATATAATTTAGAGGATAAAGAAATGGCAAAGGCTAAATACCTTGTGGATGAGAAGGGTAGGAAGCAAGCAGTTCTCCTGGATATCAAGGAATATCAGCGGTTCATGCAGCGGCTAGAAGAAATGGAAGATGCCCTCAGTTTAGATGAAGCAGTTCACACCGCTCAAAGTTTCAGGGACTATCGCGAAGTCAGCGCTGAATTAAAGCGAGAATGACGTCTGTGAGGTATGTCGTGCGTATCTATAGGATTAAACACAGACGGGAAGTTTATCGCTGATCTTCCTCCTCTATCTGCTGAACATGCCTAAGGCAATTGGCTGTCACTACATTTTTCAGTGAATTGTTCAGTGCGGTATGTTGCCATCAGAATATGAACTGCATAAAATAGAGCTTTGCGTAGTGATTGACGAGCTGTGACAGTTAAAATCGTAACTGATAGTGTTGCCGATTTACCATCCGATGTGGTTAAAGAGCTAGGAATTACGGTGATTCCCCTACTTGTTCGCTTCGGAGAAAAGGTTTACCGCGATGGCATTGACCTGACTGCTGAACAGTTCTACAAGAAGCTAAAGCAGAGCAAGGTCCTTCCAGGTACCTCAGTACCATCACCCGGAACCTTCGCTGAGGCATATGATAAGCTGGCTGAAGACACGGATGAAATCCTTGCTATCACCCTTAGCTCCAAGCTCAGCGGCACCTATGAGGTAGCGAAACAGAGCGTTGGGCTAATGAAGAAGAAATGCAGGGTAGAAGTGATTGACTCAGAATGGGCCACTATGGCACAGGGATTCATAGTTATGAAGGCAGCTAAAGTAGCTCAGGCTGGTGCCAGCCTTGACGAGGTGATAGCGATAACTCGAAAGACTATTCTCCGTGTGGATTTTCTATGCACCTTTGATACCCTGGAGTATCTCCGGAGAGGTGGTCGTATCGGTAAGGCTCAAACCTTTCTAGGGTCAATACTCAGGGTGAATCCTCTAATTACCCTGAGGGATGGTGTGGTTCAACCAGTAGGCAGAGCACACTTTCGAGCTAGAGCTATAGAGCATTTATATAGCTTCGCTATGAGCTATTCCAGCATCGAGGAAATGGCTGTAGAAGACACTGCTTGCCCCGACGAAGCGGAGATACTAGTTGAGCGACTTAGCGCTAAATTTCCCAAAGAGCGTATCTATCGGTCAAAAATGACCCCAGCAATCGGCACACATACCGGTCCTGGCCTCCTGCTGGTAGCTATACTGGGAGATAAGAAGTAGCTACGCAATCGAATGGATGGAACATCAATTTCCCTTTTACGGAGAGCATTTTCTCATTTTGATATTATACCTATCTGCCCGGAATTGAAGAGATTAAGATTGAAACCTGATTCCGAGGAAAGTTGAGTATGGATGAACCTATTGATACAAATCAGGCAGTCAATTTAATTCGCTACGAGCTAGCTATCACGGCAGAGCAGGCGAGACTTGGAATTAAAAAGATATTGTCAAGGCGTGGTAAAAGACTGGAGGTGAGTATCCCGGCTGGAGTAATAGCAGGCAGCACAATAAAATTAACTAACGCTCTCCAGTTAACCGATGGTCAGCCTGGAGATATTCTAATTCAAATCAAGGTCAAAGATGAGAAAGTGGCAGCCAGGGTCATTGAAGTCAATGACGGTAATTTTGAACAGGAGGTCTTAAGATGCCAGACGCCCGTCGTAGTAGATTTCTGGGCACCATGGTGTGGCCCGTGTCGAATGATTGCTCCGATAACTGCAAAGCTAGCAGAGGAGTATCAAGATCGGGTCAAATTCTGTAAACTGAATGTAGATGAGAATCCTCTGACGGCAGCGAAATACCAGGTTATGAGTATACCGCTGTTGCTATTTTTCAAAGACGGCAAGGTAATTGAACAAATTATTGGCGCAGTTTCCGAGTCTGCGGTTCGATCAAAAATAGAAGCAGTACTTTGATATTAGCAAGCTCTTCGGGAGACAAACATTGCATCGATAGACGCGGAAGTTCCAGGCTACTCTCTTGCAGTGGTATAATAAGTTTGACACCCGAATCAAGGTAACTTACCGAGCATATACCAATAGGGACCAGGCACGTTATGAAATTGCTCAGTATTTCAACGTAGAGATGGCCATAATAGAATCCACAATTAGATTAGGGTCGCGGTTTGTGGCGAGATTTTATGAAGGAATATAGAACGACGGAGCACATGGGAGGAACTCAGCATGCCTGAATGGATGAAAATAGTTGATGAACTTGGCCCTGAGAAAATTTTCCATGTTTATGACCCTGCTGTTGGGATGAAAGCCGTTGTTGTTGTTGACACTGCATCACTAGCTGGGTCAGCGGGCGGCACCCGCATGCTTCCAGATATAACTACGGAAGAAATATTCTGGCTTGCCAGGACGATGACATACAAGTTCGCCATCCTTGATATCCCAATAGGTGGTGCCAAGGCAGGTATATGGGCTGAGCCTATCACGAGTGGCGCGCCACGAGAAGCTATTCTGAGAGCCTTTGGGAATGCGGTGAAGCCATTGCTTACAGCAGGAGTAACCTTAGGAGCCGACATGGGCACTGATGCCAGAGATGTAGCTACCATCTATGAAGGGGCTGGCGTCCCCTCGGGAAGCACGGGTCTGGCGCGGCAAGAAAAGGATGGGGAACCCCTTGAGGATCATGCCACAGGCTATGGGGTTGTTGTAGCTGCTGAGGCAGCTTGTGACTTTGCTGGTATGAAGCTTAAGGGGGCTACTGTAGCCATTGAGGGCTTTGGCAAGGTGGGTGGTGGCGTGGCACGCTATATGACTGAGGCAGGCGCTAAGGTAGTGGCAATATCAACCATACATGGGACAGCGTATAACGGGGAGGGGCTTGACATTAAAAAGCTTCTGGAGGCACGTAAGAAATCCGGGGATAAGGCTGTAGAGGAATATGAAAATGCCCAACACATTGATAGGGAAGCAGTATATTTCCTTCCCGTTGATATTCTTGTCCCCGGGGCACGCCCTTACGTGATCGACAAGAATAACGCCAGTCAGGTTCAGGCTAAGGTCATCTCCAGCATCGCCAACATACCCATCACTGATGAGGCACAAGAGATGCTGTTTAAGCGAGGAATATATTCAGTCCCTGATTTTATTTCCAATGCTGGTGGGGTTGTGCTTGGGGTGGTTGATGTCCTCGGAGGCACAGCTGACAATGTCTTCAAGGCCTTGAGGGAACTCCTCGGCCCGCTAACCCACAACATACTTGCTGACGCCCGTGAGGAAGGAATCAACCCCCGGAGTCTAGCCGTAAGAAGAACCACCCAAAAGGTGCTAAAGGCACGAACGCAAAAGGAGCCAGCACCATCCTGGGAGGAGTTGCTCAAACTTGGTAGACAGCGCCTCAAGATGTGAGTAAGAATTTATAGAAAAGGAGGTAGACATAGCAACAGCGATAAAGGATGAGCTCTGTAGCCTGAGGGAAAAAGTTTCTCGCTTTGCCCAGCAGAACATTGCTCATCGTAGTGACCTTCATACAAGCAGTGAGTTTCCTTATGACATCTGGCATAAGATGTCTCAGGAAAAGCTTCTGGGAGTTGGAATTCCACAAGAATATGGAGGGATGGGAGGCAACTATCTTTCCATAGCGGTGGCTGGAGAAGCAATGGTACGGCGAGGACACAATATGGGACTTGCTCTGTCGTGGCTAATGCATGAGTTTATTTCCCGTTTTGTGATACTGAAGTTTGGAGACTCACGGCAGAAAAACAAATATTTACCCAAGTTCGCAAACGGCCAGCTCATAGCTTCTTTTGCCATTTCAGAACCGGAAAGAGGGGCTCATCCTAAATATTTGAAAACAGTTGCTCATGAAGAGGGTAATAGTCATGTGTTGAGCGGGGAGAAATACTACCTGACAAATGGGCCTATTGCAGACCTGTTTCTTGTTGCTGCCATTACCGGTGTGAAGGGCAGCAGAAAACAGTTTACGGTATTCATCGTCCCAAAAGGGACTGCGGGATTGTCACTAACCGAACCCATGAAGCTGAGTTTCTTGCGTCCGTCTCCTCATGGAGGGATAGTACTGAGGGATTGCGCCGTTCCTTCGGCAAACATTCTGGGAAAGAAAGGCTCAGCATATGCTGATATAATAGTCCCATTTGGGGAGTTAGAAAGCATCTTATCAATGGGACCTGTTGTTGGTGGAATGGAAGAAGAGCTTGAACTGCTGGTTAATGCTATTCGAGAACAGCGTATCAGGGCTGATGATGAGTTAAAAAATGGTCTTGGCGAATTAAAATCCCTGGCTGATACCCTTGATATCATGGCTTACGAGGCAGCAAATATGCTGGATAGTGATACCACTCATCCTGAATTACACTCTGTGCCACTTTGTTTTAGAAACATGGCAATGAGGTTTCAGTCACAGCTTGATGTTATAATGTCCCAGGCGAGTATAAAGTCCGATGTGGAGCTCAGCCTCCTGGCAAATGACCTGAATTACCTCGTCAATATGGGAAAGAACACAGTGGTAATCAAACAGCGAAAGCTTGGAGAGAGTCTGTTGCCAGAGAAGGCATACAACGATGAAAGTGCTTAACGACCAAGTATTTAGTTCTGTAAAGAGTATCCAGCAGGGGTTTAAGGATGTGGAATATATTTGCAGCAAGCACATCGCAACCACATTATATGTGGCATACAACCTGGAAAAGCCAGTTCTTGTGGAGGGGCCGGCTGGAGTAGGTAAAACAGACCTGGCGCAGAGGGCAGCGGCAGTTTTACATCTTCCTTTAATACGCCTGCAATGCTATGAAGGATTAGACGAGTCGAAAGCTATCTATGAATGGAAGTATGGGAAACAACTTCTGTACACCCAGATATTGAAGGATAAATTGAATGACATCGTAAAGGGGACAAATAGTCTGGCAGAGTCCATCAAGGCACTCCACAAATATGATGACATCTTTTTCTCGTATGAGTTCCTCGAGCCAAGGCCACTATTAATGGCACTGCAGCAAAGTGGCGGCGCTGTGCTTTTGATTGATGAAGTTGATAAAGCGGATGAAGAGTTTGAGGCATTTCTGCTCGAAGCGCTGTCGGATTTTCAGGTATCGATACCGGAGATTGGGACCATTCAGGCAGAACACAAGCCATTTGTATTCTTGACGAGCAATAATACCAAGGAACTCAGTGATGCATTGAAACGTCGTTGTTTACATCTTTTCATACCTTTTCCGAATGCCAAAATGGAACGTGAGATCATTCAAATCCGAGTCCCTGAGGTTTCTGAAAGGCTAAGAAGGCAGTTAGTTGCTTTTATCCAGCAGGTACGGAAACTGGATATCAAGAAGATGCCGTCAATCAGCGAGACAATCGATTGGGCCAGGGTTCTCCTTGTTCTCAATGCGGAAAAACTCGACGTGGAAACAGTCAAGGAAACCCTTCACGTCTTTTTGAAGTTTCAAGAGGATATTGGGGTGGTAAAAGAGCATCTACCTGAAATGACAAGCAATGCTGTGAAAGAGGGTGGTGAATGAAGGATGGAGCAAGTCCTTCATGATTTTATTTCCTCTCTGCGAAGTTTTGGTGTCAGGATATCGACATCTGAAAGCATGGATGCGTTTCGTGCTGCCGAGCTTGTAGGTTATGAAGACCGCGAAATCCTGAAGACTTCCCTATCAGCAACGTTAGCAAAAACTGCCGTGGAAGAGGAAAAATTCAATGAATGTTTCGCTCTTTTTTTCTCGTTTAACAGCTTCCCTGACGATGAGACAGAACACACTCTGAGGGCAGATAGCCAGCATCCAGTATCCCCGCTAACCAGGATGTTTATTTCACAGGACCATGCCGAGCTCATGGCTTCTTTGATGGAAGCTGTGGAGGAGGCGCAGACCAATGAGATAAAGTTCTTTACTCAGAAAGGTTTGTACACCCACAGGATACTAAGCCATATGGGAATAGATGGTTTAGACAGTGACATCAGGCTGTTCAGGCAAGAGAATACCCCCGGTTCAATTCAACAGGCAGTTCAGTTACAGGAGGCGAGAGACCGTTTATTTGAGAATGTGAGGGATTTTGTGGAACGAGAACATGACCTTTATGCCAGGGCACCCACCGAGGATATGATGGAGAGATACCTTAAGAATGCCAAACTTGGTGAATTGGAAAAGAGTGACTACGATAGGATGTATGTAATCGTTCGGAAGATGGCAAAGCGCCTCAGTGATATTTATTCACGAAGAATGAGGAGCTTCAGAAGAGGTCATCTTGATGCCAGGAAGACACTGAGGAAGAACATGGCATACGAAGGAATTCCTTTTGATATCAAATGGAAAAAGAAGAAAATTGACCGTCCTGATGTCATTGTTATCTGTGATGTCAGTCGCTCCGTGGCAACCGCAGTACGGTTCTTTTTGCTCTTAGTTTATAGTTTGAACAAGGCGGTCATCAAGATAAGGAGTTTCATTTTCTGCTCTAACATCATAGAGGCAAGCTCTGTCTTTGATGACTATCCGGTACAAGAGGCTGTTGCCAAACTGCAGACCGGAACAGGTTTGGGTATCGAGTTAGGTTCCACTGATTACGGGAGAGCATTCCTTGACTTCAGAAAAAACTGGCTTGATGCTGTCACCAGAAAAACATCGGTCATCATCCTTGGAGACGCACGGAACAATTATGGTGATCCCCAGACTGCGACTCTCAGCTTGATTCGAAAGAGAAGTAAAAGGGTCATCTGGCTTAATCCGGAGAGCCGAGCATTCTGGGGGACGGGCGACTCAGAGATGAAGAAATACCTTCCCTACTGTAACATTGCCAGGGAATGTAACACCCTTAGCCAGCTGGAGAGAGCTATCGATTCCCTGTTGTAAATTTGCGGTATAGTTACTGCGAAGCGATGTGGTAGATGTCCGCGCGATGAGTCAACAAAAGGCAGATTGTTTAACTATGTGTGATGGGGGATTCCTGGGGCTGGAGTTCCTTGCTAGTATGAGTCACGACTCTCGATTTTATAAGCATTATCGTGGTGCTATAATCTCGATGAAGATAGCGGATTAAGGGAGTAGATTGCCCGGAAAAATTATCAAAATTGAAACGCATCCCTCCAAATGCGTGGGATGCTTGCTGTGTCAGTTAATATGCTCGTTCAGTTATGAAAAAATGTTCAACCCATCCAAATCCAGGATAGCGATTGAGCGTGGTAATGACGGTTTCAAAATTAGCTTTACCGATGAATGTACCCTCTGCGGTCGTTGTGTCCAATTCTGCGTTTATAATGCTTTAGAAGCTAAGAGGTAACTGAATGGAAATTGGTGGCTACGCAGGCAATATTCTTTATGTCGACTTGACCAAAAATGAGGTCAAAAAGGAGCCGGTTGCTCCAGAGCTAGCAAAGGCTTTCATCGGAGGACTTGGATTCAGCGTGAAGCTCGCCTACGAACACATAAAACCGGGGATAGAGCCACTCTCCCCCGAAAATACCATTATAATCGGCGCCGGTCCACTTGTCGGGACGATAGCACCAGGGTCATCAAGAATATATGCAGCAGCAAAACTTCCGATAAACAACGCAATCGGGTGGGCAGGCGGTGGGGGGATGACTTTTGGTGCCATGCTGAAGAATGCTGGCTATGATAATGTGGTTATAAAAGGTCGTGCCAGCAGACCTGTTTACCTCAAGATATTTGATGACGATGTCGAGATTTGTGATGCTGGAGATCTCTGGGGGAAGGGTGTCGAAGAAACTTCCGAGCAATTATGGACTAAATTTAGCTGGCCGACGGGTATAATCACCATCGGTCAAGCAGGCGAGAATTCGGTCAAGTTCGCCATGTCCTTTGTGGACAATGCATCAACACTTGGCAGAGGCGGGTTCGGTGCGGTGATGGGGTCAAAAAACCTGAAGGCGCTTATCGTAAAGGGCACAAAGGGAGTAAGAGTTTCACATCCCAGGAAGTTTATGAAACTTGTTGATGGCTTATTCCAGCGGGTAAAGGGATGGGAACGCCTCGATGAATGGCATGAATTTGGGTTCTGGCTGGGTCTGCCTGTTGTGCCCAAAGAAATGTTCTACGAACTCAATAAGGACAGATTGAGCTGCATCTCCTGCCCCATAGGTGATAAAGATGTGGTGGAAATCAAAAAGGGGAAATTCAAGGGCTTAACAAAAGTGACCACCACTGCCATCAACTCAGTTACACCTGTATTGTTCGGTCTGTCCGTTGAAGACTCTATCAAATGCACTGGTACCCTAGATGATTATGGAATGGACATGTTCGAGTTCTTTTCGGTTGTTAGCTTCGTCAACGAGCTATACGATCACGGAATGATAACCGCTGAACATATGGAATCGAAAATTCCCCTCGATTTAGAATCCCTTGAAAAATGGGCGGGAAAGATAGCGAACAGGGAAGGCTTTGGAGATATCTTAGCAGAGGGGTTACCGGGAATTATCGACAAATTTGGCAGAGAGTCACAGAGATTTGCTCCTCCGATGTCAAAAGGACTAAGCGTGTATTCAGGTCCCACGGGTCCATTGATCTGGGATAGATTTGGCACGATGGAACTCACCCAACTGGTGAATCCGAGGGGTGCACATGTTGCCGCCGGTGGCTCACCAACCTACTATGCCGTAAGACCCCTGGAGAAATTCCCGACACATCTCGACAGGATGGGAGTTCCTGAGAGCGCCGCCAAAAGAATTTTGCCGCAGCCTCGCGAGTGGCAATGGGGTTTGAAATTTGGGTTGGTCTCTCCGGAGGACAAAGCAGGCCTGAACGTGGGGAGACTGACGAGATATTCGGAGGACTGGCTCAGCGTTTTAGGTTCTTTAGGTGTATGCGCCAGAGCACAGATTAACCGGTTTTATTACGCCAATTTACTGGCGGAGCTCTATTCAGCAGCGACGGGTATCCAGATTGGTAGAGAAGAACTCATGAAGGCTGGTGAAAGAGTCTGGAATTTGCTGAAGGCAGCTAACGTAAGGGAAGGATTTACCAGAAAGGATGATAGCTTTTCCCAAAGATGGCTGGAGGAAAAGTCGCAGTTTATAGAGTATACTGGAAAAGTAAAGATTAGCTCGGAGATAGCTGACAAGTTTCTCGACGATTATTATGAAGAAAGGGGTTGGGATGTGGAAAGAGGCATACCAACCAGGGAGAAGCTGTTAGAACTGGGATTAGAAGACGCCGCTGAAGAGATAGCGAGGGCTGTACTTTGAATTACGTCGAAATCGCCGACATAAGTTTTTTCATTGAGGGCGGAAACGGTGCCCGATACATTTAGTTAAAATTAATTTATCAGGAGGTTCTACACGATGAGTGAATTGAATTTGCGAGAAGCAGACAAACTGGAAGTTACAGTCTTGGTAGACAATTACACTGATGCACTGTTACTCCAGGGCACAGACGTCGTCAAGCGGCCACTGATTCCTCCTCCCAAGATGCTTCTAGCAGAACATGGATTATCATATCTGTTCAAAGTCTACGCCGGCACAGAGGAACAGCTAGTGCTATTCGATGCGGCTGTATCAACGACTTGTTTCTTTCACAATGCAGACCTTTTGCAGGTAGACTTGAGCAAAGTCGAGTCTGTAGCTCTGAGCCACGGTCATTTCGACCATTTTGGAGCTCTGGTAGAATTTCTAAACAGGGCTACAAAGGGAATACCCCTTGTTCTCCATCCGGACGCTTTTCTTCAGCGCCGTATCAATATCCCCGGTGTCGGACATGCAGATTTCCCTACATTGGATGAAACAGCGTTAAAGAAGACGGGAACAGCGCTTCATAAAGTCAAGGAGGCTTCTACACTGGCCTCTGACCTCATCCTGGTCTTAGGGGAAGTGGAGCGAGTAACCGATTTCGAGAAGGGCTTTCCTTGGGTTGAAGCGAAAATAGATGACAAGTGGGTGATGGACCCTTTTCGTGATGACCAGGGGCTAGCGGTCAAGATGAAGGATAAAGGACTGGTAGTCATTGGTGGATGTTCTCACGCCGGCATCATCAATACGGTCAAACATGCCCAGAAAGTTGCACAAGCGGACAAGGTTCATGCAGTGCTGGGTGGATTTCACCTCACAGGGCCGATTTTTGAGCCAATCATCGGGCCAACCATTGAAGAGATGAAGAAGATAGGACCAGATTTCGTTGCGCCCATGCATTGCACCGGGTGGAAAGCTATCACTCAATTTGCCGAGCAGATGCCGGAGCAGTTCATCCTTAATACCGTAGGCACAACCTATATCTTCCAATAATCCTGATAACCTATCCAAGTAATCAAGCGCGAATTGTGCTCTTGGAAATGATTATGTCTCTAACAAAATTCATCAAGGATGTACAGAAGAGGCGTGAAGCAATTCCAACTCCTGGTGCCATAATCTACAATGAGACTGCAGCAAAGGCTCTTCGAAAGCCTGAAACAAAAATAGCTAATGACGTAATTGAAAAGATGGGAAGTGGGACTAAAGATATTTTAGACCAAACAGAATTCAAAGATAGTTATCACATGGAGCTAACAGACGTTTGGATGAAGATTACACTCAAGAAACACAAGTGAACAAGTCTGCCCCTTCTCAACTGCTTCGCTGCTCGTCTTGTTCACCCTGACAACAAGAAATCAAGGCCGAACAGCTTGACAGGAACCTCGCTCACCGCTTATACTTATATTGTTTAACAACTAAAAAACTAAAGGCTGGGAACGGGACTAGTATGCCCTCAGCGAAGCTCAGAGAGCCGGGGAAGGTGTGAGCCGGCGCCAGCGCAGGGGTTGAATGGGCCCGGGAGCTGCAAACCGAAGGGGATTCTCCCCAAGTAGGCTTTGACGGAAAGGGTACCGTTACCAAAACCCAGGGTATCGCTTTAGGATACTGAAGCCGTACCTGGATGAGATGGTTGCCTTAAATTAACGGCAATCAATTAGGGTGGCACCGCGAAGGATAAACCTCTCGCCCCTAGGAGCGAGAGGTTTTTTTATTATCGCCATATTGGCGAAGTTAGGAAAAGTTATATGTATTACCCAACATTGGAAGAGGCTAAGAAGCATAAGAAAGAGGGTAATCTATTACCTGTTTACCGTGAGATTGTTGCCGACCTGGAGACACCAGTGTCTGCCTTCCTGAAGATTAATCGTGGTGGCTATTCTTTCCTTCTGGAAAGTGTTGAGGGTGGCCAACAAGTGGCTCGCTATAGCTTCATAGGCACAGAGCCGTACCGCGTGCTAACCATCAGGGGAGAGGATAAGACCGACCCTCTTTCCCTTATCGGTGAGGAACTAAGCAAGTATAAAATAGTGCCAGTTGGCGGCCTTCCCCGGTTCTGCGGCGGAGCTGTGGGCTATCTGGCTTATGAAACGGTGACTCGTCTTGAGAAGTTACCCTCTCCAAGCAGTGACCCTTTGGGATTACCGGAATCGCTATTTATGTTCGTGGATACTATGCTTGTCTTTGACCATGTTACGCATAAGATTAAGGTCTTGAGCTATGTCCATCTTGATGGAGACATAGAAAAGGCCTATCAAAAGGCCGTGGACAGGATTGATGATTTGGTGGAAAGATTGAGCCAGCGAGTCCCGCCAAGCCAGCACATCAAGACTGCCACCCGTCCTGGGAGCAATAACAAGCTTTTCTCAAACTTCTCTAAGGAGGAGTTCGAAGCCAGTGTGCTTAAGATAAAGCAGTATATCACTGCTGGCGAAGCTATTCAGGTAGTCTTGTCCCAACGCCTGGCTCAACCCACCGATGTTGCTCCTTTCGAAATCTATAGAGCCCTACGCACTATCAATCCCTCTCCGTATATGTTCTTTCTTGATTTTACCGACTTTCACATTATCGGGGCTTCCCCCGAGATTCTGGTGCGAGTAGAGGATGGTATGGTAATGACTCGCCCTCTAGCTGGAACCAGGCCACGAGGGAAAAATCTAGCTGAGGATGCCAGGCTCGAGCAAGAACTCCGCAGCAACGAAAAAGAGCGTGCTGAGCACATTATGCTGGTGGACTTGGGACGCAATGATATTGGACGTGTGACCGAGCCTGGGACAGTTGAGGTTAGTGACCTGATGGATGTTGAGCATTACTCCCACGTTATGCACCTGGTTACTCATGTGCAGGGCAGACTGCGGGGTGACATGACGGCACTTGATGCCCTGCGAGCCTGCTTTCCTGCAGGCACAGTATCCGGGGCACCTAAAATCCGGGCTATGGAGATAATCGCTGAGCTCGAGCCACAGAAAAGAGGACCCTATGCCGGGGCTGTGGGCTACTTCTCTTTCTCAGGTAACATGGACATGGCTATAGCCATAAGAACTATGGTGATGACAAAAGGCATCGCCTATACGCAGGCAGGAAGTGGGATTGTCTACGATAGTGTGCCTGAGCGTGAGTATGAGGAAAGTCTGAACAAGGCCCAGGCATTACTCAAAGCTATTACCCAAGCGCAAAGCTCAGAGCTGACCCCTAGGAGGAGTCATGCTGTTGCTGATTGACAACTACGACAGCTTTACCTATAACCTCTTCCAATACTTAAGTGAGCTAGGTGAGAAAGTGGTGGTAGTGCGTAATGATAAGACCACTCTTGAGGAGATTGATAAGATGAAGCCTCAGCGGATAGTTATCTCACCCGGCCCATCTACGCCGCTGAGCGCTGGCATCTCCAACGAGGTCATCAAACATTTCGGCTCTACCTTACCGATACTCGGCGTCTGCCTCGGACATCAGTGTATTGGTTATAGCTATGGTGGCTCATTTGGGCAGGCTAAGGAAATTATGCACGGCAAGTCGTCACAAATATATCATAATAGCCAGGGGGTGCTGGCCGGGCTTCCCAACCCCTTCTCCGCCATTCGCTACCATTCATTGGTAGTGCAGCGTGAGGGGCTCCCCGACTGTCTTGAAATAACGGCGTGGTCGGATGATGACACCATTATGGGTCTACGCCATCGCCAGTACCCGGTAGAGGGCGTCCAGTTTCACCCTGAATCCTTTATGACTGAGGTGGGGAAGGATATATTGAGGAATTTTCTAACGGGAGTAAACCAAAGTGATTAAAGAAGCTATCGGAACATTAGTATCTGGACGTTCGCTAACTATGGAGCAAGCGGCACAGGTCATGGAAGAAATCATGAGCGGTGAAGTCACCCGGGCTCAATTTGGTGCTTTTGTTACCGCGCTCAGGCTCAAGGGGGAAACGGTTGATGAAATCGCCGGGTTGGCTAAGACGATGAGAGCTAAAGCTATTCGCGTGACCATTGCCGAGCCAGTAGTGGATACCTGCGGCACCGGTGGCGATGGTTCAGCTACCTTCAACATCTCCACCGCTGCTGCCTTTGTCGCTGCCGGAGCCGGGCTCAAGGTGGCCAAGCATGGCAACCGTGCTATGAGCAGCCAGTGCGGCAGTGCCGATGTATTAGAAGCCTTAGGAACCAGGATTGACCTCGGTGCCGAACAGGTGCAGAGGTGCCTGCAGGAAGTAGGGATAGGGTTCATGTTCGCCCCGGTATTCCATCCGGCAATGAAATATGCCGCCACTCCCAGGCGTGAAATAGGCATTCGCACCGTGTTTAACATCCTCGGTCCCCTTACTAACCCTGCTGGAGCCAGGGCTCAAGTCCTCGGTGTACCCGATGAGTTGCTAGTGGAGAAACTAGCTCTGGTACTTCAGAGTCTGGGCTGTCAGCGTGCCATGGTGGTCCATGGCGATGACGGCTTAGACGAAATCACGGTCACCGGAAAAACCATGGTCTGCGAACTCAAAGACGGACGCACCACGAGCTATTCCGTTAGCCCTGAGAACTTCGGTTTACCGAGAGCCAGCCTGGATAGCTTGCGAGGCGGTGCCATTGATGAAAATGCTGCCCAGTTGCGCAATATTCTGGCCGGTACCCCTGGTCCTCAGCGAGATGTGGTGGTGATGAATGCTGCCGCCGTGCTACTAACTGGAGACAGGGTGAAAACGCTTCAACAGGGCATAAGTTTGGCTGAAGAGGTAATAGATAGTGGTCATGCTTTGACGAAGCTGGAACGGCTAATCGAGTTCAGCCAGAGCATTACACAGGGAGCATAGAATGATCTTAGACCAGATAGTCGCTGGCAATCTTGAGGAACTTGAATCCAGGAAGTGTAGTCTTCCGTTAAAAGAGCTGCAAACTGTCGCGCTAGAGCAGCCCTCGCCTCTCGATTTTGCTTCGACGCTACACGGCAACCATATTAAGCTCATTGCCGAGGTCAAGAAAGCGTCACCGTCCCGGGGCATTATTCGTTCCGATTTCAACCCCGTAGCGATAGCCCAGACCTACGCGGCTAATGGTGCTGCGGCTATATCGGTATTAACCGAAGCCAGATATTTCCAAGGCAGCCTTAACCACCTGAGGGACATCAGAAGGGCACTGGGGAACAGGCTGCCTCTGCTCAGAAAGGACTTCCTCTGTGACCCCTACCAGGTGTACGAATCTCGAGCTTATGGCGCTGATAGTGTGCTACTTATCGTGGCTATCCTCACACCCGAGAAACTGAAAGAGTTATTGGGGCTAAGTCATGAACTTGGTATGAGCTGTCTGGCAGAGGTACATAATAAAGCTGAGCTTGAGATTGCCCTGAAAAGCGAAGCTAGAATCATCGGAATCAACAATCGGGACCTGACCACTCTTACCGTAGATCTGACTATTACCGAGCGTCTCCGACCACTTATCCCAAAAGACAGAACAGTGGTCAGCGAGAGCGGAATAAAAGACCGCAGCGATATGGGAAAGCTGAAAAAGTGGGGTGTTGACGCCGTTCTCATTGGTGAGTCTCTAATGTCAGCACCCAACATCGCAACCAAGATGAAGGAGTTATTGTGACCAGGGTCAAGATTTGCGGGCTATCTGAGATAGAGCATGCTCTAGTGGCAGGCAAAGCCGGCGCCGATTTCTTAGGGCTGGTTTTCGCTCCCAGCCAGCGTCAGGTCTCTCCCTCAAAAGCACTACCGCTCATGGAAGCGGTTCACGGTCTAAGCCCTCATCCAGCTGTGGTTGGTGTTTTTGTAAATTCTGCAGTTCAGGAGGTTAACCGCATTGCTGACTATTGTCGACTGGATTGGGTGCAGCTCAGTGGTGATGAGACCTGGCACTACTGCCGGGAGATTGAACGGCCAATCATCAAGGTCATTCATGTATCAGCCAGTGGAACAGCTAAGAAAATCCTCGCTGAGCTGGAGATAGGTTACCAGCTACGCTTAAAATATGACTTTATCTGTCTTCTGGATTCGCAGGTCAGGGACACTTATGGCGGAACGGGTGAGGTCTTCGACTGGCAATTAGCCAAGGAGGTATCAGACAGATTTCCAGTGATTATCGCTGGAGGACTCACCCCAGCGAATGTTGGACAACTGGTCAAGGAGGTTCACCCCTGGGGGGTTGATGTCTCCACCGGCGTAGAGACCAGTGGGAAGAAAGATAATGCAAAAATCAGAGACTTCGTTGAGGCGGTAAGGAAAGAGGAGGATATCGATCAATCTTTGGGCATTAGAGTGGTATATTAGATGAAGGGAGGTATGTCATTGCTACCTGACAACAGCGGTTACTTTGGCGACTACGGAGGGCGATTTGTTCCTGAGACTCTGGTGCGCGCCCTGGATGAGTTGGCAGCAGCCTATAAGGAGGCGAAAGCTGACGCCGCCTTCTGGGCTGAGTTCGAGTCACTGTCTCGTGATTATTCAGGACGACCGACACCGCTCTACTTAGCGGAAAGACTAACCAAGCACTGCGGTGGTGCCCGCATCTTTCTTAAACGTGAGGACCTGGCTCATACCGGAGCCCATAAGATTAACAATGCTCTGGGACAAGGTCTCCTTGCCCAGAGAATGGGAAAACATAGAGTCATTGCTGAGACCGGAGCAGGGCAGCATGGGGTAGCTACTGCTGCCGTATGCGCCATGCTGGGACTAGACTGTGTCATCTACATGGGTGAAGAGGATATGCGCCGTCAATCACTTAATGTCTTCCGCATGAAGCTGATGGGCGCTGAGGTAAGGCCGGTTTCTGGAGGTAGCCGAACGCTAAAGGACGCCATCAACGAGGCAATAAGAGACTGGGTGACCAATGTCAGGAATACCCATTACCTTCTGGGCTCAGTAGTCGGTCCCTATCCCTATCCTCCGATGGTGCGTGACTTCCAGTCGGTAATCGGCAGGGAAACCAGAGAGCAGATTATGGCTATATGTTACCGTTTGCCAGACTATATCATCGCCTGCGTCGGTGGTGGAAGTAATGCCATTGGCATCTTTTACCCCTTTCTGGACGATAAGGAGGTTAAGCTTATTGGGGTAGAAGCAGCAGGGAGGGGGATTAATACTGGCAGGCATGCTGCTCCACTAGTTGCCGGAAAAGTAGGAGTGCTCCACGGGGCAAAGTCCTATGTCCTTCAGGACAGCAACGGGCAGATTCGGGAAACGCACAGCGTCTCGGCCGGGCTTGATTACCCCGGTGTTGGTCCTGAGCATAGCTATCTCAAGGATACCGGGCGTGCCATCTATACATCAGTAAACGATGAAGAAGCACTTGATGGTTTTCAACTGCTGTGCCGTACGGAGGGTATTACCCCTGCCTTAGAGCCAGCCCACGCTATATTCTATGCGGCTAAGATAGCAGGCTCGTTAAATAAAGAGCAAATCATCGTAGTTAACCTCTCCGGACGTGGTGATAAGGATATGGATATCGTGGTGGAAGCGCTGGGGGTGAAGCCTTGAGCCGCATAGCTTCCGTTTTTGAGCAACCAACTCACAAAGCTCTTGTACCCTATATCACTGTAGGTTACCCCAGTATTGAGGCTACCTTGAAGGTGGTTCCCCTTCTTGCCTCAAATGGTTGTGATATAGTGGAGCTGGGAATACCTTTCTCTGACCCTCTAGCCGATGGTGCTACTATACAGCGGGCAAGCTTTTGTGCTTTACAGAATGGAGTTACCCCTCAGCTTTGCCTTGAGGTAGCCAAGCAACTCCATCAAGTAGTTGAAATACCCTTAGTATTCATGACCTATTTTAACCCGGTGTTTAGTTATGGTCTCGAAGAATTCTGCAGTGCCTGTACCAGCTCTGGCATCGACGGTTTAATCATCCCTGACTTACCTCCGGAGGAAGGTTCAGCACTGGAGACTATAACCCAAAAGGAAAGCCTTGACCTTATTTACTTCTTGGCTCCGACCAGCACTGAAGAGCGTATCAAATTTGTAGCCGAGAGGTCTCGAGGATTTATCTACTTAGTCTCGGTAACCGGGGTTACCGGGGTCAGGGACAGACTACCAGCAGAGTTGGAGGCATTTGTTGCCAGGGTGAGGGGTATTACCAGTCAGCCGCTCTGCGTTGGCTTTGGCATATCCACCCCAGAGGAGGCAAGGCGAGTAGCCAGGATAGCTGATGGGGTTATTGTCGGTAGCCGCCTGATTCAGCTTATGGAAGCTGAGGATAACTTTATGTCGTCGGTTGGCAATTTCACAAAAGGGTTAAGGCATGCCCTTAATGAGTTGCCCGAGGAGAAGCTATAAAGCTAATCAGGTTAATTAGCAGAGTGGGCTGGGACCCTACTGTCAGGGGAGACTGTAGGCTGGGGCTACCATCGCATCACAGTCTGCAAAGTACGTAAGTCACGTTAGCTTGTTTTGTTGAATCAGCTAGACATTAGTTCGTTTTGTGTAAGCGCACAACATCAAGAAAATCTATGCCAGAACTATGGCAAAAGGGGTGAGCTAGATAGCTTGACGAAAGAATTAGTAGCCACGTAGAATACCGCTTAAATAAGTGGGGTATTCTTCCGACTCAGGAAGTAGTAGTCTACGGAAGGGAAAAAACTGAGGTTACCGGGTGATCTGGTGGTAGCCAGAGTGAGAAAAGAAATTCCAGGTCGCTTTGAACTGTTATTGAAGATGTCTTTGTATGGCTGTGATACCTGGGTAGCAATGAAGGATATTACCGAAACCGGGACGGTTATCCTTGCCAAAAACAGCGACCGGCCCCTTGATGATTGTCAACCTCTGGTCTATCAGCCGAAGAAGACCTGGCCAGAAGGGAACACGCTTAAACTTGAATATAGAGAAATTCCTCAGACAAAAGTTACCTATGCTACTCTTGGCTCAAGTCCTTACTGGTGTTGGGGTTATGAAGAAGGTGTCAATGAATATGGTGTTGCGGCGGGCAATGAGGCAGTTTATACAAAATCCCTTAAGGAACTCAAGGCGGCAGAAAAGAAAGGGGCAAGAGAAGAATTAGGACTTCTGGGAATGGACCTGCTCCGGCTCGGTTTGGAAAGAGGGAAAACAGCTCACGAGGTTCTGAAGGTAATAGCTAATCTTGTCGCCGAATATGGACAGTGGGGTGCGGGATTTCCGGGGATAAACCATTACAAAGGGAGTTATGACAATTCTTTTCTCATTGCGGATGCAAAAGAAGCCTGGATTTTAGAAACTGTCGGCCACCGCTGGATAGCAAGAAAAATAGACTCTGGATATGGTGCTATTTCAAATGGGCTGGGTGTTGGAACCAAATGGGATTTGGCAAGCTCCGATATTATAGACCATGCGCTAGAAAGGGGTTGGTGGCCCACGGCAAGAAAAGAATCATTTAACTTTGCGCAAGCTTACGGTGACCGAAAAGAGAAGTTGCTCAATCTTGCCGGCTGGCGAGCTAAAAAAACTGCTGGGTTACTTGGGAAAAAGAAAGAAATTTCTTTTTCCTCAATGATGCAGATAGCAAAGACACATTTCCCGCCCCTCTGTATGCACAAATTGCCTTCGGGGGCAGGCTCGGTAAGAACAGCCAGTTCGGTCATTGCCATTCTTCCGGACTCCGACGATAAGTTGGTTCAATTCTGGTGGACGCCTGGCCCTCCCTGCCGTGGTATTTATGTTCCTTTCTTTATTGATGGGAATAAGATTCCGGAAATTGTTTCCCGGGCAGGGAAAGCGGGTAAAAGTGTTACCCCGGCGCCAGATGCGAAAAAGGATGAATTTTCTGCTGAGTCCTACTGGTGGCTCCTGCGGAAACTTTTTGACAACGCTAAAAGAAAAAAGGAAACGCGGAAAACTTTTGCCCATATGCAGGAAAGATGGTTAAGTGAAGTTGGGGATATTGAGAAAGAAGCCATTAGCTTGAAAAAAGATGGGAAGAAGGAAGAGTGTGCAGACATCCTGAGTAATTTCACTTCGAGCTGCATAGCTGAGGTTTTGGCTATTATTTAGCCACGGATTTACACCGAAAATTCAACAAGACTCGGAGGCAGCTACATGCCCGTTCAGGCCCCGGGCTCCCTCAGGGTCCGAGGGGCAGAGTTACCTGATCTATATTTTCAAAAATAAGAAGAAAAAGGGTCTGCGCCTTTTTGTGAGAATCTGCGTGCTAAAAAATTTCTGTATTTTCCCGTCTTAATCCGTGGCTGAAAAAGTTTTTGTGTTATTCTGTAGCTAAAATGAAAATTATTATTGCACCGAATGCTTTTAAGGAAACTCTCTCTGCGGTAGAAGTGGCTGACTGTATAGAGCAGGGAATTAGAAAAATTTGGCCAGAAACCACCATAGAAAAATTCCCCCTGGCCGATGGAGGTGATGGAACAGTTAATGCTCTTGTTTCCGCTATGGGTGGAAAGATAATCGTTAGAAAGGTGACCGGTCCGCTCGGCAGGAAAGTGACGGCGGAAAGCGGGTTGCTGGGCAACGAAATGACTGCTGTTGTTGAGATGGCCTCTGCTTCTGGCTTGTGGCTGGTCCCACCGGGAAAACGCAACCCGCTGAGAACTACCACTTATGGAACTGGAGAGTTAATTAAGGCTTGCCTCGATAGAGGAGCCAAAAAAATTATTGTCGGAGTTGGTGGGAGTGCAACTGTGGATGGTGGGGCCGGCATGGCGACCGCTCTGGGGGCAAAACTACTGGATAAGCTTGGCAAGCCTATTGAATTAGGAGGAGAGGGATTAAAGAATTTATTTCGCATTGATTGCAGCCAGCTGGATTCCCGGATAAAGCGCACCAAATTCATCGTTGCCTCGGATGTAGCTAATCCTCTGCTTGGCAAACGGGGAGCCGCCCGGGTATATGCAGCGCAGAAAGGAGCAACCCCGAAGATGGTGGGAGAATTAGAGAAATATTTGACCAATTTTGCCCGAGTTATAGAAGAAGACCTTGGGATTGAGGTAGCTAATGTGCCTGGAGCTGGAGCCGCCGGTGGCCTGGGTGCCGGCCTGGTAGCATTCCTGAATGCTCGGATAAAACAGGGCGTTGACATTGTTATTAAGGCCTGGGGGTTGAAGGAGAAAATGGAAAACGCTGATTTAGTTTTTACTGGCGAAGGGAGTATCGACCGCCAGACTCTTTATGGAAAAGTTCCTTTCGGCGTGGCTAAAATTGCCAAAAAGTATGGGGTGCCGGTGATTGCCATTGCCGGTAACGTGGAAGACGGCGCCTACATGCTTTCGAAATATGGGATTGAGGCAATTTTCAGCACCACTCCCCGGATAATGACTCTTGCCGAGATTCGCAAGAACCCTGGTCAGTTAATTACAAATACAGTTGAACAGATTATGCGCATTTATCGTCTGCGCAAAGAGGGTTGCTGAAAAAAGCATCCCCGAGTGTCGCCTCTCATCCCCGGCTTTCGCAAGGGACTTCTCGGCGGCTAACTTAAGATGCATAGATTCATTTACTTTTTCCCTTTAGAAGCTATATCATTGGTCTGGACTGAGGGAAATTTCGCATAAATTGGAAAATTTCTGAGAAGGATCCACATGTTATAAGAAAAAAGGTATGAATAGACTATGAAGCTGGAGGAATATTACGGAGCCGAAAGTCTTGAATATAAATAAAAGCTTAGAAATAATGGTGAGTGCATGAAGTCAGGCAAGAATACAAAATGTCAGGAGGAGAAAAATGGCTGGTACTGTCAAGTATATGAGTCCAGAGTGGCGTGATGAGGCGGAAAAGCGTCTCAAATCCGAACTTACACCAGAAAAGATGAAGCATATTACAACATCCATGTGCTGCATTTATCAGAATTGCCCTGACGGCAAGCAGCGATACTACTTTGTTAAGACTGAGAATGGTAGCTTGGTTGAAGTTTCGATAGGCGACCAGGAACCCCCCAAAGCCGAATTTATACTCACTGCCGATTACGAGACTTTTGCCAAGCTTACCCGTGGCGAGCTGAGTGGCCGGGCTGCGTTGATGGGAAGAAAACTCACACTTAATGGAAATCTAATAAAAGCTCTAAAGCTGTCGACAGTTGCCGACCGTATGAACAAGGTCCTTTCAGCAATTCCTACGGAGTACTAAAAGTGAATACTATGTTAAACCAAACCAATAAGACTACTGACCCTTACTTCATTGATTTCCCAAAGCGAATTAAGAGTATTCAGGAGATGATGCAGGGACGGGGAATTGACGTCTACCTTGGTTCTCGCCTGCGAACTATATCCTGGACAGTAGATGTTTTCTGTCCATGGCGCAGTTATATAGTCATCCCCAAAAAGGGGCTTCCCACGGTTTTTACCTTTCTTATTGATGCGACCAGGATAGGACATGACTCGTGGCTTGATGAAGAGCATGTCCTGGGATACGGGCCTGTGGGGGGTCAGGATCAGATTACCATACTATCTAATAAAATCCTGGAATATCTCAATAAGGGTAAGGGGAAGGTCGGTATTGAGTCTGGAATGTCAAATTACCTTCCCGAGGGCAACCTTACCCATTATGAATATGACAAGCTTGCAGAAGCTCTTCCTGACGTTGAGTTAGTAAACGCCCACGACATTGTGGATGAGTTATCGATGATCAAGGATAAGGGGACTATGAACCGTTTTCGAGAGGCATCCAGAATTGTCGACATCGGTCATCAAGTTGTATACGAGGCTATTAATGGTGGTGGGTGGAAAGGGATGACCGAAACGGAAATCGCCGGACTGGCCGCTTATGCTATGCGGAAAGCTGGCAGTGAATTCGAATGGAGTTTTACTGCAGGAAACGAGATCGCCTCCGGGTACCGGACAGGATTAGCCCAGGGTGCCTGCACCCCCGCTAGCCGCAAAAAGCTGAAAGCAGGTGAACCCCTTATGGTCGATCTTCACGCCATGTTTAAACTTGGGTTGGGTGATCATACGCATAATTACCTCCTCAGTCCCGCAACTGAGCGGCAGAAGTGGCACGCCCAGAACTTTGTGGCTTTGGTGAAGCTTGTCCTGAAAGCCTATGGCCCCGGGGCCACGCCATCATCACTGGCTGATAAGATGTTGGAATTCGCCGAGGACCATGACTTCATCGAGTTTGTGGTCCCCGGTTGTGAACATGGCATCGGAATGATGGGAGATGAGTGGCGCATCGGCATGAACGATGGCCCCTTTGAGTACTGGACAAACCCTGACCATGTGTATCAAGCCGGTGAGATGGTGATATGCGCGATGCAGTATGCATGTCCCGAAGAAAATATTGGTTTCCGCTACGAAAATCCGATTATAATAACAGATAGAGGCTGTGAGCCTTTATCAAAATTTCCGCTGCGCATTGAAGAAATCTAGGGTTGTCTAAGGTAAGGGACTGAGCCATATCAAAAATCATTGCCTGCCAGGCTCCCCGCTTGAATGCCGGCAGGCAGGAGCTGGCCAGGCCGAGTAACGCTGGGCAGCTTTTGCTGTTTCCTTAAATTCGTTTCCTGTACTTCTTATTCTCGATGCTGCGCAGAGTCTTCTCATCAATGCCAAAGTGGTGAGCTATCTCGTGGCACACTACTTCAGTTATTTTCACGTTGATCTCCTCATTAGAATGACACTGACCTTCTATAGGCTTCCGAAAGATGCTTATTTTGTCGGGCGGAACCAGCCCGTATCCTCTGCCACGCTTAGTTTGGGGCACGCCCTGGTAAAGCCCCAATAATTGGCTGCGATGGCTGAGTTTCACTTCCTTAAGCTGTCCTGAAGTTGGCCAGTCCTCCACAACAATATCAACATTTTCAAGCTTATTGCGAAACTCAAGAGGCAGATTATCAATGGCTTCCACCACGAGAGTCTCAAATTTCTCTCTGTCCATATCACGGTTGCTAGACTATCCAGCTTCCATTATTTTAGCCCAATTTCCTGGGACTGTCTTCTTGTCCTTGATATACTCAGGACACAATTCATCGTATTGTTTACTCCGGAATAGCCCACTGCTCTAATTACTTTTCAGGACCGCACGATTTGAACTTACCCAGCAGTCAGAACGCCAGACATGGCTTAGGATTCTACTTTTCCTTGCTCAGCATGGCCCTCGTAACCGGCAGGACAATTCCCACTACGACCGCTAAAGTGAATGATAACCCCCAGTAGAAAGTGCCCTGTCCATGCATGATCAGGTTCCAAAGATAAACCACAATTATATTAACCACGAGGACTACAGCAAACGTGATTACAAAGCCAATAAGCAACTTTTTAATATTCATTTTTCCCCCTTCTTCTTTGGAACATTCCAACAAGTCCATAGTATCATATTACTGGGGTTCAAGGGTTTTGCTTATCTTTTAGCTTAGCAGTGCTTTTCTTTCCAAAGTTGTAGTCACATTCCACACGGACAGAGATACACCAGTGCAACTACCTTGACAACCCAACTTAGCATACCGGTGGCATAGGGATATTATCTTTGGCTTCCTATTACCCAACCTAGCGAGATGTCCGCTATTCGTCAGGCAAAGGTGCGTTGCTAACTCTATTTGAGTGGTCTTCGATTCTTTCCTTGCTCTGCAGACACGAAAGCTAACTATATTCTTTTTGGCCATAAAACGAATAATAAGGCAAAATTTTCCTCAAGAATGTTCCCAAAAAGCACTTCTCTGCTATACTTAGGTCTAAAATAACGAGGCATATCATGACAAAGCAAAAATTTAAGGGGTGCCAATATCCAATAATAACAAGATAAAAGGAGGAAAGATAAATGGCAGAAGTGAAAAACTTGCTAATTGAAGTCAATAGTGGAGCGGATAAACCCTACAACCAGTATGCCGCCTATGTTGCCGCATTAGTGGCAAAGCAAATACTCAAAATCCCGACCGTCACCATATTCTACGGCCCCCAAGGTATTGGTATGGTAAAGAAAGGGGAATTGGCTAAACTCGCTATCACAGGCTCGGTCAAAGAGCTAATCGCTGGTCAGCTGGAAGGAGTTTCTGCTTCTGACCTACCAGATAACCTGGCACTAATGGCTCGTTTTGTGAAAGACAAACTCGGCGTTATTATTGCCTCATGTGGAACATTCCATGTCATTGATGGCTTTGCCAAAGCAATAGATGATACGTCGAACATTGAGGACTTTATCATCCCGATTACACTTTCACAGGTTGCTGAAGGATTGCAGACCGTTGATATGATGCTTCACTACTAGGACTTTGTGGATCCGTAAAGCGAATTGGATAGTCGGATATTAGTCCTCCCATCCGCTGAAACAAAACATCGGTTTGTTAAGTCCCCAAACTGATTTCAATGAGTCAAGGCTGGAGTCCTCAGCGAACTCGCCAGGGCGAAGACCATATGCCGGACTCCGTACCCGAGAGAGCCAGGCAAAATCCAGTACCTGGCCTCGTTAGTAGTGTCCATCGCAAGAAGCGGAAATTCAAGATTCACTATCCTTTTTGAGTATATAGTCCCGGGCAATTTTGAGAGCTGCCTCAGCCACCTCTGGTTCGATATATTTAGTCAGATCATTCGGGGTGTGATACACCAATCCTTCACTGAACTTACTGATATCGAAGCTGATGGCGGCCATATTGGTAGCCTCGACCCCAATTTTGCCGAATTCAGCAGCATCTGTGCTCCCGGCGCCAAAAGGCATGCTGGAAATCCTGGCAACGTAGCCCAATGATTTTGCAACATCGACGCACTCCTGTGCCATCTCGTGGGAAAGTTCCACAGAATTATTCAGATCACGGTGGGAAAAATTGAGGTCTTTGACTTTGTAAAGTGTATCGATGTTCAAGACGTAAGTCTTCGTATGGAGTAATTCTGGCCTATGCTTTTTGCAAAAAGCGCGTGCTCCGCGGAGCCCGGCTTCTTCAGCATCGAAAGATGCCATCATCAGCCGAGTATGCCGCAAAGGGTTTGTACCTGCTTGCTTAGCATCGTAGAAAAGCTTTGCGGTCTCGTTGCTAATTGCTACGGCAATCATGTTATCGCCTGCAGCCGGAGATACCTCGCGGGTGGTAAAGAACGCCAGGGGAAGGACAAAAATAGTACCCACCAACAGCACCAGCGGTAGCCAGGGATGTACCCATCCAGGAACAGAACCAAGAAATATTACCAACGCGGTTTCTATCAAAGAAATAAGGAAACCAAGCAGTAGAAACACTATACCTGCAGTCATAAATTTAGAATAGTATCTTGGGGCATGGGCAATAAGTTGAAACACGTAGGCGGCGTCATGATGTCCGCTGACGATGATTTGCTGCCTCACCTCGCCTTCTGGCTCAATGGAGCCGAAAACGTTGTAGCCGGTAGCTTTGGGAAAGAGTGGGTCGAATGTTTCCCAATAGCGCACAAATTGGCAGTAGAATACAAGTATTCCTAATGAGTAACCGATGAGCGCAGGCAAGGGGAACTGGAGATATAATAGAATGGAGCAAATAATATAAAGAACTACCAGTGCGGGGATATATTTCAGAAAGCTCTTCGGGTGGACGGTGAAATCTTCAATTCGCACGGAGTCCGCGTCACAGTTTCTGGTGAATTCCTCTTTTACCCGTTTGGCAGCATTCCGGCAAGCCTCTGTACCTGCCAGACGGTTAGCATATTTTTCTACGACTTCGTTAGTAAAATCGAAGACACGCTGCACATGACTTTCATTTATGTCCAGGATAGAGTTTGCCATATCAGGATAGCATGCGCATATTAAGGCTCTGTTCAGCAGGTGTCAAGGCGTTTAACAAACCGAAAACCAGCCGCTGCGGCTATTATCCTTCAGGGATTTTTGGATAGCTTGAACAAAGATTGTTAGTCCTTTCTATGTGAAGGAGCTACTTTTTTGTCAAAAGCTTATCCAGTGTTACAAAGAGCTCTATGTCTTTCCGCTTGAACCTGCGGTCACCTCTTGGCCCGAGGCGATAGGCATGAAGCAGCCTTTTATTTGCCCACTGTCTTATTGTGTTGGGATGAACACGCAATAGCTTGGCTGCTTCACCAGTGGTCAGCATCTCTGAATCCATCGACTCCAGTTTCATCTTTACTTTCATCTTAGAAGGCCTAGATTTAATGCCCATAAAGTGGCTGTTAAGATTTCATTAAAAATGGGGTGGCCTTCGCTGGGAGGATTTGTTTGCTGGTTTTGTAGCCTCCACGGATTAACCACCAAACTCTTGAAAAGCAACCAGTCTGCAGGTCACCTCAAGCGTCTGAGAGGGTAGAGTTCACTGTTGGCACAGCACCTATAGCTACAGGAGCAGCGCTGATTAATACTGTGGCAAAGGTGGTGGTTTGTGCTCCACTACAAGCTCTTTAAACGCCTTAGTCCGTAATTTCTCCAGGCATGACCTCAGTTGCTGGCAATCTTCTTCAGATAGCGAAGATATCATCCTGTAGATGGACTTTCTCCTGGTTGACTTATCGTAGGCTTGCCGTCCCTTCTCCGTTATGCTCACCCGCACCATGTTCTTTCTGTCCAGATCTTGGGTCTTTCTCAGCAGCCCCCTCTTTTCCATCCTGTTCAAAAGCGCGGAAACTGAGTGGGGCTCTCTAAATATCCGCCGGGAAATCTCGGAAGGCGTTGCCCTTTCACCAATGGCCTGGATGACCACCAAAACCCCAACCTCTATAACTGAGATATCGAATTGATCAAGTTCTTTCTGTCTCGCCCTGAGTACCGCATCCGTAGTCTGGTGTAGCAGTACCCAGAGGTTGTAATCTCCGTCCACAGATAACCGATTTTTCATAGTCCCTCCATATTTCGTAATTGGCTAAAGTTGCCACTGAGCTGGTCCCGTAACTTCCACGGGTTAATCACTAAACTCCTGAAGGGCAACCAGCCTGTCAAACCAGTCATGATACCACAGTCTCTGAAGAGGAATCAATATGGAGTTGCCAGACCTCACCCGTCCTTACCTAGGGTGGCTGCAAAAAACTAATGGGGGTATTGACAGAGTAAGAAGTAAGGCATAATATGCTCAAAGTAGAAGTGCACGACTAGCTAATACGAGATGCATAGATGCTATGATTATAACTACTGTTGGTTACCTCCTTCTCATCTCCTTCTCATCTCCTAGCTGGTGGGGGTGCGGTTTGTGCTGTGCCAGCAGCGTTTCGCCAACTCAGTCTGCAGGTCACTTCCCGCGTCTGAAAAGGTAGAGTTCACTGTTGGCACAGCACCTGCAGCTACAGGAGCAGCGCTGATTAATACTGTGGCAAAGGTGGCGGTTTGTGCTCCTCTACAAGCTCTTTAAACGCCTTATTCCGTAATTTCTCCAGGCATGACCTTAGTTGCTGCTGTTCCTCTTCAGACAGCGAAGACATTATCCTGTAGATGGACTTTCTCCTGGTTGACTTATCGTAGGCTTGCCGTCCTTTCTCCGTTATGCTCACCCGCACCATGTTCTTTCTGTCCAGATCCTGGGTCTTTCTCACCAGCCCCCTCGTTTCCATCCTGTTCAAAAGCGCGGAAACCGAGTGGGGCTCTCTAAATATCCGCCGGGAAATCTCGGAAGGCGTTGCCTTTTCACCAATGGCCTGGATGACCACCAAAACCCCGACCTCTATAACTGAGATACTGTATTGATCAAGTTCTTTCTGTCTCGCTCTGAGTACCGCATCCGTAGTCTGGTGTAGCAGCACCCACAGGTTGTAATCTCCGTCCACAGATAACAAATTTTTCATAGTCCCTCCATATTTCGTAATTGGCTAAAGTTGCCACTGAATCGTCTGACTTACTTCCTTTCCTGCTCTTGTTTTCATCTCTGCTTTCATCTACGGAAGAGCGCAGCCCCAACTACAAGAATTCCCAGCGCAATCAATGCACACTTGATCCATTTGTTATTTCCCGTCATCCTTTACCTCTTTTCTGTCGTTCATCCGCTTCTCAAAACACTCCTGGCATATACCATGAGAATCTCCCTCCACTCCGTTACCCTCTTTCTCCCCAATGTATCTGCCACAGTAAGCACAAAAAATTTTCATCGTCTGACTTACCTTCTTTCCTGTTCCCGTTTTCATCTTTACCTTCATCTTAGGAAGCCTAGATTTAATGCCCATAAAGTGGCTGTTAATATTTCATTAAAAATGGGGTGGCCTTCGCTGGGAGGATTTGTTTAGGATTACTGGCAAGTCGTGTAGCTTCGACGACACCTTTTCCGTGAAGTGGGTGATATCAATTAGGTCACACCGCGGTTTGTCTGTCTCCTCCATTTTCTCCTTCATGCTACCTCCCAATCCCTCCGCTTTGGACTATTCGTGGTCCTCTAAACCCCCTCCATCGTCTCCTGGCCGTGTAGTGTTACCTCCCTCCACAGCTTTTTGATAAAGTTCCTCCAATTTGAACAATTCAAGCGATTCTTTCCTTGACAGTCTTCTCTTTTGCTCAAGGTAGAACAAGCGCCGCAGTTCTTCCTGCGGCAATGTGGCTATTGTTCTCTTCTTTGCCATGTGTTTCTCTTTCCTATTCCTGTTTTCATCTCTGCCTTCATCTTAGGAAGCCTAGATTTAATGCCCATAAAGTGCCTGTTAAGATTTCATTAAAAATGGGGTGGGCTTCGCCGAGAGGATTTGTTTAGGAAATATTCAGGAGCCAGTTTGTTTTGTTTAGATTCTCTTTAGTCTTCTTGTGCTACGCTGCGTGGGTGGTAGAAGGGTTGGGGGGGAGAACGGATACAGGGAGGTCCTTTTCGGAATACGAAATGATGGGAAAGGGAGCGAATCTTCACGAGCTCGACTGCGTCTTGCCCAAATTATCTGGATTTTTGCCTGGTTATTTGCCATGCTATAATAGAGATTATCGTATAGGAATTATTGTGTGAAACAAAGCAAACTGGATCGAGGGAATGGAGAGGTGAAGCATAAGACGGAAGATGAGAGGAAGCCCAAAGTACAGCTCATAGGTGAGTTGGCGGAGATGCGCCAACGAATTGTTGAACTAGAAGCCCATGCCACGCAAATGAGAAGAATTACCGAACGCAAGCGAGCAGAAGAGGCTTTAAGAGAATCAGAAGAAAGGCTACGTTCCCTATTAGAAAGTATTCCTGATTTTGTTATCACTGTAGACCGTAATCACAAGATTTTAATGATTAATCGTGGTATTCCAGGAATTATTACAGTGGAACAGGCAATAGGAACGGAAGTTTACAACTATGTAGAACCTACACATCATCAAATTATGAGGGAGTCTTTGGAAAAAGTTTTTCAAACAGGAATGCCTGAAAGATATGAAGTTCTCGGGATGGGACCTGAAGGACCAGATACTGCATGGTATGAGACTCGTGTATCCCCAAATAAGCTAGATGGTCAGGTTATTTTTGTAACATTGATTAGCTCAGATATTACCGAGCGCAAGCAGGCAGAGAAGACGCTGCAGGAGAGTGAGAACAAATTTAGAACCATCTTCGAAAATATTGAGGACATTTATTACCGGGCAGACCTCAAAGGAAACGTGACATTGGCAAACCCGGCCGCAGTTAAGATTATGGGATACGATAGTATAGAAGAAGTTATTGGAAAAAATCTTGCTGAGGATTTCTATTATTACCCTGAAGCTCGAAGGATTTTCATGGAAGAACTCAAAAAGCATGGTGAAGTTAAAAATCTTGAAGTAACCCTAAAACGAAAAGACGGGACACTTGTTATTGTAGAAGTCAACTCTCATTTTGTTCACGATGCCACTGGTAAGCCTATAGAAGTAGAAGGCATAGCGCATAACATCACCGAGCGCAAGGAGGCAGAGAAGAGGCTGCAGGAGAGTGAGGAAAAACTGCGTGTCATGTTTGAATCTATTACGGATGGAATTATCGTCACCGATTTGACAGGTACCATAGTAGAAGCGAATGACAGCGCAGTTCACCTAGTTGGATACAGTAATAAGAAAGAACTTATTGGGCGAAATGCCTTTGAATTTGTGTCGCCCAAAGACCGTGCGCTGGCCATGAATACCACGAAGAAGACACTAGAAGAGGGACTAGTCCAAGAGAGAGCGGAGTACACAATCTTGACTGCGGACGGCAGAGAAATTGACACCGACTCTAGTGCTGCTGTGCTGTATGATAGCTCCGGGAATCCAGTGGGAATCGTCAATGTGGTGAGAAACATCACCGAGCGCAAGCAGGCAGAGGAGGCGCTGCGGGAGAGTGAAGAAAAGTTCCGAAGTTTTATGGAAACTTCGAGTGACTTAATGCACATAGCAGATAAAGATGGGAATCTCGCTTATGTGAACGAGTCAATGGCCAAGACTCTGGGATATTCCAGGGAAGAAATGATTGGTATGAATATTAGTCAGATTATAAGTGAAGAATCTATGAAAGATTTTGAACCACGGCGGAAGGAATTGGTTTCAAAAGGGAGATTTGTTTATGAACCTACGTGGATAACGAAAGATGGAAAAGAAGTTTGTGGCGAAGTAAAAGTCGTCGCTATTTATGATAGTGATGGCAAGTTTGCAGGAAGTAGAGGGACATTCCGTGACATCACCGAGCGCAAGCAGGCGGAGGAGACCTTAAGGGAATCTGAAGAAAAGTTCCGAACTTTTATAGACACTGCGAGTGATTTAATGAATATTACCGATAGAGCTGGAAATATTACTGATGTGAATGAATCAATGGCCAGGGTCTTAGGATATTCCAAAGAAGAGCTAATTGGAATGCACTTTACCCAGATTTTACCCTTAAAAACTTTTGAAAGAGATTTCAAACCACCCTTTGAAAAATTCATAAAAAGGGGGGGAGAAATAGCTTTTGATACTGCCTTCACAGCTAAAGATGGGAAACAAGTCTACGGTGAATTAAGGACGGTTGCTATCTATAACAGTCGTGGCAGGTATGCCGGAAGTAGAGCAGTATTTCACGACCTTACAGAGCGCAGGAAAGCAAAAGAGGAACTTCAAGAAAGAAATGAGCAGTTGAAAGCACAGCGTGAAGAACTGGTGAGGAAAGCCACCGAGTTGGAAATGGTGAACCAGGCTAAATCTGAGTTTCTAGCTAGTATGTCCCACGAGCTACGGACGCCGCTGAACGCCATTATCGGCTTTTCAGAATTGATGCTGGATGGCATCCCCGGTGAAATCAACAATGAGCAAAGAGGATGCGTTAATGACATCTTGGACAGTGGGCAGCACCTGTTAAATCTTATTAACGATATCCTTGATCTTTCTAAGGTAGAGGCGGGAAAGATAGAACTCAAGCTGCAAAATCTGGATATCGCCGCTATTATCAGTGGTGTAGTACAAATTATAAAACCTATGCTGGCCAAGAACGGGCAAGAGATTGAGGTCAGCGTAATGCAGGGGCTGCCAAAAGTTCGGGGTGACAAAAATAGACTAGAGCAGATATTGCTGAATCTGCTCAGCAATGCCAGTAAGTTTACTAAGCAGGGAGGCAGAGTGCGAATTCACGTTGGACGAGAGAGCGGCTACTGCCAAGTAGCCGTGATCGACACCGGCATTGGTATCAAGAAAGAGGACCAGGAGCATATGTTCGAAGCCTTCATCCAGGGAGAGACTCTATCCGATAGGAAGAAGGAGGGTACTGGGCTCGGACTGACGCTAACCAAGCGGTTCGTGGAAGCTATAGGTGGCAGAATATGGATGGAGAGCGAATATGGAAAGGGCAGTATATTCATCTTCACCATTCCCCTGGCTGAAGAGCTATTGGAGATATCTCTGGGTGATAAGCAGACCAGTTATTCCTGAAAGGAGAACTGGTAATGTCTAAGAAGATACTGATTGTGGAGGATGACCCACGAAATCTAAAGATGATCCAGATGATACTTAGGCCATATGGCTATTCCCTGCTTGAAGCAACCGATGGGGAAGAGGCCCTCAAGGTGGCTCGCAGCAATAAACCAGACTTAATCATAATGGACCTGCGGCTGCCCAAAGTGAGTGGACTTGAGGTAACGAGGCAACTCAGGCAAATGTCAGACTTCAGCCACATTGCCATTATTGCCATTACTGCATATGCTATGAAGGGAGATAAAGAGAAGGCCATTAGCGCTGGTTGTGATGCCTATTTAGCAAAGCCAATCAACACTCGTGAGTTACCCAAGTTGATTACAGAAATGCTACTACAACGGAAGGAGAATAGCACCTAGTCTCAATGGACAAACCAAAGAGAAGAAAGATTCTTGTAGTCGATGATGAGCCTACCTTTGTTAAACTGATTAGCCAGACTCTTACCCACAAAGGGTATGAGGTACTCACGGCAGGCGACGGACAGGAGGCTTTGCGTCTTTTGTTTGCCAACAAGCCAGACCTGGTTCTTCTGGATGTGAAGATGCCCAAAATGGACGGGTGGCAGACGTGCAGCCGCATACGGGAGCTTTCTGATGTGCCTATCGTCATGCTCACCGGGAAGCAGAAGTCCGAGGAGGACGTAGTGCGTGGGCTTGACTACGGAGCTGATGACTATCTTATTAAGCCTGTAGGAAGCAGAGAGTTGGTAGCTAGAGTGCAGGCAATGCTACGGCGCGCTGAGTTGCCTGCCCCGCAGGATACTGAGAGAGCGATTAGCTACAGTGATGACTTTCTCACTGTGGATGTTGCTGAACGCAAGGTGCTTGTTGACGGGGAGCGGGTGAAATTAACCCCACTCGAGTTTAAGTTACTTGCGTTTCTGTTGAACAATACTGGCCGTATCCTTACCCACAAACAGTTACTGGAAGAGGTGTGGGGTTGGGAATATGCTGACGATGTAGACTACGTACGCATCTATATCTGGCATCTCCGCCAGAAGATAGAGCCTGACCCTTCGCAACCACGATACATTGTGACTGAACCTGGAGTCGGTTATTACTTCCAGAATGAGTATAAAATGGGGAGAGGTTGAGTTCGAGGGCCCCTATCCCATAACGGATTGGGAACCTCCGCATGGTGCTGCTGTCTATGCAATCATGATGAAGCCGCATCCTCAAATGAAGGTGTATAAATTTATCTATTTCGGAGAGTCTGGTAACCTGTCGGAACGAGGATTCTACCGCACACACCACAAATATGATTGCTGGGTCCGAGAGGCTGGTTCGGAAGGTAACCTTTATATCGGTATTCACCGTATGCTGGGTTCGACGGATGCGCAAAGACGTAAAGTGGAATCAGATTCAATATCAGGGCTATGCAAGCCGGCATGCAATGATTAAATAGTGGCGAGACTCTTCGCCTTTGCCTGAGGAGTAGCTGAACAAGAAGCCATTTTGTACGTTATTCGGTGAAAACCAGCTGCTGCGTTGGAAACAGCTAACCAGCACAAATGTCTCGATATTAGCTGGCTGAGCATAATTTAAACTACGGTTCAAGGGCTTTGCTTATGTTCTATCTTAAGCAGTGCTTTTCTCTCCAACATTGCAGTTACACTGCGTCCAGTATAGAATCATCACGGATTATGGAGACATGAATTATGGAAGGATGGACCGAGGAAGAAATCAGGAACAAGGATCTGATGGCGCCGTGTGGGTTGTATTGCGGTGCCTGTGGGATCCACATCGCAACAAGGGACGGCAATGAGAAGTTCAGGACGATCATGGCGAACCTCTATGGAACAAAGCCCGAAGACACAGAATGTCTCGGTTGTATGCAGCCTGATCCGCCAAAGAATATCTACGGTTACTGCGGGATATGCCCGATACGGGATTGCGTGAAATCAAAGGGGTACTACTCCTGCCATCAATGTGAGGAATGGCCATGTGACATGATCAAGAATTTTGGTCTTGCCACTGGTGTGCGGGTGATGATGCGGACAATTCCCATATGGCGAGCGAAGGTGGCTGAGTACGGTGATGAGAAAGGTTCCGTGGAATGGGCCCGGGCTGAATGCGAGCGCTATCACTGTCCTTCGTGCGGTGCGCCGCTCTTCAGAGGGGCACAACGTTGCAGAGCCTGTAAAAGGCCAGTAGCCGATGAACTGGACGGGTCCCTTTAAGCTGTAGAAGGAGGGACGAAGGCCAGGGAACCCAGGGCCAGCCTTGGTTGCTCCACTATGCAATTTGTTCAGTGTTCAGACGCCGGGGTATAATGAGGTCGGGAATGCGAGCGAATATGAATGCAAAATAACCGCGATTCGCTTAACCACTATGAGGTGCGGCTGCCATGATATGCCCTACCTGTAAGAGCGATATGATAGTTGTTGAGTACAACAAGATTGAGCTTGATTATTGTACTAACTGTCAGGGCGTATGGTTTGATTCTGGTGAGCTTGAGTTATTGCTGGAGTCCATGAACTTAGAGAGCCAGAATGTATTCTTCAGCAACATCCTCAGTTCCGAAGAAGCCGAATCATCAGAGAAGAAGCGGAAGTGTCCCATCTGCGGTCAGAAAATGAAGAAAACAGGCATAGGTCAAGAACCTGGAATACTGATTGATGTCTGCCAACGAGGAGACGGACTGTGGTTTGACGGTGGTGAGCTTGGTCAACTGACAAGACAGCTGACCAAGAAACCGTCAGAAAAAACACGTTCTCAGCAAGAGGTCATCACTTTCCTGGGAGAAGTATTCAAGCCCATGGAGTGAACTATGGAGGACAGGCACGGGTGACAGGAGAATCCTCTCTAGAGTAAACTAGGTGCAAATCGCTTAGGAGGTGTTCTATGACATGGTACATTATTGTTGGCGTTGTCGTCATTCTTATTATTGTACTCATTGCGACCTATAACAAACTGGTCAGGCTGCGCAATCAGGTGAAGAACGCTTGGGCACAGATTGATGTCCAGCTAAAGAGACGACATGACCTGATTCCCAACCTTATCGAAACAGTCAAAGGCTACATGAAGCACGAGCGGGAGACACTAGAAGCCATAACCAAAGCCCGCAACCTTGCCCAGCAGGCAGCGTCCTCCGGACCAGGCGCGCGGGCTAAGGCTGAGACTGAGTTAAGCTCTGCTTTGGGCCGGCTTCTCGCTGTAGTTGAAAATTACCCCGACCTTAAAGCCAATCAGAACTTCCTGGCTCTTCAGGAGGAGCTCACCTCCACCGAGAACAAACTAAGCTTTTCCCGCCAGTACTACAATGATTCAGTCCTCAGCTATAACAACCGGACCCAGATGTTTCCCTCCAATATTGTAGCCAGCATGACTGGCTTTAAGGCAAGCGAATTCTTTGAGGTTAGTGTAGCTGGGGAGAGAGAAGCACCCAAGGTCAGCTTTCCCTAACCAGATATGTTGTAGTCTATGTGGGAACAGATACGGTCTAACCAGATAAGATCAACAATACTGGTAGCCGGGATGGGGTTATTGCTGCTCCTGGTCGGTTACTTCCTGGGGCTGTACTTCTTTGGCAGTGGCATCGGGGGCCTGATTATCGCTTTGGTAGTATGGGGAGTGATGAGTCTGGTCGCCTTCTTCCGGGGGGGCAATATCCTGCTGACGCTGTCACGGGCGAAAAAGATCAACCGCGATGACCACCCGCGTCTCTACAACGTAGTTGAGGAGATGAAGATTGCCTCGGGGCTGGAGAAGATGCCCGATATCTATATCATCGATGACCCGGCACTAAATGCCTTCGCCACCGGGCGAGACCCCAATCGGGCAGCCGTGGCCATCACCTCTGGACTGCTGCAAAAACTCAACCGCGATCAACTCCAGGGTGTCATCGCGCACGAAATATCCCACATAAAGAACCGTGATGTGCTACTAATGGCTATGAGCAGTGTCCTTCTCGGTACCATCGTCATTCTGGCCTGGTATGCAACGCGAATCCTGTTCTTCAGCAGCATGGCTGGAGGCAGAAGGAGTTCTTCATCGGGAGGCGGGTCAGGTCAGCTAATAATTCTTGCCGTCGGCATCGTCTTGATCATACTAGCGCCGATTATGGCCCAGCTTATCTACTTCGCTATCTCCAGGAAGAGGGAATATCTGGCCGATGCTTCTTCAGCCCTGTATACCAGATACCCCGAGGGACTGGCCTCAGCGCTGGAAAAACTGGCTGCTTCGACCAGCCAGCTGAAATCGGCCAACAAAGCAACGGCGCCAATGTATATCATCAATCCCTTCCGTAAGAAAGGCATGCGGGCCAGCAACCTCACCAGTACCCACCCACCTATTTCAGAGAGAATACGTATCCTGCGTTCAATGGCAGGGGGAGCCTCCTTTGCCAACTACGACCAATCCTACCGGCAGGTTCACAAGGCCGACAAGGGAGTTATTGCCACATCTGCTCTGACCACCGTGGAGCCAGTTTCGCTACGGGCCGCGACACCAGAGGCAGGAGAAGGGGAACCGGACCAGATTCAACGTGCTCGCGACACCTCAGCAGTATTGTGGCAGCTCAGCAGCTATAAGACCATTAACTGTGCCTGTGGCACGAAGTTGAGGGTCCCACCCAAGTTCAAGCAATCTAAAATTAAGTGCCCACACTGTGGCAGAATCAACCCCATTTGAGAAGAGAGGTTATGACTAGTTCAATCTCCACGCCTGTGAATTTTCATTGCTGTGTGGTGTGAAACAGAAAGGATTGCACAATCCATCAAATTGTTACTTTATGAATTCCTGGGCGTGTAGCACTTACAATGATTTGAGAAGAAGGTCATGCTGGTGTAAAATGAACCATGATTTCACAATCTAGCTTCGTTCCGTGGCAAACTGGCGAAAAAACAGCACTAAGTCCACCATGAGCAACTGGAGGCTTATATGGCAAATGCGGCGGACCTAGAATTCTATATCCAGCAACGCAAAGAGGAGCGGTATCTTGAGTACAAGTGCTCAATGATGTGGACTGATGATGAGACTACTAAAGTGAAGATTGCCAAGGCAATGATGGCAATGTCTAACTTGAGAAATGGCGGAGTCATAGTGATCGGTATGAAGGAGATACAAAGAGGTGTTTGGGAGCCAGATGGTATGTCTGCGCAGCAAGTCACGTCGTTCAGTCACGATGACATCGCTCAATGGGTTAACGATTACGCAGTTCCCGCTGTCCAGTTCATAGTCGAGCCATTCGTATCTGATAAGAACCAGTTTGTCATCATCCAAGTACGCGAATTTGATAGTGTCCCTACGGTCTGTCGGAAGCAGAAAACATTGGGAGGTGGTGACGCCTTAAAGCTTGGTGCCATCTACTACAGAAGCAATCGGAAGAACGAATCTGCCCCTATCTCATCTGAGGAAGACATGAGAGAGCTAATCGGACTGGCGGTGGGTAAAGGGGTCGCTCGGGAAGTGAGGTGGTTGCACGAATTGGGATTAGTCGCTACTGAAGCAGAACCAAAACAAGGCGACATGTTAAAATTCGAGGAGGAAAGAGAAGGCCTGTGAGTCACGAAGAACTGCTAGAGCAGATAAGGTCCCGAGGCTACTGGCGTGTCGAGATCCACTCGACTGACTATCAAGGCAAGAGGTTGCCAAGTCGCGCTGAAATGCAGAATCTCCTAAGTGGCGCCACAGTTTCGCTTTGTGGTTGGCCATATCCATATTTCCAGGCTGAAGAAACCACTTATAACGGTAAATGGCTAGAAGGCCAAGTCAATCGGTCCTATTACAGAGAATATTGGCGATTATATGAGAGTGGTCAATGGCTTCACTATCTGGGCTTATCCGGAGCTTGGATACCACGCGAAAAACTTTTCGAGGGACTGACGCCCTTGCCACCTCAACGAGCTGGCTATCTTCATGTCAGAAATAATATACTCTACACATTGACCGAGATTTTCCGTTTTGCTGTAGGATTAGCGCAGGGTGGTATCCTCGACCCTGACGCTTTCCTGTCTATCCAGCTACACAATACCCATGATTATATGTTGTTTGAAAGCTTCAATCGATTCTTCGGCTATAGCTACGTGAACCAATCAGATAGACCTATCGAACAACAACAGAGCTTGCCGGTTGGTGAGTTATCTGCTGTTGCCGACCAAATGGCATTGGAGATGGCCATCAAAATATACTCAGTCTTTGGTTGGGTTCCTGTTGAAGCTGCTGTTCGGACTCTGGTTGAGGACCAGAAGAAATTCATTGAGCGAAGGCTATAAGGCTAGCAAGCCAATCCAGATCCCGAATCGAGTTAAGCGGCCAGTCGCTGTTCCCCATTTGAGTAACAAAAAGCCATTTCGTTCAACGGCAGAAAAAACAGTATGGCTGGTGAATTAGTCTCTATTCAGACCTGAGTGCTTCAATGGGATTAAGCCGAGAGGCTTGCCAGGCGGGATAAAAACCAAAAAATAGACCGATACCGACCGATACCGAAACGGCAAGGATGACTATACCGGCAGCAATCACTTTAGGGATAGTAGGAATAGTCGTAATAGCCACTTCACGGAAAGTTGGGAAATCTTAGAGGAAACTTGAGCATCTCTTTCTAGAACAGGCTGCCTTTCTCAAGCTTCTGGAGGCTGGGGGCAATCAATGAGAGCTTTTTATTCTAGGGAATGATAACGGGTGTCATTGCGAGCCCCTTCGCTTCTTGTCATTCTGAGCCGAAGGGGAAGAATCTCACCTCCGCTCAGGGCAGGCTCCGGCGTGGCAATCTCGGTGGCAGGGTGTTCAGTGGTACTCAAAGACACAATACCTGATTTGTGGTAGGCTTGATTAGTATTGTGTTCCTGGAATTCATAGGAGGTTAACAATGAAAGCATGTGAAGGACAAATTGGCCGGGTTTTCGTGATACGGCTCGAGGATGGGGATGTGGTGCCCGAATGTATTGAGCGCTTTGCTGAGGAGAACGGAGTATTTGTGGGACATGCTATTTTAGTGGGTGGAATTGGAGCTGGTGACGTTGTTGTTGGCCCGCGACATTCAGAAGAAAGGCCACCAACGCCAATGCTCTTGCCCATTGACGGAGCACATGAGGTGGTGGGGGTAGGCGTACTCGCTCCCGGTGAAGATGGCAAACCGGCTCTGCATATCCATGCTGCGCTGGGACGGGCAGGACAAACCATGACTGGATGCCTGCGGTATGGCGTCACGACATGGCTTGTAGGGGAGGTTATCCTCTATGAAATCCTCGGCGCGGAAGTAGTGCGTATCAAGGACGAGCAGAGTGGCTTCGAGCTTCTGGAGATTGGGAGCAATCACTGAAGCTTTTTATTCCAGGGAATGATAACGGGGGGCATTGCGAGCCCCTTTTCCCTCTGTCATTGCGAGCCCCTTCGCTTCCTGTCATTCTGAGCCCCTTTTCCCTCTGTCATTGCGAGCCGAAGGCGTGGCAATCTGGGTGAGGGGTATTCAATGGCATTTGAGAAATGATGGCTGATTCTCCAGCTTAACCTGCCGGGGGACTGATTTTGGATGGCTGAACTGAATCAGACATGGTACAGTGTATATCGATACAATATATGGCTGATGGAACAACAGACTGTTACCAGAGGAAGGTTAGATGATGTTTTGGCCAACGCCAATAGTGTATCTAAAACCGATGTTATAACCATATATGCTAGCCCTGGTTCCTTTCCAGGTTATGTTAACAGCATATCTGCCGAAGCAATTTCCAGTGCATGTATTAATGAAATCAAACAGTCAGCCAATCTCGAGGCTGTTGTCAAAAAAGCTGGCAAATACAAAACAGGAGCTGCTATATTCTGGGATGCACATGAAAATAAACATATAGTGTTACCGCCATTCCCTATTGCTGAGGACAGAACTCTAATTAACCAGCTCGATACTTCACTCTTGCTTGAGATATTGGACAGAAAATACGCCATAGGTGTCATGCTGGTAACATGGGGTTCATATGCTGTAGGAGTTTTCGACGGTGGCAATCTCATAAAATCAAAAGTGGGCACCGGATATATACATAAGAAGCATAAGAAAGGAGGCAGCAGTCAAAAGAGATTTGCCAGGAGAACCGAGGAGCAAAAGAAGGATTTTTTGAGGAAAGTTGGAAACAGAATCGATGAGATATTTGCACAATGTACCTTAGACCATATCTTCTTTGGTGGAAACAGGTTAATTCTTAAGCCACTATTGCCAGAGTGCCGATATCTAGAATCAAAAACTGAGAAAATCTCAGGAAGAGTCTTAGATGTGAGACATGCTGACAAGGAAGTGTTAAATAATAGTCTATCGGAGATAATGAAATCGGTAGTCTTTAGTTTTTGACGCACTGCTACATCAGAAGATTTGTTATCTGATGATGCAAATTAGCTTTTGTTCTACCCGTGTTAAACCCTTCCTTGTTGCTGCATTATAGTACAATTGTCTTCTAAAGGGAGGAACCCGATTATTCACAAGCTCGCTTGGATTCTGAAGCACAGATGTTTGATGCTTTCTAAGCAAAGTCGCATGAATAGTTATGGCGCGTCTGGGTAACTCCAGGGCCGCCATCACCTGGGCTATATGGCACGGTATCGGTGGCTCACTTCACTGGCCGAAATGTCCATGAAAAGGCTGGACAAAAGGGGAGAATATCAGTATCATCGGAGGGCACAATGATAGCGGAGATGAGAAAGGACGCCACTACAGCGCAGATAAATGCGGTGGTGCGGCGTGCCAAGTCGCTGGGGCTGAATGTCCAGTTGAACCTGGGCACGGAAAAAACGGTGGTGGCCATGCTGGGGAGTGACACAGGGAAACTGTCCACAGATATCTTCGCCGTGCTTCCTGGGGTGGAAAATGTGACCCGGATTATGAAATCCTATAAGCTTGCCTCCCGAGAATTCAAGGCAGAGGACAGCCTGGTTTCCATTAATGGAATCGAGTTTGGGGGCAGGCGCATTGTAGTGATGGCAGGGCCCTGTGCTGTGGAGAGCGAGGAGCAGTTTATGAGAGCGGTCAAGGCTGTGAAGAACTCCGGCGCCTCTATTGTCCGTGGTGGAGTATTCAAACCACGTACCTCTCCCTTTAGCTTTCAGGGTCTGGAGAAGGCTGGCCTGGAGTTGCTGGCGCTAGCCAAGCAGCGGTTCAACATATCCGTAGTCACCGAAGTGGTAGACCCTCACGATGTTGATGAGGTATCCAAGTATGTTGATATCCTTCAAGTCGGGGCACGGAATATGCAAAACTTCGCCTTACTGACCAAGATTGGAAAGAGCAAGCGCCCTGTTCTGCTGAAGCGGGGGTTCTCGTCCACTGTTGCTGAGTGGCTTACAGCAGCCGATTACCTGCTCTCGGAGGGGAATACCCAGGTTATTTTGTGTGAGAGGGGTATCAGGACCTTTGAGGACAGTACTCGCTTTTCCCTTGATGTGTGCTCTATACCCGTGGTCAAGAAATTCAGCCACCTGCCTGTAGTCGTCGATCCCAGTCATGCTGCGGGCCACTACTCCTTTGTCCCGGCTATGGCCAAGGCCGCGGTTGCTGCTGGGGCCGACGGGCTCCTCGTCGAAGTTCACCCCAGCCCCAAGCAAGCTCTAGTGGATGGCCTCCAGTCTCTCACTCCATCGGACTTCGCCAGGTTGATGAAAGAGCTCAGGCTAGTTGCCAAATCGGTAGGCCGATCTATCTAGTGTAGGGCATAGGCGTATCTCAACAGCGGTAGCGGCATCACCTGCCCAATCCACATCGCAGCAGGCACGTAAGAATTGGGCTTCTACTCTGACCAGTCCTTGGTTGCGGTGGGGAGGCTCATACGGGATACCTGCCTGATAGCGGGTATCTGGGAAACAAGGAGGATGACCAGCGCGGATACACAGGCGATAATATAAGACCTGGGGAAGATAACTGCAGTCATGCTCATAATATCCATCTCGGTCTGTGCCATGAAGTAATTGGCGATATAACATCCCAGCGGAATACCGATGGCAACCCCCAGACAGCCTATGAGCAGGTTCTCCAGCGTGAGGATGATGACCAGCCGGGACTGGCTCATGCCCACGGCGCGCATAATGGCAATCTCACGCCTCCGCTCAAGCACATTCACCGTGACTCCGTTGAAGATAATTGCCATTCCCAGGGCAAAGCCCATGGCTAGCATCACGCCGATGAAAGCCCAGAAGAAGCCCATCAGATCATCTACAAAGCGCTTTGCCTCGCCGGAGAACTCTATTGAGGCGACCTCAGGAAGCCTGTAAAGCCTTTCCATGAGCGCCGGTGATGGCTCGCCGTCGAAACGGAGCAGCACCCCGGTGGCTACCCCGGGCGTCCGCAGAAGCTCTTGCGCCTCTTGAAGCGGCATGAAAGCCCTGCCTCCCAAGGGCTCATTGATGAACCCTGCCAGCGTCTTTTCCGTTTCCCCAACCGAGCCTACAACAGGTTCCAGGTGAATCTCATCGCCGGGTTCAGCACCCAGCTTGTTTTTCAAAGGGATGGAGAGCAGTATACCGTCTTCGACGACGGTGGTGGGATGACCCTCCAGCGTCAAGAGGGTGTACATGGTTGAGTCTTCGGGCAGTCCCAGAATGCTGCTATCGGCTACCTGGTCTCCGCTCTGAAGGCGGTAGGGCAACTCAAGCACAGGCTCGGCTTCCTGTATTCCCTGGAGGTGCTCGATGTAAGAGGCGGTTGCCGCTGCTCCCTGACCCTGGAAGTGGAGCCTGGCATCATAGTTCTGAATGACTTCGAACTGGGTATGCATGAAGGACTCTATGGCGTCCACGAAGGACAAAGAGACCAGAATCAGGGCGATAGCTGAAGCCACTCCAATGGCCATAAAAAAGCTCCGCCGCAAGTTGCGGAAGAAATTCCGCAGGGGCAATTTGAGGACGCTGGGGAGCAGGGAAACAAAGGGCAGCAGGACTTCGAGCAGAGTGTGGTGGCCGGCACGCGGCGCAGGAGGGCGCATTGCCTCCGCAGGGCGCATCCTGGTTGTCGCCCATGCGGGAAGGAGTCCCGCAGTCAGCGGGACGATAATCCCGATAAGCGCGCCCAGACCCACTACATACCAGTGTGGCTCCACCGCGACGAACGGCAGCTTAAGCTGGACGGCATAAACGCTAGTGAGAAAGTCGGCTATGGCGTGACCGAGCAGTGCCCCAAGCACTGAGCCGATTACTCCCACCACCAAGGCAAATCCCGTGTAGTGAAACATAATCTGGAGGGTGCGGTAGCCCAGGGCGCGCATTAGCCCAATCTGCGCACGCTGTGACTCCACCAGGCGGTTCAGGAGAACGTAGATGGCGAGAGCAGCCATGGAAAGGAAGAGCACCGGAAACAGCACGGCTAGCTGTCTGAATCCATCCACATCCTGCTTCAGGAGATTGTTGCTGAGCTGGTCCTTCCTCTCGATCATGTAAGCCGTACGAACGCCCTGGATGATATCTATCTTCCTGGTGCTGACGGCGATGGGCTCGTCCTTGGATGTTAGTCTCATTATGCCATGGCGTCGAAGGACACGCCTGACCTCGCTGAGAGCTTGAGTGGGGTCTGTTCCCCCTTCGAGAACTAGGTTGACTTCGTTTACCATGCCCTTCATGCCGAAAAATTCCTCAGCTCTTTCTTCGGGCATGAAGATGACGCCGAAGGTGCGCGCCGTGGTGAATAGCTCCTGGGCACTTTTGGTCACCCAGATATATTCAGGGCTGACCACTGTACCGGCTATTCTGAAGCGTACCTTGCTGCTGTCTCTCTCAATGGTGAGCCAGTCGCCAGGATATAGCTGGTGATATTCGGCAAAGCGCTTCTCCAGTAGTATCTCGCGCTGGGCGCCGGGAGACAGATAACTGCCGCTCTCGATGCGCACATCATTTATTTCGGGATGCTCACCTGATGGTAGTGAGATGACCCTTCCCGATACCTTCTCACCAGTCTCCAGCTGCAGGTCGATGGTTACATCTCCCACAATGCGACCCTGTGCCACTACGCCGGGAACATCATTCATTTCTGTGGCTGCCTTGCGGGGCAGGTAGTCCACCGATATCCAGTAGTCTGCCATACGCAACTGCTCATAGGAGCCTTCATAAGAGCTGTCCAGGTTCTGGTATGCTTCGTAGGAGCCTACGAAGGTGGCTATTCCAACAATGATGATGAGCACCACGGCGCCAAACTGTGCCCTGGATGCAGTTAGATCGCGGAGCAGCTTACGATGCAGCTTGGGCAAAGCTACCATTTAAGACTCTCAGGGTCCATTGGCTGGTCGTTGTGGATTGTCCCGGCAATCTGGCCGTCGCGCAGGCGTACCACGCGGTCGGCAATGGCACCTATAGCAGAATTATGGGTGACCACCACTACGACCTTTTCCTTTGTTTGGTTGAGCATCCTCAGCAGCTTATAAATGCGTTTGCCTGTCTCGAAGTCCAGGGTGCCTGTGGGTTCATCACAGAGGAGAATTGGCGGGTCAGTGGCCAGGGCCCTGGCTATGGCCACTCGCTGGTTCTCTCCGCCCGAGAGCTCGCTGGGAAAATGCTTCATGCGCTCTTCCAAGCCTACCTCGTGTAGTATCTCTTCAGCAGACCTATGATGCTTCACCAACTCAGCGGCGAACTCGACATTTTCCGTGGCGGTAAGGGTTGGAATCAGATTGAAGAACTGGAAGATGAAGCCGATTTGAGTGCGTCGAAAATTGGTGAGCTGGGCCTGGCTTAGTTTCGTGATGTCGGTGTCGTTGACTATAATGCGGCCTGAGCTAGGAGAATCCAGGCCTCCAATCAGGTTGAGCAGCGTTGTCTTTCCAGAGCCACTGGGCCCTAAGAAGACGATGAATTCTCCTGCCATCACCTCGAAGGTGACGTCTCTCAGCGCCGGCACGAGAATCTTGCCCATCTGGTAGTTCCGGGAAACCATTTCTAACTTGATTGCTGGTTTCCTGGAATTTTGCTTGGCTGTTACCAGTTCTGAGGCATCGGCCATCGACTACTTTCCTTTGCTACGTAGCCAGCGCATGCTGCTGGGGCGTCGGATTGACATGATTAGGTGGTGCCACTTGCCAGGACACGGGAGATTTTCCTCCCAAGCTCATCGGGCTATGTTAACGCCGTTGCTCTGAGGCTGTCAACGCTTGGTGCGGGGCATTCTGTTACCTCATCCAGTCAAAGGTCTCTCACCATCTTTATATGTTTGATACCAGCTTCCTGGAAAGGTGAGCCTGATTCGTTAAATCCGCAAGCCCTGTAGAATTCTATAACTCCGTACTGAGCATGAAGAACCACCTTTTCAACTTGCTTACTCTTTAACTCCTGAGCCAGAAAGGACATCAGCTTCCTTCCTATTCCTATACGGCGAAACGGCTCTAACACAGCCATCCTTTCCATCTTAACTTGTCTGGTATCTAAAAATCGAACTCTGGCGGTTCCTATCGGCTTCTCACCGTCTTTAACTACCACATGCATTGCCTGGCCTTCACAGCCATCGAATACCACATCTTCCTGAACCCCCTGTTCATCAACAAATACCTGCCTTCTCACCTCAAAGGCATCCGTTAACTCAGCGTCGTTTTCCACAAGTTTATATATGAATCCCTTCATAGCGGTAACATCGAATATTGCTTGAACCACTTAATATTATAAGTGAATATTGCGCAAACAGGTTATTATAATACAAAATAAGCAAGGGAGAACCTGGTGCGGAGATGAGCGAGCTTTGCAAGACATAGTTCAGCCTCAAGGGAGGAGAGAAGCACTTCCTGTTTGCTACAATTAGTTAAATGGAATCGGGTAGCAGGAAAAAAACAATAAGGAGAATATCCAGGTATCTTTTAGTTGTAGTGGTTGCTTTGGTCCTGGGAGTTGGCTCTGCGTTATTGGGACTTGGTTTTATGACTGAAAAGGACTCAATTAGAAATGGAGAATGGTATACCGGCCTTACCTACGGCAGTGAGCAAGCCGGGATATATACCAGGGCTGCAGTTGCTATTATGGCCCTTTTTGCACTTGACAGGTCTGAGGCGATTTATTACACGGTAGATACTGACGATGCTGGACAGCCACTGCGGTCGAGCTGTAACTATAGAATTGAAGGTAGCAGTCTTGATCCCTATGCCTCCTGGTGGAGCATCACGGTATATGGCGGTGATAATTTTTTGATCCCCAATGAGCAAAACCGCTACTCCTACACCAATAAAAATATCAAGTATGACGAGGATGGGAACTTTACAATCTTTTTGTCCTCAACTCCCAAAACGGGTAACTGGCTCCCTACGGATAATCAAAACAAAATTATTCTCATGCTGCGCATGTTTAATCCAGCACCATCTGTTTATGAAAACCTCGATACTATTGAACTGCCCCATATTACAACGGAGGAATGTGCGTGAAAAACTGGATAAAATTGGTGGTGATAACGCTTCTATTAGCTGCGGTAATTCATGTAGCTACAGTCGCAGTGTTACCGTACGGGATTACACTTCATACCCTGGTAGGTATGAAGCAAAAGACAACTGATGGACAGATGAACATGATATATCAGGCGCCTCCAATAACAGCCGATAGCCGAGATGTGGTTAGACCCTCCCCTGACCTTCTATACTCCATTTGCGTCTATGAAGTAAGCGATAAGCCGCTTCATGTCGTTGCTCCGATACCTGATGACACTTATTGGTCAATGTCCTTTTACGCAATTAACACGGATAATTTCTTTGTTGTGAATGACCGAACCGCTAAATCGAACCCCGCTGATATACTTCTAGTCGGGGAAGACATGCCTTACCACGATACCGCAGATTCAGAGGTGGTCATTGCCCCAAGCAACAGGGGTATTATCCTCTTCCGCATTCTCGTCACCGATAAAAACGAACTAAATGACCTGATGCAAGTCCAGGAACAGGCATACTGCAGCCCGGTTGATTGAGAAAGGGCAAACGGAAGGGAACGATTTTATGGTATTACCATTAATTACTGTGCATTGGTTTCAACATGGTATCACCGGCTTACATTGCTTATTTTAAGATTTCCTGTAGACTGTGCGAAATCGACTGAAGTTTGCCAGCCAGCGTTAAACTTTTCGGAAGGCTTTTGATAAGCTGAGTTGCATCTAATCGGGGCGAGAGGATTCGAACCTCCGACCTCAGCGTCCCGAACGCTGCGGGTGTTGCAAAATACGAGGTATCCGTGGTTTTGATTGTTTGCAGTAAGGAGTTTGTTGCTCTTGATAGCTGTTGAAGCTATAATAAGTTGTGAGCGGTGTTAACTAAGTGGAAAGCATGCCTTTTACTAGAACAGGTAACAGGAGGCTAAGAGGGGTGAAAATTGATTACACAATATATTGAGGCTGCGCTGAGTAAGGCGAGGTATGAAATCATTGAGGATGAGGAGCCATATTATGGGGAGGTTCCGGAACTTGAAGGTGTATGGGCTACGGGTAAAACACTTGAGGAATGCCGCCGTAACTTAGCTGAGGTTATTGACGGTTGGCTTGTAGTAAGGCTTAGAAGGGGATTAGATATTCCTTCTATAGGGGAACACAAAATAGAGGAACTGAAAATATTAGAAGTCGGTGGCTGAACTTTCACCTGTTTCATGGACAGAGTTGATAAAGCGGCTTCATAACCTTGGATTTGAAGGACCTTACCGAGGCGGCAAACATCCCTACATGATAAAAGGGAACTTGGTGTTAACCATTCCTAATCCGCATCGTAGAGAGATTGGGATTCCTCTTTTATCCCGGATTTTAAAACGGGCTAAACTTACCAGAGGGGATTGGCTTAAACAATAGGTTTCTGCTAATCGGGGCGAGAGGATTCGAACCTCCGACCTCAGCGTCCCGAACGCTGCGCGCTACCAGACTGCGCTACGCCCCGTTGCTTAGCTTATTATAAGATGGTTTAATTGCCAGAGCAAATGAAGTATTGCGGCTGTTTATTTGTCACGCTGAACGATAGCGAAGGGTCTCGATATTGCTTCGCTTTGCTCGCAATGACAGCGGAAGGGCTCCCGATGACAGGGAAAAGGCTCGGGATGACAGGCAAGCGTTGCTGAATGCTCCGATGAAATATTGCGTTGTGATAATCGATGGCGCAGCAGGATGGTCTTTGCCCCAGCGTGGCGGCAGGACCTGTCTGGAGTTAGCGAGGACTCCAAATCTGGACGCTATGGCTGAGGAAGCTACCACCGGGCTTGTTCGCACCGTGCCGCCAGGGATGGAGCCCAGCAGTGCCTGTGCCTGTATGTCACTACTGGGCTATGACCCCAAGGTATATTACCGGGGCAGAAGCGGCATCGAAGCTAGAAGCATGAGTATTCCCATTGAGGATGATGACGTTCTTTTCCGATGTAATCTAGTTGCTGTGCATGATGGGAAGATGTGGAGCTATAGCTCAGGGCACATCAGCACAGAGGAAGCAAAACAGCTTGTCGATGATTTAAACGGAAATCTTGGCAGTGATGAGGTGCATTTCTATCCCGGCGTGAGTTACCGGCATATATGCAAGATAACAGGGCATAAAGATACGCTTATGGCTGCTTGTACTCCCCCGCATGATATTCCTGATAAGCCTGTTGCTGAATTTCTTCCTCATGGGGTGGGAAGTGACTTTTTGCGAAACCTTATGGAGAGGTCAGTATCTGTGCTTCAAGAGCATTCGGTGAATGTAGCACGAAGGTCTCGGGGGGATATACCGGCTACGATGATATGGCTGTTCTGGGGCAGCGAGAGAATACCTGATATGCCTTCTTTCAAGGAGGTTTACGGGATTGATGCTGCTCTGACCTCAGCTGTTGACCTTCTACAGGGATTAGCCAAAATGATGGGAATGGAGGTATTAAACATCCCTAGTGTGACCGATGGACTGGATAATGACTATGCTGCTCAGGCAGAAGGTGCTTTAGAAGCACTTAAAGAATGTGATTTGGTGGTTATTCACGTAGAGGCGTCGGATGAAGCTGCCCATGCTGGTGCCATCGATGATAAAATAGAAGCTATCCAGGAGGTTGATGGGAAAATCATCAGTCGAATTCGCCAGTGGGATAAGGATGCTATTCGTGTTTTAATTATGCCTGACCACGCAACGCCAATTGAGGTTCGGACTCATTCTGATGAGCCGATTCCATTTATGCTGTGGGGCAAGGGATTCAAGGTTAACGGGGCAAAGAGATTCACCGAGGCTGAGGCTAAGGGAACAGGCTTTTTTGTCGACAAAGGGTATAATATTATGGGAAAGCTGATAAGCAGGGAAATATAAAAATGGCACTCATAGTTCAGAAGTATGGTGGTAGCTCAATTGCTGATGGAGAGAGAATTAAGAGCGTGGCGCGGCGAATAGCTAAAGCCAGAGATGAAGGGAATGAGGTGGTGGTGGTTGTCTCGGCAATAGGGGATACCACTGATGAGTTGATTAGATTAGCTCACCAGGTTAGTGCACAGCCCAGCGATAGAGAGCTTGATTTGCTGCTTTCCACAGGTGAGGTAGTTTCCAGCACTCTTCTGGCGATGGCTCTGGAAACTCTGGGCTATAGGGCGGTCAGCCTTAGTGGTGCCCAAGCAGGCATCGAGACTGATTCCAGGTATAGCAGGGCGCGGATTCTCCGTGTTGACCCTAAGCGCATTGTCAGTGAGTTAGAGAGAGGGAATATCGTCATTGTGGCCGGATTTCAGGGTGTAACCTCGGAGATGGATATTGCCACTCTGGGCAGGGGTGGCTCTGATACCACCGCAGTTGCTCTGGCTGTCAGCCTGGAGGCTAAAGAATGTCAAATTTACACCGATGTTGAAGGAGTCTATACTGCTGACCCTCGCATTGTGCCCCAGGCAACTAAGTTGAAGAAAGTCGGCTATGAGGAGATGCTTGAACTAGCTAGCTATGGAGCGAGGGTGGTACATCCCAGGGCAATAGAATTGGGCGGTCTACATGATGTGCGAATACTGGTAGCTTCTAGCTTTGTTGATCGTCCAGGCACTATTATTTGTAAGGAGGCATCTATGGAGGTAAGAAATAAGGTGAGCGGCATTGTCCACGATACTAATGTGGCCAAAATCACGGTCATTGGTGTTCCTGACCACCCTGGCATCGCTTCAGCTATATTTGAGCCTTTAGCCAATGCTGACATAAGTGTGGACACCATTGTTCAGAATGCCAGCATCGAAAAGATTGCTGACCTTACCTTCACTGTGACCCGAAGCGACCTATCCAGGGCGATGTCTATTGTGGAGACTGTCGCTAAGACTGTAGAGGCAAAACGATGTGTTGCTGATTCTAAATTAGCCAAGGTCAGCATAGTTGGAACGGGTATGTTAAACACGCCGGGCTATGCTGCTAAGATGTTCCGCACACTTTACCAACAGGGCATCAATATCCAGTTAATCACCACTTCGGAAATAAGGATAACCTGCATCATTTCTGAAGACAGTCTCAAGGATGCTGTCCGGGCATTACATAGAGCCTTTGAACTTGAAAAAGAATAAATTGGGATTGCTTCGTCCCCTTCGTTTCGCTCTGGGCTTGGGCTCACAGCGCTCCTCCTAGTGACAAAAAAGAACACACCCGGCAACGATAGAAGTGAGTGCTCCCTATAACATAGCGGGTACAGGTATTGAATTCTAACCCTGGAATGGGGTATCTTTATAAAGTTTCAGCTGTTCTTGGTCAGGAGGCTTGGCGATGAAGAATGTTAAAGACCTTATGGTGAGCAAGTTTGTTAAAGTGGTAGAGGAAGACCAAATTTCACAGGTAATAATCAAGATAGCTGAAGATAAAGAGACTATGCTTGCCTGTGTGCTGGACGAAGAAGGTAAACTCAGAGGGATAATAACGCCCAAAGAGGTTCTACGGGCAGTGGAGATACGAGAATTTGGCACTATCAGGCGTCCTTTTTTTGAAGGTCCAGAAATCTTGCGCGTTTTAAGCTCAAAATATGCTAAAGATATAATGCGCCCCCCAGTCAGCGTAAAGCCAGAAGATAGTGTAGACAAGGCAATCAATATAATGCTGGATAAAGGGTTTTACGAAGTTCCCGTGGTTGATGAGCAAGAAAAAATGGTCGGGGTGATAAACTATTTCAGCATAATCACCAGTTCAGCGGAGTATCTCAAGCCATAAGTGGAAGCTGTATATTTCAAGTTTATACTGAGTCTGGGCTTAGTCCTGATATTTGCCAGGATATTTGGAGAGCTTGCAGAGCGTTATTTCAAGCAACCCGCTGTTCTCGGAGAGTTAGTAGCTGGCATCATTATCTCGCCTTTTCTTTTAGGAGGGCTCGTTTTCCATGACCCTATAATCCTGAACTTTGCCACTGTTCACAATCCGTTTGGGCTCCAAGGGGACTTCGACATAATGTACATTATAGCTAACATCGCTGTTGTTATATTGCTCTTCCAGGCTGGGGTGGAAACTGATATTCGGTCGTTTCTGAAGCAGGCTCCCACTGGCTTCGCAGTGGCTTTTGGCGGCGTTATCCTGCCCTTTATTAGTGGTTATTTTGTCACCAGGGCGCTCTGTCCCGATGTCGGCATTGGTGGCTGGTTATTTATGGGAGCAGTGCTCACCGCTACCAGCATTGGAGTTACGGTGAGGATATTGATGGATATGGGCAAGTTAAATACTCGGGAGGGGACTACCATCCTGGTGGGAGCTGTGGTTGACGATATAATCGGACTGATCATCTTGTCCATAGTCATTGACCTGGCCCAAACAGGGGACTTTGAGATTCTTGAGGCGGTAAAAATTGGTGCTATTGGATTTGCGGTATGGTTTGGTTTACTCATGATTGGCATCAAGCTTCATAAGTATATCTCCAGATACCTGCTAAATCCTTTCAAAAACTCAGGCACAGCGCCTATCGTTGCCCTCATTATTGGTTTCATTGTGGCTTATCTGGTCACCCTGGTCGACCTGCATCCTGTAGTTGGAGCTTATGTAGCGGGACTAATGTTCAGCGCCTGTAACGAAAAAGACGAGATAGTGGAGAAGGGGAGGCCGATAATGCTTTTTGCCGCTCCTTTTTTCTTTGCCTATCTGGGGATGATGGTTAATTTAAGGCTCTTTGGTGCCCCGGGCGCGGCGGTATTAGCCGTTTTGTTGACAGTGGTAGCTATAGTGGGGAAGGTGATCGGTTGTTACATACCAGCACGGTTTCCTGGCAAGCTTTCTCACACTGGTGGCATGATAGTAGGGGTGGGTATGGTGCCTAGAGCTGAGGTGGGCCTTATTGTCGCTGCTGCAGGATATATAGCTGGAGCTATAAGCTTAGGCTTGTATGGCGCAGCGGTAGCAGTCAGTGTCATAACCACGCTGGTAACTCCTGCAATGCTCAAGCCTTTCTTTAAGAGGCAATTAGTGCAAGTCTCCCAGCCAGTGTCTGATAATTTTGAATCTAGCGATAGTACCTAATCTGGCTATTCGTCTTTTATTCCGTGGTCGCGCAGATAATCAATAGCATCCTGAACAGTCTTTATGTTTTCGGCATCTTCATCAGGTATTTCCAGCCTATTTGTAGGAGTGCTGAATTCCTCTTCCACTGCGGTGATAAGTTCGATTAAGTCTAGAGAGTCGGCATTCAGATCCTCTGTGAAGGAAGCTCCTTGGGTTACTCCGTTTTCATCAACCCCCAGTTGTTCTACAACAATTTCCTTTAATTTTTCAAAGATGGTTGCCATTTTCCCTCCTTTGGTCGCTCATGGCTTGCTTTGCCATATTTGGCAACTATTGACCCTAATACACCATTAATCAGACGTGGTGAAGAGTCACTGCCGAAAGTTTTAGCTAACTCTATTGCTTCGTTTATAGCTACTTTAACGGGGACATTATTATCCATCAAAATTTCGAAGATGGCAACACGCAGGATATTTCTATCAATGACAGACATTTGTGTCACAGGAAAGGATGGAGCAAAACGCCCGATAACTTCATCAATCTTTGACTTATTCTTTAGCACACCTTGTACAAGTTTCTCAGTGAAGCTGATTGCTTCTTGGGACAGTGACTGTTCTGTTGTTGCGTGAGCCACAGCATCTTCAGCTTTATGTTCAGTGCAGTCAATTTCATAAAGTGTTTGGAGAGCAGCGATTCTTGCCTTTCGTCTCAAGCTAGCCATGTTATTCTGCTATTAAACGGTTTGCCTTTAGCCGTGAGATTTCTTCGGTGCTCGATATGTTCAATGTTCGCAGCTCGGGGTTAATCCGCTTAATCAATCCACTGAGTACCTTCCCTGGTCCTATTTCATAGAATGTGGTTACTTTTTCCTGAACCATGTATTCCACGGAATGTTGCCATCGGATGCAATGGGAAAGCTGGTTCAGGAGCTCTTCCTTTATCTCATCTACATTATCCAGTGGTTGGGCAGTCACATTTGCTACTATAGGAGTCGCTGGTTGCTGAAATGTGGTGTTGGAGACAACCTCGCCGAATTCGTCAATGGCCGATTGCATCAAGCTGGAGTGGAAAGCCCCACTAACCCTTAGCGGTATCTGACGAATACGCTTTGCCTTGGCTAATTTGTTAGCTTTGTCTAAATTGGCTGTGCTGCCACTGATCACAATTTGTCCCGGGCAGTTGATATTGGCAATGGTACATCCACTGTGGCGGCATAAATCTTCAACGTCTTCCTCGCCAGCTCCCAGTATTGCTATCATCCCTCCTGGTTTCTCTTGTCCTGCCTGGTGCATCAATCTTCCTCTGTGCTGAACCAGCCGAATGGCATCAGTGATACTGAGCACGTCGGCAGCCACTAAGGCGGTATATTCCCCTAAGCTATGTCCGGCAACGAAGGCAGGGGAAGGAAGATAGCCATTGGCTGTTTCCTGAGCTGCCTTAAGGCAAGCAACGCTGGTTATCAATATGGCTGGCTGGACGTTGTCTGTTCTGGTTAATTCATCATCTGGTCCCTCAAAGCATAGGCGAGAAAGGCGGAGGCCTAAAGCATCGTCGGCTTCCTCGAAAATCTTCCTGGCCAAGGAGTAGGTGTGATACAAGTCTTGCCCCATACCAACTTTCTGAGAGCCTTGACCAGGAAAAACATAGGCTATCTTGAATAGTTCAGCCATGCGTTAGTTAACCTTTTGCTTTAGGTTCTTTGATTTCAATAACTTGCATGCCACCATAACTACCGCAGGTGGGACAAACGTGATGAGCTAGCTTTGGGTTGTGACATTGCGGACAAATATCCAGGGTTGGTAAAGCTAGCATGATGTGGCTTCGCCTCTTACCCCTACGCGCTTTAGCATATTTTCTCTTAGGTAGAGCCATATGATTTCATCTCCTTTATTCCAGCACACTCAGGCTGGCATAATGGTTTCATCGGTAGATTTAGCAAGATATATTGTCGTATTAACTCTCCTAAGTCAAGTACATGATTCTTATCAATAATCAATCCTTCTGATTCCTGGCACAAATCGAGTGGCAAACCACTGGATATATCAATGGTGGGATGGATTTCCTCTTCAACGGTAAAATTCATGGAGTAAGGAAAGGCTTTTAAACAGCGGCTGCAAATGAGTTCCACCTGGATGTCCAAGTTACCACGAACTAGGATCCCCTGGCCAGTGCGAATTAGCGTTACTTTGCCCTTGATAGAACCTTCAGGTTGCTCGGCAATTATGGCATCAATATCATAGTTGCGGCTAGAGCCAACGGATTCTTTCAGCAATTGAGCTACATTAATTTCCCCAGTTAAATGCCTTTCGTTGAGGTCTTCGATTTTTATCATTGCTATCACAACTTGTAGTGTAAATTAAAGGTAAAGTATAATGACTAACTTAAGGAAGTTTCAAGCGGTGGCTGGGAAAAAATTAAAGGAGAAAGTAAGGGCTGAACTAGAGATACGGCGTAGTGAATTAGTGCGACTGAGCCTGAATATTCATGACAATCCTGAGTTAGGCTTTCAGGAGGTAAAGGCAGCATCCTGGCTCAGCGATTACTTGAAGAGTAATGGATTTTCCGTTGAACGGAATATCGCCGGGCTAGCTACAGCTTTTCGAGCAGTATATGGTGAAGGGAAACCAAGAGTTGCTGTGCTTGCTGAATATGACGCTTTGCCAGGAGTCGGGCATGGTTGCGGACATAATATCATAGCAGCATCAGCGGTTGGTGCTGGCGTAGCTAGCAAGATTGTTGTAGATAATCTAGGAGGAAGCATCATAGTTTTAGGCACTCCTGGTGAGGAAACTTTTGGTGGCAAGATAGATATGGTTAAGGCTGGCATTTTCGACGATATGGATGTGGCGATGATGGTGCATCCCTCTATACTAAATATAGCGATGGAGCGGATGCTTGCTAGCAGCTCGCTCGAAGTTGAGTTTTTTGGCAAAGCGGCTCATGCTGCTGTCCAGCCTTCTCAAGGCATAAATGCCCTAGAGGCTATCATTCTCGCCTTTAACTCCGTAAATTCGCTGCGCCAGCACATAAAAGAACAGGCGCGCATTCATGGCATAATAACCGACGGTGGCGAGGTGCCCAATGTAGTACCCGCACATAGCGCTGCTAAGTTCATAATCCGTGCCCCTGATTACGCTTACCTCGAGGAGTTGCAAGGCAAAGTGTTAAACTGTTTTAAGGGCGCCTCTTTAGCCAGCGGCGCCAGACTAGAATATCGCTGGGGTGATAAAGTTTATGCTCCTATAAAGAATAATGTGGCTCTAGCTCAGCTATTTAGCGATAATCTTGAATTAACGGGACGTCATTTAGATGTTTTTGACCTGCAAATGCCTTTCGGTAGTTCAGATATGGGGAATGTTAGCCAGGTAGTTCCCAGTATACATCCCATGGTTGCTATTGCTTCTTCCAAAGTTTCCTTACATTCGCCAGAATTTGCTTCCGCTGCTGCTTCTGAGGCTGGACACCAGGGGTTATTGGATGCTGCTAAAGCAATGGCGATGACCGTGCTTGATGTCATTGGACGCCCTGAGGTGTTGGAGAAGATTAAGCAAGAATTTCATAGCTCTTAGGCAATGGTTACGGTAGGAATTCCGCGGGCTTTACTTTTTTACCAGTACTATCCCATGTGGAAGGCTTTCTTCGAGAAGCTGGGTGCGGAAGTAGTGGTGTCACCACCAACCAACAAAAGCATACTAAACTCGGGCGTTATGCGAGGTGTTCAAGATACTTGCTTGCCAGTAAAGGTCTTTTTCGGACATATCATTGCGTTAGTAGGTAAATGTGACTTGATATTTGTCCCTGCTGTTACCAGTTTGGGCAAGAAAAGTTATAATTGCTCCAAGCTTATCGGTTTGCCTAATATGGCAAGAGCTTTAGTTCCTGAAAGTCCTCCGTTTCTTGCCCCGGAGATAGATTGTGAAAAAGGACGCTATAATTTCTACCGAAATATCTATGCAGTGGGACGCTATTTTACTTCCAATCCATTCAAGCTAAAGAAGGCTGTAGAGGAAGGCTGGGTAAGTAATTTAAATTACCGGAATAAGATGTCAGATGAAAAGATTACCCCCCTCCAGGCTATTGATGGCAAGTTATCCACCGATGTTGGTCCTTCTTCATTCACCGTTGCGGTCATCGCGCATCCCTATATCATCTATGATGAGTATGTTAGCCATCAGCTTATTTCACGGCTGCAGAAGATGGAGGTCAAAGTTGTTACCGCGGAGATGGTACCTCAGGAAGAGCTTGATGTTGCTACAAGGAGAGCGGTGGGTGTTCCCCATTGGTTATTTGAATCCGAAATAATCGGTGCTGGAGAATATTACTTGGAAACGGGGGTGGATGGTATAATTATTGTTGCTGCTTTTGGGTGTGGTCCTGACTCAATGATGTTAAGCGTTGTGGAGCATCGAGCAAGAGAGTCTGAAATCCCTCTTTTACCGCTTAGTGTGGATGAGCATAGTAGTGAAGGAGGGTTGCTTACTCGATTAGAGGCTTTTTTAGACATGGTTAAGCGAAGGAAAAGAGTATGCGTGTAGGAATACCTCATTTTGGTAATATTTATATTCCGGTAAAGTCCATGGCAAGGAGATTGGGGGCTCCTGAGGGTTATTTAATAATTCCACCGCCGATAACTCAACGCACGCTGGAGCTCGGTGTTAAGTACTCACCACAGGAAGCTTGCCTGCCCTATAAGATTACTTTGGGTAGCTTGATTGAAACTTGCGAGATGGGGGCAGACACTCTAATTCAGGCAAGAGGCACTGGGATTTGCCGTTTGGGTTATTATGCCAAGGATCAAGAGCAAACGCTTCAAGATCTGGGTTTCAATGCGCACTTCCTTACGTTAGACGTCTCTCACCATAAGGTTATAAGCATTATCCGACTTATACAGGATATGAGCAATAATACCCCTTGGCGTGAAATTATTCCAGCATTTTTCTTTAGCATCGGCAAATTATTTGCGCTGGATAAAATAGAAAAGGTGGTTCACAAAGTACGGGCGGTGGAGCTCGAGAAGGGAACAGCTAGCCGAATTTACCGGGAAGCCATCAATGCCATTGGTGAAGCAACAAAGAGTAAAGAAGTTAAGGGATTAACCAAAAAATATATTGATAACTTAAACCGAGTGCCTAAAGACACCACTACTAAGCCACTCAAGGTAGGCATTGTTGGAGAGATTTATGTTGTTATTGAGCCTTTTGCTAATATGGATATAGAAATAGAATTGGGTAAGTTGGGAATAGAGGTGGAGCGTACTATGACTCTCTCACGATGGATTAAGTATAGCCTGTTTCTTAACTACCTCGGTGTAGATGAATGGAAGGAGGTTCATAAATTGGCTAGTCCTTATGTCGACCATGATATTGGTGGTGATGGTTGGGAATCGGTAGGGGAGAAAGTGCTTTATGCTCGTAACGGATTTGATGGTGTAATCCACTTAGCACCTTTTACCTGTATGCCAGAGATAGTAGCTCAGAATATTATGCCATCGACAAGAGAAGATATCCCTGTGCTTACTGTTATTTGCGATGAGCAGCAGAGCAAGCAGGGGATGTTAACCAGACTTGAGGCTTTCACAGACTTGATAAGCTTCAGAAGACGAAAGAGGGAGTATGGGAGAAGAGTTTAAGGTATTAGACAAGCTTGTCAAAAGTAAACAGATGATAGTATTCTTTATTATTATGACCATCATCTCAACTTTATTTCACCCTATTCTGAAATCAAGACAAAGAAAAGCATTAGAATTGGAGGAGAGCATAAAAGCTTCCAATCGGAGTAAACTTGGAAGCTTTGGGGGAACTTCTCTTGGGAGGGTAGAGTAAAACATGAAGGCTTATCTCGGCATCGATGTCGGTTCAGTGACTACAAAATTAGCCTTGCTGGATGAGAACGACCAGCTTATAGCTTCTACCTATCTGCAAACTCAAGGCGACCCGGTAGATATGGTAAAGCAAGGGCTAGAAGAGATACGGAAGCAACTGCCATCCAACGTTGAAATTAGTGGTGTAGCTACTACCGGAAGTGGTCGCTATTTAGCTGGTGTAATTGTTGGCGCTGATTTAATAAAGAATGAAATTACAGCACACGCTATCGCTACACTGAAGTATGTACCCGATGTACAAACTATTTTCGAAATTGGCGGCCAAGATAGCAAAATCATCATAATTCGCGATGGCATAGTCGTTGATTTCGGCATGAACTCGGTTTGTGCTGCTGGCACAGGGAGCTTCCTTGAACACCAAGCGGAAAGGTTGAATGTGAAGATTGAGGATTTTGGGGACCATGCTTTAAGGAGTGAAAATCCAGCGCGTATCGCTGGAAGGTGTACTGTTTTTGCTGAATCAGATATGATTCATAAACAGCAAATGGGATATCCTCTCGATGACATTATTTACGGCTTATGTCAATCCTTAGTACGCAATTATCTTAACAATGTTGCTCTGGGCAAGGAAATCCGGCCCGGATTTGTGTTTCAGGGCGGTGTCGCTTTCAATAAAGGGATAATCAAGGCATTTAACGAGACTTTCGACTCCGAAGTTTATGTACCGCCTCACCATGAGCTTATGGGCGCTATAGGAGCTGCTATTCTGGTGCATGAGGAAATGCAGATTAAGCAGAATCATCATAAGAGTAATTTTAAGGGATTTGGCGTCAGCGACGTAGAATTCAAGACTTCTTCTTTCATATGCAAAGCTTGCCCGAACTTATGTGAAATTTCACAAATTTCTGCTAATGGTAAAACTCTAGCTAGATGGGGAGGGCGTTGTGATATGTGGGAGAGGGTCCCAGAGAACTAGTCTCCTTCGTGTATGGCTAAGAAATATCAATTGATCATCATTGGTAGTGATCCTGCGGGATTTTATAGTGCCAGACCGGGGTTCAAGGTATTACAGGAAAAAGCACAACCTGATCCCAAAATAGAGTTTAGATGGGAGAGTGTGGTGATCGAAGCAAAAGGAGAAAAAAGGTCACCGATTTAGTGCTTAAAAATACCAAAAATGATACAATATCATTGTTAGTTATAGGTGGTGCTTTTGCTGCCATCGGGCTAGTTCCTAATACCGAATATCTGCGGGGAGTTTTACCTCTCGATGAGTGGGGATACATAATCACTACCGAGCTGATGGAGACAACAGTGCCTGGTATATTATTGGCGGGTGATATTCACCATAACTCGGTGAAGCAAGCAATAGTTGCTGCTGGAGATGGTGCCGTCGCTGTGTCATCAGCAGAGAGGTTCGTTAGTTCGCTATGAAAGTTATTTTTCTAACAGACGTTCCCTCCAAAGGGCAGGCGGGGGAGGTAAAGGTGGTAAGCGATGGGTATGCACGAAACTTCCTTTTCCCCAAAGGACTGGCTCAAGTAGCGACACCTGGGGTAGTAAAACAAGTCGAAATCGGTCTCCGGGGAAAAGTGACTGAAGAAAGCTTGCACAAGGAAAAGATGGCCAAGTTGGCTGATCAAATCGAGGGAATTCAGATCTGCCTCAAGGCTCGTGTGGGTGCTGAAGACCGTCTCTTCGGTTCTATCACTGAGGCTAATATTGCTGAAGAACTCAGCAGAATTGTAGATGCTCCTATCGATAAGAGGCAAGTAGTTTTGGATAATCCATTACGTCAAATAGGTGAATACGAGATAGCAATTAGATTGGCTACAGATTCAGTAGCGCGAATCAAGGTAATTGTCGAGCCTGAAGAAGCTTGAAAATGATAGAAGAAAAGTTACCCCCGCATGACATTGAGGCAGAAGAAGCGGTAATTGGGTCCTTGATTGTTGACCCTGATGCTATATTTAAGATAGCGACCTCCCTTGTTCCCGAGGACTTTTTTGATGAAACTAACCAAGTAATTTATCAGGCATGTCTATCTGTTCACCAACGCAATGAAGTTGTAACCCAGATTACAGTAGCTCATGAGCTAATGCGACAAAACAGGTTAGAGCAAATTGGTGGAGCCGCTTATTTGAGCCATTTAATATCCATTACACCTACACCGCTGTATGTTGAGCATTATGCCCGGATAGTCTCCAATACAGCAGCAATGAGACGATTAATTGCTGCTGCGGGACAGATTGCCGCTATTGGATATGAGGCAGGGGCTGACGTCGAGTCCACTCTCAATAAAGCTATAAACATCCTTTTTCAGGTAGGAAGTAAGGGGGCACCAACGAATTTAGTCTTGATTCGTGATGTCCTGAGCAAGTATTTTGAGGAAGTGGGGCAACCTCCACCGGAGGAGAGGCAAATATCTCATGTTTTAACCGGCTTTGCTGGGTTGGACGGATTATTAGGTGGCTTGCAAAGGTCGGATTTAATCATTTTGGCTGCAAGGCCAGCAGTTGGAAAAACGAGTTTAGCCTTGAATATTGCTAGAAATGCTGCTATCGAGCAGAAGGCTTGTGTTGCCTTTTTCAGCTTGGAGATGTCTCGGGATACAATTGTTCAGCGCCTTTTATCGTCTGAAGCAAGGGTGGATTCGAAGGATGTTCGTCTAGGACATTTTACTGAGAGAGAAGAAAGAAGGATTATGGATGCTAGTGGACTCTTGTCAGAGGCACCAATTTATATTGATGATAGCCCTCAGCAGTATGTTATGGATATAGGAAGTAAGTCAAGACGTCTTCATCGTGAGCGTAACATCGACTTGATTGTCATTGATTACCTACAATTGGTGCGAGGCGGTGGCAAGAATGAACCCCGAGTTCAGGAGATAGGCAATATAACCCGTTCCTTAAAAGGGTTGGCTAGGGAGCTGAATGTACCTGTGCTAACAGTGTCTCAACTTAGCCGTGCCGTGGAGTGGCGTGCTTCTCACAAACCTCAGCTCTTCGATCTGCGGGAGAGCGGTAGTATTGAGCAAGATGCTGATGTTGTATTTTTTATCCACAGAGAATCTATGTATTGCGAAGAGGAAGAATGGAATAAGACACATGATGTAGAGAAGGAACCTTATCCTCGCAGTGAGGCCGATATTCTTGTTGAAAAGGATCGAAATGGTCCTCTGGGTGTAGTGAAATTGCGTTTTCTTCCATGGTTCTCTCGATTTGACAGTTTGGAAGCGGCACCAGCCCCTAGTTCCCGGGAGTTAATATAACATGACAAAAAAATCTTTTCTTGCTTCTCCAGGGGAGCAATTTGTCCTTTTGCCTGAATCGTTTTTCACTCAGGCAATACCTGAAGTAGACAATATGGCCGAGCTGAAGATCATTCTCTGTTTTTTCTATTTGCTCCATCATAAGCAAGGACATCATGAGTTTATCACCTATGGGGAATTGCAATCCTATTGTATTCCTATCATAGGAAAACAAGGGTTCCACAGCGGCTTAAGGTCAGCTGTAGAAAGGGGGGTCATCCTATCGGTTAGTAAAGAGATTAACGGGAGGCGGGAAAACGTTTACTTTGCTAACAAGGAGGCCATAGACAGGGCGACCTATGGGATAACTCCTAAACAAGCAACGGAGCCGCTCAATATCTTTGCTCTTTATGAGCAGAATATAGGTTTGATAACCCCACTGGTTGCTGAGGAGCTTAAAGAGGCGGTGAAAGTTTATCCAGAACAGTGGATAGAGGAAGCTTTTAGGGAAGCGGTCAATATGAATAAGCGTAGTTGGAAGTATATCTCTCGTATTCTTGAGAGGTGGGCTAACGAGGGTAGAGATAGTGGAGAGTATAGGCAAGGTATTAAGAAGAGTAGTGCCAACAAATACATTAAGGGCAGATACGGCCATCTCGTCAAAAGATAACCAGGGTGGCGAGGAAGTCTGTCCTATTTGCAAAAGTGCTGGGCTTGTTCATCCCCTTCTAGCGTCGGGGCAACCTGATTTCAGTAGAGTAGTTCCCTGCCAGTGCCAGAAGAAGGAACTGGAGAAGAAGAAACTACAATATCTCCAGGAATATAGTAATCTTAGCTCGTTATTGCGGAACATGACCTTCGATAATTTTGACTATAAGCGGCTGAATCTCTCTCTGGAGCAGCGTCAAAATTTGCGGAAGGCCTTTGATGTAGCAAAGGACTTTGCACGTTCGCCAGAGGGTTGGTTGGTATTTCAAGGTGTCAATGGCTGTGGCAAAACTCATCTAGCAGCAGCTATTGCTAATTATCGATTGGGGCAGGGCAAGCCAGTCTTATTCATAGTGGCTCCTGACCTCCTTGACCATCTACGCTCCACCTTTAACCCGGACAGTAAGATATCATATGACGAGTTCTTTGAAACGGTAAAACAGTGTCCTTTGCTACTACTCGACGACTTTGGCGAGCAATCTGCTACTCCTTGGGCTCAGGAAAAGCTATATCAATTGATCAATTACCGTTATAATGCCAGATTGCCCATGGTGGTTACTACTTGCCTTACCCTAGACGAGATTGAGACCAGAATCAGTTCACGAATGGTAGATCCAAAATTAAGTTTGGTATTCAACATTATTGCCCCTGATTATCGTGGTGACATAGAACCTGTTCGGCAAGCCAGGCCCTCATCACGGAAACGTTATTCCTAGGGGCCATTTTATTGCAATGAGCAAACATCGTTGTTAAAATAACCCGACGTTATATGCGGGATTCAGAAGTAGTAAATCTGCCGGTTCTGGTTCTTAATGAAAGCTATGAGCCATTAAATTTATGTCGTGTGCGCCGAGCCATAATTCTGACTCTTCATGGTAAAGCTGAAGTGTTAGAAAACAGCAGAGGAGAGATTCGCTCCGCAAGGCAGGTTTTTCAAATACCCTCGGTAATACGTCTTGCCTATTTTATCAGGCGTCCTTATCGGGAAAGAAAGTTAACCAAGGTCGAGGTATTCATCCGTGATGAGTATACTTGCCAATATTGTGCCAAGCAAACCAGGGAGCTTACTCTAGATCATGTAATTCCACGACAGCGTGGTGGGGAACATGCTTGGAAGAACGTGGTTAGTGCTTGTAAAGTATGCAACCGCCGTAAGGGTGGACGAACACCTGAAGAGGCAGGAATGCGCTTGCTACGCCCTGCACGCATCCCTCATCACAATGGGTTCTATATTCCTTATCACTACCTCAATAGCCATAGCGAGTGGCGAAAGTATATTCCTCAATAGATATGACTTGCCTTGCTCAGGTTAGCTCATCTAGGGATAGTTCTTTAACAGTCTGATCACTGAGCTTTATTGTCACTGTTTCTTTTAGGGGATTGATGCTAACCACTTTGCCTTCCCCAAAAGGTGTTGAAACCTCCTGATTTACTCGAGGCATTTTCTCCTTCATAGCTGCATATTGCTTGCTTTCATAGCTCAGGCAGCATAGGAGTCGCCCGCAAATTCCGGAGATTTTCATGGGATTCAAGGATAACCCCTGCTCTTTAGCAATTCTGATGGATACTGGTGAAAATTCGGTGAGAAAGCTCTGGCAGCATAGTGGACGGCCACATTTCCCCAGGCCCCCAATCAATCTGGCTTCATCTCTAGGGCTTACTTGTCTCAACTCCACTCTTGTTTTGAGTCCCTGGCTTAGTTTTCGAACTAGCTCTCTGAAGTCGATTCTTGTTTGGGCACTGAAGTATATAGTTAAGTGCTTACCATCGAGGTTATAGTGAGCCACAAGGGGTTTCATTGCTAAATCAAGCTCAGTAACTAATTTCTTACACCTGTTGAGCGCTTCACTTTCTTTGTGGTGATTCTGCTCAGCTTTCTGTAGATCTTCCGGTTGTGCCAGGCGCATTATTTTGGCTAATCGTTTTGGGGGATGTTTTGCCTGCTGCGCCTCCGCAATAACCACTTTAGCCAGGTCTGCTCCGTGCTCTGTGCCCAATACTATGTAATCATTAAGTTCTACTTTGATTTCAGCGGTATCGCAATAGGTTACCCTGCTTCTAGGTTGAAGATAAACTCCGACTATCATAGGCTAGTATTCCACCTTTGGCATATTAAGCATCACCCATTCCAATAATAAGCGTACATTTATGTTCTTGCTGAGTTGTTCTTTTAGCAAACATAAATCTGCAATGAAGCCATTGATTTCACGCATGGTTAAATTGCTTGCCTGTTGTTTCAAAGTAGCTTTATAGTCTATATTGGTGATAAATTCCTCGCAGCTACCCCGAATAAGCATCAAGTCACGCCACCAATTAATCCAGCCTTCTATAATTTCTATCATGGGCCTTCGCTGTCGATTAAATTGAATAGCCCACTCTTGGGCACAGCCAAACCGCTGTTCTAAATTAGCAGTAAGTAGTGAGGCAAATTTATTAATATTTTGAGTTCGCTGAGGAAGTAAATTATCATCTTTCACGGCTGATATTGCCAAGCCGAGGCAACCACGGCTCAGTCGAGCTAGAAGGTTTGCTTTGTTGGGAGCAATGTCATACTGGTCTACAAGTATTTTTTTTATTTGCTTTATAGGCAGAGGCTTGAATTCGAGCCTCTGACATCGAGAGATAACTGTAGGTAGAAGGCGATTTTCCTCACTCGCTAGCAACAACCAAATGACTTTGGGTGGTGGTTCTTCCAAAATTTTGAGTAAACAGTTTGCTGCTTCAATGGATAAGTATTCGGCATCATTAATGATGAATACCTTGTATTTGCCTTCGTATGGTGGCAGGTTTGCTAAATGCTGAAGCTCTCGAATGGTATCGATGCTGATTTCGGCACTTGAGTTCAGGTGCGTGAAGACGACATCGGCATGCTTTTCCTGGGCAATTCTGAAACAAGAGTGGCATTGACCACAGGGTGGTTCGCTTGCATCGCAATTCACTGCCTGTGCTATGTTAACAGCCAGAGTTCCTTTCCCTATGTGCCGTGGACCTGTTAGGAGATAGGCATGTGCGATGTTACATTCTTTAAGATTTTGTTTTAACAAAGATAGAAGTCTGTCTTGTCCAATTACTTGCCACATGTCAAATTGTATCTAAGCTCATTAAATCTTGATAGGTTTCGCGGCGACGGATAAGAGTTGCTTTGCCGTCATTCACCATAGTTATGGCTGGTCTGGGCAAGGCATTATAATTGCTCCACATCGGGATGGAATAAGCGCCGCAAACCGGGACAGCTATAATATCACCCAAGGAAACCGAAGCCAAATTAGTGTCTCTTACTAGAATATCTCCTGATTCGCAAAGCTTGCCAGTGATGGTAATGATCTCCCTCTCTTCGTCCAAAACTTTGTTGGCTACCAGAGCTTCCTGTTTAGCTCCGTAAAGGGCAGGACGGATGTTATCACTCATGCCACCATCGATACATATGTATTTTCTTATGCCCGGTATCTCCTTTATCGCTCCCACTTTGTATAGCGCTACTCCAGCTTGGGCAACAATACCTCTCCCCGGCTCGATGATAAGTCGGGGATGCTCTAGTTCAAATTGGGAAATAAGATTATTCAGCTTCTCCCCTATAGCTTGAGCGTATTCAGCTACATCAGGACCTTTAGAATCCAATGAGTATTGGACAGCAAAACCTCCCCCAACGCCAAATTCATCGAATTGAAAACTGTACTTTCGTTTCATTTGGCGAATGAAGCTGAGGACGAGCTCTATAGCTAGGCGGTAGGGTTCCAACTCGAATATAGGGGAACCAAGGTGAAAATGAAACCCTATTAGATTAATGTTGGAAGCTGATGCAGCTTGACTTACAGCTTCCTCAGCTTGTTCTGTGGCCAAGGGGAACCCAAATTTGCTGTCTAATGTTCCTGTAGTGGTATATTTGTGGGTATGGGGATCAACTCCAGGAGTAATGCGGAGTAAGATATTTTGCTTGATACCTTTCTCATAAGCTAGTTGATCAAGCAATTCAAGTTCGTAAAGATTATCTACTACAACTCGTCCAATGTTCCAATCGAGAGCTAGTTCCAGCTCTTCCAATGTCTTGTTATTACCGTGGAAATAAACCTTGCTTAGCGGGAAGTCCACAGAATGAGCAATGGTAAGCTCTCCACCAGAAACAACATCAAGTCCAAGCCCTTCCTGGTCGATGAGGGCGGCTAATGCTCTATTAAGAAATGCCTTGGAAGCGTAAATGACTAATGTGTTTGGATAGTATTTGTGGAATTCAGCGGTAAATTGACGGCATTTATGACGAATGGTGAACTCGTCGAAGACATAGAGGGGTGTGCTGAGTTCCTCCGCCAAATCGACGGTATCGCAACCGCCAATACAAAGATGCCCTTGACTATCTACCTCAGCAGTAAGCGGGAAAAGGGAAAGTTTAGGCGAAAATCCTGTATTCAATTTGACTATAGAATGTTACCATAAATTTTTTTATTCAATCTATTTGCCAACTCTATTATATCCTTCTTTCTGGCAATTTGCCCAACCCAGTCTTTGGCTATATTTTTATAGCCATAGTATATTCCTGCTAGCCCTCCAGTAACTGCGCCCGTTGTATCAGTATCACCTCCAAGGTTTACTGCGTTGAGCACTGTTTCAGCGTACGAATTGTTGTTGAGAAGACACCACAGACTAGCCTCAAGCGTATCTACGACATAGCCGCTTGACTTTATTTCGTCCTCAATGAGCTTTGAAATGTCGGCCTGTAAAATTCTGGCGAAATTATTTACTTCCCCGCAGTATGGGCCTTTTCGATAGAAATCCACGATAGTTGCTTTCATGCTCTGGTATGCTAATTCTGGCTCATCTCCTTTGAGGAGGTTAATTGCTAGCTGGATATAGATGCCACAAGCCATCTGTGACCTTGGATGATCATGGGTAATAGAGGATACCTGATGGATTATTTCAAATTTTTTGCCAGCCTCGGCATTTTCGAGATAATATGCTAATGGCAAAATTCTCATCAGTGAGCCATTTCCATTACTGTATTCGCTTTTACCACCGGCTTCTTCGGGGTTTACACCTTTTGTGAGGCGGGAAATAGCCTGTCGAGTTGTGTTCCCGACACCAAAGGTTTTCCCATATGGAGTCCAATAACCTTCATAAAGCCATTTACAAAATTTACCGGCAATATCATCCAGATCAAAGCCTTGACACAAGCTATCCGCCAAACAGAAAGTAAGCGAACTATCATCCGACCATGTTCCTGCTGGCTGATTATGAACACCGTAGCCAACCATAGCGGTTACTGGATTCCTGTTTAGCCTGTTCCTAGAGCAGGACTCAAAGGGAACACCAATCGCATCGCCAATACATAGTCCGAACAAACTCCCAAGCACTTTGTTTCTTTTCATTTTTCGAAGCACCGCCCAGTATTGTATCAAATGGGTTTTACAGCGTCTTTTTGTTGACTGAGGAGATAGATAAAAGTAGAATTTGAGGCAAATGTATACTAAAACTGTTTTTGACAACGGATTAAGGGTTATTACCAGTGCTATGCCTCATACTCGTTCAGTATCCCTTGCTTATCTTGTTGGTGCCGGCTCCTGTTATGAAAATGAGAAAGAGGCGGGCATTTCTCATTTTGCTGAGCATATGTATTTCAAAGGCACGAAGCGGAGACCCACAGCTAAAGAGATAAGTCAGGATGTTGAAGGAGTAGGCGGCATAATCAATGCTGGCACGGATAAGGAAATGACCGTTTTTTGGTGCAAAGTGGCGGATGCCCATTTTTCTGTAGCTCTGGATGTGCTATCCGATTTGCTGCGCAATTCTCGTTTCGATTCCAATGATATGGAGCAAGAACGCCGAGTCATCATTGAAGAAATAAATATGAATATGGATATTCCTCAACAGCGAGTAAATATGCTTATTGATGAGCTTTTATGGCCTGCCCAGCCTTTGGGGCGCGAAATCATCGGCAGTAAGGAAACTGTAGCCTCGATAACCAGGGAACGGATATTAAGATACATCGGTCACCGATATTTCCCCAATGATACCGTGATTAGTATTGCCGGCAATATACACCCTGATGAAGCATTGGCTTGCATTGAGCCGCTGTTTCATGACTGGTCTGCGGGTCAGGTATCGGAGGGTTATGTGACGAATAGTGGGCAAGACACACCGAGGTTACGTATCGAGCACAAGAACAGTGAACAAGTGCATCTTTGTTTAGGTGTCCATGGGTTCTCTCGTTTCCATCCGCGACGTTTTGCTCTCGACCTGCTGAACACAGCGTTTGGGGTGGGAATGAGCAGTCGCTTATTCACTGAGATCCGAGAGAACAAAGGGCTGGCATATGACATACATAGCTATGTGGAGCATTTCCTTAATTCAGGGTCATTTGTTATCTACGCCGGTGTGGACACAAATAAGGCAGAAACTGCCATTGCCACCATAGTTGAGGAAATAGCCAAGTTAAGGCAAGGAATCAGTGCAGACGAGCTTCGCAGAGCCAAAGAGCTATCAAAGGGCAGGTTGCAACTTCGGCTTGAGGATAGTCAAAACGTGGCTTTATGGCTTGGTGGCCAGGAATTAGCGAGACGGGAGATTCTCGACATAGATCAGGTTATCTCTATAATTGAGGCTATCACCGGGGATGAGCTAAAACAGGTAGCCCAAGAAATCCTGGTTGACAATGGGCTCAACTTAGCTGTGGTGGGGCCGATAACAAAGGAAGAACCTTTGCTAAATTTACTCAAGCTATGAAAAGAGGGGCTGCCTGGTGAGCAGCCCCTCTTAATGATAGTGCTTGTTATCAGTACTCGGGATACCCACCACCGGGTGGCATTGGCGGCATCTTTTCCTTTTCAGGGATATCAGTTACCAAGGATTCGGTGGTCAAGATCATATTGGCAATACTAGCGCCGTTTTGTAAAGCAGCCTTGGTAACTTTAAGGGGGTCGACAATGCCCCGCTCCACCATGTTGACTCCTAATTCGTCTCTGAGAGCGTCATAACCCACACCTTGCGGACTTTCATTTACTTTATTTACTATTACTGAGCCCTCTCTTCCGCTATTGACGGCGATACAACGAATAGGCTCTTCCAAGGCTCGTTTAAGTATAGCAACGCCGGTAGCTTCATCTCCCTTGACTTTGAGCTTGTCTAAGGCAGGTATTGCGTTGAGAAGGGCAATGCCACCGCCAGGTAAGATGCCTTCTTCTACAGCGGCCCTTGTGGCAGAGAGAGCATCCTCGACACGGTGTTTCTTCTCCTTTAAGTCTACCTCAGTGGCGGCACCTACCTTTATTACCGCCACGCCACCGGCTAACTTCGCCAGTCTTTCCTGGAGCTTTTCCTTGTCGTAATCGGATGTGGTTACGTCAATTTGGGACCTGATTTGCTTGATTCTCGCTTCGATATCTTTGGTTGCCCCTTTTCCTTCCACGATGGTAGTATTATCTTTGTCAGCGATAACCTTTCGTGCTCGCCCCAGGTCTTCTATGGTTACTGAATCCAGCTTTCTGCCAACTTCCTCTGATATGACCTTACCGCCAGTGAGAACAGCTATATCCTGAAGCATTTCCTTTCGTCTGTCCCCGAATCCTGGTGCTTTAACTGCCAGAGGGCTTAAAGTTCCCCTCAGCTTATTGACCACCAGGGTGGCTAAGGGTTCACCTTCCAGATCCTCAGCAATGAGAACGATGTTCTTGGATGTCTGGACTATCTTTTCCAAGGCGGGGAGGACATCATTCAAGGCAGAGATTTTCTTATCGGTAATGAGGATGTAGGGGTCTTCTAGTTCGCATCTCATCTGTTCGGCATTAGTGATGAAGTACGGGCTGATATAGCCACGATCGAATTTCATACCCTCAACATACTCAGTTTCAAATTCAAGTCCCTTGCCTTCCTCGACAGTGATGACACCATCCTTGCCCACCTTTTCCATTACATCGGCGATTAAGTTGCCAATTTCTTGATCCACGGCTGATATAGCAGCCACCTGGGCCACCTGGTCTTTACCAGCTACAGGGATAGCCGACTTCTTAAGTTCTTTCACCACCACGTCAACTCCCTTTTCAATGCCGTGTTTTAGGGCCATGGAATCAGCACCAGCGGCGATATTCTTAAAACCTTCGCCAATGATACCTTGTGCTAGAATAACCGATGTACTGGTTCCGTCACCACATTGGTCGTTAGTTTTAGTTGCTGCCTCTTTTACTAATTGAACCCCCATGTTCTCAAATGGATCGGGCAGTTCCACATCCTTGGCAATGGAAACACCGTCGTTAAGAACTGAAGGAGCGCCAAATTTCTTATCCAGCGCCACAGGACGCCCCCGAGGCCCCAAGGTTACTCTAATTGCATCTGCTAGAGTATCTATGCCTGTTTTGAGTGCCTTTCTCGCTTCTTCAGCGAAAAGAAGTTGTTTTGCCATTTCAATTTACCTCCTTTTTTGTGAACTTCGCTTAGCTAAAATATCGCTCTCACGCAGAATAATCAATTCTTCGTCGTCGAGCTTAATTTCTGTGCCGGCATACTTGGAATAAATCACCTTATCCCCCACTTTCACTTCCATAGCGATCCGCTTGCCATCTTCAGATACCTTGCCTCGACCTACAGCAACGATCTTACCTTCTTGGGGCTTTTCCTTGGCTGTATCCGGCAGAACAATGCCCCCTTTACTTACTTCTCCTTTTGGGGTGGGTTTAATTACTACTCTATCTCCTAGGGGTTCGACTTTAATTGCCATAACTCCTCCTTTCCCAAAGTTTAATGTTTAGCACTCTATGAACCAGACTGCTAAACATTATAACACAAGAATTTTTGAATGCAACCCTGCTTATTCATTGACGAAACATAAAATTTTATACTAAAATCCTAAGTTCAATGTGTTTATCACATAAAGGGATGTCCAGTGTTCAATTTGGGCATCCTTATTTTTATATTTTTATATAAAGGAAAGGAGTCGCCGTATGTTTGATTTAGTGTGGATATGCGTAATTGTGGGGCTTATCGGTGCTGGTGTAGTTGCTTACTTTGTGCGCTATGTTCTACGACAGGATGCGGGCTCGGATAAGATTCAAGAGGTTTCTCGAGCCATTCGGGAAGGGGCAATGGCTTTTATCGGCAGGGAATATCGGACCTTGGCCGTTGCAGTAGTAGTACTAGCCATTATCCTGGGAGTTATCCCTGCTCTGGGTTGGAGAGTGAGTGTGGCTTTTCTCTTTGGTGCCGTATCTTCCATGGGTGCTGGCTATGCTGGTATGAGTGTTGCAGTCAGGGCCAATGGCAGGACTTGTGCTGCAGCCCAGAAAGGCTTGAATCAAGGATTGAGAGTCGCCTTCAGAAGTGGTGCAGTTATGGGGCTGACGGTGGTCAGCATTGGCATACTGGGGTTATCTATTCTCTATTTCGCCTGGCACGATAACACTAGTTTCCTGGCCATAATTCCAGCCTACGGCACTGGGGCTTCGCTGGTAGCCCTTTTCGCCAGGGTAGGTGGTGGTATCTTTACCAAGGGTGCTGATGCTGGCTCTGATTTGGTTGGTAAAGTGGAGGCAGGAATACCGGAGGACGACCCCAGGAATGCGGCAGTGGTAGCTGACAATGTGGGTGATAATGTGGGTGACGTGTGTGGCATGGGTGCTGACCTGTTTGAGTCTTACGTTGAATCTGTCATTGCTACCATGACATTAGCCGTTGTGGTAACCGCAATGGGGATAGTTGCTGACTCTCAGACTGCCTGGCTGATTCCTATGTTGATTGCTGCTGGTGGTCTCGTAGCCTCAGTAATTGGCTGTTTTCTGGTCAGAGTGGGAGAGAAAGTTGAGATGAGCGCTCTCTTGGGAGCTTTGCGCCGCGGTACGCTTGGCGCCTCAATATTGACAGCAGTATTTGCTTTCCTGGTGCTTTACTTCTTGGGCGCTAGTATAGGGCTATTCTGGGCGGTGCTTGGCGGCCTTGTTGCCGGCGTGCTTATGGGGGAAAGCACCAACTATTTCACTTCCTATGCCTTTAAGCCAACACAGGGAATTTCCAAGGCCTCCACGTCCGGTGCAGGTGCCACTATAATTCAAGGCTTTGCCAATGGCCTGATGAGCACGTGGCCACCAGTGATTTTGATAGCTATAGCGATTGTTGTAGCTTTCCACTTCGGCAGCTTCTACGGTGTGGCGCTGGCTGCTGTTGGTATGTTGTCCACTTTGGGCGTGACACTGGCGACCGACGCTTATGGGCCTGTAGCTGATAACGCCGGTGGCATTACCACGATGACAGGACTACCAGCCGAGGTACGTGAGCGAACTGACGCCTTGGATTCATTGGGCAATACTACCGCAGCCACAGGTAAGGGATTTGCCATCGGTGCTGCTGCTTTGAACTCTTTGGGGTTAATTCTCGCCTTTGCTCTAGCTACACAGATAGTAACAATTTCCGAAGGCAGTATAATAGTGCCAATGCCGGAAGCATTCAACTTGCTGAGTGCACCGGTTATCGTCGGCATAATTCTGGGCGCCCTTATGCCCCCTATCTTTTGTGCTATGACCATGAAGTCAGTTGGTATAACTACAATGGCAATCATAGAGGAGGTTCGTCGGCAGTGGCGCGAGATAAAGGGTATTATGGAAGGAACAGCCAAACCGGAATATGGTAAATGCGTGGATATCTGCACTAGAACAGCTCTGAAGCAGATGTTGGCTCCTTCAATAATAACCATAGTTGCTCCCGTAGTTGTGGGACTGGTTCTGGGCAAATATGCTCTGGCTGGTTTTCTTATTGGAGCCCTGGCGACTGGCTTTATCCTCGCTATTACCTCAAACAACGCTGGCGGCGCATGGGATAATGCTAAGAAGTGGATTGAGGCGGGGCAATTTGGTGGTAAGGGCTCAGAGGCCCACAAGGCAGCAGTAGTAGGAGATACTGCCGGTGACCCAATGAAGGACACTGCTGGCCCATCATTGAATATAATGCTCAAGCTAATGTCGGTGATCTCATTACTATTAGCGCCAGTATTGATACACTTCGGTGGTTTGATTTAGCTTTTTGACCTTTGGGCTTGACAAGAAAAAAGGGGATGGTTACAATTTGTTAGAGTTAACTAACATTTTCATTCACGATGGTCAAGCAGAAGATGGTAAAGAAATATAGCGCCAGTATGGAAGATTATCTTAAGGCGATAGCCAATCTCTATAGAGATGAAAAAGTTGTAAAGGTCAGGCAACTTAGCCGTACGTTAAATGTAAGGATGCCTAGCGTTACTGCAGCGCTGGAAAGACTTTCTGAAGAGGGGCTCGTAGTTCATAAGAAGTATGGCGATATAAAACTCACGCCCGGCGGTGATAAAGCAGCTCAGGATGTGATTCGCCGTCACAGAGCATTAAGCCGCTTTTTTGGTGAAGCTCTGGACATTAACAAAGAAATTGCTGAAGAAGATGCCTGCAGGATTGAGCATGTCATCAGCCCCATTACCCTGGAAAGAATGATTAAATTTATAGAGTTTATGGAAGCATGTCCACTGGGAGAGGCTAATTTCCCCAAAAGATATAGATACTATGTGGAGCATGGAGAGCTTCCTCCTGAATGCCTGGAGAGAGGATTGAGAGAAAGATAAAAATTTTGCCATGGCAAGTTAGACATGGCTAACAAAGTTATCAATTGTTGATGGCAGGATACAGGAGCAAATCTGAACATGACCTTTAATAGACAGACGACGGTTGCCCAGATGCGAACGGGCGAAAGGGGTAGAATCATCGAGATTACTGGGGGACATGGCCTGACGCGTCGGGTTGAAGCCATGGGGATCAGACCGGGCAAAAAAATAGCCAAGGTCAGTTCCATGCTCATGCGCGGGCCAGTGACGATCCAGGTGGATGGTGTTCAGGTTGCCATTGGCTTCGGCATAGCCAGGAGAATCCTGGTTGAGCTGGAGAGCAAGTGAAGATACTTTTGATGGGTAACCCCAATGTGGGGAAGAGCGTCTTTTTCTCGCGCCTCACCGGGATCCGGGTTATCGCTTCCAATTATCCGGGCACGACAGTAAAGTTCACCAAAGGGTATCTCAAGCTGGGAGGGGAACTTGCTGAGGTTATAGATGTGCCCGGCACTTACACCTTGGAGCCTACTTCCAAGGCAGAAGAGGTGGCTACAAAGATGCTTAAGGACGGTGACCTGGTCATTAATGTCGTCGATGCTACCAATCTAGAGAGAAACCTATTTCTAACACTGCAATTGCTAGAAAGGGATATTCCTGTAGTAGTGGCACTTAACATTTGGGATGATACCAAGCATAGAGGAATACACATCGATGTCAACAATCTGGAGCAGGTTTTGGGGGTACCCGTCGTGCCCACAGTAGCAGTGACTGGTGAAGGGATGAAGGAATTGGTGAGTCGTATCTCCGAAGCGGCATCTCCACCCGTATCTTATCGAACGCGTGATGAACGGTGGGCAGGCGTGGGTAGAATTGTGCAGCAGGTGCAAACAGTAACTCACCGGCACCACACCTGGCTGGAGCGCTTGGGCGATGCGTCGATCAAGCCTTTCCCGGGAATCCTCATTGCTGCCCTGGTGATGCTTGTCTCATTTATGGTAATCCGCTTCATTGGCGAAGGTCTCATTGGGTATATATTCGAGCCGCTGTTTAATAACCTCTGGGCTCCCGTGATGATGCGGCTAAGCGAATTTCTGGGATCAGGCGGCTTCCTGCACAATATCCTTGTTGGGAAATTGATCAATGGCGAAGTAGACTTCTTTCAATCCTTTGGCATCTTGACTACCGGGCTGTACATACCCTTCGGGGCTGTCTTGCCTTACATCCTATCATTTTATTTAGTGTTGGGCTTTCTGGAGGACTCAGGATATCTGCCTCGTGTGGCTGTGCTCCTCGACACTCTGATGCACCGTCTGGGAATGCACGGATACGCCATTATACCCACGCTCCTTGGCCTGGGATGCAATGTTCCCGGAATCCTGGCCACCCGAATTTTGGAAAGCAGGAGGGAGAGATTCATCGTTGCTACCCTTATCTCCATCGGAGTTCCTTGTGCCGCCCTTCAGGCCATGGTCATTGGATTGGTTGGAGGGGAGGGTTGGCAATATGTAGCTATAGTGTATGGCACGCTTTTCGTGGTCTGGGTCATCCTGGGATTGATCTTAAACCTAATAGTGAAAGGCTTTAGCCCCGAACTCTTGGTTGAGATTCCCCCTTACCGCTTACCGCCGATGCGGATGGTGGCCTTGAAGCTCTGGGCGAGAATACTTGGCTTCCTTAGGGAGGCAGTCCCTGTAGTCATGCTAGGCATTTTTGTCGTCACCATTCTCTATGCTTTGAATGTATTTGACTATATCTCCAACTTTGCGGCGCCAGTGGTAAGCGGGTTTTTTGGACTCCCCCAAGAGGCAACTGCGGCGCTGGCCATCGGCTTTTTGCGTAAGGATATGGCAATAGGCATGCTCAGTGTCCTCAATCTAACTGCCAACCAGTTGGTTATCGGCAGCGTGGTTCTGGCTATGTTCTTTCCCTGTATCGCTAGTTTTGTGGTTCTGGCTCGGGAGTTGGGCTTTAAGGGCATGCTTGCTGCTACCGGGATAATGATAGTTGCTTCCCTGGTTGTGGGCAGTTTGCTGAATTTGATTCTGTAATCAATTGAAACTGGCCTTGGACATATTGGGCACTCTGTTCAAACCAGAGGAGGAAATAAACAAACTTAATACTGGGAAGGACAGAAAACATTGAACTACGGGTGTGGCATTGGTTCTTACACCTTTCCTGTTGCCAATTTGGTGGTAAGGATAAGGAAAGGTTTATGCTTTGGATAAGCAACCATTAGCTGTAAAAGGGGTTGAAGAGGAGGCTAAAAAGCGAGGCTTTAGCAATATAGATACAATGTTGTCTGATAAGGACACTGGATTGCCTGACGAAAGTGTAGATGGGATTTTGCTATATGGGGTGCTACCTGAAACCAAAAATAAAGAACCCTTGTTAAGAGAATCGCATAGAACTTTGAAGCCAGAAGAATCCCTTCCTATGCGTTTTTGCTTCCGTATAAAAAAGGGAAAGATTCTAGAAATTATAGAGGCGACAGATTTATTTTCTTTAAGAGAGCAAAAGGGATATATACTTCACTCTGAAAAAGCAGAACTAAGGTATAACGGTATGGTTTAAGAAACGCTGGTTGTCTAGGTGTTATGGAAATTAACTTATCATTTGCCATACTGCTCACTACCCTGGCTGGGCTATCGACCGGGATAGGCAGCGCCATTGCCTTTTTCATACGGACGCCAAAGTACTCCTACTTAGCTGTGGCGCTCGGCTTCTCCGCAGGTGTGATGGTTTATATCTCCTTTACTGAACTTCTCAGGACAGCTATCGAGGATGTCGGTTTTGCTACCGCCAACATAGCCTTCTTCGCTGGCATTGCGTTCATTGCCTTGATAGATATACTCGTCCCCCATGAATACGAGGAGGAGCGTGTTAGAGGTGCATCCCACAGTGTGGCAGGACAGCAGGGGGTAACCGGTTTGCCTCCACAACTCGCGATGCCATCAAAATCAATCCTCATGAGGTCTGGGGTTCTCCTGGCACTTGGTATCGCCATCCATAACTTTCCTGAAGGGCTGGTTACCTTCTGTGGCGCTGCCACCGGGGATATTGCCTTCGGGACGATGATAGCTGTGGCTATTGCCATCCATAATATTCCTGAAGGTATTGCGGTATCAGTGCCCATCTTCTATGCCACGGGCAATCGTCGTAAAGCTTTCACATATTCATTTTTATCCGGGGTAGCTGAGCCCGTGGGTGCTCTCATCGGCTATGGGATCTTGTTTTCCTTCCTAACGCCGGCGCTTTTGTCAAGCATGCTGGCTTTTGTAGCTGGCATAATGATTTTCATAAGTTTAGATGAGATACTGCCTCTGGCTCACCGATATGGCAAGGAAGACCTTGTAGCTGTAGGTGTAGGCATTGGCATGCTGGTCATGGCAGGTAGCTTGTTCTTGTTACACTAGCTTTTGCTGCTCAATTTAGCAGCATGTTGAACGTCGCGCCAGGCCTTTTAGAAGCTCTAACCTATTATGAGGGATAGCACTTCAAGTACTTGCTCTATATCACTTTCGGTAGTTTCGCGACCTAAAGTAAACCTGAGCGAGCTGCGGGCTTGTTCCGGTGAGAGCCCTAGTGCCAGAAGCACATGCGAAGGTTCTGGATTCGATGAGCTGCAAGCGGAGCCCGTGGAAGCATAAATGCCTTCTGATTCAAGGTCTAGAAACATTAAATCTCCTCTGGTAGAATCAATGGTTACATTGACATTGTTAGGCAACCTTTCTGTAGGATGACCATTCACCTGAATCTGTTCAATTTGCTCCAGTAGACCTTTAATGAATTTGTCACGAAGATGGCTTAGTCTCGTTCTCTCATTAGTCATTTCTTGCATGGCAATTTCTACTGCCTTACTAAAGCCTATAATGCCTGGGGTATTCTCCGTGCCGGCACGCTGTCCCTTCTCCTGTGCGCCACCATGGATGAATGGAGCCAGCTTCGTGCCTTTCCTGACATACAGCGCTCCTATTCCCTTTGGTCCGTAAAACTTGTGGGCTGAGATAGATAGTAAATCCACTCCCAGCTTGTCTACATCAACCGGGATATGTCCCACGGTTTGAACCGCATCCGTGTGGAAAATTATTCCTCGCTCTTTAGCGATCTTATCTATTGCGCTTATTGGTTCTATGGTGCCTACCTCATTGTTGGCATGCATTATCGAAATAAGGATGGTTTTGTCGGTGATAGCTTTCTTGACATCCTGCGGGTTAACCAGACCATGCTTATCCACGGGAAGATATGTAACGGAGAATCCTCTTTCCTCCAGAAATTTACACGGCTCTATCACAGCGTGGTGCTCAATAGAGGTGGTAATGATGTGATTCCCTTTATGTTCATTGGCGTAAGCAACACCCTTTATAGCGAAATTGTCCGCCTCTGTGCCTCCACTGGTAAAAACCATTTCCTCACTGTGAGCATTAATCAAACTGGCGATTTTGTTTCTTGCCGCCTCAACAGCTTTCCTTGCTTCTTGCCCGTAGGAATAAAGAGTTGAAGGGTTACCGAAGGCATCACTGAAATAGGGCAGCATCGCTTTTACCACGTCAGGATGTGTCGGCGTGGTGGCGGCGTAATCAAGATATATCCTGTTCATCGAAGTAGTGTGTTATTAAAGCAAATATGGTCAAAACAGACAAGCTGCTCGGGTTATTGACAATTTCGGGTTTTTTAATATAATCTTATAAGTTCGCAATTATTTAAGGAGGTTGGAGAATGCCAATTAACATGATTGTCTGTTGTAAACAAGTTCCTGATCCTGAAGCTCCCCCAGCTTCATTCAAGGTGGCCGGGGACAAGATGACTGTGCCGCCAGATGTAAAGCCAGTGGTTAGTCCCTATGATGAAAATGCTGTGGAGGCTGCGCTAAGGATTAAAGACACGATAGGCGGCAAAATCACGGTGATTAGCTTGGGAAACAATCTGACGCGTGATGTGATTAAGAAACCGTTGTCTGTGGGTGGTGATGAGCTTATCCTTCTTGAGGATGAAGCTTTTGAGGGAGGCGATAGTTGGGCAACGGCCAACGCACTGGCTGCAGCGATTAAGAAGGTGGGGGAATATGACCTTATTTTCTGTGGGCGACAATCTGCTGACTGGAATGCCGGGCAGGTTGGTTTAGGCATCGCAGAAATTTTAGGGATTCCTGCGGTGAATGTAGTCAGGAAGGTGGAGGTCGTAGATGGAAAGACGAAAGTAGAGCGAGCTGTTAGCGATGGCTATGAAGTTGTGGAGGTGGAGCTTCCGGCCTTGCTCACAATAACCAGTGAGCTGGGTGATTTACGCTATGCCGCTCTTAAGGGGATTATGGCAGCGGCGAAAAAGCAACCCATCGTATGGAAGCCAGCAGACATCGGGCTTGAACCCTCCCAGGTGGGTGCTGCAGGAAGACACGTTAAGCTGGCCAAACTCTTTCAGCCGGTGAGGGAGACTAAGTGTGAGATAATCGAAGCGGATACTCCAGCGGAAGCCGGCGCTAGCTTGGCTGTGAAGCTTAGAGAAGCAAAAATACTTTAATTCAAGGAGGAAACGATGGCTGAAAATAAAGGTATCTTAGTTTTCGGGGAAATAGCAGAAGGAGAATTCCCTTCTATCACCACTGAACTGCTGGGATGTGGTAGGAAACTTGCTGATGAATTAAAGGAAGATTTGTCTTGTTTACTGGCCAGCGATGCGGTTGGTGACCTCGCCAAGGAAGCAATTGCCTTTGGGGCGGACAAAGTCTATACCGTAGAAGACTCAACATTAAAGCGATACGAAGCAGACTGTTATATGCAGGTTGCTGACCAGGTTATCGGGCAGGTTTCACCTCGTGCTATCCTGCTGGGTAACACGCCCATGGGTGCCGATTTAGCTCCTCGGCTTGCTTTTAGACTTCAGGTTGGCTTATCTACAGACTGCCTTGAGTTGAGCATAGACCCGGGGACAAAACAGCTTATGCAGACGAGTTCTGTGTATGGAGGCAATGCTCAGGCAATATTTACCGCTGAGGCTGTGCCCCAAATAGCCACTACCAGGGTGAAGGCGATGTCACCCATAGAGCGTGATGAGTCCCGAAAAGGGGAGGTCATTCCTGTTAAGGTCACCGTGGATATGTCTAAGGTGAAGACGAAGGTGGTGGAAACTATAAAGGAGGAGGTAACTGGCGTTAAGCTTGAGGATGCCGCGGTGATAGTCTGTGGAGGTAGAGGTTGTGGTGGGCCTGAACCCTACGATACTACCTTGAAAGAGCTTGCCGATGTGCTCAAGGGTGCCGTAGGTGCTTCCCGACCGCCCTGTGATAATGGATGGGTACCTGAGGCAATGCACGTTGGTCTCACCGGTAAGATCGTCGCCCCCGATATTTATTTTGCTATAGCGATATCAGGAGCCAGCCAGCACATGTCTGGATGCAGTGGCTCAAAGACCATCATTGCCATTAACAAGGACCCTGAAGCGAACATATTCAAGCAAGCTCACTATGGAGTGGTGAGCAAATTTGAGGATGTTGTCCCTGCTCTTACTAGTAAGCTAAAAGAATTGCTGGCGAAATAAGTAGACTTCCTTCTTGTCATCGCGAGGCATACCCCTTTTGTCATTGCGCGGCATGCCCCTTTTCGTCATTGCGAGGAGTGTTACCGACGAAGCAATCTCTGTGAAGATGCGAGATTGCCATACCTTCGTTTCATGTCATTCTGAGCGTAGCAAAGAATCTCGTCGTGCTCAAATAAATTCCACTGGGCGATCTTGGCCTCCAGCACTTTGTTCAGGGTGGCATAAGGCAATGTGAAGGTCTTCGTTAGAACCTAATTATCAAACCAGGTCTCCACGTTGACCATAATTGCTGGCCAGTATTGAGGCATCAAGAATGTTTATGACTCCATCACGGTTGAAGTCACAATGAGGATTCCAATTAGGGTCACCTTCGCTTGAGCCAAAAGCATGATTGAGGGCGGAGGCATCAAGGATGTTAACGTAATCGTCATTATTGGCATCCCCCTCACGGGTGGTGCCAAAGTCAACATAGGCACCTCCGCCGCCGGGAAGTACCACTCCAGTCTCCAGCTCGCTGAGGCCTGTCCAGTTCTTAATTCCGATATCATAGGCGCCAGGAGTAAGGTCGGTGATAGTAAACACCCCGGTATCGTTGGTGGTGGCAGCCCCTTCCCACAACACGTTGTCGAGATTACCTGGCTCGAATAACTTCACCTCAAACGGCTCTATCCATCTATTATCGGGAGGCGTGCCTCTTCCTGGAAAGCTAACATGCCCTTCCAGGGTGGCAACAACCCTGTAAGGTGTGGAGACGGCATCGCTTACGATTCCACTCCCGCTCCATAGCAACGAATCATCCGATATAGTTGTACCGGTATATTTCCAGCACACCATATCGTCGGAAGTATATGTCTTGTTCACGCCAGTGTAATTTAGGCCACCAATGCCAAAGGGCGCCCCCGTTTCATTCCAGGTGATGGCTGCAGTGGCACCACGACATACCCATCCCTCGACATAACGCCAATCGGTGTCATCATAATAGCAGGCGTGATTATTCAATTCCTCCCAGGCAGTATTGGTAACGGCGGAGTTACTTTCTACACCAAATTGAAAATGCTTCTACCAGTTACCACTATGTGACTGCCTTCCCACCAAAAAGTTGTTGTCGGCAGTTGAGTGATTCCACGTATGGGTTTCTGGGTAATCGTGGTCCCAATGCCAGAAATCCGAATACGCATAAAGAGTGTAGACTACTCTGCTGGAGCCAATATCCATCCTTTCATAGAAAGCAACATAGTCAGCTTCACCAGCCCACTCTTGGTGATACTCCTCCGGTTCATCATCCCCTTCCCATGCCTGAGGTGCCCAAATAACATCATTGTTATGGAGTAAGCTCACCCCATTTTGATATATCCATCCCGAGGGTGTAAACCCATCGCCACCAGCTACACTGGCAACACCTCCTAGCGACTTACCATCTGGAATTTGGCTAGCTTTTGTCTCTTGATAGTTGACATCAACCAACACCATGTTTGAGGTCACAACGCTGCGTTTTAAATATCCACCCATGTAGGGCTGGTCTGCGTCAACCCGCAACGGAGCAAGAACGAGCAAGGCAGCTATGATGAGTGCAAAGGCGAGGACCATCTTCTTACCCATCAAATATCACCTCCAAAAGCACAGTGACAATTGCAGGGATATCCATCGTATCTTCTCTATATTGTGGCGGAACTCTTGAAAGGATGTCCGGGTTGTCCACTGACGAGACGCTTGCTGTGATTCCCATAGGATTTACTGGAAATGATGTTGGCATAATTCCTTCAGGGAGGTCAGCGGGCACACGAATAGTCATCGTAATAGGCAGGGTTTGATTTGCTTCCATCGTGATGGTTCCATTCGGGCTATAGCTTATAAGCTCATTAACGTTAATAACGCCTCTTTCAATGATATTTCCTTGAGCATCCTCAATAACATAGCACTGCTCCATCTTATAGTCACTCTTCTTTGGGTCTATATTTACCTTTATCTCCGTGAGCTCAGGAACATGGGAAACGAAATGCAGGAGGATAGTTATATTTGCCGTCTCGCCTCTGTTAATGTGGACAGTCTCCGGGGCATCGGACGGCAGGAGAATATCTACATATCCCAGCATACCATACTGTAGGGCAGTTTCAGGGTCACGTATTTCAATATCTGTTATAAATGGTACACTTTCCATCTCTGGCCCGCTCTTTGGCTGAGCACATGATAGTGGAACAAGCATCACAAGCGCTAAAAGCATAAGTCCAAATATCAAATTCCTTTTCATCGCCCTTTTCCTCCTGTTAAGTCAATTTTACCACTTGGGGGCGGTTTGTCAATCTTATGCGACCTCCACTTGCGCTATCTCTTTAGCCAGCTCGATATTGCTTTGACCGGAGGCATCTCCAGCAAGAGCAGGACTTATTGGCAGCAGAAGCACGGCTAATACGATGTCTAAAATCGCTACGCTTTTCCTTTACACTGTTGCCCCCTTGACTTAAAACCAGCTTATTCAGGATAAACCTGTATCCCTTCGTTACCCCCTAGCCACTTACCATCTGGAATTTGGCTAGCTTCCGTCTCTTGATAGTTGACATCAACCAACACCATGTTTGAGTTCACAACGCTATGTTTTAAATATCCACCCATATAGGGCTGGTCTGCGTTGGCCGGCAATGGAGCAAGAACAAGCAGCGCAGCTACGATGAGTGCAAAGGCGGGGAGCAATAAATCCGGTTTTCGTCAGACTGTGTGCTGAAGCCTTTTAGCTTTAAATTTGATGTTCTGCGACTGTGTTGAATTACTTGAGGCTTATTCCTTTTCCTGCTTCCTTTGCGCAATGACTTTTTGGGTGAGGTGGGGTGGCACTTCTTCGTAGTGGCTGAATTTCATGGTGAAGCTGCCACGACCCTGGGTCATTGACCTTAAACCGATAGCATAATCAAGTAGCTCCGGGTGAGGTGCTTGGGCCTGGATAGTGTTATTTTTACCTTCTGGCTCTATCCCGAGTACGCGTCCTCTCCTTGAGTTAAGGTCGCCGGTGAGGTCGCCAGTGAATTCCTCCGGAGCGGTTACCGTTAAGTTCATTATTGGCTCAAGCAATATTGGTTGCCCCTCAGATAGTCCATTTTTCAAGGCTTGCGCTCCAGCGATTTTAAAGCAGATATCGGATGAATCCACCGGGTGGAAGCTACCGTCATAAAGCGTGACCTTGGCATCAATTACCGGGTAGCCGGCTAAGACGCCCTGCTGCTTCGCTTCATTGACTCCTTTCTCCACCGCAGGGATGTAATTTTTGGGTATCGCTCCGCCAACAATTTTCTTGGTGAACTCAAAGCCGGTGCCTCGAGGTAAAGGCTCAAGCTCCAGGAGGACATGTCCATATTGCCCATGTCCTCCTGTTTGCTTCCTATGCTTGTATTCTGCCTTGGTTGCCACAGTGATGGTTTCCTTATAGGGAACCTTCGGCGGGGTTAAATTTAGCTTCACACCGAATTTGCGATGTGCTTTCTCTTTAACCATCTCTAAATGGGCATCGCCAATTCCTGAGATTAGGAGTTCATTAGTGTCCTGTTCTCTGTGTATTTGGAGAGCGGGGTCCTCCTCACAAATCCTGGGCAAGATTGTGCTCATTTTATCCAGGTCAGCTTTAGTTTGAGGTTGGACTGCCATGGTTAAATTCGCTTGAGGGAACTCGATGCCACCCAGTATCAGGTGATGTTCTGGAGAGCAGAGAGTATCTCCAGTGGTAGTCAAGCTCAGCCTGGCCAACACCCCGATATCTCCAGCAGCTAGCTGGGGAACTGGTTCTTGATTCTTACCTCTTAAGGTGAACAGCTGGCCAATGCGTTCCATGCCCTTCTTGCTGGCATTCCAAACTTGCGAATTGCCTAGTAATAATCCTGAGTAAACCCGAAAATAGTTAAGCTTGCCCACATATGGGTCAGCGGTGGTTTTAAACACAAGGCTGCTTAGAGGTTCCCCTGTAGCTGGTTTAAGTTCTTCTTTTTCCTTGGTTGCTGGGTTTACCGCTGTGATGGCGCCGTGTTCTTCAGGCGAAGGGAAGAAATCGCAAATGGCGTCAAGGAGTGCCCTTGTACCGATGCTCTGTAATGCCGAGCCGGCGAAAACAGGGACCAATTTCCCCGAAATCGTTGCCTTCTTTATAGCCGGGAGAATCTCGTCATTGCTTATTTCCTCTCCCTCTAAATACTTGGTTAAGAGCTCATCATCGACTTCAACGGCTGCCTCTACTAACTTCTCACGGTAGGAAGTGGCTTGTTCTGCAAGCGAAGAAGGAACATCGGTTTCCTTTAGATCGGCCCCAGCGTAGCCTTTCATGCTCAGCAGGTCTACGAAACCTTTAAAATCGCTCTGTGCGCCTATAGGAAGGGTAGCAGGCAGACATTTTGTCCCCAACTTAGCCTGAATTTGTTCTAGAGTGCTGAAGAAATTGGCATTCTCTTTGTCCATCCTGTTGATGAACAGCAGGCGAGGTAAGTCTGCTTCTTCCATGTAATCCCAAACTTGTTCTGTTCCCACCTCCACTCCCGAAGCGGCGCAAACCAAGATTATCGCCCCTTCGCTAACGCGCAAACCAGACTTCATTTCACTGGTAAAATCAGCGTAGCCTGGAGTGTCAATGAGATTTATTTTCGTTTCCTTCCATATCTGGGGAAGCAGCGATAGATTCACGCTCATCTGCCGCTCTATTTCAAGGGGGTCGTAGTCGGACGTAGTAGTTCCATCCTCGACATTACCTAAACGTTTAATAGTCCCCGAAGCGAACAACATTGATTCGGCAAGCGTGGTTTTGCCTACACCATAATGAGATAGCAATACGACATTGCGGATTTTGTCTGGTCCGTATTGGGTAGCCATTATTCTACTTTAATATTCTTTCTCTTTGTTTCTTTCTTTCGGGGCTTTTCTGCCTGCTCAATGGCAGCATCGATTAAGCTACGCAGAGCTAACAACCTCTCTTTGCGAGCAGTCCGAAGGTGGCTTTGCACCTCTTCGGAGAATAGCGGAATCCCCGCTGTGTTAATCCTCACCACAAATCCCTTCCCAGGCTCATGCTCAATCTCAAAAATCCTCTCTGCCATTCTGCCTCCTTTGGTCACTTGGATTTATCACTTGCTTGGAAGCTGATTTCCAACCTCTCATCTTCAAACCTGGCCTTGTCTACAGATAAACCTCTCAAGATATTGGGCAAAATTATGTTTCTTCGGAATGATGCTACCTGGATGGTAAGTTCATCATAGTTTCTGGCTAAGTTGATGTCCCCTTTGGCGATGAATGGCAAAGCCAGGCTAAGTATATAGCTACTATCTTCACGCTTGATGCTCTGAATCTGGCCATGGAAGAACAGCTTGGCAGGGTCATTATCCCGGTAGAGTGTCTTCCCTACAGCCTGGAGCATTGGTATTCCTACCACCTCTTGCTGAAACAAGGGTAGGCTCAAAACAGGCAGCGGGGCGAAGCATTCCTCGATTAAGGCGTAATATTCCTTCTGGCTCTTCTTCCAATAATCAAAATAAGGGTCTTTTACTTCTTCAGAGATGAAGCGATTGCAAATAACGAGGTCCGTCGGGTAGCCATAAAGGTTAAGGTAGGTGAATGTGCGCTGTGCTTCCTTAATCACCATTTTCTCAGGATTGACCACCAGGCGCATCGAGGATTTTTCAGGGTCGCTAAGCAAATTCTGTACCCTATCAAGCTCGCTAAACAGGTGTTCTGCAGAGTCGAATACCTCATCGCCTGGTATAGGCATAGCGGAAGTTAATCTAACTAAAGGTCGCACCATGCCGGCAATGGCTCGTCCCTTGGGGAATATCCTGTGCATCCACCACCGCAATATTTCGGGGAAACTAAGCAAACGCAAAGTCTCCCCAGTTGGGGCACAATCTACAATGGCAACGTCATATTTATTATCGTCGTGGTAATGGGCGATGCAAAGCAAATTAGCTAGTTCTTCCATACCAGGCAGGACAGCTATGTCATCGGCAATAACCTCGTCTATGCCACGCCAGGCTAGCAGAGCCGTTATCCATTCCTGAACAGTATCCCAGTGAGCTCTCAAGGTCTGTGACATATTGGTTTCCTGCGCCCATAAATTAGAGGTGATAAGCTGTGGCTCATTACCAAGGGGGATGTCGAAGGAATCAGAGAGGCTATGGGCAGGGTCGGTGCTGAGAATTACAGTTTTGTAACCCAGCTCTGCGGCTCTTAGCGCCGTTGCTGCAGCTACAGTAGTCTTGCCTACCCCTCCTTTGCCGGTATACAGGATGATTCTCATCTCGCTTATTATAAGCTTCTTCAAACAGGACGAGCAACTGCTGGTACTTGCTCATGCTATCTGAATGAGTTCAGCCTTGCCAATAGTTCCACCGTCCAGCCACTTACGTGCAACTGCTGCCGGCGCAGTCTTTGGCTGCTGTTTCGAAATGTTTGTTGCCATTGCCAGCAAATCCAATATTTCAACTAGGATAATGCTTAAGTGCAATGCCTCGCTAATTTTCTGCCTGAAATATTCTTAGATCTTGATTCTCCAACCGTGAGAATATATGTTGAACCTTTTTGAATTGGCGAACCCTATGAGTGTTATTCCGTGTTCATCGGCTTCTTTTACTGCCAAGTCTGTGGGTGCGGCGATGCTTATTACTATTGGTATTCCGCAAAAAATCACCTTTTTTATTGTTGAGACTGTCTGCCGACAAGAAGCGACTAAAAAGCCATTCGATAAATCAATCCCGTTTCTGATTGCCAGACCAATGGCTTTGTCTATGGCGCAATGCCTGCTTGTGTCCTCTACAAAAATCCCCTTTCCATCTCCGCAAATCCCGATAACATGTGCACATCCAGTTTTTTTAAATAAGAAACTATTTTCGCCAAGCATTTCTACCGAGTTGAAAACCTCTTTGCGTGTTAACTTTTTATCGGAGTCACACCTCTGCGGGTTCTTTGTTAACCTTTCCAAATGTGAGAGGTCAACATTGAATTCATTATCGGCGATTTTCGTGATAGCTGAGAGAGAAGTATCTATTCCCTTTGATTTTAAATTACCAAGTATCATCTCCTCTAAATTGGTCGGGAGACAATGGAATTCGTGAACTTCTTCGTCTATCCTGACGACAACCGTTTCTTCATGGATGACTGCATCCTTCTTTTTCTCTTCACCGTCTCTGGAAATCGCAAGGATTTCTATTTCCGAACTTCTTTTTTCCACAACTTATGGAAATCCTTTATATCATTTATTATGCTGGTGAGATTGCTTTTCGCCCCAAAAGTTCTGCGAATTTCCAGGGAACCCACTTCGCCTTTAGCTCGCAACAGCAACGCCGGTATTATCTCAGTATGCCTTTCACGATGATATCAACCGCCTCTTCCTCACTTAGCCCTCTTGCCATCAATGTTTGCATCTGCTTCTTGTCTACACTACCGATAGCAGCCTCATGAGTAACCTTCGCTTGCTTGTCGTTCACATATACTACTGGTATTGCCCTTGCTATCACTCCGTCTCCATTCACAATTTCGAGGCAGTCAACATGACCTCTGGCAAAGGGGGCATTGCCATATGTTTCACCCCTGACCATTGCCTTGGCGTTGTCATTCAACACCAGACGACTTTTTGCCAGCCCCCTGGCTCCCTGACCATTCAAATGGATTTTCTCTACTATACTTATATCGTCTTCCTTCTTGCCAAAGACCTTTACCAAAAGCTCGTTTGTGCTTTTCTCGTCACCAAAAATCTCGAAATCGTAATCCAGCAAGCCCACGGAGCCCTGGATCAAACTGAAGGTGCTCTCCCAGACAGCTCCTTTGCCCACCACAATCTTTGCTTTCGGAATCACCTTAATGCCGCCAATTTCCCCATGATAGTGAGTTTCACGATAGCTGAATTTGGCATTATCCCCGATTTTTATATCAGCATCCATCTTATGTATAACATCGACAGCATTGGGGAAAATACAGTGGGCAATGACATTCACCGCGCTGTTATTCTGCGCCTCCACTCTCAACATAATCTCCTGCAATCCTTCCTCGGGCAGAACGCCAAAGCATAAATGAACGGGGTATTCGATCTTTGCCCCTTCTTCCACTAAAAAGTGAATACTAACCCCGCTTTCAGTCTCCTTTGTCTCTACCTTTATCCCATCGGCTTCCTGAACGCTAAGGACTTTGTTCTCGTGAATAACAAGATTGCCCACCTCGTTGTTTCTTAAGGCATCCAGGTTTCCACCTGCCCTGCCATAGGCTTCAAGCAACGCTTCATATTCTTTGACAACAAGCATTTATTAAACTCCTTTGTAACTCGGTTCACCAATATGAGGACATGTTTGGCAATTATCTCTAAACCATCGGCACATTTCCCGTGGTGGGCCGGAATTGATTATTTCGCCGGCGCATATTATCGACACTTCCTCGGCTACCCTTACTGCTTCCTCACTATGCGTGATTAAAAGCACTGCAGAACCCTGTTTACTCATCTCAGTTATCCCATTCATGATGTGTGGTAATGAGACTACATCTATGCCGGAGTCAGGCTCATCTAAAACAGCTACCTTCGGCTTCAGCGCCAAGACGGAGGCAAGCTCCACCCTTTTCCTCTCACCCCCGCTCAGATTGGCATCAACTGCTCTGTCTAGATACTCCCCGGGGGGAAGCCCAACCATCCACAGGTAGTTCTCAATGTCATTCACCCCTAAATTATTGCTTACCCTGAGGTACTCTCCTACACTTAGCCCTTCAAACCTTGCCGGTTCTTGCCACGCCATGGTTATTCCCATTTTTCCTCTTTCTGAGATTGTGCATCGGGTAATATCTTGTTCTTCAAATATTATGCTCCCCTCATCAGGGTAACTTATTCCCATTATTAAGTTAGCCAGGCTTGTCTTTCCTGCCCCATTTACTCCCAATAAGCCGTGTATCTTCCCCTCTTTCACTTCCAGGTTTAGCTCGTTGATGATGGGGTTACCATTCAGGGTTAATTTCAGATATTTTACCTGTAGCATGTTTCCTCTCGTGACTAGCTTGTCATATTCGTGTTTTGGCTATTTTAATGGAGCTATACATTTACAGTCAGAATCCTGTACAAGCAGCACAACTTGTGGCAGAGCATGTGCTGCAGGGGGAACTTCCGCCGAGCGGTGTAGAGGTGCCTTCGCTGCTCTTTGAAGAGCAAGCAAAAGAGGAAAAAATCCTTTCAGCGCCGTTGTGACAATAGGGGCAAGAAGCAGTTTCACTTGACTGGCTTGAGGGACGAAGCAATTCAAACTTAAGATTACACTGAGTGCAAAAATATTCATAGATAGGCATTTCTACCTCCTGGCTTCTTAGATTGGAATTACTTCCTTCACCTCAGGTACCTGCTCTCTAAGCTCCTGCTCAATTCCATACTGCAATGTCATGGTTGCCATGGGGCAGCCTGCACAAGCTCCTCTCAGCCTTAACTTGACTATGCCATCATTTACATCCACTAACTCGACATCACCACCATCGGCCTGCAAAGCAGGTCTTATTCGTTTCAGGGCTGCTTCTACCTTCTCTCGCATATTTCACCTCCTATATATTGTTTGTCCTTTTCCTCTCCTGCTGTTCCTTTCATTTTGCAGCTGAGCTGTTGAATTAGCATCCCTCCCATTGCTCCACTGTTTTTCGTCATCCTTCGGCTGCCTTAAGTCCCACTTTTGCCTCTGCCGCTCGACTAAATCCTGCAAGGTTGTGGATTCCAGAACCTGGTATGTCGCTTTTCTCACTTCATTCCAGATGTCGCGGATGGCGCAGAAGTCTGAGCGAGAATACGCTTCAGGATTATTGACGCAGTCTACTGGAGCAATCGGGCCCTCAAGAAGTTGAATCACCTCGCTTAGCTTAATCTCCTCAGGATGCTTGAGTAATGAAACACCACCTCCAGGTCCACGGACGCTCTTTACTATCGCTCTTGCTATAAAGGGGGCGACCAGATGCTCGAGGTATAGCAGTGAAATTTCCTGTCTTCGGGCAATGTCTTTCAATGGGACTGAACCCTCACCCCAGTGAAGGGCTAAATCCAGAAGTAGCCTGGTCCCATAACGCCCTTTAGCAGAAAGTCTCATCGCTATCACCTATATTGTTGACTAAACTGGTCAACATTTAGTTGCCAATAGTATGCAATATGGTAAGGAAGCTGTCAAGCAAATGCGCTTGTTCTTTCGAAGGCGGTATCACCTATCTAAACGTCAGCAACTGTTGTCTAGAGACAAAGTGCGATGCTACAATTGTGGTGCTTTTGGTGTATCAAAATGAAACTGGATCGTAAGCAAGTTGAGCACGTAGCCTGGTTAGCTCGCCTCGGTTTAGATGAAGCTGAAATTGAGAAATTTACCGTTGAGCTATCCAATATTCTGGAGAACTTTGAAATACTTAACCAGGTGGATACAGCCGATGTGTCACCAGCGACTCATGCAATTCCGCTACAAAGCGTTTTCAGGGAAGACCAGAGTTCTCCTTCATATCCTCAGAGCGATGTCCTTGCTAATGCTCCTCAGGAAGAGGAGAACTGCTTTAAGGTAAAGCCGGTTTTAGAGTAGGTGTTTTCTAAGTAAATGATTGGCGCTGCAGCTATAGTCTGTGGATATCTGCTTGGTTCTATTCCCTCGGGGTACATTGCTGCTCGTCTCAAAAAAGGAATAGACATTCGCAATGTAGGAACCCGGGTTATGGGAGCCCTGAATGTCTATTACGAAGTAGGTCATGCCGTCGGAGTATTGGTTTTGCTGGCTGACATTGGCAAAGGAATAGGCGCTGTTCTTTTAGCTCGCTGGTTGGGCGTTGATTTAATATTTCAACTTCTTGCCGGGTTAGCTGCTGTGTTAGGTCACATTTTCCCCGTTTTTCTCAAGTTCCGTGGTGGCAGGGGAGGGGCTACGAGCATAGGTGTCCTCCTTATTTTATTGCCCAAGGCAATTCCTTTCTGGCTTGGTACATGTGCCATAGTTTTGCTTATTACCAGGAACGTCGCTTTCTCTTACAGTATGGGGTTTATTTGCTTTCCAGTTGCGGCAGGATTGATTTATGGTAGCGTTGCCATGGTGGTTTTCTCTGCAGGTTTACCAATATTCCTGGGCATAAAGTATATCCCCAGGCTCAAGGAGATGCATTCGGTAACTGGCGGCAGTTGGCGTGGAGTTATCTTTCGCAGTAGCATTAACGAGAGGTTTTAACTTTTGTGAACGAGCTTTGTCAATTAACCATCCATCAGGCACATGAACTTTTTGAACGAAGGGAAATTTCCTCGCTGGAACTCACCAAAGCCGCATTGGAGCGCATCGCTGAGCTAGAAGACAAAATTCATGCCTGTGTAACTGTCACTAATGATGTAGCTCTAAAGCAAGCTGAGGAGGCGGATCGTCGTATAGGGAATGGCGATATTACACTGTTAGCTGGTGTGCCTGTGTTAATTAAAGATGTTATCTGTACCAAGGGGATACGAACTACTTGCTCTTCAAAGATGCTGGAAAACTTCGTTCCGCCCTACGATGCTACCGTGATGAAGAAACTGAAGGCACAAGGAGCGGTCATATTGGGCAAGGGGAACATGGATGAATTTGCCATGGGCTCTTCTACAGAGCATTCTGCCTTTTTCCCCACTCGTAACCCCTGGAATCTGAGTTATGTTCCCGGGGGTAGCAGCGGTGGTCCTGCTGCTGCTGTGGCTAGTAATGAAACCATCTATGCTCTTGGCTCTGATACCGGCGGCAGCATACGTCAGCCGGCAGGGTTTTGTGGGGTAGTGGGCCTCAAGCCCACTTATGGACGAGTGAGCCGTTTTGGTTTAGTCGCCTTCGCTAGCTCCCTTGACCAGATTGGTCCGATAACCAAGGATGTTACCGATTGTGCTCTGGTGATGAATGCCATCGCGGGATATGACCCTATGGATTCAACCTCGGTATCTTACCCTGTGCCGGATTACACCTCGCAACTGAATCATGACCTCAAAGGGACTCGCATCGGCGTTCCAAGGGAATATTTTGTGGAAGGGATGCAGGAAGGGGTAAAGTCAGCTTTGGAAGCGGCGATAAAGAAATTGGGGGAATTGGGTGCCGAAATAGACTGGGAAGTCTCCTTGCCACATACTAAATATGCTCTGGCAGTCTATTATATAGTTGCTCCGTCTGAGGCTTCGGCGAACCTGGCGCGCTATGATGGAGTTAAATATGGCTTCTCTGAGCAGAAAGCCAGCAGTGTGATACAGGCAACGGAAAAGACACGCCAATTTGGCTTTGGGGCTGAAGTAAAGAGGAGAATAATGTTGGGGACCTATGCTCTATCTGCTGGCTATTATGATGCTTATTACCTCAAGGCGCAGAAGGTGCGCACCTTGATAAAACAGGAGTTTGAGCAAGCTTTTGAAAAGTATGACGCCCTGGTTACTCCCACGTCGCCCACGGTGGCTTTCAAATTGGGCGAGAAGCTGGAAGACCCGATGCAAATGTACTTGAGCGATGTCTGCACTTTGCCCATAAATATCGCTGGCATCCCCGCCATCTCTATACCCGCTGGATTTGCCAGTGGTTTGCCTGTTGGCATGCAAATCATGGGCAAGCCGTTCAATGAGGAAACGATACTGCATATTGCTTTTGCCTACGAGCAAGCGACGGAGTGGCATAAGAGCAAGCCAGAGATCTAAAAATACGAAATAGGAGGGTAGACATGGCACTTTTTGGAGTTGAACAGGGTAAAGTAAGGACTATTGAGTCTATGGAATTTGCTCATGAGGCAGCTCTACAGAGACTCTTTGATGATAACCTGGAGGATATTACTGGCGTTCGACTTATTGAGAGCCAATACCCCATTCCTAATGGTCGTATAGACAGCCTAGGGATTGATGAGCAAAGTACGCCCGTAGTCATTGAATACAAATGGGGATATGACCCTGGTGCAATAATACAGGGGTTATTCTACCTGCGATGGGTAAAAGAGAATCGTAGAACATTTGAAATGTTAGTGCGCGAAAAGTTTGGGAATCTGAAGGTTAACTGGTCATCAGCGCCTAGGCTCCTAATAGTGGCTAAACAGTTTAGTAACAAGGAAGTATCTGCGATAGGTTTAATGTCAGCTTCAGTTGAACTCAAGAAATATTCGTTCTATGGAAATCTACTTAGTGTTGAAGATGTTACACCGCTCAGACCATTAGCAGTTGAGAAAGTTGGCAAAGAGCCTGTTGTAGCCAAAGAAGGAAAGAGTGTAGATGACTTGGTTAAGAGAGCCACCCCGGAACTTAAGAGTTTATTCTTTGAACTACGAAATAGAATCTTGGGACTAGGCGATGATGTGCGAGAAAAGGTGGGGGGTTGGTACTGTGACTACCGGAAATCCTCTACTTTCGCCACAGTGATTCCCCAGTCAAAGAATAACCGTCTATTAGTTTATATCAAGATGGGCGATAAGGCAATTATAGATCCCCAGAAACTGACATCACCTATACCGCCGACCTATGGATATGGCAAATTAAACACTCAGTTTGAGGTGGGGGAGTCAAGCCAGCTTACTTATGCTATGCAGTTGATAAAGCAGGCATATGATTATGTCCCATAGCTAATTTGTATTACGAGGGTGAGGAGCATATTCTATCTTTTCATTATCCGTCTTTTTATTTAGTTATTCAGTAGCTCCTACCAACAGACTTTACACCACATTCGTTGTTGGATTAATCTTAATGGCACTCTCAGATACACATGACTTTTTAATTGTGAAGGAGAAGGGAATAGCTGGGATGGAGTTGAATAATCTTAAAGTCACCTGCTATTCGGATCATCCCTATGCGGAACGACCACAATCTTTCCTGTGGCAGGGAATAGAATACAAGGTTAAGGAGATAGAAAAAGCGTGACAAGCTCATACCCACCTCGGAGATTGCGGAGCTTGTTCCGAGTGAAACGAGGAATCTCGCTTTTGAGATTGCTTCGGTAATGGTGTGCCTCGCTATGACAAATAAACAGCCTCTTATAATCTCACTTGCTTTCTCGGAACGTTAAATCCCCCTTGCTCCCCCTTTTCTAAAGGGGGATTTAGAGGGATTTTTATACGATGTTATGCGGGATACTATATTTGAGTTATGCTACAATGAAGCAGAGGTTCGATGGTCAGCCATCGAGTTTATGATTTGAGGAGGTGATATGAACGAAATTTTTGAAATCCTAGAGGACAATGCCCGGACAACCCCGGAGCAGATTGCCACCATGGTTGATATGTCTCCCAGCAAGGTAAAAAGCATAATCAAGAAAGCTGAGGAAGATAAGACTATTTTGAAATACAAGACTATAGTGAACTGGGCTAAATTAGGCAAAGAAGAAGTGTTGGCGTTAATTGAGGTTAAGGTAACGCCACAGCGGGATGTTGGCTTTGATGCTATCGCTGAGCGCATTTGCCGCTTTCCAGAAGTATATTCCGCCTATTTAGTTTCAGGCACTTATGACCTGACGCTATTAGCGAAGGGTAAAAACATGCACGAAATAGCTAGCTTTGTCACTGAAAAACTAGCTCCATTGGAAAAAGTGCAAAGCACTAACACCCGCTTCCTGCTTAAGCGGTATAAAGAAGATGGTGAAGTGGTCGAGCCCACAGGGGCGAACAAACGACTGCCGTTAAGCCCTTAATCCGGTGATATGGATTCTATTCAGACTAGAAGCATGGATAATCTTATTTCACAGAAAGTAAATAGCATATCGCCATCAGGTATCAGAAAGTTTTTTGACTTACTTTCCTCTTTGGAAGGTGTTATTTCCCTTGGTGTAGGCGAGCCGGACTTCGTTACCCCATGGCATATCAGGGAGGCAGCCACCTCTTCTCTGGAGAAAGGTTACACCATGTATACCTCAAACTACGGTATGCTCGAGTTGCGACAAGAACTGGCAAAATATCTGGAGCATCACTATGGAGTTAGCTACCAACCAGAGCGGGAAATCCTCGTTACTGTTGGTGTTAGCGAAGGGCTTGACCTTGCCATGCGAGCTATTCTGAACCCTGGTGATGAGGTGATTATCCCCGACCCATGGTATGTCTCTTATCCACCCTGCGTTATCCTTGCTGGTGGTACACCGGTCTTTGTGCCTACAAGCAAACAAAATAATTTTGTCCTCAAGGTTGAAGATGTTGAACCTCTAATTAATAAACAGACCAGGGCTATCCTCGTTGGTTATCCCTCCAATCCTACTGGTGCCGTGATGTCGCGAGAAGAGCTAGCTGAAATTGCCAGGCTAGCTCAAAAATACAACCTGCTGGTGATTTCAGACGAGATTTACGCCAGGCTGGTCTATGGGGTGGAGCACACCTGTTTTGCCAGTCTTCCCGGGGTGAAAGAGCAGACTATTTTACTCGGTGGATTTTCCAAGGCATTTGCTATGACTGGCTGGCGAATAGGCTATATAGCTGCCAACGAGCAGCTTATCGAAGCCATGCTCAAGATTCATCAATATACCATGCTTTGTGCGCCAACTATGGCACAAATGGCTGGCATTGAAGCACTGAGGTCTGGTGAGGACGATGTTGCGAAAATGGTGAAGGAATATAACCGGCGTCGAAGGTTCATAGTCAAGAGGCTAAATGAAATTGGCTTACCTTGCTTCGAACCGAAAGGGGCTTTTTATGCCTTTCCTTCGATAGAGGCTACCGGGATGAGTTCGGAGGAATTTGCCGAAAGGCTGCTGATAGAGGAACGGGTGGCTGTAGTGCCTGGCTCTGCCTTCGGGCAATGTGGCGAAGGATTTGTCCGATGCTGCTATGCCACTTCCCTGGCTAACATTGAGGAAGCTTTGAAGAGAATGGAAAGATTTATCAACAAGAATCGTGTGTGATAGAACTGAGTTAGAGAAGGAGGTAAGTCATGGCTGATCTGGAGCAGATACACAGGTCTGGAGAGGAAATTGAGAGGCGATTACGCCTACAAAGCTTTCCCATAGCAATAAAATTACTGAGGAGTGAAGAAGACATCCCTGAGGGAGCGGTCAGGCCCAAAAAGGCTCTCGGCTATCATTTGCTGCTTTGCCAGGCGTTCCAGATCTCCCGCAGGATGGGGATAACCGTCGCAATGCTTAAAGAAGACATGTGGTGCTTCGAGCCAGTCATAGGTTACGGATTAGCAGAACCTCCACAGTACTTTTTAGATGGATATAACCGTTTCCCAGACGATGTGGAAACTTTACAGGCAGGTAGCAATTACGCCCATGAATTTCCCCGCCTGGAAACCGGCAAATACATAGGTATAGTGTCAGCTCCACTAATGACAGCCAACTTTGAACCCGACGTAGTTATGATTTATTGCAATCCAGCCCAATTAACAGTACTACTGTTGGCAAATGAATACAAAGATGGACATAGCCTGACGTGTACACTTTCCGGTCATGCTGCCTGTGTCTACCCCGTTATAGCAAGCATACAGAATAGGAAATCCCAGGTTGCTATGCCGTGTCGTGGTGATCGCTGTCTGGCAGTGGCGGGGGATGACGAGTTAATCTTCACAGTTCCCATAGAAAAGCTGGAGGATTTATTGTCGGGACTTAGAGGCATCGAGCAAACTGCTGGCTCTAAATTGCCCGTAGTTCGTGGCATAATGCTTGAGCCCGAAGTGCTACCAGAGAGTTACATGAAGATAGGGAGAATGGTGGGATTGGATACCGTTTCAAAGCGGGTAGGAAAAACAGTGGGCTTGGATACCATTTCAAGGGAAAAGTGAGCTATCCGTCAGGATGCTCCAAGCGAGCATGCTAAAGAAGCTTCATCTTCTGTTTGACTTCCCCCATAGTCTCTCTGGCGATAACCTCAGCCCGCGCGGCTCCATCGGCAAGGACTTCAGTAATGTAATTGGGTTTTGCCGCTAAGGCAGCCCTCTTTTCTCGAAAAGGTTCAAGGTTTGAAGCGATATTCCCCGCCAGTAGTTTTTTGCAGTCAACACAGCCAATCTTAGCGCTGCGGCAATCAGAAGCGATCTCGTCCGCTCGTTCAGCAGTGAAGAATTTATGAAGACTAAAGATGCCGCATATTTCAGGGTGCCCCGGGTCGGAGCGATAACGACGCGCCGGGTCAGTGACTGCAGTCATCACCCTTTCCAGGATTTCTTTTGGTGGAGATGCTATTTCAATATAGTTGTTGTAGCTTTTGCTCATCTTATTTGTTCCATCCAGGCCTGAAATCAACGGGAAGGAAGTCAGTTTTGCCGCTGGCTCAGGGAACACCCGACCAAAGAGGGAGTTAAATCGCCGTACTATCTCTCGGGCTAATTCAAGATGAGGCAGCTGGTCTTCACCGACAGGAACAACCTCCCCTTTATAAAGGGCAATATCGGCAGTCATAAGCACGGGATAGCCTACCAGTCCATAGTTGACATTACGCGGCTGCATCTTCACCTTTTCTTTAAATGTAGGCACACGTAATAGCCAGCTTAAAGGAGTTACCATGCCGAACAGCGTGTGGAGTTCCATCACTTGAGGGACATGGGATTGAACGAAGAGGATGCTCTTCTCAGGGTCGATGCCCGCTGCCAGCCAGTCAAGTACCATCTCATGGATGTCTTCCTGGAGCGCATCAGTATTTTCTAAAGTGGTAAGGGCGTGGATATCCACCACACAGTAAATGCAATCGTATTCCTCTTGAAGTGAAACGCAATTCTGGATAGTCCCGAGGTAATTGCCGATATGTTGCTTGCCGGTTGGGCGGAATCCCGAGAAAACGCGCTTCTTCATTTGTGTTAACAGAGTTTAACATGTGAATAGGTAGGTGGCAAAGATGGTTGTGCTTGCTTCATTCGTACCCGAGCTTCGGTGAGAGCGGGATGGCACTTCGCATGTAGGTTCCACTCCCCCAGGCGATTTCTCGACCATCTGAATCAACCAACCTGGATTGTGCGACAAAGAGGCGCTGCGAACGGTGAACTACCTGACCAGTCGCTTTCATTTCCCCCTCTGAAATAGGGCGAGTAAGATATATATTGAAGGAAACGGTTAAGACGAAGACATCGTCAACCAGCGAATTTACCGCAAAAAAGGCAGCATCATCTAGAGCCTTAAAATATACCGAACCGTGCACAGCACCGGCTGCATGAAGAAAATCGTGGCGCACCGCGATAACCACCTCGGCATGCCCTTCCTCCACGCGGATTGTCGGCATGTAATATTTATTCGTTGGTGCAAACGCATACATGTGCTCTAGCTTTCGGTAATGTTCCTCTTTGTTCAACTTCTAGCTACCTTCCCACCTCGGGTATTTTGCGGCTAGAATTGCTAAAAGCAGGTGCTCTTTGACCTTTGGTGAAATCCTCCTCATTGAATCGACTTCACAATAAGTAGCGCATACCGGATTTGAACCGGTGATCTCCTCCTTGAGAGGGAGGTGTCCTAGTCCCCTAGACGAATGCGCCGTATTTTATTATGGTCTTTGTAAGCTGCACGGTCAAGCCAGTGCATAAACAAAAGAAGGTAACTAGCCTGGTCTCTGGTGTTGTCCTTTAGAAGCGGAACGATTAGAATAGTTAGCAAATCGTGGCTTGAAAGGCAAGTAGCAATGGGAGTCAAACTTTACAAGAGACCAAGGCTCAAAAATCCAGTCATGATAGCCAGCTGGCCTGGAATCGCAAATATCGGGCTCATCGCTGTTGATACTCTAAGGGAAGCATTGAAGGCGGAGGAATTTGGGGAGATAGAGCCCTGGGATTTCTTCTATCCTCAGCGAGTGTTAATTAAGGGCGGCGTCCTGGAGGCTCTGGAATTTCCCAGTAGTAAATTTTATTTTAGGAAGACCGGGAAGCAGGATTTGATATTTTTCATCGGGGAGGAGCAGCCTGCCGGAGGCAGGAGTGTATATGCTGAGGGAGAGAAGGCTTATCAGATAGCTAACCTTGTTTTAGATGTCGCTGAAAAGTTCCACTGTCGAAGGGTCTATACTTCAGGAGCCGCTGTGGCTCCGATTCACCACACAATGGTTCCCAGGGTCTGGGCAGTGCCTAATAATCCAGACCTGATTGCTGAGATCAAGAAATATGAGAACACCATCTTAATGAGTGAAATCGAAGAGAGGGAGGGACAGGGTAACATTGTTGGGTTGAATGGTCTCTTGCTGGGAGTGGCGAGGAAACGTGGGATTGAGGCTATTTGTGTGATGGGGGAGATACCAGTTTACCTGCAAGGCTTACCATTGCCTTATCCTAAGGCTTCAAGGTCAGTGCTGGAAGTATTGACCAGTAGTTTAGGAATTGAAGTTGACATGAGTAAACTGGATAGATGGACAGAACAGCTAGAACAAGAAATTGAGGATGTTTATAACCAAATTCCGTCAGAGATAAAGAAACAGTTGGAAAAGCTTAAACAGGTGACTTATGCTGGGCCTGCTGAACCCAGTCCGATAACTGAAGAGGATAAGAGAAGGATTATGGAGGATATTGACAAGTTCTTTAAGAAACGAGGCAGGGGAATTGAGTGAACGGTATCCGTTTAAAGTCTTAAGGAAACCAAAATTTCAAAGTTCCTCTCTGGTGGTAGGCTGGAATGAAGATGCCGGTCAATTAGGTCCAGGCGTTATCGATTACTTAACTAGAGCGTTGGGTGGTGAGAGATTTGGTGAAATTGAACCTGAGGATTTTTTCTCCCTGGGTGGAATCAGAGTGGAGCATGATGTAGCTCAATTTCCGGAAAGCAACTTCTATTCCTGCAACGAAAATAACCTGGTTATTTTCAGAAGCACCCCGCCCAGATTTGAGTGGTATAAGTTCCTGAATTCAATTTTGGATGTGGCTGAACGTTACTGTGGGACAAAAGACTTGTATGCGATTGGGGGGATGGTTGCTTTAGCGGCTCACACTACTCCCAGGGCATTGCTGGCTACGAGCAGTTCACAAGAAGTAAAGGAGTCTTTAAAGCAGTATAACTTAGTCAGGGATATGGATTATCAAACGGCGACTGGTCAAAGGCCGACATTGAACTCCTTCCTGTTGTGGCTGGCTGGCAGAAGAGATATTCCCGGGGTAAATCTCTGGGTGCCGATACCTTCTTATCTGGTAGCGAGTGAAGACCCCAGGGCTCAAAAGAAAGTCCTTCAGTTCTTTGATGAAAGGCTTGGCTTAAACATTGACTTTGGCGATATCGACCATGAGATTCAAAAGCAGAATGAAAAACTAGCTCAAGCAAGACTCCGTCTTCCCGAGGTCGACGATTACATTCTCAGGTTGGAAAGCAACCTCAGCTTATCTCAGGAAGAAAATGAGAGATTAGCCAAAGAGGTCGAGGAATTCTTAAGAGAAGAAGAATGATGGTCAAACAATCATCTGAACAAAGGTTGTTTATTTGCCATTGCGAGCCAAATTTCCTCTCCCTTGACGGGAGAGGATTAAGGTGAGGGTGTTTCTTGTCATTGCGAGGCACAGAGTGCCGAAGCAATCTCACCTTGAGAACCAGGCTAGCTGTTTCAGAGCCTTACCGGTGGTTTGTGGCAGGCAGTGGGGAGCTAAGCTGCCATCCTTCTCTATCGCTATGCTGGCGATGCTGTTTTCCTCCTCTTTCTGCCCCAAATCACTGCCCAGGTAATCAAGCCAACACCGAGTATTATGCCAAGGATAGACAACCAGTTGATGGTTCGTGACACCGTAAACTCTCCGTTCAACCCGGCGACTTCTACCGCATATTGCCCATGACGCATTCCAGACAGCGTGAACCTTACCTGCTGGCTTTGCCCTGTAGCCAATGTCACTTCTTTGGTATCTATCGTTTCTCCATTTAACTTCAGCTCAGCAATATAAGTGCCTTCTTCACCACCGTTATTAACTACATTAGCAGTGATGGTAACATCCTCTCCTGTTATTGCCACGAAGGTGCTTTTCCATACCTTTGGGCTTTGCTCAATGTTTAAGGCGCTCGCCGCGAAACTGGCCGGTGCGGGAGCAAGTTCTGCTATTACGGCGACTGTGCTGAAGTGGTTCATCATACCGGTTGCCTTACCAACCTCAGCTACGCGACCTATGTCAGGTGGCATACTAACCCAACTGCCTTGTTCAGTATCATAGCAGGCAACAGCCAGCGAAACAGTAGATTCGGGCAGCTTATTGGGGTCGTAGTCCAGTACTATTGTGACATTCTGACCGAAGGCGACGCCTGAACAACATTTCAGCCAGTTATCGCCATAGTTGCCCGTAAAGTTATAAACTGGAGTGACTAGCGCTAAACCATCTGGTACTGGCGGTGATTCTTCTGCCAATCTCATCACTAGTGCTTCTGGCGCCTCGCCAAGCTCAGGGCAAATCACCGTGGTGCCATAGTCAATCTCCAGGAAGTGGGTGCTATTAAAGTCAGGAGCCACCTTGTCTTCGAGAGTTCTGCTGGTAGTACATGTGATTCTTACTCTGGTTATATTACCCAGCATGTCTATGTCGAGATAGCAGGGGGCTCCGCCCCCACCACCGCCACCCCCACCTCTTGGCCTTGACTTTGATACAAAGTTCGCCGTGATGGAGTAGTCCCCATTCATGGTGATGTTTGTCGAGGCGGCATCGACATTGGCTATGGTGCCGGTATCTCCACTCCACTTCACAAATTGATAGCCGGTATCTGCCGTGGCCACAAGGTCTACCACCTCACTTGCATTACAGGTGAACGTCCCCTCACCAGGGGTGGTGACATTACCTCCAGAGGTGCTATTGACGGCTAAGTTGTACTGCACCGAATAGGACGCAAGCTCCCTGATCTCCACGCCGGCCCAGAGGAAACGGTCTATCATCTTTACATCGGATTTCACCACAGTTGCATTGAACCAGTGCTCATAGAGATAGGTGCCCGGCTTTGCGGGCTCGTATGTTACTATATGATAGCAACTGAATGTTCCCGCGGGCACGGTAACAGTCTCCACACCAAGTACTTTATTCTCCACCTCAGTAATTTCATCCAGGACACCAGCTACAACATGCACTGAACCGCTCCAGGTCTTCCCGACGTCATAGGGCCAGCCATAGTCCCCGGTATAATTCCAGGTGATGACGGACGGTAAGCCGGGAAGCTCTGCGATCGCGGAACTCGTTTTCAGGTACTCCATATAGTCTTTGCTATTCCACATATCAGCGGTCTCGATGTGTAACGTTAGCGGCATATCGGCGGCATCACGGGTCGCCGCAGGATCAAAGACACCAGCACAGTGATAACAAGCTTCCTCCCCGACCGGCTCTTCACCCACCATGGTGACCGTTAAATTACAAGTATCCTGTTCGGTCTTGCCCCCTGGATTTTCATAGGAGCAGTTATATACCCAGTTGTCACCAACAAACCAGACTGGAGCCGGAGCCCCTTCAGCAAAGTTGGCCACGATGGAGTAGTTTGCAGTCATGATTATATTTGTCGTCGCCGAGTTCACATCACCTATCGTGCCGGTATCTCCAGTCCAGTTCACAAATTGATAACCATTATCGGCAGTGGCTACCAGGCTTACCACCTCACTGGCATTATAGCTGAATGTCCCTTCTCCAGGCGTGGTCACATTACCACCAGAGGTGCTCAAGATGGTTAAGTTATAATACTTAGGCTCTCCAGCAACTGTAAAGCTGCGCGCTTCAGACCACGGACTGTGAATTATCTCACCAGTCTCAGCATCGGCAGACCGAACCCTCCAGTAAAATTTGGTGTCACAGCTACCGGGCCCCAGTGCTCCCTCCGCAACTAAGTAGCTGGGATTGGAGCCACTGGGTGGGTCATAGTCTATCTCATCGCAGTGCCATTCCTTGCCACTGATGTCGATCACGAGTCCGGTGAAGCTCTCATCATAAGCTATCTGCAGGTTGTAGGAGCAGGCATCGCACTGTCTATCCCACTTCAGGAAAAAGGGATCATTCCACCAGTAGTGCGGGTCGCGAGGAACTACGACACCGTCCGCTGGTGCAACAAGCACTGGGCCTGCCTTAGCATAGCAGTCCTCGTAGGTCCACAGACGACCAAGACCCGAGTCCTCATCATCGGTGGCAAAAATGTAGTAGTACCAGTCATCATCAATAGCCCACAGCTTGCTGTTGGTATCCGGAGTAAGGCAGCCGCATATCTTCAAGCTGGAAGGCTCGGCCGCGAATACCTTATCGTAGCTCAGACCTTGAATGAGGTAGTCCCAATCAGCCTCACCGCAGGCTATCTCCTCAGCAGGATTGAGACAGCGTGCTACACCGGTGACATTGCCGTCTGCATCATAGTAGGCAGCATAAAGAACGCCGCCAGTGGTAGCATCGGTCTCGGGATTGCCATCAGCATTACTGAGGACTATGCCGTAGTAGCCAACCTCAACTGTATCACACGAAGGACCTAAGCCAAGTTGAGTCTCTGTTGGCGTTGCAGTACCAGCACATTCACCAAGGTCTTTCCACTTACTGCTTTCACCAATGACCCAGCGGTAAATGCCGTTGTCAGGGTCATTGACGGGAGTTTCGTAGCTCATATTGTCAACGACGACATTGCTCACCGCAGCATAAATGACGCTGTTGGTGTCAAAGTAGCCATCAAAGGCAACATGCACGTAGCCATCGCCGATATCATCCATCTCGGTGAAGCTGGCATCACCATCAAGGAAGGTGGCGAGGTCATCGTCGGAGTAGCTTACCTTGCCATCATCACCGCCAACGAGGACATTCCCCTCGCCAAGCACGGCTATGGTATGACCATCATTAACCTTGCCGTCCATCGTGCTGCTCCATGAAGCGGCAGCGCCGTGGTCATCGGACACGGCTACATCGCCATTGAAGTCCAGTGCATAAATGGTAGCCTCGTCCTGGACAGCTAAATCAGATATCTCGTCAACGGTCGAGCTTCCTTGCTCCCAGCAGCCCAGACCTTCGTTCCCATCGTAGTAAACGGTGTCGGTGCCGCGGTCAATCAGATAAACGGTTAATGCTTCCTCGGTTTCCTCGGGAGCCAGCCTCAGCAGCCCCATCTCGGGAGTCTGGCAACTGTTGAGCTCTTCATTATAGACAAGCTCTTCGCACCACTCCCTTATCCAGGCACCGCTGTATTCCGAAGCCTCGGGAAGCCACGAAGCTTTCAGCCATACGCTGTCGCATTCGCAGACTCCACCCTCCGCTGTATTGACGCTGACCACCCAGGTCTTGCTGCAATCGGCAGATTTGGCAACATCGGACAGATAATTCACATAGGTATCCACCAGTCCCCCCTGGTTCCAGGTATCGCCATCATCCAGACTGAAGGAGAAAGCGCCCTCCTCATAGGGTGCGCCTGTGCCACCCACAAACGCATAAGCCTTGTTGGGAGCCACATACAAAACCATGGCCGCCATCGTCCCCGTGGGCGGCTTGCAGGCATCGCTCCACCGCTCACAGCAGATGTCCATATCGGAAATGCCATCGTTGAAGTAAACCTGAACGCCTTCGCAGCACTCGGTGGGATATCCGCTGCCATCTCCAAGTAACCCGGCTATTGCTTTGCCTTCGTCAATTGTTCCGTAGTAGGAGAGGCTCGTCAGATACGGATTGCCGCTGATTTGCTGGGCGACCTGAACAACAGCATCGTTCTTCACTCTGTAAATGACACCGGTACCATCGGTTCTGTCCACGTAGACCCAGGCGTAGCGACTATCAGCATGCCTGCCTTCATAATCCGTGGGCAGGGTAAGTCCTGCCGCCGCACCTTTAAACACAGGCCACATGCTCGAGTCATTCACTATCGGAACAGCGGCTTCAAAGCCAGCCGGGTAATTCCAGCATTTGCTGTTTCCCCAGGTTCCTGACTGAAGGTAGGTTCCAGTAGCCGTGTGGCTTACCGCCAGTACTGTTCTATCATCAAGCCAACTGGGGGCAAACCGCACCTTGGTAACCGCCTGGCTCGCAATAGCACCGTCGTCGTCCCAGCCATCATACGCTGAGGCATCTACCCAGCGACCGCCAGTTAAACCACCTGTCTCGTAGCGGAACACCAGGCCGGTGGGACAAGTTCCATTCCTGGTTCCAACACCACCGAGGGCGATGTTGCGCTTGCCCTGAGTATCCTCATACGACACCTTCATGTCGAAAGCGCGATTGAGAGTAGCACCGCCGTCGTTTATGTCACCCGTCCACGCAAAGTTGTCGCCGCCATCATCAGAGATGACCACCGCCTGATAGTCATCGGAGTAAGCGGAAGTGCCATTATCATCAACCAGCGCCACAGCGACGAAGTCGGAGTCATCCTGGGCGCAAGCAACATAGTTGAAGTAACTCGTGCTGGAATTGAAGATACCCGGTAAACCATCGGCATCCCAGATGTTGTTGGCCAGCTCATCCCAGCTCACGCCGCTGTCGTCAGACTTCCACAGCCTGGGACCATAGTCGTTATCGAGGTTGTTGTCCTCGTGACCATACCCAACCACATAGATGACCTCCCCGCCGGGAATCGAGGCAGGCACAAGAATGTCGGAGTTGGGGGCAATAGTCCAATCCTCACGATACGGTGTGTCTACCTTACCCCATTCACTATCCACCTCAACGGCCCCTTCAGCAAAATTGGCGGTTATCGAGTAATTTCCATTCATTGTTATCATTGTTCTGCGAGAATTCGCATCGGCAATCGTGCCTATATCTCCCACCCAGTTTACAAAGTGATAGCCGGTATCTGCCATGGCTACCAGGTCTACCACTTCCCCAAGATCATAGGTGAATGCCCCCTCGCCAGGTGTGGTTACACTACCACCAGAGGTGCACGAGATGGTCAGGTTGTACTGCGCCGGAGGTGTTTCCACAGAGTACCATGAAAGCTCCCTGATCTCCTCACCAGCCCAGAGGAAGCGGTCTATCTCCTTTACAACTGATTTCACCACAGTTGCATTGAACCAGTGCTCATAGAGATAGGTGCCCGGCTTTGCGGGCTCGTATGTCACTATATGATAGCACTCGAATGTTCCCGCGGGCACGGTAATAGTTTCCACACCAAGTACCTTAAACTCTAAATCAGTAATTTCATCCAGGACACCAGCTACAACGTGCACTGAAGCGCTCCAGGTCTTCCCGACCTCATAGGGCCAGCCATAGTCCCCGGTATAATTCCAGGTGACGGTGGATGGCAATCCGGGAAGCTCTGCGATTGCTGAACTCGTTTTCAGGCACTCCATATGGTCTTTGCTGTTCCATATATCAGCCGTCTCGATGTGTAACGTTAGCGGCATATCGGCGGCATCGCGGGTCGCCGGAGGTTCGAAGACACCACTGCACTTGTAACAAGCTTCATCCCCAACCGGCTCTTCACCTACCACGGTGACCACTAATTCACCACTGTCTTCTTTGGTGTTCCCATCTGGATTTGCGTACGAGCAGCTATATGCCCAGGTGTCATCAACATACCAGACTGGAACCGATGGAGGTGTTCCCCCAGAGTACGATACAAGCTCCCTGGTCTCTTCGCCAGCCCAGAGGAAGCGGTCTATCTCTTTTACAACTGATTTCACCACAGTTGCGTTGAACCAGTGCTCAAAGGTATAGTTGTCGGGACTTGTGGGCTCGTATGTCACTATATGATAGCACTCGAATGTTCCCGCGGGCACGGTAATAGTTTCCACACCAAGTACCTTAAACTCTAAATCAGTAATTTCATCCAAGACACCAGCTACAACACGCACTGAAGCGTTCCAGGTCTTCCCGACCTCATAGGGCCAGCCATAATCTCCAAGATAAGTCCAGGTGACGGTCATCGGCAACCCGGGAAGCTCTGCGATTGCTGAACTCACTTTCACATATTCCATATGGGCTTTGCTGTTCCATATATCAGCCGTCTCGATGTGTAACGTTAGCGGCATATCGGCGGCATCGCGGGTCGCCGCAGGATCGAAGACACCAGCGCACTTGTAGCAAGGTTCATCCCCAACCACCTCTTCACCTACCACAGTGATGTTTAATTCACAAGTATCTTCTTCGGTCTTTCCCCCTGGATTTTCATAAGAGCAGTTATATACCCAGCTGTCCCCAACAGACCAGACTGGGACGAATGTGGTTACCTCTACTTCAGAATCACCTGTTATGTTTTCCAAGTAAGGTCCTTCAGGACCAAGATAGTATTCGAGAAAACCACTAAAGGTGTGAATTCCTGCACCGGCATAATCAGGCACGGTTACCTTATATAACGCACTAAATGAAGTATTTTTGTCAAAGCCTACACCGGGCTCTCCAAACCAGACAATCTCTGCTTTATTGCCCGTAGCTTTAGCTAAATCGGCATTGGGGGTGCACCATGCTGCATCAACAGCCACATTCCAACCGGCGGGGGCGAGGTCGGTGAGGCCGATAGAGTTAAACTCATCCGCCGGGGCGGTGAAGTTCACGAAGACATCGAATGTCTCCCCCCCCTGGACGCTATCGGGCAGATTTCGCCCCGAAGGTGCTTCCACAGAATAGGATGTAAGCACCCTGGTCTCCTCACCGGCCCAGAGGAATCGGTCTATCTCCTTTACAACTGATTTCACCATAGTTGCGTTGAACCAGTGCTCAAAGGTATAGTTGTCGGGACTTGTGGGCTCGTATGTCACTATATGATAGCAGTCGAATGTTCCCGCAGGCACGGTAATAGTTTCCACACCAACTACCTTATTCTCCACCTCAGTAATTTCATCGATGACACCAGCTACAACACGCACTGAAGCGCTCCAGGTCTCCCCGACCTCATAGGGCCAGCCATAGTCTCCAGGATAAGTCCAGGTGACGGTGGATGGCAACCCGGGAAGTTCTGCGATTGCTGAACTCGTTTTCAGGCACTCCATGTAGTCTTTGCTGTTCCATATATCAGCCGTCTCGATGTGTAACGTTAGCGGCATATCGGCGGCATCGCGGGTCGCCGCAGGTTCGAAGACACCACTGCACTTGTAACAAGCTTCATCCCCAACCGCTTCTTCACCTACCACGGTGACCGTTAAATTACAAGTATCTTGTTCGGTCTTGCCCCCTGGATTTGCATAAGAGCAGTTATATACCCAGCTGTCACCAACAGACCAGACTGGGGCCGGAGCCCCTTCAGCTGGAACCAACGGCAAATAATCCCCACCATTTTGTATATTCCCCGAAGAATTATATGGAATTAAAGTATCTCCCAAGCCATCTCCATCAGTATCAATGCCAGCATAGTCCGACCAGTAATTTCCGCCAAGATACGGCCCGCCAACTATATTCGGGCCAGTAGTATTTGTGGTGTTCCAGGCGTTGGTTCCATCGTCATAGGCGTTGTACGTGTTGTTGAAGTAGTTGTTGTAAATGGTGTTGTTGCTCGAGTCGTTCAGGTATATGCCATATTCGGTGTTGTTTGACGCCGTGTTGTTCGTGAGCGTGTTGTTGTCGCTTGAAGCATACAGCACGATGCCGTAGTTATCGTTCGAGGTTGCGGTGTTGCTGGTGAGCGTGTTGGTGCTCGAAGAACCAAGGAAGATGCCGGCGTCGTAGTTCAAGTTAGCGGTGTTATTCATGAGCGTGTTGTTGCTCGAAGAACCAAGGTAGACGCCTTCGCCGTTGTTTGAGGCGGTGTTGCTGGTCAGCGTGTTGTTGCTTGAAGAAGTCAGGTAGATGCCCGCCCCGTTATCCGTTGCGGTGTTGTTGGTGAGCGTGTTGTTGCTCGAAAAAGACAGGTAGATGCCGGAGTCGGTGTTCGAGGCACTTACATTTTCTATCCTTGAATTATTCGTGTAGGCAAATAGTATCCCCTCGCCATTCTTTGTCAGTGTCAAATCTTTCACAGTTATATTTGTGGAGTTCACAATTCCCACAAAACCAGCGTCAGATGGTATTTTCTCATCCTGATGGTTAACCCAGTAATAGACTGGTTTTCCCTCTACCTTGTTGCTTGTGTCTATGTTCTGGGTGTAGTCAGGGAGACCCTCACCATGAACCCAAAAGTTATAACTATTTCCTGACATCGTGTTGTTCGCGAGGTTATTATTGCTCGAAAACCACAGGCAGATGCCGCAGCTGTTGTCGTCTGCGGTGTTGTTGGTGAGCGTGTTGTTGCTCGAAGAACCCAGGTCGATGCCGTCGTAGTTGTTCGAGGCGGTGTTGTTGGTGAGGTTGTTGTTGCTCGAAGAATACAGGCCGATGCCGCTGCCGTAGTAGTTTGAGTTAGCATTGTTGTTGGTGAGGTTGTTGTTGTTGCTCGAAGAAGACAGGACGATGCCGTAGTCGTTGTTCGAGGCAGTGTTGTTCGTGAGCGTGTTGTTGCTCGAAAAAACCAGGCGGATGCCGAAGTTGTTGTTCGAGGCATTGTTGCCGGAAATGCTACAGTGGCTCACTCCATAAAGATATATCCCAGCATAACCGCCTCCAGTAGCCCCTTGCACCGTGAACCCGGTGATGTTCACCCAATCTGCGGTAACATTGAACGCATGGTCATCTGGATTTGATGCGTTCACAATGGTGTCTGCGGGATTTCCAGAGGTCGACCTTATGGTCAATTGCTTGGTAACGTTCACATTTTCATTATACGTTCCAGCATCCACGGTAATTATGTGCCCAGCCGTAGTATTACCAGCATCTATGGCACCCTGAATGGTTGAGAAGTTTTCCCCTGTGTCCAGGTTGTGGACTGGGGGTGGAACTACTGTGAAGGTAACATCATCAACTTCGGAATAATTGGTATGGTTACCTCGAGCATCTACCTTGTAGTTTCCTTCAACGCAGCTCGGCACCTCAAAAGTAGCAGTCCAGCTGCCAAGGTCATCGGTTTCTGCCTCCTCAATCTGCGGCACCACTTCACCATCATACTTTATCTTGATATTCGCCTCTTCATCCTCAAATCCCGTGGCGCTTACCGTGACGATATCTCCCACGGAGCCCGATTTTGGATTCAAACTTATGCGCGGCTTCACGGTAAATTCGACCTCATCGACATCTGCATAAGCGGTATCGTCACCTTTAGCGTCTATATCATGCTTTCCTCCGGTAGATTCAGGAATGATAAAAGCTGCCGTCCAGGTGCCATATTCATCAGTTTCCGCTTCCTCAACTTGTTCCACCACATCGTCATCATATCTTATCCTAATGCTCTCCTCGTCCTCGGCAAACCCGGTGCCGGTTACCTCAACCTCGTCTCCCACAAACCCTTCATCTTCATCCAGTTCAATTGCCGGCTCCACAGTGAAATAATCCCCTTTCCAGCTTGAGTCATAGTAAACACGAATGTAATGCTTGCCGCTATAGCTCTCAGGAATATCAAAGTCATATGTAAAATTGCCAGTGGAACCAACATCGAAATCTTCTTCTATCCGCTCACGGTCACCATTAAAATAATAATAGATATCGACCTCTTCACCGGAACCGAAGTCATATCCCCGGATAGTCACCCGGTCTCCCACATTGCCTGAACTAGGGGAAACCTCGATACTGGGAGCAGGAGTCAGAATTAACGGCAGGTAATCCTTGTTTGAACCTCCGGTGATATTGTAAGGAGTGTCTCCAAAACCGTCTCCGTTGGTATCACTGCCGCTGTAGTCCGACCAGTAATTCCCACCGAGATAAGGCCCTCCGATGATATTCGTTCCCAAAGTTTTTGTGATGTTCCAGATGTTGTTCCCGTCATCATAAGCATTATTTGTGTTGGCGAAGTAGTTGTTATAGATGGTGTTGTTGCTCGAACTAATCAGGAAGATGCCGTAGAAGTTGTTCGAGTTAGCGGTGTTGGTGGTAAGCGTGTTGTTGCTCGAAGAATCCAGGTAAATGGCGTAGTAGTTGTTCGAGGCGGTGTTGTTGGTGAGCGTGTTGCTGCTCGAAAAATCCAGTTCGATGCCGTAGTCGTTGTTCGAGGCAGTGTTGTTGGTGAGCGTGTTGTTGCTCGAAGAATACAGGTAGATGCTCTCCCAGGTGTTCGAGTTTGCGGTGTTGTTGGTGAGCGTGTTGTTGTTGCTCGAAGAATACAGGATGATGCCGTAGTCGTTGTTCGAGGCGGTGTTGCTGGTGAGGGTGTTGTTGCTCGAAGACTCTAGGTAGATGCCGTAGCAGTTGTTCAAGGCGGTGTTGTTGGTGAGGGTGTTGTTGCTCGAAGAAGCCAGGTCGATGCCGAAGCTGTTGTTCGAGGCGGTGTTGTTGGTGAGGGTGTTGTTGCTCGAAGAATACAGCCAGATGCCGGTGCCGTTGTCCCAGTTAGCGGTGTTGTTGGTGAGCATGTTGTTGCTCGAAAAAGCCAGGTAGATGCCGTACCAGGTGTTCCAGTTGGCGGTGTTGTTGGGGAGCGTGTTGTTGCTCGAAGAATGCAGGTAGATACCGCCGTCGTTGTTCGTTACATTATTATTGGAAATGTTACAGTGGTTCACCCTATAAAGATATATCCCAGCATAACCGCCTCCGGTGGCATTTTGCACCGTGAACCCAGTTATGTTCACATTATCTGCGGTTACATTAAACACATGGTAACCTGAATTTGCTGCGCTCACGATGCAGCTCGCGGTGCCGTTCTGTGATTTAATGGTCAAATTAGCGGTATTCACATCCACATTCTCATTGTATGTGCCATCCCTGACTATTATGGTATCGCCAGAAGTAGCGTTATTCACTGCCTGTTGGATTGTGGGATAATCATCGGGCACATAAATCGTCCCCGGGCTCGCCTCCACCATCCCTGCTCGGGGCAGTGCCACTACCCCCAGAGACAGCACCAACGCCACAAATACCAATGCAATCCCAAAGATTTTGCCGACTAAATCCCGCTTCGTCATTACCCAGCCCTCTTTATTCTTTTTCTGTTCTGTGCCTACCTTGCCTCTTGTTTACCTTGATTAACTTTCGGCCGCATCTCTCAACAAAAAACGAAACCGACTTTTTAGGTCGGTTTCGCTATTGACTCCGCAGAGCTCAAGCGCCCAATTACAAGCTCTGCTTCATTGCCCCCAAATGTAAACGACTTTCGCTTCCGTATATTCTACAAGCCAAAGATGTACTGTGTCAATACACTTTTCTTAACTTTTCTTAACTTTTCCTACATTTTCCAGAAAAACAACTATTCCTGTAGTTTTGCTCCACCACGAGCAATGTTAAAGGATTTCCTGGCTCGCCTTGCTTATTGGCTTTTATCTTATGGGGGGATTATTGTATATCTCTTTGAGGCTGTTTTCGACGGGTTGTCGTCGTGCGTTTCATATTTCTGGTGGCTACAATATTTGCGTCAGTGCCGGCTACATCCTTTACTATCACGTGGTACATCTTCACTGGTGCCTGCAATTCGATACCTGCCAGTTGTTCAATAACCTTGGATAACAATCGCTTCGGGATTGGTTTATCGGTGCGAACGGGAAGCATCGCCCATTTCGCCCCCTTTATAGGAATCGTTGTGGTTAATATGCGCGTCGGCTCCTTCAACTCCTGCAGCACGAATTCTCTCCCCTTCTCGCATCTGCTTCCTTTCATGGAAACTACATTGCCGTTTTGAAGCTCCACATCGATATCACATCCAATGGGGCAAATAATGCAGGTAAAGCGTTTCTTTTCTACTTCCATCCCTATCGTTCTCTTATGGAAACATCGATGGGTCCAGTAACACCCTTTAACCTATCTCGGGATAGCTTAAATCTAAGCATCTCATTCGGTCGGGCATACAACCTGTTAAGGCTCAGCCCAACTTGGGGAAACTCTATCTTTACCGGTTTCTCAATCGGTTTTGCCGACCTGACAAACAAGATAAGGTCGTCTTTAAAGGAATATCGTTGAGGGAAAAGCATCCTCACATTCTCCCCGGGAACTATCTCGACTGGATTCCCTTCCTCCTTCCAATCCCCACCGGCAAATCTTGCGGCATTCCGAGCAGTAATCACGCCAGTTTCAGCAACATAATCCACCAGGTCGAACACAGTGGAGACATTGCCGCAGGAAAATATTCCCGGCACACTCGTTTCCATTGTCTCTGTGGTGACCGGTCCTTTGGTAATCGGTGTAAGTTCTACCCCAGCTTCCTTTGATAGTTCATTTTCAGGGATTAGTCCCACAGAGAGGAGCAGGGTGTCACAAGCTATGAATTGCTCGCTGCCACCAATTGGATTCATTTTCTGGTCTACCTGAGATACCACAACGCCTTCTACACGCTCCCTGCCCCGTATCTCTGTTACGGTATGGGATAGATAAAGGGGAATATCGAAATCATTGAGGCACTGAACGATGTTCCTCTTTAATCCTCCGGGGGAATCCATTATTTCGTAAACACCTTTCACTTGAGCTCCTTCAAGGGTGAGCCTCCTCGCCATGATAAGTCCGATGTCGCCAGAACCCAAAATAACAATCTCCTTCCCAGGGAGGTATCCATCGATATTGACAAAGCGTTGAGCCACTCCTGCGGTATATACTCCGGCAGGACGGGTGCCAGGAATATCAATGTTGCCCCTGGTACGCTCGCGGCATCCCATAGCGAGCACTACACTTTTTGATTTTATGTGAAATAGACCTTTTTCGGGACTCACTGCGGTGATAACCCTGTCCGCTGAAAGAGAAAGCACCATTGTATTCAAGAAATATTGCACACTCGTTTTTTCCAGCTCTTCAATAAGGCGTTCGGCATACTCTGGTCCGGTGTAGTCTTTCTTAAATTGCGTCAAACCAAAGCCATTGTGTATGCACTGCTTTAAGATACCCCCCAACTCCTCCTCCCTTTCAAGGAGCAGAACATTTTTAGCGCCGCTTTCATGAGCATGCAGTGCAGCAGTAAGCCCGGCGGGTCCGCTGCCTATTACAGTTACATCAGCTTCCACGTCCATTTCTGTTACAAAACTAATAGATACTTCATTAGCTTATCATGTTATCTTCGGGTATCCCGTGATTTCGGCAATCTTACGATATAGTGGGGAAAGCGCAGGATAAATGTTCTTATATACTTCCTTAAATAACCTATCGTAGATTTTCACGTTTTCCGGATGAGGAGTGAAGGTTTCCTTCACTCTCACCATATTGTCCACAGCTTCAGGGAAATTGTGATAGACATTTAAGGTAACGGCGGCATCAATTGCGGCACCCAGTGCAGAAAGATTGCTGGTGTGCACTCGACTTGCAGGAAGATTGAAAATGTCAGCGGTGATTTGCATGATTTCATTGCTTTGCGAGCCTCCACCGCCAACTCTTAACTCCTTTATTCTGCTTCCTGAGCGTTTCTCTATTTCCTCTTTTAGCCTGCGCAGTTCGTACGCAATGCCTTCAATAATTGCCCGATAAACATATGGTCTGGCATGTTCCCCGGAAAATCCTATTATGGCACCTTTAGAAAGAGGCTCGTTTTCACGTGGGTGCCAATAAGGTTGGAGAATCAAGCCCATAGAACCAGGAGAAATTCCCTCTATTTCCCTGTTCAGCACATCCTCTGGCGCTATCTTAAGTTTCTCCGCCTCTTCTTCCTCATATTTAGCGAACTCCCTTCTGAACCAGGAAATCATCCAGTATCCACTCCCCACGAATCCTTCAAGTGCCCAGTGCTTTGGAATCGCTGCCCCCCAGGTGAAGAAATCCATCTGGGGATGTTCGACATATTTAGCGGAAAATAGTTCAATGACAGCAGCAGTTCCATAGCTGACCTCACCAATATCATTACTTATTACACCAGCACCTAGCAGTTCAGATTGTTTATCCCCTGCCCCGATGATTATCGGAAGTCCTTGCGGCACACCGAAGCTCTTTGCCCCTTCCTCAGAAACCGTCCCGGCAATCTCGGTCGGAGAAACAAGCGGAGGGAGTTTTTCTCGCTCAACCCCAAAAATTTTGAATACTACTTCTCTGGGATGCCACTGAAGTCCCTTCAAGTCAATAGGGAACAAGCCCACTATCATAGAGGAACAGTCCTTGAATTCACCAGTTAACGCATGAAAAATATACGATGATATAGTGAGGAATATATGTGTTTTGTCATAACTTTCCGATTCATATTTTCTGAGCCAGTTGAATTTAGACCTTTTTTGATACTCTTTCAATTTATATAACATTCCTGAAATTCTAAATACCAGTGATAGAAAGGGACCACCGGGCAATTTCAGCCCCTCTGTTTTACGTTCATCAAGCCAGGTGATTGCCGAGCGAACAGGTTTGCCATCTTTATCAACCGGCACGATCGTGCTCCTGTGACTGGTAATAGCAACGGCAGCAATCTCATCCTTGGGAACATGGGAATTTTCCACTACACTCCTGGTTACCTTTTGGGTGATTTCGAGATACTTTTCGGCATCCTGCTCAGCAAAGCCAGGTTGAACGGAGAAGTAGGGGGTTACAGGGTATGCTCCGCCATATATCTCGTTCCCCTTTTCATCAAAGATAAACGCTTTTATATTTTGTGTTCCTCCATCAATGACAATAAAATACTTCATTCTCTTACCTCCTTTTTTACTTTTCCAGCAAGGATGAAAGACTTTCCCCCGCTTTTTGTCACCGTGTCCCTTCTAATATTTTTTTCTCTGCTAATAATTTCTAAAACCCTCGGCATGCAGAATCCACCCTGGCATCTTCCCATACCCGCCCTCGTTCTTCTTTTGATGCCGTCGATGCTCCTTGCAGGGATATCCTGGTGAAGCGCATCTACAACCTCGCCTTCGGTCACATGCTCACATCGGCAGACAATATGCGCATACAAAGGATTTATTCGGATAAGTTCTTCCTTTTCTTTTCCATTTAATTCCGAGAAACACTTCTTCCTTTTTCTTCTCGGTTCAAATTGAGCATTCTCAGCTGGGTGCCACTCCTCTGTCACGATTTCCTTCACCCTCTCGACAATTGCTGGCATCGCTGCAAGCCCGGGAGATTGAATGCCAGCAATGTGAATCAACCCCTTTACTTTTTTAGAGGGTTCAATGATGAAATCCTCCTTATATGTCGCCGCTCTACACCCAGCAAAATGAACGATGATTTTACTTTCATCGGGTTTCTCATAGTATGGCTTGAGTCGCTCAGTCAATAGCCCAAATTTATTAAATAATACTTCCCGCCCCATAAATGTGGTGGAAACGTCCTCTCTATCCTGTACCTCCTGTGCCGATGGCCCAAACTGGAGGTTGCCGTCAATCGTGGGGATGAGGCCTCCGCCTTTAGAATAGTCGTCTCTCTCTCCCGCCATGCTAAAGGAACCTAAAACTGCCTTTATCGGCTGGTAAGATTTATCAAAGATGATTGTTTCTCCCTTCCTGGGATGGATGGTAAAAAAAACATCTCCGGCAAATTCGGCAATCTTATCGGCATACAGCCCAGCAGCATTGATCAGGATATGCGTTTTGATGGTCCCTCTGGTTGTGTTTACTGCTTTGATGCTTCCTTCCTCGGTTTGCACTCCAATTACGCTTGTCTGTAGAAAAAACTGCACTCCGTTTGCCAAAGCATTCTCGGCACAAGCAATGATGAGCTCAAACACAGAGATGATGCCTGTATTCCACACGAGCACGCCCCTCTTGATATTCGGAGCCAGCCCTGGCTCAACTTTGTCCAGTTCTTCCCGGTTTAACTGTTTGGGAACCGGGTCTTTGTGTTTCTTGGTCAGGTTCATCAGGAACGGGATCATCAGTTCGTGCGCGGGGTTTTCACCAACAGCAAGCGTCCCTATCCGTTTGAAATCGACATCAAGCTGGCTGGCAACTTCATCATACATTGCATTTCCCTTATAGTTCAGCTCCCACTTCAGCGTGCCATGTTCAGTAAGGAAAGCAGGATGTATCATGGCGTTGCTATGTGCTGTCTGGTCCATTCCCAAGTCCTCATGCCTTTCAATTAGAGCGATACTCAGGTTGAACCTTGAAAGCTCCCTGGCGACTGCCAAACCAATTATGCCGCCACCAACGATAACAACGTCGAACTCTTTCCCGGTAAGTTCATCAGATACCTGTTGAGGTGGGACGAAGAGCTTCCTGCCGGGATAATCAATTTCGTTCACCACTTCTTTGATTTGCTCGAAGTGACCGGCAACATGCCCAGCATCTACAACGCTTTGATAAGAAGAAAATCGCCCGGTTAATTTCGCAATGCCATCTTTGACAGACACCGTTGGCTTCTCGCTGGTTGCTTTTTCTATTTCGCCTTGCACGGTTCGTGCTAATTTTTTCTCATCCATCGATAATCTGTTCTGCCACAACTTCAGCTATATCTTTCATATCTATATCGGATAAAGCAGCTTTACAGGTGGGACATGCCGAGATGTAAACATCGGCAGTAGTTTCCTTAAGCTCATTGATGCGCATTGCATTCACCTTGTCAACAAGTTTGCTATCTCCAATTCTTCCTCCGGGTACCTCGCCACAGCAATGTGCCTCCTTTCCTAAATAGATCGGCTCCTTGATCTCAAAACCAAGCATTTTAATGATATCCCTGGGAATTGTGGTGATATGGATATCATTTGCCAGAATACAGGGATCATGGAAAGTTGCCGTAGCATTTGCCTTATTTACCTTTATTTTTCCTTCTTTGACAAGACGATCGAGGAATTCTGTGATATGGATGAATTCGACATCAAGATGAGTGCCTATCTCATCGTATATTTCCGTCATCATTTTTATGCAAGTGGGACAGCTACTAATCACCTTCCTCAGCTTCCTTTGCTCAATTTCCCCCTTCATTTTTTCCGCTGCCTTTTTAAAGCCCTCCATATCCCCGGCATAGTAAAGGGGTGCACCGCAGCAGATATCAGCACCGCCGAATTGTTGGACTTGCTCCCCACTTCTGGCAAGAATTTTCTCCACCGCCTTCAGTAGCTGTTGGTCATTGTAGGAAGAACAAGAAACGAAGTAACCAATCTCTCCCGCTCCCTTTTGAATAAGCTGCCGCTCGCCGTCAGGATTACCAAACCTGGTAAATGTTTCCACCCGCTTCTTTGTTTCGTCAGGAAGGATGCTTTTCCTGAAAGCTTCGCTTCGCTCTCTTTGAATAAAATCCCTGAGGTCAAAATTATCGTAAAGGCAGTTTACTTTACATGCTCCGCACATGGCACACTGGAACATGACATCGAAAAAGCCCTTTTCATCCTCAATAAATGCTTTCTTCTTATATAGGATTAGACGCGCCTTTTTCTGAGGCGTAACTGTTTCATTTCCTGTAGCAAGATATACCGGACAACTATCTTTACACATATTGCCGCACAGGGCGCAATTTGTGATTTGTTCCAGTTCCTGCTTAGTTTCCATCTATGAGTTTCCCCTTGTTTAAAATACCATTTTGATCCAGGGCAAGTTTGATTCTCTGGAGCAGTTCTACGCCATGGGGACCTAGCTCTTGCTGCATAAAGTCCTTTCTCCAGAATCCAATTCCATGGTGGTGGCTGATAGAGCCATTATTTCTTAAAGTGGCTTCCATGGCAACAGTCCAGGTATCCTTGTAGTAACGGGATGGGTCTTTGGGGAAACCAGCGAAGGTGATGTACAGGCAAGCTCCTTCTCGGTAAAAATGTGAATAATGCCCCGAGACTGATATGGCACCCTCCACCGCCCTCATTGCGGAAACCATATCGTTATATAGATTGGCGGCATCTTTGAATAGAGAAACAACCTCAATCGTGTCTACAATTCCACCCTGCTGCATTATGATAGGACCTAAACCTATATCGAACCGCTTTTCAAGCCATATATCAACAGGGTTCTCTCCAAAAGACTCTCCTCCATTTTCCTCAGCAATTCTCTTGATTAGTTTGCCTTCAAGCTCTACAAAGTCTGTTTCACCCTCGGAGATGAAGATAAGCGTTACTTTGTTCTCTATTTCTTCAAAGTATCTTGCAGTTTCAGGTTCATCAAATATTCTCACCACCGCTGGTTTGGCATCACCTCTCAGAATTTTCCGCACTACGTCCAACGCTACCTCAATGGATGGGAACACAAACGATTGTTTTATTGTTCGCTCTGGTAGAGGATGAACCGATACAACTGCTTTGGTCACAATGCCAAGTGTTCCTTCACCGCCTAAGAACAGCTCTTTTAATGAGGGTCCCGTGGAGCGTCTTGGAACTGGTTTGATATTGAGGAGATTTCCATCGGGAAGCACCACCTCCATTCCTAAAACCATATCCTCGATTTTCCCATATTTTGTGGAGAACTGCCCCACAGCACGTGTTGAAATCCATCCTCCGAGAGTGGAGCAATGGAAGGACTGAGGAATACTTCCCATTGAATAGCCTCTGTGATTCAGCTCTTGCTCAAGATTTGCCCCGATGATTCCTCCTTCAAATTCAGCGACGAGCGAGGTTTCATCCAGAGAAATAAATCTATTCATTCTCTGCAGGTTCAAGATAGCGCTTTCTTCAATGGGAATAGCACCACCCAGCACACCTGAACCAGCACCAAATGGCGTAATGCCAACCTTATATTCATTGGCATATTTCAGGATGCTCTGTATTTCCTGGCTATTCTTTGGAGAAATAACTACAGAAGGAAGTGACGGCAATTTGCCATACTGTGAAAGGAATACTCCGTATAACCAGTAGTCAAGACTGTAAGAAATGAGGTCACATTCACTTTGTGATATGTTTTCTTCTCCAACCGCACCTTTTACTTTTTCAATAAACTTGGAGGGCACCTCCCCCCTTTTTGACATAAAAGTCTCTACATTCATTAACGCCTCACTTTTTATGATATATTTGCATATTGTAGCATTCTTTAACCGGTATAATAACCTATTTAAGGGGGGATTCGGGAACAATTGCATTGTTTCCCATTCGACACAACTCAATAGACGGTTACATTGTCGATATGGGACAAGGCAAGGAGAATTGAAATCAAAGTCAAAGTGAGCTAGACTGCTTCGGGTGGTGTCCATATCAAATGCACGAATTTGGAGTGACTGAAAGTATTATTGACATCGCTTTAAAGGAAGCTAGGAAAGCTCAAGCCAGGAAGGTCACCAAAATTAGCCTTGTTGTTGGTGAATTGACAGGTTTTATGCCCGATTGCATTGAATTTTATTTTGATCTTATGAGCAAAGACACCATCGCTGAAAAAGCCAACCTTCACTTCGAATCAGCGCCAGCTCAGGTTCGCTGCCGAAGTTGCCTCACCATTTTTCGCCCCAAAGATACTTTGTGGGCCTGCCCTAAGTGCCAAAGCCAGGGTATAGAAATAGTGGGAGGTCGAGAGCTATACATCGAAAGCATGGAGGTGGAATGAGGAAAATAGAACTAGTGCAGAACATTTTGGAGGCCAATGAAGCTATCGCTGCTCAAAATAAGCGGCTACTGAATGAGCATGGGGTTTTTGCTATCAATATTATGTCATCTCCAGGTGCCGGCAAGACAAGTCTTATCTTGCAGACTATGGCTAGATTGAAGGGTAAATTAAAGATAGGAGTTATTGAAGGCGATGTCGCTTCAACGCTGGATGCTGAAAAGGTTAAGAACGAGGCTGTAGGAGTAGTCCAGATAAGCACAAGAAATATGCCCGAGAATTGTAGTCTGATTGCAAGTATGCTCGACCCTGCCTTGAAGAAATTGCCCCTGGAAGAGATGGATTTGCTCCTTATTGAGAATGTGGGCAATCTTATCTGCCCCTCTGAGTTTGTTCTGGGAGAGCACAAAAGGGTGGTGGTTTCCAGCGTTCCTGAGGGGGATGATAAGCCCATCAAATACCCTATGATATTCGCTGATGCTGATGCAGTGGTGGTAAATAAAACTGACCTTTTGCCCTACGTTGACTTCGATATTGCTGTTTTTCGCCGTGCTATCGAAGGACTGAATTCAAAAGTCAAAATTTTCGAGCTTTCCTGTAAGACTGGTGCCGGGATAGAAAGCTGGTGTTCCTGGGTGCTAAACGGATTGATGTCATCCCAAGGAAGAGGTAATTCGACCTGAAGAACTGCGCTTCAGCAATAGAATAAGCTCAGCATTTCATCGATATTGAATACCTGGGGACGTTTCGTTATGTCGCCGGCTCAACGCATATGGAGTCTAGACTTCTATCTTGTAGAGTTCTTCTATTTTTTCGGCGTTAGGAGGGCTATAGTGCTCATCCTCAGTTATAGCCTGTTGAAGGCACGTTTCCACGCATGTACCGCAATAGATGCATCTGAAAGGATAATACTTTATTTGTCTATTCTCTAAATCAACTTCTATGGCTTCAGCAGGACATACTCTGGCACAATCACCGCACAAATCACACTTGTTGGTGTCAAAATAAATCTTGCCTCTGTACCCAGGGAAAGGTTCCCTTATATCCTTGAAAGGATAGCGCCTGGTAGCTGGCCTAGAGAACAGATTCTTCCAGATTGTCGGAAACATCCTCGGCATATCTATTACCTCTCAGTGCAAGCAATACAGGGGTCTATGGATAAAGTAATCACAGGAACATCGGCCATCTCACAGCCAGGCAACATAACTAACAAAGTAGGTATGTTGGCAAATGTTGGCGTCCTTATTTTCAGTCTCTCCAGATTATTTGTCCCGTTACCTCTAAAATAGTAAATAAGCTCTCCTCTCGGTTGCTCGGTCCTGGCCACAGTTTCACCTTCGGGATAGCCATCAACCCTGACCAATATCTCGCCATCTGGCATCATTGCCAGCGCTTTACGCATAAGCTCGACACACTGATAGACTTCTCTAGCCCTGACTAGAGTCCGGGCATAGCTATCTCCAGCAGTTTCTACCACTGGCTCGAAACCCACTTCCTTATAAGCGGCATAACCTGTTTGCCTGATGTCTATAGCAACACCGCTACCCCGAGAAGTAGGACCGACTGCTCCCAGGAGCTCAGCCTGTTCTTTAGACAGCATTCCTTTGCCCACAGCACGACGCTTGATAGTGGGATCATGGAGTAGTACAGAAGCAATGGTGCTGTCCATCATCTCCTTAAAAGCAAGGAGCCTTTTGTCCACTTCTTTAGCCATCTCTTTATCTATATCTCTTCTCACTCCACCAACAACGCAGGTGCCCTGGATTATTCTATGTCCAGCGGTCATCTCGGAAATATCTAAAATCATCTCCCTGGCTCGCCAAATTTGCATGAACAGACTTTCAAAGCCCATGCTATCAGCGAGAAGCCCGAGCCACAGGAGGTGGCTATGTGTCCTGGAAAGTTCGCTCCAGAAAACACGAAGGAACCTAGCTCTTGGAGGTACTTCCACACTTGTCAGAGCTTCAGTCCCCTCACAGTAAGTTAGAGCGTGAATAAAACTACAAATACCACATATCCTTTCGCAAAGGAATACGTTCTGACGAAAGTCGTTAAGCTCAGCAGCCTTTTCAATGCCGCGATGGACATAGCCAATTATGGGCGTTACACCCACCACTTTTTCATCCTCTAGCTCCAGTTTAAGATGGATAGGCTCGGGAAGCACCGGGTGCTGGGGTCCAAAAGGAATTACTGTTCTTACCGCCATTTCATTGCTCCAAATCGCATCGCCAGCATCGCTGGCCTTCAGCTATAGCCATTTCCCCGGTTAATCCGAGCTCTACTTCATCAAATCCCCCCAATCTCTCCTTAAGGGGGAGACAAGGCATCTCAGGACGTTTTTTCTCTACGGATACGCTCACACTTCCATCTACTATTGAGACTTCTACCTCTCTCTTCTCCTGCCATCTTTCCAGGAAAGTGTGGCGAGAAGTAGGTTCCTTTACCTTTATTTCCTCTACGGGCAAAACACCTCTCCCACCCAAGTATACGTCTATGGACATAGCTGCCTTCTTCGCAGTTCCAACTGCTTCAACTACGGATGCCGGTCCAGTAACCGCATCTCCAGCAGCGAAGATGCCTTCTTTGGAAGTAGCGAAAGTGTCCCCCTCTGTCACTATGACGTTTCCAAATCTCCCAATTTCGATATTAAACTGCTCCGGGACCTCAGGCGCCTGCCCAATAGCAGCGATAACCGAATCAACATCCACTTTAAACTCGCTACCCTCTATCGGCTCAGGTCGAGGCCTTCTACTGGCATCTGGGGCTCCAAGCTTCATACGAATATTTTCCAGCGCAATTGCACCATTCTTGCTGAATACTTTCCTCGGCGCTGCCAGAAATTCTATCTTCACCCCTTCCTTGATTGCTTCCTCCACTTCCTCAGCGTCAGCAGGCATCTCAGCCCTGGTACGGCGATACAATATGGTGACCTCTTTAGAGCCTAAACGCAGAGCAGTGCGGGCAGAATCGATGGCGGCATTACCGCCACCGATCACCACCACACTGTCTCCCAATTTAACCTTCTTGCCAAAAGCCACATCTCTCAGGAAATCGATGCATTCCATTACTTTAGGATGATCTTCCCCCTCAACTCCCATCTTCATCCCCTGGTGAGCACCTGTGGCAACAAGAACTGCCTGGTAACCATCCTTCAATAGGGTGTCTAAAGACTCCACTCTGGTATCAGTCTTTATTTCCACGCCCAAATTCTTAACCATGTTGATTTCGTCATCTAAAATCTTTCTGGGGAGCCGATATGATGGGATTCCTACCCGCATCATTCCTCCAGCTTGAGGCAGGGATTCGAATATGGTAACTCCATGCCCCATCCTGGCAAGGTAGTAAGCTGCAGCAAGTCCTGCCGGGCCAGAGCCAATAACGGCGACACGCTTGCCTGTTTGTTTAGCAGTTATCTTCTCTTCATAGGTTGCATGGTCATAGGCGAACCTCTTAAGCGTTCTGATAGCAATAGGCTCTTCCTGCTTAGCCTGGCGACAGTTATCTTCACAAGGGGCAAAACATACCCGCCCTAATATTCCCGGGAATGGAACGGCTTGTTTTATCACTGCTAATGACTCGGCGAATTTTCCTTCGCCGATGAGTCGGACATAGCGTGGAATATCAATACCAGCAGGACAAGCCTCGCCGCATCTAACTGGAAGGCGTGCTGGTGGTTTGGGCGCATAGGGAGTAGGCTTAAGAAGGGCAACTTCAGGACTTTCCTTGGAGCGGAGAAATCTCTTCTGGAAATCCAGAGCGATGCCGCTTATCTGGACATTAAAGTGCTCCTGTATTTCATTTTCAATCAAGGCAGCACAAAGGTACATACTGGATATGCTGGGCACAGTCTCTTCTTTATCTATTGTAAATCTAATGTGTGTTAAAGGCTCTGGGCTTTCCTGAGGCTCAAAGTGGTAAATAAGTTCAAATTTATCCCCCAGGTCAACGCAGCTAGCGGTGCCAAACCTGGCTTTTTCAGCCAGCATTTTCTCCACTGCTGAAATTAAGTCAGCTTTCTCTATTAATATTTCATTTTCCATATGCTTTAAGCTTCCCCAGTGCCAATACTACGGCATCAATTATAGCTTCAGGTCTGGCAGCGCAACCGGGAACATAAACATCTACGGGTATGACTTTATCTATGCCACCCAGAACGTTGGGACAATTATGAAATACGCCGCCGGTGCAGCCACAGGTTCCCACCACGATTACCCCCTTGGGATCGGGCATCTGGTCGTAGAGATTACGCAACACTCGATAATTGCGGTGGTTTGCCGGACCGGTGACCAGAAGCACATCAGCATGTTTGGGATTGCCCATATTGACAATGCCAAATCTTTCTATATCATAAAAGGGAGTAAGGGCGGCAAGTATTTCTATGTCGCAGCCATTGCAGCTACCGCAATCAAAATGTAACAACCAGGGTGATTTAACTCGTGCTGTACTTAAAATTCCCATTTTTCACATCCATCCTAAGTTAATGAATAATATATTTAAAGCTACCAGAGTTACGCCTGCGCCCCAGGCAAATTTCAGCATCCAGGACCAGGTGAGACGAGCATTGATATTGTCTACAATTAGCATGATAAACCAGCTCCCTAAAGCTATTATGATGGATAGCCACCACAAACTACCTACCACCCAGAAAAGCCCCAGGATAGATAGGAGTAAGACCATTTCGTACCAATGCCCTATCTCTATCAGGGCCAGATAAGGGCCTGAGTATTCTGTAATCACCCCTCTAACCAGTTCCTGATGGGCATGCTCCGAACCAGAGATGTCAAAAGGAGATTTCCTCATCACTATAGCCAGAGCAATAAACAGGGCAATGAAACTTAGCCACAAATCGGGAAGGAGTGGCTGCCCATACTCAAATATGTTGGCAATAGGAAAACCGCCTGACTTTAAGGCTATAGGTATTGCCGCTAGAAGTAAAATTGGCTCATAAGCCAGAAACTGCAACAGTTCTCGGTGACCTCCGAGCTGGCTATAAGGCGACTTTACGCTTAAAGCTCCGATGGGAAGGCAAAGGCTGCCAAAAAACAGGATAAAGAGCACTACCAGCAAATCCTGCCTCAGGGCGAAAAATACTACAGCAGTGACAATTAAGGCAAGAAAGGCGTAGGCGAAAACAAGCTGAGCCCTACCAGCCACCATAGGTTTCTTGCCCAAAAGCTTAATGACATCATAGAAGGGCTGTATTATCGGCGGCCCAATCCTTCCTTGCATATGGGCAGTCAACTTGCGGTCAATGCCCCTGAGCAACCCCCCTATTAAGGGGGCTACTATAACTGCAATTACTGCACTTCCAATTAACCAACCTGTACTCATATCACCACCAAAACGAATAGAATAACAAGTAAAACAATACCTACAGGCACGACAAACCTATTAAGATTCCCTTCTCCCAACATATTTTCAATATAGAATCCGCCAGTCTTAAGCGGTGTCCTTTCATCAGCTACAGCGACAAATTCATCTGTTCCTATTTCCACATTCTCCCCACACATATAAGAAGCATAGCTTTCCTCCGGCTTTGCCCTGGTGGCAAGAGCAGGAATCAAGAGAGCCAGAGCGATTATTATGAAAATTGGCCAGGCGGCAAAAATACCTATGGGGGATTTCAAGAACCCGCCGTAGGTAGTAAAAGCTGAAGCCACATCGTAGCCTGCTTCAGTTAAGCCTGGTGCTATAACACCATTATATACCGGAGCAATTAATATGCTAAATACCACAGCACAGCCAATTAGTATTAACAAGATGCCATGATAAAGGGGAATGAAGGGCTCCCTCTTGGCTCTTCCTGGCACAGGACTGTGGCATAAGAAGCGACCTATCCACTTGGCCCAAAAAACGGTAGTGGCTCCTGAGCCAAGCATGAGCAGTACGAGCACAAGAGTTGACCATACGCCAATGCCAGTAGCTGCCTCCATAGCTCCCCACTTGGTTATGAGGACACCAAAGGGAGCTACCAGCATGGAAAACATTGCGGCGATGGTTATCCCGGTCAAAACAGGCAACTTCGTAGCTATCCCCTCCATATCCTCTATATCCCGGCTCCATATATGATGCTCGATGGCGCCAGCGCATAAAAAGAGAAGTCCCTTGGATATAGCGTGAAAGATCAGGAGCATAACGCCAACAGCTATGGCTAGCGAGGTATTTATACCAGCGCAAAGTATGATGAGACCTAGATTGCCAATCGTGGAATAAGCCAGAACCTTTTTACCTTCACTCTGGCTTATAGCCAGTATAGCGGTAATAAGGAAAACTGCGCCACCATAGATGGCTATAAGTGTGGAAAGATGAGTGCCCTGAAATGCGGGAGCAATCCGCAGCACAAGATAGACCCCGGCGTTAACCATAGTGCTGGAATGGAGTAAGGCGGAAACTGGTGTAGGGGCAACCATGGCTCCGAGTAACCAGCTCTGAAAAGGAACCTGCGCTGCCTTGGTCAAACCAGCCAGACAGAGTAGTGCAATAGGCAGAAGAAGAACAGGAGCGCCACTCTCAATGACAGCCGCCAGTGAAATAGTATTAAGCGGGCTATTCCAGAGGAACATGATAGCCAGACTAAAGCCAACGCTGCCAATGAGACACATCCATAAGGCACGAAAGGCGTTATCTATGTGCAGTGGCACTTCATCATGGCGAATCAAACCGTAGCAGGCCAGTGTGGTCACTTCCCAGAAGAATGCCAGCCAGATTAAGTTGTTAGCGAAGACCAAACCATTCATGGCTCCAAGGAAGATAAGCATAAAGAAGAAGAACCTGGGCTGAGTTGTCTCCTTAAGCTCGCCCAGGTGCATGCGATGCTCTTCATGGTCTTTCATGTATCTTATGGCATAAACGGCGATAAGCGAGCCTATAATAGAAATGATAAGGCACATGATCACAGATAGATGGTCAATATAAATGGTGGGAGCAACCTCCAATGGCGTGTGCGGTGCCTGGGAGAACTCGAAAATTGCTAGGGGAATACCTGCGGCCAGGGTTAGAGCTATGGTGAGGACATTGTGGCGAGATATACCCCTTTGAGCAAAGTCCTTTATAGCCACAAAGAGAAAATATGCCAGTATGACATAATTAAGAACCAGGATGACCCAATCCCAAGCAGGGGCAGGTGAATGCTCTATGGGAAAAGAACCTTGCCGTAGGAAAAAGATGGAGCTTGTTATGAGGACCACGGCAGTGAGAAAAACAATACCGCCTCTGGCTTTATGATTTTTAATCGCCAGACAAATGAAGCCAATGACGATAGGGAAAAAAACGGATAACCCCAATAAACTATCTATCATGGTATTTCTGCTTGGAACGTTGTAAACTGGTCAATTATAACCAGGTGCTGAGCAAAAAGCAACCATATGTGCGGCGGAAGTTTGCGTAATTTTCCAAAAAAACTTCGCAGCCGATAGCCTCAAACCCATTACACTTGTTGTCTCTTGCTCCTGCAGTACCTGTCTATGGATTCGGCTGCTTCCAATCCTGCAGCCACCGCCTCGATGACTATACGAGGGCCAGTAACTGCATCTCCAGCAGCGAAGATGCCTTCCTTGGAAGTAGCGGAAGTGTCCCCCTCTGCCACTATGACATTTCCAAATCTCCCAATTTCAATATTAAATTGCTCCGGGACTTCAGGCGCCTGTCCAATAGCAGCGATAACCGAATCAACATCCACTTTAAACTCGCTACCCTCTATCGGCTCAGGTCGACGCCTTCTACTGGCATCTGGTGCTCCAAGCTTCATACGAATATTTTCCAGCACGAGTGCACCATTCTTGCTGAATACTTTCCTCGGCGCTGCCAGAAATTCTATCTTCACCCCTTCTTTAATTGCTTCCTCCACTTCCTCAGCGTCAGCAGGCATCTCAGTTCTGGTACGGCGATAGAATATAGTCACCTCTTTAGAGCCTAAACGCAGAGCAGTGCGAGCAGAATCCATAGCGGCGTTACCGCCACCGATAACTGCCACCCTGTCACCTAATTTAACCGTCTTGCCTAAATTCACGTCCCTCAAGAAATCAGTGCATTCCATTACTCCGGGGTGATCTTCTCCCTCAACTCGCATCTTCATTCCTTGGTGAGCACCTGTGGCAACCAGAATTGCCTGGTAACCGTCTTTGAACAGGGTGTCTAAAGATTCCACTCTGGCGTTAGTTTTTATTTCCACGCCTAAATTCTTAACCATGTTGATTTCGTGATCTAAGACCTTTCTGGGGAGCCGATATGATGGGATTCCTACGCGCATCATCCCCCCAGCTTGAGGCAAGGATTCAAATATGGTAACTCCATAACCCATCTTGGCAAGGTAGTAAGCTGCAGTGAGTCCTGCCGGGCCTGAACCCACTATCGCTACTTTCTCCTCCAATTTTGCCTCTATTTTTGGATGCCAATCTGCATCCATGAATTGGTCAGCAAGAAACCTCTTAATCGCGCGACTAGCTATCGGATCAAAGTGGGTGTAGCGAACACAAGCATCCTCACATGGGTGAGGGCATACTCTGCCAACAGCAGCAGGGAAAGGTAATCGCTCTAGAATCGTGTCTAAACCGTCTCTATAGCGTCCTTCCCTGGCTTCAAAGACATACTTCTTTATATTTAGATGAGCGGGACAGGCTTCGACACATGGTGGATCCTCACATTGAAGGCATCGTGAAGCCTCTCTCCTCATCTCTTCTTCAGCGTAACCAAATTCTACCTCCTGGAAGTTATCTATTCTCTCCTCTACCGACAGCTGGGGCATTAGTTCCCTCTTCGTACATAGTTGCAAAATGCTGTTAATCATATGATTCACCCTTTCATTCTTGTCTCCGGTAGTGCTTTTCCTTTATAACACTCCTGCGAATTTCAGCCCAACAGCTATTAGAAGTTGAATCAGGGCCATGGGCGCTAGCCACTTTAGACTCATGCTGATCAACTGGTCAATCTTAATCCTGGCAAATGCCGCTTTAATACAGATTAGTATAAACAGGACGATTAATGTTTTTATCAGGAAAAGGACAAACCCTACTACTGACCCAGCAAGTCCGGGGATAACACCAATATAATCGAACCCGCCAAGAAATAGAGCAGCTATCAGTGCCGATCCGGCAAACAATTCCATATCCAACATTAAGTGCATTAAGGCTAATCTTGCTCCGGAATACTCAGTGAAGGGACCACCAGTAATCTCTTGAGCTGCGTGGGGGATATCGAACGGGATACGCTCAAGTTTGCCGGCAAGGGAAATGATGGCTACGATGAAAGATAACGGCAAATAGGCGATAAACCACGTATGCTCAACTTGATAATTTAGAATACCTGAGAGACTCCAGATTCCAGTTACCAAAGCTGGAGAGAGAAGAGCAAGCAAGAAAGGCACTTCGTATCCAAAAAGCTGGGTAATGCCTCTGGTTGCCCCAATTGTACCGAACACGTTAGTGGAATGCCACCCTGCCAGAAATAGAAGCAGCGTGGGAAGGCTTAAAAGATATATCACCACAACTATGTCCCCGGTGAAAGGGAAGGGTGATCTAGTTGACCATAGTGGAATATAAATAAATGCGGTCACTACAGCGGCAACGCCAAATACTGGTATTGCCGTAAATATCTTCCGGTCTGCCATTGTTGGGACTAAGCTTTCTTTAGACATAAGTTTAATGAAATCAGCCCAGGGCTGGTAAAATGGTGGGCCAACTCTACTCTGCAAACGAGCGGTGACTTTCCTATCTATATATTCGCAAAGCAGGGAGAAAAGGAATAGAGATACAAATCCTGGAAAAACTATTAAGTAAAAAATGCTCAACGTATATCCCCCTTACTCACCTAGCATTTTATTTATGTCTCGGGACAAATCCTTCTTCTCCTAACCCCAAGATGGCAGATTCTTTATCCATTGTTACCATCATAGAATGTGGAGTTAATTTAATTGCCTCGTTGGGGCAATATTCTTCGCAGAGTTGACACCAACAGCATTTCCCCAAATCCACCTGAGGGTATCTTCTTCCATTAAATTCCGCAGGCCAAATAGCTTTGTTGGGACAGATCATAGAACATATAAAACAACCGGCACATTTCTCCAAATCTAAAGCATGCCTTCCTCTATAGTCCGCAAGCGGCGGCAAAGACTCATATGGAAACTGCAAGGTCATTGGTTTCTTGAATAAATTCTTAAGTATCCCAAAAGGTGCAAACGTTCTAGAAAATTTATCTGATAAGTATCCCATCTTTATCACCGATCTACATCTGCTGGACCAGGATCCAAGCTCCAATATATCGCTGGAACATCAGCAATCGTATTTCCTTTTACCAAGTATGGAAACTGCACCAAGGAATGCGATAAACTCGGTGGCCTAACTTTAACTCTATATGGGAATGGAGAGCCATCACTCACCATATGAAAACATTTCTCTCCCCTAGCTGCCTCAAGACAAAAATAACATTCCCCCTCAGGGGCTGCCCATACAGGACTCAGTTCGATCCTAAATGCTCCATCGGGCAAATTATTTAAGAGCTGTCTCACTATCGATATGCTTTCAGCAATTTCACCCCTTCGACACAGGCTTCTGGCATAAGCATCTCCTTCCTCTCTGGTTATCACATTAAACTCAACCTCCGGATATACTTCATATGGTTCGTCTTTCCGCACATCGTAATCTACTCCACAAGCTCTTAAGTTAGGACCCGTAGCTCCTAAATCTATGGCTTCTTCGGCAGTCATCCTCCCTACTTTCTCCATCCTCATAACAAAGGTCTCATTCTTGAAAACAAAATAATCGTAAAAACTCAACTGTCCTTCCAAATAATCAAGAGCTTTGGAAGTTTCATCTACGAACTCTTGTGATATATCTCTTCGCGCTCCACCAACACATAAATAACAGGGATATATCCTTCCCCCAGTAGCCATTTCATTGAGTCGGATTATCTTCTCCCTGTCCCCCCAGGCAATCTTGTTTGCGCTGTCAAATCCCAAGACCATTGACAGGACTCCAATCCAGGTTATATGAGATAGAATCCTGCCGAGCTCAGTCATAATAATCCTGATATATCTCCCTCTTTTCGGTACCTCTAATCCAGCAATCTTTTCAACTGCATTTACATAGCCCAGTTCACAAGGGAAAGGATCCAGAATATCTAGTCGATCAGCCAGAACACAGTTCTGGGGATGAATCCTGTATTCCATCAACTTTTCGAAACCGCGGTGAAGATATCCCGGATGGGGTTCAAGCTCGAGCACCGTTTCACCATCAACCTTCATCAAAGCATGAAAATGACCCGAAGCTGGATGCTGCGGCCCGAAAGGCACGGTTAAAAAGGCAATTTCTTTTTCCTCTATGTCCATCTCACCCCTTAGCTACGGGATATCCTTCTTCCCCGGAATAATACTTCTCTTTAACATATTTGCGGGTATCAAAATCTTTCCTGAAAGGTGGTATTTCCTCCCAATCCTCAAGAAATAGGGGCGACAGATTGGGGTTCCCTTCGAAGTTTATGCCAAACAACTCATGGTCTTCTCTTTCATGTATTTGTGCTCCTGTCCATAAATCAAAGACTGACTTTACCGTGGGAGCTTCCCTGGGAATTCTAACCTTTACTATAGCCCTTATCTTTTCGCGATGAGACCATAAATGATATATTAGCTCAAATTCTTTATCGGCAATATAATCGACTGCGGTAACATCGGAGAAGTGATTAAAACCTATATCCTTAAGCTGCGAAAGTATTTGGTGAAGTTCTTCCTTCTTCACTAGCAGACTAATTCTCCTATCTTCCGAAACTACATTAAGGAGCGAATCAGGGAATTTAGATTTGAGGTCTGATTCAATGTCGCTTATCATCATTAATGTCCCTCGAGACCACCTTTTATTGCATTCGCCGCCATCACTATGCCATGTCCTATGTTTTCCGGTTTAGGAGGGCAACCTTCAATCCATAAATCTACAGGAATGATTTCATCTACCCGTTTTATGGTAGCATAGGAATCCCAGTACATACCCCCTGTCATAGGGCAACTCCCAAGAGCCAGGACATATTTAGGAGAAGCCATCTGGTCGTAAATCATCTTTATGCGCTTGGCAGCCTTTCTGGTTACGTATCCTGCTATAATGAAAACATCGGCATGCCTGGGCGTTGGCACAGCTAATATCCCGAACCTTTCCATATCATAGCCGGAGCCTACCCAGGGAAGCAGTTCCATAAATCCGCAAGCGGTAAAATAGTTAATAACCCATACTGACCAGGCACGCGCTTCATTCTTAGATTTTATGACTTTCGGTGTTAACTTTTTCATCGGATCACCTCCCTATCAACCAGCAAAATAACCACTGCTATCAATACCGTGACTAGATATACAATGCCCAACCAAGCTGCGATTCCGCTTGGCACCGTGGCAATCACTAAGGCAGCTACATCTAAAATAAGGAAGAAAAATGCAAAACGGAAAAAATGGTAAGCTGGTTGCGCTTTTCCACCTGGTATATCCTCACCGCAAAAATAGGTAGCTAGCTTCTTTCCCTCTACCTTAGTTCTTGGTCCCAGGGCGCTTCCCCCCCTGTAGAGGAGGTAAGCAACAAGCAGAAATATGATGAATGCAATTGGCGGGGAAAGTATAAATTGACTCATAAACCTCCTGCAAAGCCCATTAAATATTGTACCGCTGGATTGACTATTTTCAAACCGAACTCAGGGTAAACACCCAGTGACACGGTAAGAATAACCATGATGGCGATAGGTACGGATATCCATATTGGACTTGGTCTGGCTAGTTTTGTCTTCTCTGAGATATCACGGGAGAACAGAATGGTATTCAAGGCCGGAAGATAGTAACCTAAGGAGATCGCACTGTTCAAAATCAGCAAGCTCATAGCCACAATACCCCAACCACCAGCATCAACACCGCCCTTACAAATGAAGAATTTACTGATGAAGCCATTAAGAGGTGGCACTCCAGCTAAAGCTAAAGCGAAAAAGGCGAAGGCAACTCCCACCAGCACATTTCTACGCCCTATCCCCCTCATTTCATGCAGATCACTGGTGCCGATAGACTGAAAAATAGCCCCGGCACATAGAAATGCTCCCCCTTTCATCACTGCATGGTTCATGATATGGAAAAAAGCACCTCTAAATGCGTACTCACCGGCAATTGGCAGATAATTAAGTGCCAGCCCAATTGCCATCACTACATAGCCCATATGCGCTATGCTGGAATAAGCCAGCATCCGCTTCAAATCCTTTTGCACCAGTGCCATGAAATTGCCCACGAACATGCTAATGATGCCGAAGATTATCAGCACTACCCCAGGGTGGGTTCCTGTGGGTATCAGTATTGCCAGGGCTTTGAGCATTGCAATAGCTCCTGCTCCACTGGTAATGCCCGATAGCAAGGCGCTTATCCCACTAGGGGCAGCTTGATAAGCGTCGGGTAGCCACATGTGAAGCGGAACTATGGCTACTTTCACTCCGAAACCGACTATAATGAGACCGGCAGCGGCGATGGCCATTCCCGGGTCCATGTTCGCTGCCGATTGCGCCAGGGTATTCAGGTCAAGATTGCCGGTATACATAAATATTATAGAAATACCACCAAGAGCCAGTAAAGATCCAGAGATGCTCATGATGGTGTACTTGACTGCTGCTTCCACAGGCTCCCATTTTTCTTTCCGGAAGGCAACCAGTGCATAAGAAGGAATAGCCATAACTTCGAAGAAAACAAACAGGTTAAACAGGTCTCCTGCGAATCCAATACCTATGGCACCGGCAACCATAAGAAGGATGAGGGCATAATACCTGCTCAAGCCAGGACTATCTTTCATATGGCTTACATCATAGATTAAAACCAAAATCCCCAGCCCCACCGCTACCACACCCAGGAATATTGCCAGCCCATTAGCCTCAAGGAATGTTTGAGCACCCCAGAGGGAATAGGTTACACGCCCGCCTCCAGGATAAAGATTAAGGAGTTCCACCAAAGCAATAACCAGGAACAGGAGAGAAGCTAAACCGGTAAATTTAGGCTTAGGATACGTGCGACCAAAAAGGTAAGTTAAAAGAGCCCCAACAAACAGTGTAATAATAGGAGCAGAAGGTGAAATATCCAATTTAGTACACTCCCCAAGCAAATAGCATTATCAGAAATATTATAAGTCCTATGGCTATCGCTAAGTTGTTATAATTCAAGTCCCCTGTTTGTAATCTCCTGAACTGCTGGCAGAAACTGAAGAGACCTTTCACAATAATCCGGTTATAGAAGATATCAATCCAGTAAGCTCTCATCAAAGGCAAGGTAACGGCAGAAGGCTTTTGATATGCATTTATAACAGTTGCTCTCCATCTTGAAGTTAGAACTATTAGAGTAACTATTATAGCGGCGGTAACCCAGATAATGGGGCTAGTGAAAGCATGATGGATAACAGCGGCTAAAGAGATATGCGTTATGAGATAACCGGCTGGTAGAGAGGATGCCATGCTTGCTGTATAAGGAGATATACAAAGCCAGAATAGGAAAGAGCCAAGAGCTAGTATAATCAAAGGCCCAGTCATTTGCGGCGGCGATTCATGAACTTCGGTTGAAGTTCTTTTCTCTCCTTGAAAGGCAAGCCAATACATTCGCCAGGAATAAGCCGCGGTAAAGAAGGTAGCTATGACAAGGAGAACGAGAGGTCCATAAGCTCCGCCCTGTAACAAGTTTGCCATAATCATATCTTTGGAGAAAAAGCCGGTCCAGATAGGAATTCCCACTAGCGAAAGAAGCCCGAAGATGAAGGTAATACGGGTAATCGGCATATACTTAGCCAGTCCTCCCATCTGGCGCAGGTCTTTAATTCCCCCGGTCATATACATAATGGAACCAGCGCCAAGGAAGAGGAGTGCTTTGAATATTCCGTGACTTACAAGGTGGAACTGACTAGCTAAAATTGCTCCTGCCCCAATAGCTGCCATCATATATCCCAACTGGCTGATAGTAGAATATGCCAGCACCCGCTTAATATCCCACTGTGTTAGTGCTATTGTTGCCGCCATAAGAGCGGTTACTGCTCCAATCCAGAGCAGTGCCGTAGGCCACCAGGCTAGCCCGGCGAATATCGGATAGCTGCGAGCAAGCAGATATATACCAGCGTTGACCAGGCAAGCGGCGTGAATCAGGGCAGTGATAGTAGTAGGGGCTGCCATAGCATCCGGTAACCAGACATGCAGAGGAAACTGCGCTGATTTACCTATGGCTCCAGCAAGAAATCCAGCGCCGGCTAGACCGAGAAGGGTGAAGGAGATGAGACCAGCCTGTGAGGCACTCATTATCTCGAAGATGTTAAGAGTTCCTGTAGCATGCCATAAAATTAATATGCCGGCTAAAAGTCCAATGTCACCTATCCTGGTCACGATAAATGCCTTAATCCCGGCTGGTACAGCCTCTGGTTCATGATAGTAATAGGCAATTAGGGCGTAGGAACAAAATCCGATAATCTCCCAGAAGACGTACATAACTAGAAGGTTGCTGGTTAAGGCCAGTCCGATCATGCCACCAATAAATAACAGTGCTTGCCAATAATATCGTGACAGCGAATACTCTTGAGATGCCGGCTTCATGTATCGAGTGGAAAATAACAAAACCAGGGCTCCAATAACGCCAGCAACCATAGCTACGAAAACACTGAAGGAATCAAGACAAACACTGAATAGTATCCTGCCTGCTCCCGGTATCCACATAAAGCTTTCTACAGTTCCTTTTGTGATATACGGGATTAGCGATAAGGTCAGGCCCCCGGTGATGAAACCTAAGGATACGGCGTATATCGTCCTGGCTTTGGCGCTTATCCTTTCAACAAGATAGGTAAAGGGGCCAAGTACTATGGGTACCAATATGGCAAGTAAAGCTATCAGTACACCTGTTTCCATTTCCTAGCCTCGAAGCCTCTTGAGAATATTGGTGTCCAGACTACCTGTATGCCGATACGCAGCCACTATCAGAGACAGGGCAACCGCTGTGCTAACTGCCTCAATCAGGATGATGGTCACTACTATAGCCTGAGCGATTTGTTCATTTCCTTGAAGGTGACCAGCGAGGATAAAACTTAAACTAACTGCTTTGGCAATAACCTCAACTCCGATTATTAACTGGATTAAATTTCTTCGGCTTATTAAGCAATAAATCCCAATGCCTAAAAGGATAACAATTGCTGCTATATAAAGCTGCCACAAATCCATTACTGAGATCTCCTAACCAATGTAAGGATGCCAAAAGTCCCGGCCAGGATGATTAGTAGTTGAAGAAAGACATCAAGGGGACGGAATTCCCACAAAGCGATACTAAAGGTTTGGGGAGCACCTAGAACATAGACCGCAGGCTGGGGTGAGTGGATCAATATCAAAACGGAAAAAACCACAAATATTACGCCGAATACCACCCCCAGTATAGTTTTTGTCAATTCCTCATTTTCTCCTGGTTAAACTGATAGCTGCTACGAATAGCGCTGTGATTAAGCCAGCGCAGACAGAGAGTTCAATTACCGCGGCATAGGGAGAATTTAAGCGGTAAAAGATTATTGCTAATGCAACGCTCAAAGCCGCCAATGAAATCGCAGCAGAAAGTAGATCCTTAAAGCCCACCGCCATAATAGCAAGGACAATGACTGCGATAAAAAGAACTATGCTGATGATAGGAACCTCGGCAAGCGTCATCAAAACCTCGATAAAATTACATCCCTCGTTAATGTCTCTTTAAGAAGCCAGCATCAGTAGTCTCTAAATAGTAAATGGATAAATCTGGCAGAAATAGAAAGAAAGACGGATAACCAAATCGGCATATCCATCCTTCCTCGAATCACAACCTGCATATAGTAGACCTATGTCCAGGATGATGTCAATAGGCTACATTTGCTCAATTCACCTGCTGGAAGTAAAATTGATCCATAGTGCTGAAGAAACTAAGTCAACGAAAGATTGTCACGCTTTCAGCTTCGAAATGGCCAAAATAAGAACTATAGAGTTGGCCCGCATTAACGTCCGCGGTATTGTCCAGGGAGTTGGTTTCAGACCATTTGTCTATAGATTAGCTGTTAAGCATAATCTGAAGGGCTATGTGTATAACACCTCTGAGGATGTCAAGATTAAGGTGGAGGGAAAACTAGAGGCTATCAAGCAGTTTCAATTGGAGCTTAGAATAGAAGCTCCCCCTTTAGCTCACATTGAGGACATAGCTATTACCCACCATCCACCAATTGGCTATAAGAACTTCGAAATCCGCCATAGCATCGCTGAGGAGGGAAAATACCAGCTTATCTCCCCGGATATTGCTACCTGTCAAGCTTGTCTCAGTGAATTGTTAAATCCTTCCGATAGGCGTTATCGTTATCCCTTTACCAACTGCACCAACTGCGGCCCACGGTTTACCATAATCGAGGATATACCCTATGATCGCCCTAAAACTACCATGCGCTATTTCCAAATGTGTCCCCAATGCCAGGTAGAATACGAGAACCCGCTAGATCGCCGCTTTCATGCCCAGCCGAATGCCTGCCCCAAATGTGGCCCGAAGGTTGAGCTGGTTGATAATCAAGGCAAGCGAGTAGCGGGATTAGATGCCTTAGCCAGTGCTAGTCAACTCCTGAAAGTAGGAAAAATCGTTGCTGTTAAAGGCTTGGGTGGATTTCTTTTAGCTTGTGATGCCAGCGATGAAGCGGCAGTTAAGACTCTGCGTGAAAGAAAAAGACGACCCTCTAAACCCTTCGCCATAATGGTAAACAACATGAACGAAATAAAAAAACATTGCTACGTCTCACCGGAAGAAGAGGAATTGCTCACCTCTCCTCAAAGCCCTATCGTGCTTATGAAGTGGAAAGCCGATTCATCTGTATCTCGAGAAGTAGCTCCAAATCTAGAATATTTAGGTGTCATGCTGCCTTATACACCACTACACCATATCCTGCTGAAAGATACTGAACTACCCTTAGTGATGACCAGCGGTAATCTCAGCGAAGAGCCCATCGCCAAAGATAATGATGAAGCATTAAGAAGGCTTTCAGGAATTGCTGATTACTTCCTGATTCACAATCGCGGTATTTATTCTCGCTATGATGACAGTGTAGCTGTAGTGGAAAGGGGAACAAGTCAGCTTGTAAGGCGAGCACGCAGTTATGCTCCCTATCCTATTCACCTCACATTCGGAGCCAGACAGGTGCTGGGTTGTGGCGCTGAGATGAAAAGTACTTTCTGCCTGACCAGGGATAATTATGCGTTCCTAAGTCAGCATGTTGGTGACATGGAAAATATGGAAACCTTAGAGCATTTTGACAATACTATTTCTTTGTATAAGAAGCTATTTCGCATCGAGCCTGAAATTGTCGCCTATGACCTTCACCCTGACTATCTTTCCACCAAGTATGCTCAAGAGCTGGGTGAATCTGGCATGCAACTTATACCTGTGCAGCATCACCATGCCCATATTGTGAGCTGCATGGTAGATAATGGATTAGAAACTCCAGTTATAGGAGTCGCTTTTGATGGTACAGGGATGGGTAGTGATGGGCATATTTGGGGAGGGGAATTCTTGGTAGCTGATTACCAAGGCTTCAACAGAGCAGGACATCTAGAATACTTACCCCTGCCTGGGGGGGATGCGGCTATAAGAAGACCTTACCGCGCTGCCATTGGCTATATCCTTACTTTGCTAGGAAAGGACACCTTAAAGGCCGTCACTACAAGCAGGGCAAAGCAACCTCAATTAGCGTTTATCGGAGAGGTTAGCAAAATTGAAACAGAAATTATCAAACGCCAAATAGAAAGTGGGCTGAACTCACCACTGACTTCAAGCATGGGACGTCTGTTTGATGCTGTATCAGCCCTGATGAACATAAGAGGTGAGATAGATTATGAAGGGCAAGCGGCTGTAGAGTTAGAAATGGCCGCGTATGCCTGCCATTGCGAAGAGCACAGCGACGAAGCAATCTCCAATGATAAGGAAAGCTATCCGTACCGTATAATAGCAGATGAAGGGATGAGAATTGTGCAGCTAAGAGATCTACTCTCAGCGATAATTGAAGACTTAGAGCAAGGCATTTCTTCAGGAAGGATATCAGTTAGATTTCATAACACTATAGCCAGAATGACAGATGAAATGTGCCGGTTGATAGCTGACGAAACTGGTATCAATCAGGTAGCTTTAAGCGGCGGCGTATTTCAGAATCGCTTATTGCTGAGAAAAGCGATTGAATTATTGGAACATAGTGGCTTCCAGGTGTTTAGCCACAGGCAAGTCCCATGCAATGACGGTGGTATCTCCCTGGGACAAGCGGTTGTCGCCAATTTCGCTAAATAGTTACCCATCCATAAAAATCTCCAAAAAGTCAAGCACACTTAGTTATTGGAATTGTCAAGAGAATTAGGCTAAAATAGCATACAATGTGTTTAGCGGTTCCAGTTAAAGTTGTCTCCATAGAAGGTGATGAGGCAGAAACGGAGATAGGGGGCGTGAGACGCCGAGTTAGCGTTGCTCTTACTCCAGAGGTAAAGGCAGGTGATTATGTGCTGCTTCACACGGGCTATGCTATAGGTGTGGTGGATGAAGTTGAAGCTAAGGAGACCTTAAAGCTTTTCGAAGAGATAATAAACCTGAGTGAAGTTCATTGACGAGTATCAAAATAGCGAGCTGGCTAAGAAACTAGCACAGAGAATCACTGGCCACTCTGTCAGGTCAATCAGGTTAATGGAATTCTGTGGTGGACATACCCATGCCATAATGAGGTATGGGATTCGCCAGCTATTACCAGAAACAATTCAAATGAAGTCAGGGCCAGGCTGCCCAGTGTGCGTAACAGCGATTGGTGATCTGGATAAAGCTATTGCCTTAGCTCATTCGCCAAGGGTTATCATTACTACCTTTGGAGATATGATGAGAGTTCCTGGCAGCTATTCTAGTTTACAGCAAGCAAGGGCTGAGGGAGCAAATATACGAGTTGTTTATTCTACTATGGATGCTTTAGAGATAGCTAAAGCCAACCCTAACAAGTCAGTCATCTTTATTGGCATTGGCTTTGAGACCACGGCACCGACTATAGCTGCTTCTATAGTTAAGGCAGAAAAGGATGGGATAGGAAATTTCTATGTCCTTTCCTTCCTGAAGTTAACCCCACCAGTGATGAAAGCTTTGCTGGGATTAGGTGAGGTCAAGCTTGATGGTATTATTGGTCCGGGACATGTCTGCGTTATAACTGGCTCTCATCCTTACGGGTTCATTCCTGAGAAATATGGAGTGGCCTATGTTATCTCGGGCTTCGAACCCCTGGATATCTTACTAAGCGTAGATAAGCTGGTGCAGCAAATTGAAACTGGTAGCCCAAAAGTAGAGATAGCCTATCGCCGTGGAGTAAAGCCTGAAGGGAATAGGAAAGCCTTAGAACTGATGCAGCAGGTCTTCGAAATCGATGGCGCCGACTGGCGCGGAATCGGCATTGTACCTCAAAGCGGCTTAAAGATTAACAAGGAATACCAGCATCTTGATGCTAGTAATGCTTTTTCAGGATTGCTTCGCTCTGCTTGCAATGACAAACCTGCCAAAGAACCGAAAGGATGTCGTTGTGGAGACGTAGTCCGGGGCGCAGCTACGCCACTTGAATGTAAGCTGTTTGGAAAAGCTTGTACTCCAGAAAAACCTATAGGTCCCTGTATGGTCTCCAGCGAAGGAGCTTGTGCTGCCTATTATCAGTATGGAGCAAGCTATGAATGATACCATTCTTCTGGCTCACGGCAGCGGTGGCAAATTAAGCCATGACTTAGTGGAGAGAAAATTTCTTCCTTTGCTGGCTAATCCTCTGTTGGACAAGTTAGATGACTCAGCTATTTTTGAGGCTAATGGACGCCTCGCTTTCACCACCGATAGCTATGTAGTCAATCCTATCTTCTTCCCTGGCGGAGATATAGGCAGGTTGGCTGTTTGTGGCACGGTTAACGATTTATCCATGAACGGAGCTAAACCTCTATATTTGAGTCTATCCGTAATCATAGAGGAGGGCCTCCTCATAGCTGACCTTGAACGCATAGTCCGGTCAATAAAAGCAGCCGCTGATGAGGCACAGGTAAATATAATCACGGGGGATACCAAGATAGTAAACCAGGGGCAGGCAGATAAATTATTTATCACTACCTCAGGGATAGGCATTATTCCTGCTGGAATTGATATTTCAGGAGCCAATGCTAAAGCTGGCGACAGGGTTATTTTGAGCGGCACCATCGGCGACCATGGCATAGCTATAATGAGCCAACGTGAGGGACTTAGGTTCGAGACATTCCTGGAGAGCGATTGTGCACCATTGAACAAATTGGTGGCTCAAATAGTGGAGGCTTGCCCGAATACTCACTGCCTCCGTGACCCTACCAGGGGCGGGTTGGCTACCACGCTTAACGAATTTGCTAAGCAATCTAATGTGGGCATTGTGGTCGAAGAGGATAAGATACCGGTAAAAAAAGAGGTCAAGGCTGCCTGTGAGCTTTTAGGCTTCGACCCTATTTATGTCGCTAATGAGGGCAAATTGGTAGCTATAGTTGAGTCGGGTGATACTAATAAGGTTCTGGCTCAAATGAAGAAGAACTGCTATGGAAGAGATGCGGCTATCATTGGTGAGGTAACTAACGACCATACTGGAAGGGTGATCATGAAAACAAAACTAGGCCCTTCTCGAATTATTGACATGCTTTCTGGGGAGCTCCTACCACGGATATGCTAGGTAAGGCTAGAATAGTTGTCCTGGCCGCGGGGGATTTGTTCCTTCAGGATGAAGGCGTTGGAGTTCATTTCAATAATGTTAGTACTTTAGCGTCTTCTCCGCCGGAACATGGAGAGGAGCCACAGCATCCCGAACACGCCAAAGAACGGGGATATACCAATTCCAGTGCTGCCGCCACCTTGTGGGGTTATGACAGCGGGAGATTTATCTGGTGGCTCCATTTTGGCTATCGCCTCATCTTCAACCTCATAGGCCATTAGTTCAGCACCGATGAATCTTTCCGGCATCCAGCCTAACGGATTGTTCCTGCCAGTAGCCTCAGCCCAGACCCAGCCTGATTCACCGTCAACGGATAAAATTCGGTTAGCCTTGTTATATTCCGGTAGATATACCAGCGTCGCGGCGTGTCCCGGTGCCAGTAGTATCGCGGAACGAAAACCTGCCCCTTTATACATTGCAGCAAGCAGTATGGCGTAGTCCTCACAATCACCATAGCCAATCCCTTCATCGCTAATGAACGCTGCTAACTCGTCAGCATTCTGGGCAAATTCTTCATAACCAAACTGGTCTTTATCTGGGGTGTATCTTACCTTATCACGGGCGAAGGCGAAAATTCTCTCCGCTCTTTGATTGGAATCAGGGTAATCTACGGCAAATTGCTGCCCGAGTTGGTAAGCCCTGTCAGCATTTCCCCCGAGACTTTCACCAATAATGATAGGGCAGAAATTTGCTTGCGAGACCTGGAAGAAGCCATCTCCACCGACGGAATTGGTGCGGCATATGTTCCAGTCATCATAAACCTCGCCGCCCTCCTCGTAGTAATTTGCTGATGACACCCCTAAGGCAGTAGCCGGTATTATTGCCATCAAGATTGCCACAAGAAGCAGGACAGCTTGCAAGGGTTTTGCCATAGCAAGTCACAATAAATACATGGTTAAAGCGCTATGCAATATTAAACCGAAGAAAATCAAATAGCCGAAAACGTAGACTCCCACTGCAACTGGATTCTGCTCAACGCTGACAAAAGGAATTTTTGGCGTCAACTTATCCACAACACGCAGTATGGTTATTCCCAGAAGAAGGGCTACCAGGAAGCTAACAGCAACCAATCCCAGCCTCTCGGGATCAATCAGACTTGCCAACAAGCCACCGCCAGCTACCGCAGGGCCTGTTACTACCCCATGGATGACCAGGCCAACCAGAATGAAAAAACCACCCATGAACAGACCTACTGAAATCGGGTTCTCTCCTATTCTCTCTCGTTCCTGAATGCGCGGGGTAAGTGCATCCAGCACCCTGATTCCAAGCCAGGCCAGCAAAGTACAAATGAATGTCCAGATTATGACTCTGCCTACCCAAAGCAATACTACTATATAGAAAGCTGTGCTGGGACCTATCGCTTCCATGGCAATATTATAACGTTACACCAGGAAGGCCTGTATTACAACCCGCGGTAACGGTCAGATGGCGTCAAAGTTTCTCCCCGCAGGACTTTATTTTCTCCATGTCAAGCTCGACTCCCAAACCTGGTTTATGTGGCACATTGATGTACCCTTCATTGTCTATTTGAAAAGGTTCGGCGAGCATGAAGTCCCTTGCCTCTGGAATCCAGCTTGGTGGCTCGTAGGGGAATTCACAGTAATAACAGTTGGGGACTGAAGCCATCAACTGAAGATTGGCTGCCAGCCCCAGTCCATTAGTCCAGGTGTGCGGGCTAAACTCGAGGTTATATGCCTCTGCCATGCCAGCTACCTTTTTCCCATTGAGAATCCCCGTGCTGAGAGTGACATCAGGCTGAATTACATCCAGACAACGCTTGGTAATCAAATCGCGAAATTCATGCAAATCGGTATTAAACTCGCCACCAGCGAGCGGCACACTGGTTGCCGCTCGAAGCTGGACATATCCTTCATAATCGTGCTTATAAAGTGGCTCCTCCAGCCAGCGCACTCTGAGCTCCTCAAAGGCACGTGCCTCGTTCATGGCTCGTTTCAAGTCCCAGTGGGGATAAGGTCCAAATCCATGTATTGGCCAGCCTTGATTGGCATCCACCATTATCTCCATCTCATCGCCCACTGCCTGGCGCACCGCCTCGACTAAGGCGATGTCTTGTTTTATCTCCATCGCCTTGAGTCGTAGCTTGACTGCCCGAAACCCCATTTCCTTGAGCTTCAATACTTCCTCAGCACGCTGCTCAGCGGGATGAAGTTCCCCGGTGCTGGCATAAGCCAGAATTCGGCCTGGTCCTCCTCCCAGCAAGCGGTAAATGGGCTGTCCCGTTGCCTTGCCAATGATATCCCATAAGGCAATTTCGGGAAACCAACCTTTGTATCCCAGAAACAATGCGCTCCGCAGCAGACGAAGCGTATCCTCAACCTGAAATGGGTCTCGATTGACTAGAAAGGGACGAAGCAGTGAAACCAGCCCTTTTGCTTCATCGAGGAATCCAACCATAGCGGAATATCCTTCGATTCCCTCATCAGTTCTCAAAATCAGCAGCAAGCAGGTGTTCCCCGTTTGCGGAAAGCCGGGAATCCATGTTGGGTAAAATGTTTGTGGAAGCTGATAATGACATAGATAAGCATCAACCTCAGCGATTTTCATCTTCGACACCTCCTTCGCTCAAGTTTACCCAGCTTGAGCATTTTATACTAACCCGTTGAAAGTTATAGCAAAGATTTCTCCACAACTTGGGAGATATCTTTGGAAGTTTATATTGTATCACTTAACCGAGCTAATTAATGTACTCGTTCATATGCTTAGTGACACTTCAAAGAAAGTCAAAACTCAAAAATCAAAATGCAAAATGACAGAGCAAAGATGAAAAAACAGTCAGCAATCAGCGGTTAGCTAATGACTGAAGGCTGATAGCTGATACCTGATAACTGTAATGCTATTTGCTCCACTTAGGCCGTCTTTTCTCCAGGAATGCTACAGCGCCTTCTATTATGTCCTCACCAGCAACAATTTCCCTAAACGCCTTTAGACTATACTCATAGTCGCCCAGTCCCCTGTTTATTGCTCGTTTTGTAAGCTTTGTTGCCAGGGGCGCTGAATTCTTCATCCGTTCTACGAGCTCGAAGACAGAATCAATGAGCTTTTCGTGAGGGACTACTTTATTTATCAGTCCGATTCTCAAAGCCTCCTCAGCAGATATACGGTCGCAGGTGAATAACAGTTCCTTTGCCTTTGCCCGGCCCACTTCATCAGCAAGCCGAATCATTGCATAGGGGCATACTGAGCCACGCAGGGGACCGATGAATCCAAATACTGCTTTATCCGAGGCTATAATAATGTCACACATAAGGGCACATTCTAAGCCGTGACCCAGTGCGTAACCGTTTACTGCAGCAATTGTTGGTTTTTCCAGGTTGATGAGTTTTATCATGGTAGATTTTCCTGAAGAAGCGTCAAGCTGTTGTTCCATCATCTGGACTGTCTGCACATCGGCGAGGTCTGCGCCTGAGGAAAAAGCATCGCCGACGCCGGTAATAACTACCGCTCGAACATCATCATCGTTCTCCACACTTTCGAGCACGCCGCGAAGTTCCTCCATTAATTCCAGAGAAAGGGCGTTCCTTTTTTCTGGTCTGTTAAATTTTATGACCGCGGCGCTATTTCTTTTTTCACACAGAATATTTTTACCGTTCATTATTTACGTTCCTTCATCTTTTTTGCCTCTTGTTGTCTCAATATTCTCTTGGATATCTTATCCACGCCAGCGGACGTTCTTGGAAATTCGCTGGCGTCCCTGAATTCCACGGACTTCGGCACGGCGTATGGTGCTATTCTTCCCCTCAAATACTCAATTATCTCTTGTTCCTTTATCTTTCCTTTATACTCCGGCAAGGGAACAACAAAAGCCTTTATCCTCTCGCTGCCTGGTTTTTCGGGGTCAGGAACCCCTATCGTGGCAGCCTCAGCCACTCCAGGATATGATGATAGCACCTTATCTACTTCTCCGGTGTAAACGTCAAATCCGCTGACCAGCGCCATATCCTTTACCCTGTCGACAATATAAACGTGCCCCGTTTCATCCACAGTGGCAACGTCTCCGGTACGAATAAAGCCCTCTTCATCAATTCCCGAACCAGGATTGGGCCAGAATCCCGACATCCTACCAGGACCTTTCATCCATAATTCTCCACTCAGTTTTTCCCTCACCACTCTTGATATCGGCATTTTTTCGCCACTATCCAGGTCAGTGATTTTTATGTCGCAATCGACACTGACAATTCCAATGGAAACCCCTCTTTCTTCCTTTTCAGGTTCAGGTTCAGTGGGAGTCGGCGGAGCTGACATTGTCGTTATTCTGGTTAGCACCCTGCCTACATCATCCGGGCCGATAGCCTCCATTAAGGTTCTCATGAACATTTGAACGGCTGGCATTTCAAGAGCTTTCTTCAGCGAACCAAATAACATGCCAACCGCTTCATAGCTTCCCAGGCCGGGACGGTACATATCGGCCATCGCTATAATAGTTCCAGTTCCACCAACTTCTGTTGGTCCGAAAACCTGCCCCATTCCGCCTTTGGTCTTTTGCCTGAACTCTCTCTCGGTGTCTTCGTGTAATGGAGCTCCGCTGGAGAGGCCTAATATCCCGATATCCTCAGCCCCTTCTGCTTTGGCTAATCTCATAAATTGAGTGGGAACTCCTATACTCATCACGGGATGATATTTCTTAATCAATCTAAGGGTTTCCCGGTAATCCCTAGGGTCTTTTTGCAGTAGAGCCGTGTATCCATGGCCAAGCTGTCCGATTACCGAGTGGTGTCCATGAATGTGAAACGGCGGCACGGGCACGATTATCCTGAGAAGCCCCTCGTACAAACTGGCAAACCACGGTGGCGTAATATTTGCATGGGTATTCACTGCGGTTCCAATCAAACTGGAGTGCGGATACATGCATGCTTTGGGAGTACCTGTTGTCCCTCCGGTAAACAGCACCATTGCTACATCGTTTTTAACATCTATTTCAACCTTCGGTGGATTTGGAGGATATTTCTGGATTAAATCAGTGAACCAGATTATTCCCTCCTCTGCTTCATGTGGTGGAGGGTTCGAGGAGTAATCTTCTGCCTTTGTCACTATTATGTTCCTTACCCCGGTTTTCCCTGCGACCTCTTTTACCTTATCCACTATATCTCTTTCTTTTATGTTCGAATGTGTACATATAACCATTTTAGGTTTCATAAGGTTGAATTTATCCACTAAATCATCCACGGAATCCAATATACTCATCGGTGCGTGTATCCCTCCAATTGCAGGTATAGCCAGGTCAGCAATGACGAATTGTATTGACGATACCATGGCGGTTACCACTACATTTCCCTTGCTTATGCCCATATCTGACAGTGCCGTGGCAAATCTATCTACATGGTCCTTCAATTCCTTAAATGTCATCTCATAGTCCATGTAAACCAGGGCTAAATTGTCAGGATACTTTTTTGCCGGTTCATACACATGAAATGCGGTGTAGGTCATTTCGGGATATGTTAACGTCTCGGGCAGGCATACTAAATCCTGAAGTTTACGCCACGGTCTTTCAGCATACTTGTCTTCCATTTAAATCACCTCCATTTCCAACTTATTTTTGATTTTGCTGGTCTCTCTTAAGGATTTTCGAAGTTATATCATTATAGCAAAACTCAAAAATGAAAAAGCAGTCAGTAATCAGCTAATGACTGAAAGCTGATGGCTGATAGCTGAAAGCTGATAGCTACTAATCATATCAACAAGTACAAGCTATATTCCTTATTCAACATATTGGTTATAATAAAGCTGCTGAGCAAGACTAACTAGCACGTGCTTGGCAAGGAGGTGAAGCTATGGCCTGGAAAATGAAAGGGGTTTGGTACGAAGGTTGCGCTGCGCAGGGTCAGTGCGCCCATTATTTCGGCAGGGACAGGGAAGAGCCCTGCAAATCGTTTCAAGTGTTCCAGATCAAAGAGGGCTACATCGACAATGTGGACATAGGGGGTGTCTTGGTGGTCATCGTGGTCGACCTCTTCTCCCGCAAGTTCGTTGACCTATTGGCGAAAGGGGGAGAAGGAGGGATATACATAAGTGACACAGCCACTGCGGAACAAAAAAGGGTTCTCGAGCCTTTCCTCGCTAATAATGTGCCCGGTCACCTGGCAAAGCAGTGCCTTGGCGTGAAGTTCGTTAAGATCAACCTGAGCCAGGAAGATAACACCTACCATATCACCATGCCCTATGGAGAGTTGAAACTGTCACTAACGGTAGGCCTGGACGGAAAGAACCCTGTGCGTCTAGAAAATTGTATGTTCAGCATGCTTTTCCCGGACCTGAAGACCTGCAACACTCACTTCTGGAAATACAATGACTTCGACAGGGATTGGGAATTCGTAAATAGAAGCGGCGTCATCGCTGACTTTGATATGCAAGGAGGTTAGACGCGTCGAGGAGCACCGGGCTCACGCTGCGTCTACGTCGAAGTGCTGTCGCTGGCTTCCTGATCGGTGAGCAAGATATCGCCGAAGTCGCGCCACAGAGGCAGGTCAACCTCGCCGAGCTGGACATACCCGTCGTGCTTTGCGGGACAAATTGCGGCAAAATCACAGCCTGCGCACGCTGCGCCAGGAGAAGGAGCGTAGTCTTTTTCTTTCCGGATTTGGCTGGCGACGCGTAGTAGCTCCCATCTCACTCGATTCAAAGCTTCCTGACCAAGTTCTCTTGTGTACGTTGTGCCTGAGAGCAGGTATAAGTAAGAGACCTTGGTGCCCGCAGTACTCCATATGCGGGATAGAATCAGCGAATGTAGCTCAAGTTGACTCCAGTCAATGCTTCCCGGTACCAGACCTGTCTTGTAGTCAATGAGATGCAGAGTCCCATCTGGCTGCTTATCCACCCGGTCAACCCTCCCACGTAAGATAAGGCCGGGAGTGATTTTGGCCTCGACTGGCGCTTCCAGCAGCATCGGTGTAATGCTGACATCCTGTTCGGCAACAAAGCGTGTCACCTCACCCAGCGCCCTGTCAGCCCATCTCTTCTCATCAGTCCGACCCCTGAACCCGATGCGATACCTTCGCCAATTGTTTGCGAGCAGCTTTTTGGCACTTTCGATTGTGCGGTGTTCTGGGGTTACCGAAAATAGGTCACGGAGCGTCGCATGAACATGGTTAGCCATAGTGAAATAGGGCTTGGCTTTTCCATACTTATCGCCCAGTTTATCTATATACTGGAACTTGTATTGCAGCTTGCACTGCTTGAATAAAGCTATACTGTGTGGGGAAAGCTTCAGAGCTGGCGCCTTGCTCTTTTCCGTGACGAAAACGGGAACGCTGCCAAATTGCATTCTGTACACTTTATTCCTTCGCCGGTCGGGCATTACCCTGTGAGCTTAGCAGAAAACACATTTGCCTGGCGTTGACAACTGCCTTGTCGTGGTGGCAATTATTGAACAGCACGTGCGTCTCTGCGGTTTGGCTTGCCATTTCGGCGATCTTACCTGCCCATGGCTTAAGCTCTTCTTCGCTGTAAAGATAGTTGAAACGCTCCACGGCACTAATGCCCTTCTTCTCCCACATCCCGGTGTTTCGTCCATGAAATCTTACCAGCCCGATGTCAGAGGTTACCTCGCTTACTGGAGGAACACTGGACTTGAAACCCTGGGGTTCATCCACGCAGACGAATGGAAGAGCATTCCTCCTGAGAAAGCTAATGGTGTTGCTTCTGTTTCTGTCGTTTAGCCACACGTCGTTTCTGAACTCTATTGCCAGTCGATACTGTGGCAATCTACCCTTGCACAACAGAATGTAATCAAGCTGCTGCTGGCTGGGTAAAAACCATGGTGGAAACTGAAACAGCACAATACCAAGCTTACCAACAGTATCCAGAGGAAGCAGTGACATCTCGAATCTTCGCCAGAGCTCGTCTGTCAACTCGCCAGGCATGTCCCTATAGTACACATTGGCTTTCTGCTGCAGTGCCGGTGTTAGCTCCTGCCTCAAGTCTTTAGGCAGTGAATCAAGTGGCGTTGGATGCTGGGTGAACAGCCGAAAAGCCTTGATATCAAAGGTAAAGTTGTCGCCTGTCCTCTGCGCCCACAGGTAGCCAGTCCGTTCGCCGGGCAGCGAATAGTAGCTGCTATCTACTTCGACGAGGTCAAACTGGCTGGAGTAATAGCGGAGACGTGCCTCCGCGGAACGCGCGCTATCCGGGTAGAACCGACCGCAACTCAGCAGGGTTGGGTCAGTCCATGAGCAAGTCCCTACCCTTATCTTAGCCATTTCAGCGAATGCCGGTGGAGCCATGTCCGTGGACTCCCCTTTCGGTGGTGGAGAGCTCGCTAACCTCCTCTATTGGCAGGTCAGCCAGTTTAGCTATGACCAGCTGTGCTATCCTGTCACCGTGTTTGAGCTCAAAACTGTTATGACGCCCCACTGTATACATCGTGACCATCACCTCACCTCTATAGTCGCTGTCGACTGTGCCCAAAGCGACAAGAACCCCTTTTGCCGACAGCCCTGACCTCGGGCGTATTTGGGCCTCATAGCCGCCGGGCACTTCAATCGCAATGCCAGTACCGATTAGCTTTGGCTTCTCTTCAAGGGTGACTGTTTTGCTGCTTTCTTTGATGTAGGCAAAGAGGTCCAGCCCGCTCGCCCCTTCAGTAGCCCGCTGTGGTAGACAGGCATCGGGATACACCTTCTTGACTTTGAGAGCTTGCATTTACTGAGCGCTGCATTTTTAATTTTACATCCCGGGGGCAGTCATAGCAATTCCGAGCTGGCAGGACAATGCGTGTGCATGTATTTTGCCTTTTGCTCTCCTCGCGGAGTGGAATGAGCGCATCAGCGATGATATTCAAATTTTCCTCTCTTTTCTGGATTACACCTTCAACTACAATCAGTGGCTCAAGCCTGAATACCGCCCCAAATGACTGGCGGACTTAGTGAGCCTGATTGACGAGACTAATCTAGTCTATTGTGAAATGGGCTTTTTGACGGTGTGTCCTCTTTTGACTTTTCTGTAAACCCATGTATACAATTCGAGCACGAAGGTCAATGTTCAACGAAAGGAGGGGAAAATGGAAAATTTGTGGCTAGTCCTATATTGGTCCGGACCTATTGGGCTTGGTATTGGCCTTGTCCTCATAGGCACGTTCGTCTTGCTACTTGCAAAGGCTGACGAGATAAGTAAGCGCACGAAGGCATTCGTAAAGGAAAAGGGACTGGAGAAGAAAAAGGAATAACCACGTCCTGTAAACGCATATTGCTATGTTGTAACCAAGTCGTTCCCCCTCATGGGGAGACATTGTTTCGTTTCGCTATCATGCTGGGAATTGCCCGGCCGGTTGCCAGGGCTATGAAGAGTAAGAGAAAATAGAATCGAGATACCAGGGTGGCAACTTCACAAAGCCACGAAACATTATGTAGAAAACCTGCACGATTGGGCGGATTGTTGTTATATCCAGTTATCAGAGAGGCTGGTGATTAATGACCGGAGAAACAATACTCCAGACAGATAAAGATATGCTGAGAGAGGGTCTCAGCAAATACACGAGAAAGGCGTTTCACATGCTTCCCAAATTAGATAAACCCCGCATTCTGGATGTGGGTTGTGGTTCAGGCGTCCCGACCATAGAGCTCGCAAGGTTAGGTAATGGACAAATAACAGGGTTGGACATTAACCAGCCTCTTCTGGATAAACTTACGAGAAAGGTCGAAGAGGCAGGGCTGTCAGACCGAGTCAAGACCGTGAAATGTTCAATGTTCGATATGGATTTCCCGGATGAAAGCTTCGATATCATCTGGGCCGAGGGCTCAACATTCATTATTGGTTTTGAAAGAGCCCTCAAGCAGTGGCGGCGTTTCCTTAAGCCCAAAGGGTGCCTGGTAGCACATGAATTTACCTGGTCGCGCCCGAACCCACCACAGAAAGTCTACAATTACTGGAGGGAGCTTGCTGCTTCAGGGATAAGGACGGTGCGAGAGTACCTGGAACAAATCCCTGCCTGCGGCTATGACGTGATTGGGTATTTCACGTTGCCTGAGAATGCATGGTGGATTGAATATTATGATCCTCTGGAGAACCGAATCCAGGAGCTTCGCCCCAGGTATATCAATGACTCAAAGGCTCTTGAGATGCTCGACGCGGAACAACGGGAGATTGACCTGTCCCGGAAATACCACGAATGGTATAGCTCGGCGTTCTTTATCATGAAAAAGAGATAACGAGAGTCCCAATTGTTAGATTGTGTAATCGAGAGCCAAGAACACTAATATTCCAGGTTGCGTTGTCAGGGTAGTTGCACTGATGTATCCCTGTCCGTGTGGAACGCAATTACACCGTTGGAAGCAGAATTGATTCTAGCGACGGATAAATGAAGCCTTATACTCCAGCCCGAACTCTGATTATCGAGAATAAGTAAAAATCTACCTCAGCTGGGTTCCAACGTGGTCTTAGAACATACTAGGATAATAAATGGGTATCTTCGTATGATAAGAGTGACTCGGCAACAAGCTCCGCCAGAGTCAGAGATACTTGCACTTGCCATTCATCGTCAGGATTGAACGGTATCTTCTTATTTTCACTGGCCTTTGAGTGGCTTAGTTGGACTCTATTCTTCTTATATAAGAAACTTGCCACGTCTAGGAAGATGTCTCCTGTGTTCTCAAAACCATACACGTGGGTATGCTCCTTCAACTGCCGCTCATTTGAGGCAAAACATTCTTGTAGCGCAATCTTCAGCAAGCCTAATTCTTTCAAGCCTAATTCTTTATAAGTTCCTTTGCCTTTCGTTGCAATTATCTTGCTTGCTACATTCTCTATTGCGAGATAGAAATTGCGAAATTTGTCAAAAGGATCCTCGGAAATTGCTGCCTTCCTATAATAGGTTTTGGCATCTGACGGCTTTACTTCTATTTCCTTTAAGACACGAGGAATTTTCTTGCGATGCCACCCTTTGAGTGTGGTCTTGATAGTATACTTCCTAATATGCCTGGTTGCGGGAGAATGTTGTGGCTCTACTGTTAGACCGTTCCCGACCTCAAGCTTTATTTCATATAGACGGCATAACTCATCCAAGAATGCTTCCGCTTTAGGTCTAGCTCTCTTTATGGCCTCATCGTGCGATTCAGCCTCTACATTCCTCACAGTGACAGTTGAATATCCCTTGTCAGTTATTACATCCCCGCTCTCAATAGTTATTCGCGAAGGGCTCTTGAGGTTAAATTCAACAATAAACAATCCCATTTTCTTTTATGCTTTATCAAGATATCAATACCATTATACCACTGCAACAAAGTAGTTTAAGGTTTCCCAGCTTATGCGATGCTGCCTCTCTTAGAGTAACTGTTAGAGTTAATGAGGCGCTGTTTTGTTGAACCTAGGGGAGAACAACAGTGCTTGAATATCATAGTGGTAAAATCCTTGTCCGTGCGGTTACCATGGCAACTTTTAAGATTTGTTCTATCCGTTTGCCTCAGCACTTAACATCTCACCGGATTGTTATTTGAACATGATCATCAAAATTGCTAACATATGTCCAGCATTAGCCTATTTAGCAGGAAGGAAGTAGACCTATGGGAGGGGTATGCGTATGGTATAAAGGAAGGCACAATAATTGCTAAACAATCTCCTAACTAAATCTAATATGCGAGGAGGGTAACATGACTAAAAAAGAAAGAATAGTGAAGAAAGCTAAAGAACTTAAAGTACAGTACAGAAAGTACGTAGGATGTTCGGTAATGACGTTTGCTGCCGTCGTTGATGCCTTCAGGTCAGAGGGTATTGAACTATTTACACCGGAAGTAGAGGAACAGATATTTAAAGGAATGTTGGCACTTACGGGAGGGACCGCTGGGCAGAGTATCGGGACTTGTGGAGCCGTTGTTGCTGGCACCTTCCTTGTATCTTACGTATCGGATCTTGGAAGCAAAGACCTCACAAAAGAGATACAAGATCTAACACAAGAGGATCGAGATAAACTCCTTGTTCCTTTTATGAACGCCATGTTAGGCATAACTGATAAGTTTAAGGAGCAGTATGGCTCCATTATTTGTAGTGATATTCGCTTTAAACGCGTTGGGAGAGTTTATTCTTTCGCCATGCCAGATACTTTCGATGAAATGATACAATTTATGATAAACCATCCGAAGGAATGTGGATCCGCTGATGTAACATCGGATCACCCTGCCATAATGGGTGCTGGCTGGACTGCTGAAGCGATATGTGCCCTCAAAGGAATTGATTAATAAAAATAAACCAGTATGTTGTTGATGCTAGGTCAGTTCTCCAAAAAGCTGATGCTGCGGCCGAATGAACCCCATTTGAGAGGAGAGCTTGTGCCTAGTTCAATCTCCACACCTATGAATTTCAATTGGTGTGCGGTGTGAAACAGAGAAGATTGCACACTCCGTCAGAATGTTACTTTATGAATTCCTGCCCGTGCAGAATGTAATTACAACCTTGGAAAGGGAAGTGGTTCTGGCAGGGAGATAAATAAAAGGAGCTCTCCAGGTTTAGTTTTCCGTTCTTATCGAATTAGCTCTTGTAGAGTATTGTCAGCGCTTTGTGCTGGATAGTATTTGAGCACTGCACCCCAGTCTGGGTCTGGCCCTATTGTAGCCATAGTGTGGTCAACCGCTTCTTTCACCGGCAGCCCTTTAGAGCAAAGGTTTTCGACCAGGCTTGTTGCAGCTTCATCCACATAATCCAGCTCAACGCTGTGGTCCCAGGCAAGATAACAGGAGGCACCTTTGCTGGTAAAAGCTTGAGCCAGGTCATCGAAATGGAGGCAGGAACAGCCATCAACAATCACAACAGTATTATTAAAGTTTCCATTCATGCTGTGGGTGATGAATTTTGGGCCGATGACAAAATAAACCGGGTCACCTTTCAGAACATATGCAGCGGCTAGTTCATCACCCAATAGTTCCCTGGTATATTTCATGCGGTTAAAGAGTTCATTGGTAAACAGGTAAGTTCCTGTCGTTGGTGCCACATCACCCTCCGGGTTAGGGCTAATTGTACCAGAGTGAACTCGGAAGATAATGAGCTGGTAATCATAAGTGGGTAAATTCCGGTAGAGGTCAACGGTGACATCATCGCCCTGATAAACATCCACACTGAAGCCAAAGTCCTCAAGGTCCTCGGTTACGTTGGTGGTGAAATCCTCGTTGGGATAATTGCTGTAAAGCTGGTCAACGATGGCTGCGCTCGTGCCTTCCGGTATAGGTGGAGTGATGAAGTGAGACCTGTGAGAAGCAAGGATAACAGCGAGAACAGCGATAAATAAAACCAGCGCAACCCATAGCCAGCGGAAGCTCCTCTTCTGGGGCTTCGCCTGGGTCTTCTTCGCCTTTGGTTTAGTCAACGTTTAGCCATGAGTCCTGCGGCGCCTCGCTTCCCTCGTCATTGCGAGGCATCTTTGATGCCGCGGCAATCTCAAGTCCTGCGGCGTCTTAACATAAGCGCACTTGCCCCAGCTATAATGGCTAGACCTATAGCAATCCACGGAGCCAGGATAGCCAGCTTGTTCACGGGGTAAACAGTGCCGCCAACAGGTGGAGGAGGACCTGGTGGGACTAATGGCAGATAATCTTTGTTTGAATCTCCGGTGATATTGTAAGGAGTCTCTCCAAAGCCATCACCCTCGGTGTCAGTGCCATTGTAATCACTCCAGTAGTTGCCACCGAGATATGGTCCGCCAACGATATTGGTTCCAAGTGTCTTTGTGGTGTTCCAGGTGTTAGCTCCGTCATCATAGGCATTGTTGGTGTTGTTGAAGTAGTTGTTGTAGATGGTGTTGTTGCTCGAATAACCCAGTTCGATGCCACAGTTGGTGTTATTTGAGCAGGTGTTGTTGGTCAGCGTGTTATTGCTCGAAAACAAAAGGTAGATGCCGACCCAGTTGTTTGAGGCGATATTGTCCCTGAGCATGTTGTTGTTCGAATAATCCAGGTGGACGCCATACTGGCTGTTTGAGTTCACCGTGTTGTTCGTGAGCGTGTTGTTGCTGGATTCCTTCAGCAAGATGCCGTTGTGGCTGTGCGATTTTTTTACGGTGTTGCTCACCAGCGTGTTGTTGTTCGAAGAATACAGGTAGATGCCATAGCCGTTGTTCGAGGCGGTGTTGTTGCTGAGCGTGTTGTTGCTCGAATAATCCAGGTAGATGCCATGGCCATAGTAGTCGTTGTTCGCGGCGGTGACATCTTCTACGCTTGAATTCTCAGTATATGCCAATAGCACCCCTGCGCCGTTCTTGGTTAATACCAAGTCCCTGACCGTTATGTTCGTGGAGTTCACCACTGCCACAAAGCCCGCATCTCCTGGAACTCGCTCATCCTGGTGATTGACCCAGTAATAGATTGGCTTTCCATCCACTTTGTTGCTCGTGTCTATCTTCTGGATGTAGTGGGAAAGGCTGGAGCCCTGAACACCAAAGTTGTAGTTGTTTCCCGACATCGTGTTGTTCCTGAGCGTGTTGTTGCTCGAAGAAAGCAGTAAGATGCCGTAGTAGTTGCCTGTTGAATTGTTGTTGGAAACGTTACAGTGGCTCACTCCATTGAGATATATTCCAGCTTCTAAGGTTCCATTGGCATCTTTTACCGTGAACCCTGTTATGTTCACCCAATCTGCGGTTACATAGAACACATGGTCGTTTGAATTTGCCGCATTCACGACACAGTTCGCAGCGCCATTTTCAGATTGGATAGTCAGGTGAGCTACGTTCACGTCCACGTTCTCGTGGTAATTGCCATCTTTAACGCAAATCGTGTCTCCACCGGTGGCGTTGTTGACTGCACTCTGAATGGGTGTGCTGCTGGCATTGAAAGTACCTCCAGCAGGCCACCAGCCAGTGGTATTGACACAAATATCGCCGCAGTTGCAGGATGGGTCGCTTGCCTCCGTTGTTCCTGCCACAGGTTGTGCCGCCACTGCTCCCAGACACACCACCACAATAACAAATGTAGTTGCAAAGATTTTGCGCAAGATTTCCCCTTTTCTCATTTTCTTATCCCTCCTTACCTAGTACCTACCCACTGCCCTTCCTGCACCTCCAACTCCCAGGCTTATGCAGTTATGGAAAAGCCTCTACAAATCTGGTATTTTCCATGTCATCTTCAAATAAAAAAGCGAAACCGACTTTTTACGGTCGGTTTCGCTATTGGCTCCACAAAGCTCAAGCGCCCAGTTACAAGCTCTGCCTCATTGCCCCCAAACGTAAACGACTCTCGCTTCTGATTATTATGCCACCGAAGCTGTGCTGTGTCAATACACTTTTGTTAACCTTTCTTAACTTTTCCTACATTTTTCAGGAAAATTACCCCAAAAATGAATCTGCTGCTGAGTCCTACTGGTGGCCCTTGCGGAAACTTTCTGACAACGCTAAAAGATTGCAACCTTTGGGAATAATAATAGTAACAGGGCCATGCACTGTTTATGGCATGGTCACAATACACCCCAATCCTTTCCTTTCTCGATAGCGGCAAAGTGACGTAAGCCCTGCCTCTTTCCGGTAGTCCCTGCGGAATGTGATTACAACTTTGGAGAGGGAAGCTATGCTAAGATAGGTTCGTTACTGCCCCATCTTTCTTTAGCAATCAACCGTTAGAGGATAATCTAGATATTCAGCTTGTGAAGGTTGAGGAAATAGATGAATACTTCACACTTCAAGCTACTTCAAAAGGTCAGTTAGATGTCTTGCCTCTGGTCCCGCTTGTCGGATCATACTCCTTAGCGTTCCTTGAGAAATTTCTTTCTTGCCTAAAGGCACTACAACATTTCTGGTTTCGCTGGGTAGTTTCTTTGCAAAAACTTGATGACTTCCACGTTTAGATTTCCTTTTGGGTCGAAAACCATCCTTGGTTAAAGCTGTAACTGCTTCTTGGCTACTCGGCAGAGCCATTTCATCGTGAAGTCGGTATTTTTTGTCGATACTGTGTAACAAATGAAGTAGGAATTACTGGTTTATCAGCACGTAGAATCCGAACACCTCTTTCCTTAAAAATTCGCTCACGCTCGCCCTCTTCTTCTAAAGTATTTAGATAAAGTTCGAGAGCATCACGCAGATTTTCAACAGCCTCTTCAGGGTCATCGCCACAACTAGCTATATCCAACTTTGGGCACCAAGAGCTATATTGGTTACCTTCTTTTGTAACCACAACATCAACAACAATATGACCTCCTCTTCTTGCCATTTACTCACCTCCCACGTGGCTAATCTCCTTCACTATATTTTAACACTATTTCGAAATAAATCATAAAGCGTGAAGGTTACCGCATCTTGATGCAAAGTTCAATTCTTGTCAACATCTTGCCCGAAAGTTTATGAACAACAAATCTCCCGCACTAAGCAGCTATTTGAAACAGTCCTCAGCTTAAACCGATTTTCTATTAACATAACATTTTGCACTTCCCTATATAAGGTCAAAACATATTTCCTTCTCTTATTTTATGGTTTCCTGCTTCACACCTGCCCCTGCGGCCACTATGGCATCTTCTAAGAATTGTTCTATTCGTTTAGCATAGCATTTAACAGTTCATCGGATTGTTATTTGATTGAAATTAGGATTGCTATTTAAGATTGGTTGAAGCTATGATATATGATACTGGTAAGCTTCAATTCAAACGACACTCACTGAACATAGTAAACATAAAGCAGAGACTAAACGAGGATGAAGGGATGAGGTGCTGAACCATGCACAAGTTCCTTACCGCCGCAGGAGGGATGCTTACTAATCTTTAAAGGGAGGTATGTCATGTCATATGAATATGGGACTAAAGAGTGGGACGAGGCATATGAGACGTTGACCAAGCAAAGAGTTGAATCGGAATCCAGGCCTTATATACTTGCAACCCCGGAGTGGTGCTTTGAGTTTCAAAAGGCAATCAATGCGGATAGTGAATATCGGGAGTTGAACGAGGGCCTGGTGGCCACTGACATTTTGCAGGTTTTGGCCAAACCAGATGTCGGCATTGAGCAGGACATTTATCTGTTCCTGCGTCTCGAGGATGGAGGGTGCTCATCACTCAAAATAGTCCCCAAAGAGGAAGCTGAGCAAGTGGGCGATGTAATCATTAGCGGTACATATGAAAACTGGAAAAGTGTATTGAAGCAAGAGCTTGACATTATTAAAGCTATATTGGGACGTAAACTGGAGGTGAGTGGGAATTTTTCATTAGTCATGACGTATGCACGAGGAGCCATGAGGTTAGTGGAGCTCGCCGCCGCTACAAAACCAGCCTTTCAAGACGAGTTGAGCACAGCGGATCTGGCTAAGTTTAAAGCTGCAATGAAAAAGATAAGAGCCGAATTCGGCATCTGACAAGAACTGGTAAAAAATGAGTAATCTTTGAACGTTTATTAAAAAGGGGGATGAGAGTATGCAGATAGTAAGCGAACAAATTACCCAACGAATAAGCAAACTCCGAGAAGAGGCGATACAAAAAGGCGTAGAGATGGAAGCTGAGAGGGCCATTTTAGTAACTCAATCTTACAGGGAGACTGAAGGAGAACCGATGGTTGTGAGGAGAGCTAAATGCCTCAAGAAGCTGTTGAATGAAAAAAAGATATACATCGGGGAGGGCGAGCTAATTGTGGGTAATCATGTGCCATCACCTGATTTTATAGCGCCAATTTTCCCCGAAACGTCGTACGAGTGGCTCATTGATATGCAAAATTGGCCCAATATTGTTCGCGCCAGTAACGAAACGAGACAAAAATTCAGCGAGATTTACGGATACTGGAAAAATAATACGGTTTACGATAGGGCTAAAAACTTGATGACGGAGAAAGCCAAAATGGCAACAGTTCGCTATGGAGTAGGCCTGTTTACTCCAATGTGTCCTTGGATGGGTGGTGTAGGACATGTTGCTCCAAATTATAGAAAGGTGCTTGAGAAAGGTTTTATTGGAATCAAGAGAGATGTGGAACAGCACCTTGAGAAACTCGGTGCCCCGGTCAAACCTGAAGATCTTAAGAAGTATCATTTCTGGAGAGCCGTGGTCATAGCTTGCGATGCAGTAACTGATTTTGCCGAGCGATATGCTGACTTAGCCCGAGAATTGTCAGTAAAGGAAGGAGACTCACGCAGGAAAGCTGAGTTAAAACAGATAGCGGAAAATTGCCAATGGGTTGCAACCAATCCACCAAGAACATTCTGGGAGGCGTGTCAGGCATTCTGGTTTGTACAGCTGGTTATCCAACTTGAAACGAGTGGGCATTCAATATCGCCGGGAAGATTTGACCAATATATGTATCCATTCTACCAGAGGGACATAGACGAAGGCCGCATTTCTAAAGACCAGGCGCAAGAACTTATAGAATGCTTATTTTTGAAAACTGTAGAAATAGGCAAGGCTGCGGATAAACTTTACGAAGCTCAATTCGGCACCTCACGGTCACTCGCTCAGAACCTGATTGTTGGTGGTCAGACAAGAGATGGGAAAGACGCAACGAACGAGCTCTCATATCTCTGCCTGGATGCAATGGCGGATTTAAAAGTACACTCGCCCTCCATTACGGCGAGATTTTGGCATGGAAGTCCAGAAAAACTGTGGAGAAAAGCAGTTGAGCTTGCGAAGCTTGGTTACGGGCATCCTTCATTTCATAACGATGCTGTCCTAATACCGTTAATGCTTAATAAGGGAATCTCTTTGGAAGACGCCAGAGATTATTGTTCAGTTGGGTGTGTTGAGGTTGATGCTCAAGGGCAAGAGTACGGATGGCGCGGAGCGGTCTTTTTTAACCTGGTAAAGTGCCTGGAGCTTGCACTGAATAATGGTCAATGCCTCGAGTGCAGCCAAAAATGTCAAATATACCCAAAATGTGTTGGTGCCGGGAAAAATGGAATAGGTCTACCTACAGGCGATTTGTCAACCTACAAATCCTTTGAAGAAGTTCAGGAGGCATACAAGAAGCAAGTAGAATATTTTGTGAAAGACGCAGTTGTAGCTGCCAACGCAGTAAGCTTTGCCCATCAAGAACTTCTACCACTCCCATTCTTGTCGTGCTTTATTGACCCGTGCATAGAGCGTGGTATCGATATGTCTAAAGGTGGGGCGAAATACAATTATGCCTGTATAGACGGAGTTGGTATCGGCACTGTGGCTGATTCCCTAGCGGTTATCAAAAAGTTGGTATTTGAGGAAAAGAAACTAAGTGGCACCGAACTCTTAGGAATGCTGAAGGCGAATTGGGAAGGAAAGGAATCGCTACGTCAGCGGATAATTACCGAAGCTCCCCATTACGGCAACGATGACCCCTACGCGGATGAACTTGCAAGATGGGCATTGCGAGTATTTTGTGACGACGTAAGGAAATATAAGGAACCTAAAGGAGGGCGCTATCTTGCAGGCGGGTACAGTCTGGCAACTACTGTTCTGTTTGGGCAGAGAACGGGACCGACGCCGGACGGAAGGGTGTCCGGGGAAGTTATAAGCGATAATGTCTCACCTGTTCAAGGCAGAGCTGAAAAAGGTTTAACCGCAACTTTCAAGTCGGTGGCGAGGCTGGATCACGAAATGATTGAAGAGGGAGCGTCTTTACCAATTACTTTGCATCCAACTGCATGCGAGGGCGATGAAGGCACTTCAAACTTGATAGCGGCAATAAAGGTATACTTTGATCTGGGCGGCTCTCATACTATGTTCAATATGGTGAGTGCTGAAACGTTGAGAGATTCACAGAAGAATCCTAGCAAATACCTTGACCTTATAGTGAGAATTTCAGGATATTGTACGTATTTCATCTTTTTGGATAAGGAATTCCAGGACGAACTCATAGCTAGAACTGAACAGGGAGCGATTTAAAAGCTCCTGCGCATGAAAGACAGAGTCTTTTCAATCTCAAACAATTGGATGTTGGATGAAGGCGATAGTATTTACTACACATAGGGATCTGATGGCGCTGCCTTATCCCATTGTCTGTCTTCTGCGGCCCTTGATAGCGAGGACTATGCTGCCTGCAACCCCTACTAAAAAAGCGGCGGGGCACAGGAAAACGGCAATAATGAAGAACGCCACATGAAAGACCTCCATCACATGACTCAATGCGGTGATGTGGCTGGTGAGTATGGTCAGGCCATAAAAGACATTATGCAGCACAACAAAGATAATGAACCCAACCACTGATGCTCCCAGCAAGATTAAGAACATCTTCGTTCTTTTCCAGGTGCGTGTTACCGCGCCAATCAAAGTGATGGCTGCCAGGTAGCATAGAACTAAGCCAGGCAGATTATCGCTAACCCCAACGAGAATAGCGCCTATCACCAGGGCACAAAATATCCCTGCCAGTACAAATAGTTCCTTTCGTCTCCTTCTGCCTTCGGCACTTTTTTCAAAAGTGAAGAATCTTCTAATGGATGTACCCACCATCAGGAAGAACTTCTTCAGGGAAAACCTTTTCATCATTTCACGTCTCCCTATCTGCCTTTCGTGTAATCTCATTCCGGCGTTTGGAATAGCCACCGCCAGGACTAGAATGCCGCCTTATCTTACCATATTTGGTAATAGAAGCGGATAAATCTTGATGCCATGGCTCGCTGTTTGAAAGGCTAAAGAAGGGAAACAGCTAAATGAGGCAATGTCTTACCAGGCAACTGGATGCGCGCAAGGTATTGACAACAGCACCACACTCTATTATATAGTAGTCCCCCAACGAACATACGACAAAGGAGGTGACAAATGGCTCAGCAAGGGTCAACCTGGGGCGACCCCACGATGGCGGGCTTGTTTGCCGTAGCGGCTGGCAACACTGCCGTTTGGGCAATCTTGACAGAGAGGATAGCAATCACAGATGCGTCCATCTTCATTGCCTGGCTTCTGGCAGCAGGGCTAATCTTGACCATCGTCGGGCTGATAGGCCTAAGAAATGGAGATACAATTAACGGAGTTCTGAATTTATGTTTTGGAGTATTTTTCTTCGCTACCCCGGCACTGACCTACGTATTTCAGCTGTGGGGCGGGATGCCATTACTGGCGCTTGGCTTCCCTGGTATCCCCACCACAATCGTCAACGGATACGTATTCATCATACTGGGGATAGTTCTGGCGACCTTTGTGCCGATACTGGGGCGCACTAGCTGGGTCCCATCTGTGGCTATGCTCATATTGGTGATTGGCATATTCATAATGGCCTTTTATCTCATGCAGGGCTTCCCGCCAATGGGGATATGGCCGTTGATGGGGAAAATAGCTGGCTGGTTCCTCTTTATAGGTGGGCTGATAATGCTCTACCTTGGTATGGCTGTAGGGCTGCTTACGGGCTTTGGAAGAGTGATTCTGCCGGTTGGTCGCCCAATTTTCAAGTAGGCTAACTAGCGAACCTGGACTTAAGCCTTTGAGTGCGAAGGCAATCGGAGACGCAGTTTACCCTGGCCGGGGTTTCTAACTCTGGCCAGGGTTTTTAACGCCGTGATGCGCACGAGATAAGCCATAGTGTTCAACAATTTATGGGTGGCTATTTCAAGCGGGATTGCTTCGCTTCACTCACAATGACATAAAAGGGGGGGCGCAATGACATCTTTTTTGTCACCCTGAGCGAGATGTACATTGGAGGACCGAGCTTTTGTAGCTTGGCTAACTAGACCCGGGCGATGAAGCTGACACCGAAGAGGCAGATGCATCAGTGCCCATGAATCAACTTCTTAAGTTGCTCTGGGTTGCTGCTTTTCGCCACAGCTTCTTTAACAGTGACCTTGTGGTTTTTCACCAGGTAAGCTAATGACTGGTTCAAAGTCTGTAGACCGTCTTTAGCATTGACCTGCATAATACCGGGCAATTCAAAGGTTCTGCTAGTGCGAATTAAGTTTCTAACAGCAGTGGTGGCAATCAAAATCTCAAAAGCCGCTATTCTTCCTTTGCCTCCAGTCCGTGGCAACAGGGTCTGCGACAGCACCGCTTCTATTATCTGGGATAGCTGTAATCTAATCTGGCGTTGCTGGTCAGGAGGGAAGACATCAATTATGCGGTCAACAGTCTGGACAGCATCAATGGTGTGTAATGTTGCCAGCACTAGCTGTCCTGCTTCCGCTGCAGTGATAGCTGCGCCTATGGTCTCAAGGTCACGCATCTCGCCCACGAGAATCACATCAGGGTCGTGACGGGGAACATGCATCAAGGCAGTGGCGAATGACCTAGTATCATCACCCAGCTCTCGCTGGGCGATGATGCATTTCTTGTTTTGATGCAAGTATTCAATGGGGTCCTCAATAGTGATGACATTCCGTCCTTCATTCTCATTAAGATAGTCAATCATTGCAGCTAAAGTGGTGCTCTTACCACTTCCTGTAGGCCCGGTAACCAGAATAAGCCCCCTAGGCTCAAGAACAAGTTTCTTGCAAATCTGGGGTAACTCGAGTTCATCAATAGTTGGAACTGTAGCTGGTATCCGGCGGAAGGCGAGGCTCATTGTCCTTCTTTGACTTAATACGTTGACTCGAAATCCAGCTAACCCAGGAATACTATAGGCTAAATCTAACTCCAGTTTTTGGTCAAAAGCCTTCCGTTGACTAGCAACAGTAATATGCTCAAAAGCCTCTTTAATATCTGTGTGTGTAACTGGCGGCAAATCTTCCTGCGGTATGAGCACACCATCGATACGCAGCACCGGCGGGCTAGGAACCCTCAGATGTAAATCTGAGGCACCATTTTCTACCATTAAGCCAAGAAGTTCATCTATTTGCATGCTAGCGAGCCCTTAGTTGTAACAACAACCAAATATCTCCATAGGGGTAGTATGCCAAAATTTGTGCTCCACTACAATGGTATGGTGCCTTGTGATTCTCCACTTATCCCGGTCTAGCTTCTTCAGCCTCAACAAGCTATGGTCCTGATGCCAAGCAATCCCGGGAAGAGAGCATTTCCTATGGTATGCAAAGTGTCACACCATACGCTGCTAAGCTCGGCGAAGAGCAAGGTGCTAACTGTAACAGCACCAGCAAAGTATACCCAGAATAGATATTCAGTATAAGTCCAAAGATAAAGACGGAGATAACGCCAAAGCCTATTAGCCATTTTTCACTTAACGGGTTTGAAATTCCGATGCCGCCGAGGGCTATTCAGCCTGGTAGACCCAGGTGAATCGCTTCTTGTATCTTTCCATTATGGCTATGGTCCTGGTGCCAAACAGGCCCAGGAAGAGAGCGTTCCCCACAGCGTGGGAAACATCGAACCAGAAGCTGCTGAGCTCGGCGAAGAGCAGAGTGCTAAGCGTGAGAGGACCAGCAAAGTAGAGCCAGAAATAGATATTCATTATAAGTCCGAAAATAAAGGCAGAGATAACGCCAAAGCTTACCAGCCATTTTCTAGTTAACGGGATTGCTTCACGGAAGCTTCCCTGAACGCCACGAGATTGCTCCGCTGTCCCTTCGCTACACTCAGGACTCTGGTTCACCGCAATGACATACTCTGGAGTGGAACGACGCATGAATCGCCCCAGATAGCCAGCACCACACCCTATCAACCCCCAGGCAAGCATCTGGTATAGCGTCCAGGGACCCTGCCCTAAAAAGAAATTGGAAATGAGCGGCGTCATCGCTCCCACCATAAAGCCAGATACAGGACCAAAGACATATCCAGAGCAAATTATCAAGAAAGTGCACGGCTGAAAGCCAGGAATGGCACCAAAAGGAATCCTCAACACCGCCGACATAGTGGCTAACATGGAAATCAAAGCTATCTCCTTGGAGCTCTGGGCAATTGATTCGAAACTGAAGAAAAACGCCAGTATGACCACGATAGCAAGCACGGTTGCCATTAATGCCCAGTTCACCAGAGCATTTAACGAAGGCAGTAACACAAAGCAAATAGAAAGACCCACGCCAAGAAATATCATCAGTACTAGAGGAGATTGCTTCGCTTGCCCCTTCACTGTGCTCAGCACTTCGGCTAACCGCAATGACGTATTGTGACTCATGTCAATGCTTCAATCATCTCCTCAGCAGTCAATATATCTCCGGGGACACCATAGCTTTTGAGAGCCTGTGCCAGGCGGTTTATCTGGGGCGAGAATAACAACGCTTGTGACAGCACTTCTTTCCTGGGTCCATCTACCACGATTTTCCCTTCGCTGAGCAACACTACTCTGTCGCTAAACTCAGCCGCTATCTCCACATCCTGAGTCACCAGAATTACTGCTCTGCCCTCCCTCCGATATTGGTCCAGGAATTTCATTAACTCGGCCTTTAGCCGGTATTCCATCCCCCTGGTAGGCTCATCAAGAATAATTACCTGAGGCTGAGCTACCAGGATAGAAGCCAAAGCCACCCTTTGTTTCTCCCCACCACTCAGGAACCGAGGATATTGGTATCTATACTGCATCAGACCAAATCTTTCCAGCGTTCGATTAATCAATAATTCCGCTTCTTCACCCTTGCTTCCCAGGTTATTCAAGGTGAAAGCAAGCTCCTCTTCCACGGTATCGCAAAATAAATGATCGTTGGGATTTTGAAAAACGTAGCCCACTTTCCTGGATAACTCAGCCACAGTCGTTTCTTTAGTATTGATGTCATCAAGAATAACATCGCCCTTCGTCGGTTTAAGCAAGCCGTTGAAATGCTTGACCAAGCTAGTTTTTCCTGAAGCATTCCGCCCCATAATGGCGACAAATTCGCCGGGGCATACCTTCAAATTTATGCCCTTCAAGGCAACGAAGCCATCAGGATAAGCGTGCCATAAGTTCTTCACCTCGATTAGAGGCTTAAGATGAGATTGCTTCGTTTCACTCGCAATGACATAAGAGGGGGACGCAATGACAGGTCTTTTATTGTCACCCTGAGCCGAAGCCCTGAGCGCAGCGAAGGGGCTAGCGAAGGGTCTCGGGATTGCCACGCCTTCGGCTCGCAATGACAATGAGGGATGCTCGGAATGCCGAGAGGCGAAGGGCTTAGAATGACGAAGAGTTTTAGCTAATGCTATTCTGCCTTCCTTTACCGTCAGTGGAGTGTTATCAATGAGGTTGCCTTTGCTCTTCACAGCTTGAGCAAGCTTAATTATGGGAGGTATCCCAACGCCACTTTGGGAAACCCTTCCATCGCTGAGAATTGATCGTGGACTTCCGTCAGCGGTAATCATCCCCTTCTCCAGCACAATAACCCTATCGGAGTGCGCTACCACTCTATCCAATCTGTGTTCCACCAATATCACCGTGATGCCCAGCTCATCATTTAGCCGCTCGACTACATTAAGGACATCTTCAGCACCTTTGGGGTCTAATTCCGAGGTAGGCTCATCCAACACCAGGATATCGGGGTAAAGCGCCAGCACAGAGGCTATAGCTACTCTTTGCTTCTCGCCACCGGAAAGTTCGTTTGTTGCTCGATGTCGTAAGCTGACAATACCCACTGTATCCAGCGCCTCCTCCACTCTCCTGGCGATCATCTCTTTAGCAAAAGCGAGGTTTTCCAACCCAAAGGCAAGCTCGCTATCCACATCCACAGCCACCAACTGGTTTTCGGGGTCTTGAAATACCATCCCCACCATAGTAGCCAGTTCCTTGGTGGAATGCTTGGTTACATCAAGCCCATTAACCCCCACCCTGCCGGTTATCTTCCCACCGTAAAAATGGGGTATTAACCCGTTCAGACAGCGACACAGGCTCGACTTTCCCCCTCCAGAGGGACCGGTAAGCAACACAAACTCACCATCCTCAATTTCAAGGTTAATGTCGCGAAGAGCCGGCTTATCACTACCACTATAGTAAAAGGTCAGATTCTTCATGCTAATCAAGAGACACCTTCCTTTTCAGTAAAGCCAGGATAGGCATGGTGTTAACCAGAAGTAGTAAAACAAATAACATAGCCCATTCTGAAGCAGTAAGACTGACAGCCTCGACAACGGGATAATACTGGTATCCTCCTTGCCCCAAACAGCGCAAAAAGATTCCAAAGGCAATAGAGGAAAAAACGAACGATAAAATAGTTATGTCAACTTTACTTATTTTCAACTCCTTATAAAAAGTCCTCTTTTGCCCCGAGCCAAATGCCCGTGACTCCATTGCTTCAGCCACCTGGACGGCGCGGTCCAGGGAGTTGGATAACAATGGAATAGCGATGGAGGCATAGCTTTTGACTCTTTGAATCCGCCCTCCCTTGTCAAGCTCCAGTCCCCTGCTCTTCTTTCCATCAGCAATACGTTGAGCATCATCAATCAAAGCAGGAACAAATTTAGTGGACAAGCTTGTCACCATAACTGATTTATAAGGTAATTTCGCCTTAACCATAGCCAACATAAGGTCATCAGGATGAATGGCAAACATAAGCACAGTGAAAGCGGAGATTATCGCCAGCAATCTCAAGCTATTTCCCACCCCCCAGAGTATCCCCTCCAGAGTTATTCGAGGAGCACCGGCTATGGGAATGGCAAAAGGAAATTGATATAGAATATGAGAGCCTTGATTGCTTACCAGGGCATTGATGACTATGATTAATAAGCACAAAAAGAAGGCGAACTTCATCACCGAAAGCCATTCTTTCCACATCTTAGCTGCCAAAATTACCGGTAATGTGGATAAAGAGAGTAGAAGAAGATAAACGGGACTATCGAACAGCAGAGCAAAGATACAAACACCGACAATCCAGGCTAACTTACACCACGGATTAAGCCTGTGGATGACCGTGCCTTTGTCACTATATTTGTAGCTTACCATTCATGGAAGTCCCAATGCACTACATCACCATTATGGAGTATGTAGGCAGCAGCTCCGACATTTGGTGATACCTCATTAACATAATAGAACCAATCTTTATTTGTTCCTGGATACTGAGTGTGCACGCCATCTATCGCCCCTACAAATCCTCCCCCGTACTTCGTTTCCACGTTAGCCACCTGCTGTAATGCATCCATAGCAGTTGAGCCATTGTCCAGTGTCACCAATTCATTCCGTATTAGCGTACTGTTGTCCTGGCTAACGATTACCCTTACTTCAATTTGCCCTGATGGCGTTGACTGACAGCCGCTTAACGGAATGGCAAGCAGGCAAGCAACAACAATCGCAATTACAACAAGTTTTAAGAGATTGTTTTGCTTTACTCCCAATAACATAATGTTAATGAACTCGGCTCCTTCTCCAGACTAAAAATGCTGCTAAAGCTGCAAGCAAAACAACCATGCCAATCGCCACATACAACGGCCAGCTAGCGATGTGGAGCTGAACGGGTACCTTGACTCCTGTACCCACTCCCAGCTGGAGGGAGGGATTTGCGGCAATTATGTAAATGCGAATAGCATAGTTACCGTGTGAAAGTAGAGGAGGAGAAGCAATTACTTCTACTTCTTTAACCTCAGTGGGGACTAGAGTGAATTCACTTGGTGCGATATCAAACCAGTCTTTATATTCCTCGTCCACATATATCTCATACTCCGCCTCGCTATCCCCTGTGTTTATCACATAGAGAGTTTCATTGGCTGAACTGCCAAGGTAAGCATTGAATTCTAGCTCCCTTGGAGCAATTCCTACCCCTGCTGCTAACAGTGAAATAGGAAACAAAAGCATGACGGCAATCACCAAACAAAAAGCAGTGAGCAGCCATCTGCCTTGCATATTAGGATTCTTCCGCCCAGAAGATTAGAGTGCCTGCCTTTGTGCCAACACCAGCGTAATCCAGGGAAACAGCCAGTTCAGCTTGAGTTTCCAAATTGTCATTAACATTTATTGTGTTACTAAACAAACGCCAGGAATTATTATCCAGTTTTAATCCATTGGTAAACAAGCCTTGCGCCTGGTCAGTTGTTTCAGCCGTAACCGTAACTGACATACCCCCTTTATTTTCGATAGTTATACTACAGGCATCGCTAGTATACCCTGGTGCCAGATCACCAAAATCGATACTATCAGGAGTTACCTCAATAGAGATTGCCGGGGTAATTGTGACAGATAAACTGACCTGTGCTTGAGAGCCCACTCCCGTCCCCACTTTGACTGAAACCTTATCACTTCGGATGCAGCCGCTTTTCTCAGCAAAGAGATTAAAGGTGCCATCCCTATCTATAGTGATGTTTACCTTGCCATCACTGCCAGTGGTGTAATCGTGGTCAGCATAGACAGTAGCATTTTCGCAAGCTGACCAATCGTGAGCAGTATCATTATATACGCTCACCGTGACACTGAATTCCTCGCCCTTAGCCACTGCAGTTTTATTTACAGATATCTTTAAGGGAAGGTCAGTCCAGGCTCCATAATAGAAAAGCACTTCCTCATGTGGAGGAGCCGGAGGCGTTGTCTCAGCAAGTATAAATTGGTCAGCGCCAACGCTAGGGCTGTAGTAATCCACCCGATACATCCAACCATTTGCTCCACCCGGCTGTTCACCGGCTATCGATTTTGCATATAGTCCTCCATATTCATCGGTCACATAATACGAGAACCTCTCCTCATGGTTGGAAGCCTCATCCAGAGCTCCCAGAGCAGTGGGGTCTAATAGATGATAAGTGGTGCCGCTATTATCAGCCGTAATATCAGACTCGGTAACAGTTACATCACCACTCCAGGTAGTGTTGGATTGCCCTTCAACTCTAACATAAACTGAACCGGGTTCCTGAGGCTGAAGAACCTCGACAGGGTATGGCTTGCCTAAAAGAGCTGGTATGGCATAAGCAGTAATCCAGGGAGAAGGGTTGCCCTGCCAATCAGGAAAGGAGCCATCTAGGTTCTGAAAGCCAAGCAAGTCATCGATAGGGGTATTATTATTCTTTGTCCAGTAACTGCTCGTTGGCTGCTGTCCTGCAGCTACAATGGCGTCAATTGCCCAGGAATCGGTGGACGGGTTAGTTGCTCCCCAAGATAAGAAGCCACCATTATCCGCCTGCTGGGATTTAATATAATTTAAGCTATTTGTGATAGCATTTGAGCCTGAACTTTCCCCGGCAGCAATCAAAGCCATCACAGCGCAGGCGGTATCATCAACATCGCTAGATTGATTTATAGCCCAACTCCAACCACCATCGTCATTTTGATTGTTCTTAATAAAACCCACCGAATTAGCGATGATCTCCGAGCTTGCGCTTTCACCAGTGGAGACAAGTGCCATAATACCCCAGAAATCATCGTTTAACAGCGATGCGTCACCAATCTGCCCGTCATCATAGAGTGTCTTTAGTGCATCCACAAAATCTATGCCACCAAAATCTGTAGGGCTTTCCCCAGCAGCTACTACTGCCAGAATCATACGTGCAACATCAGGAGCTATGCTAACATTAGCATTACCTGCATGTGTCTCTAAATAATCAACGATGGAGGGATTGCTTCCCACTTTCCAGGTATGTGGATCTTCCTCACCAGCGGCTATCGCCATAGTCACCCATGCTGAGGTAGCAAAACCTCCGATGTCACCTTGAGTTGTCTGGCTGTTACGCAAGTAATCTAAAGCACTGGCTATTTCAGTATCGCTGCACGATAAAGGATAATTAGAATATGCAACTATGGGTATAGGCAAAATAGTCAATATAACCGCAAAAATTAACAATAAACTGCCAAGAAAAGCACCAATCCTCTTTTTAATATCAGCCATTTCGAGCCCTCCCTTCGTTCAATAAACAAGTTCACTTTATTATACGCAAGTAAACTTGACTACGGTAGTATAAATAACCCTGTAATGAAATGTCAATACCTCAACCGGAGATTGTTGATGTTCTATGATTTTGTCACCATCTAAGTGTTCTGAGAAAATGTCACCCTATGAAGGAGATGGTGATATTGAACAAGAAAGAACAGATGAGGTTGGTGGTGTTAAATCAAGCGGAGACGGG